>Ga0079998_114375_pt1 | contig 72416 bp, 47 predicted proteins | sample PerSpoBPS_BMetaG_FD_69201 | JGI IMG/M metagenome (GOLD analysis project Ga0079998, IMG submission 69201) | Thermal spring microbial communities from Yellowstone National Park, Wyoming, USA - Perpetual Spouter B (PS_B) MetaG (SPADES assembly)... | ecosystem: Environmental > Aquatic > Thermal...
AAAGTTTCATCTTTTCAGTGGAAAAAAAAATATTTTCTATTGCGCAGAATACGAATTTGATATAGATGAAAAAAAAGAAGAAATAAAGATAAAAAAAGAAAAAGAAAGGATATTTTTGTGTAAAGAGGAAAATTTAATATCAAGTTTAGATATAGAAAGAGTAGTTCCAGCAGAGTTAGGAGCAAAATACCTCGCAGAGCTTTTTTTCACCCAACCTGATTTATTTGATTTTTTTTCTCCGGATGAAATACACAAAATAAAACCTGAATATTTGATGGAGACAGATTTTAGAAAGCTGGTCTGAGTTGCTCGGATTAAGATTTACCACCTAATTCAATCAAACAAAATCTCTGGGACTAAATTTCCCTTTTCTCTCCTCACCCATAAAGGAAAGTTTTTCTTATATCAACTTGTATTGGAATAGATTTTACCTTTATTTCACTTATGGTCTCTGATTACTTTGATAAAATCATCCCAGTTCTTTGCTTCTATTATTTTCCTCTTTATTTTTTTGAGGTAATTTACATCATCAACTTTTTCCAAGAGAGTTTTTAGTTCCTTTATCTTTGATCTACCGAACTTGATTTGAACATCTAATAAAATTGCCTCCTTCAAACCTTCTTGTTTCCCCTTTTGTTTTCCCTCCTTTAATCCCTCTTCCTTTCCCCACTTATAAAGGAAAGTTTTCCTTATGTCAACTTGTATTGGCATAGGTTTTACCTTTATTTTGACATCAAATAAACCAGCTAAAAAACTAATGCTATCTATATATTTAGCAATTTCTACCTCATTTTTCACAATTTCTGCAATTCTTCTTTTGACTTTATTTATTATTTGAGGTTTATCTTTAAATTTCCCAGCCAAAATCCCCAAAATAACCTCACCAGGTTTTTCTCTTTTTATAAAGACATCTGGATCTATTTTCTTCATATCTAAAACTCTGTATTTTAAGGTTAGTTTTGGAGTTTTGTACTCTGACGGAGGAGGGTTCCCCTTACCAACGAATAAAACAATTTGAGTAGGTTCTTTTTTGTATTTTTCTACTATTGCATAGTAATACTGGAACATTCTTTTGGGTAAAGTTTTATCTTGTTGAGCCTGTATTTCAACTTGGATTATTTCACCATCAGCTTCAACTAAAATATCAGGGCGAAAAGTTTTTACTAACCTTATTTCCGCAGATATGACTTTTACTTTTTTACCTATTTTTTTACCTATCGCCAAGTAATAAATCGTTCCTATTGCTTCGGAGAAAATCTCTTTTAAAATTGTGTCAAATCTTTTGAGCTCTTTTTTGTATATTGCCTTCTTTTTGGTCCCTTTCTTTTTATTTTCTATCTTGACTTCTGTTTTTTCATTTTTCATTTGTTTCTCATCTTTCTTTGGTTAAAATTAGTTTGTCCCAAATTAGAATTTTACTTATAAGTCAATCTTGCCTTGTTGCAATCATCTTAGATTATAATTTCTCCACCTAAATTCAAAAATTTTAGCTAAAATTTCACTTTAAACCCAAATCAATTATTACAATTTGTTTAATTCACATGTTCATAACTACAAGTTTCAAACTCGTTGTAAATAAGGAAGAGAAAGAACAGATTATCAAACTTATGAGGAATTTCTCTTCTGCTGTAAGATTTTCATACAAAAGACTTCTTGAAGGTTTCACAACTTTGCAAGCTTACAAGATAACAAGGCAAAAATTCCCGGAACTCAATTCTCACTATGTAAATTGTGCGGTTGAGAAAGCAAGGGAGATTTTTCAAAGTTGCAAAGCAAGAGGACAGAACCCAAAAAAGCTCATCTTTGGTGGTAGAACTCTATTTGAAAAGCTCAAAAAGAATCATCTTCAAGGAAAAAGATTAAAGGAACTCAAAAGAAAATGGAAAGAAAAAAGACAGGGTACTTTGTTAAGCATAGGTGCAAAGCATGAAACTCACAAAGGTAATCTAAATTTAAGATTTATCCCTATTGAGAAAGATAAAAATAATCTTTATTTAAGAATAGCTTTGAGAAACAGGAAATTTATATTAGCAAAGGTGAAGAGAGGTTTGAGTGGGAAGTCAGATAAGTGGGCTTTGTTTTTAGCGAAAATCTTATCGGGAGAGCAATTCCCTTACACCGTTGAACTAAAACTCAAAGATGGGCAAATATACGGGTTCGTTAAATTTTCTCTTGATGTTCCTCCACAAACAATTACAAAAGCAAAAGGAGTGATAGGAATAGATGTGAATGCAAGACCTTTTCATCTTGCTCTTGCAGAAGTTTCTCCTGATGGAAATTTGCAAAGCTACAAATCAACCTATCTTTCTCATCTTTTAAAATGCAAAAGCAGAAACAGGAAAGAATATGAGGAGTGGTTGATAGCTCATGATGTTATAAGATTTGCAAAGGAGAAAGGAAAAGCAATTGCAGTTGAGGATATAAAAAAACTTCCAAAAGGAAGGAGGGGTGATGGGAAAGCAAAACTCAGAAAAATCCTTCAATTTTTCTCTTATAGGAGAATACTGAAAAAGATAGAAAGTTTAGCGAAACAAAATGGAATAGAAATAGTGAAGGTAAATCCAGCATTTACATCAGTTATAGGTATGATGAAATATTGTCCTCAGTATTTTATAGATAAAGATATAGCAGGAGCGTATGTTATAGGGAGGAAAGCGTTAGGGTTTCAAGAAGAAATACCAGAGAACTACAAAAAGCTTCTCAAAAGCCAGATTTACATTCAATATGCACTATGGAGATTAGGTAAGATGGAGGAAGAATTGAAAAATAAGTTAGATCAAGAGAAGAATAAATACAAAGCGAATGGAATAAGGAGAGATTTGAGGAGGTTAAAGAAGGAGAAGAAATTTTTGGAGAAATTTTTGATGGAAGTGAGTAATAGAAAAGAAAGCTCTCAGAGTGAGCCAGAGACCCAAGAGCAGGGGAACCGAAGGCAGGAACCTGTAAGGGGGGAGAAAAGCTCCCAAAAACTCTGGCGAGTTCTGAGGGTAGCCTTCGCTATACCTCTCCTTGGGAGGTCTTTTGTGAGGGACTTCTCTCCTTTGCGCCCTGTTGTGGTGCAAGGGAGGTGGGAGGGGATAGTGAAAAGGTTAGGTCCTGATGGCTTTGTAGGGCCGCCCTGAAAAGGGGATTTTTCTCATTGCGACAAAGCTAGTCAATCTACTAAGACAGAAAGCAAATAGATCCGTTCGCCTGATTATGACATAAAAAATGCTTGTATAGATACCTGTATAGAAAGTTGTATAAAGTCGTAGATTGACTATAATTTGAGAAAAAATATTTTTTTCGCTGATTATGATAGCGAAGTTTGAAGTAATAAAATAGAAATTATGTCAGAACTTTTTGATACAAAAAAAGAGAAAAAAGAGGAGAAAGCAGAAGATATAAAAAGTCTTCTTAAAAACATCTATATTATCAAAGAGCCTTACAAGGGATACGATTTAATAGTATCTGAAATACCAGTTGAGAGCCTTGAAGTGGTTGTATATCAGAGGAAGCCATCAAAGCCACATGTAAAGAACCTTGCAAAATCAATCTCAACAGTAGGTTTTGTTGTTCCATTAGTTGTAGCTAAAAAACCAGATGAAGATAAATTCATAATTCTTGATGGACAACACAGGTATCTTGCCTGTCTTGATTTGGGAATAAAAAAAATACCATCTGTTATAATTCCGTGGGATTATGCAACCTTGATGATAAACCTCAACATAGAGAAACAACCGAACATCAAAGAGAAGGCTTATGTTGCGTTGAGGATATACAACGAGCTTGTAGATATGTTCCCAGATAAACCGGAGACAGATGATGAAGTCTTACAATCAGTTGAAGAGATTCATTATGTGACGATGGGTATGGTATATGAGCATGAAGAAAAATTTTCTGGCTCTGCGTGGGATCCGATATTAAAGAAAGCAGATTGGCCATTTGATACGCCGTTAAAGGAAGCTAAACCGAAAAGAGAAGAAAGAGCTAAATTACTACAAGAACTACACATCATAGTAAAAGAAATAGTCCAGAAACTCAAAGAAATAGGGGTACAGCATCCGTTTGTGTACAAAGAGGTAGTATCTCATGCAAACCCAATAAAGAGGAAAAGAGTTATAGTGGAATTTGATGAAGTTATCTTCCAAATAAGAGAGAACCTTGAAAAAATGAGGGAAAATCCGGAGGAGTTCAAAGAAATTGTCGCTGCCCAAGCTGAATCTGAATACCTTGAATAATAGCGTTCCTTATAGAATCTTTAAGAGCTTTGCATTGGTCGTCTTGTAGTTTTTTCCCAGTAGTCCTATCTCTTATATAGAAAATGTCTGCAACTTTATCCTCCCTTGTTGAAATTTTTGCAACTGATATCTCATACCCCATAAAAGATATAGCACAAGATATATCAAAAAGAAGACCTGGTCTATCATAGCAGTAGACCTCAACGATAGTATAATTTTGAGATGTTGTGTTATCAAAAATAACCCTCACGGAATCCTTTGAGTTCATTTTTATACCGAATTGCTTCCCCGTAAATTTTTCTCTCTTTCTTCTCACCTGCTCTATTATTTCGTCAAGGTTTCTGTTTTTGAACATTCTGATAAAGTTTTGAGCTTTGGTTTTATCTTGCGGTTGAACCCAGAATACATTTATAGATAAGCCCAGTACTCCTCCCTCGGAATAAAGTGATAGTATATTGAACCCTGAGATGAATAAAAGTCCTGCGCATTCACTTATGAGCGACCAGGTATCCTTATCTATTGCCACAATCTCAATAACTCCTTCCTTCCTTACAGTATAAGTTGCAACTCCTTTCTTATCAACATAAGCCTTCAAAAGCAGGTAGGAGTATCTGAAAAGCCTATCATAATTGAAAAATGAGATGAACTTATATGAAAGAGAGGATATATAAGAAGAAACCAAATCTTGCGGAAAAATTTGAGAAAGTTCATCTCGTAGTATATCAACATCCACATGTTCCTCTTCAACATAACCTAACCCTTTTCTCATCTCATCATCAACCTTTCCGTAAATTTCTCCGAGCAGATGAGCCTTCCAGTGGTTCCAATTATTAGGATTTGTTGCTAACGCATCGGCAATAGATACCAAATAAAGCGTGTTAAGCGTGATATGGTCAGGGAAAGATGATGCTAATTTTTCTAATGTTTCCCTTTCGTGTAAATCTCTTCTTTGCGAAAAATGAGGTAGGATCAGATGATTTCTGACGATAAACTTTAATCTATTAAGGCTTTCCCCAGCTAAACCTAATCTTTTTCCTATTCTTTCAGCTAACTCTTCTCCAACTTCGGAGTGATCTTTTTTAGAGCCCTTACCTATATCGTGAAGAAAAGAAGATAGTAGAGCTATATTTTTATCTATTTCATCTAACCCAGGCATTATTTCTACAAATTTTGGTTTTATTCCTGAAAGTATTTTTTCCATTTCACCTGCACACTTTATAAGATGAACACCAACAGGATAGATATGAGGAGGATATATTTGATATAAATTTGAGACTCTTGCAAATTCTGGAATGATCTTTTCAAGTATTCCGAGCTCCTTCATTCGCATGAGAGTTTTTTCTATACCTCCGAGATCTGTTATTATTTCAAAAAAGAGCCTGTTTGCTTGTATATCTTCGCTCAAATCAATATTTTTCATCTTCAATATGAAATATGATGTTTCAGGAGCTAAATCAAGCTCATTTGCCTTGGCAATCTTGAATATTTCAACTAATCTATAAGGTTCTTTTTTAAATAGCTCATTATCAGCGTACAGAAATTCTCCATCTGAAAAATAAGGTCCAAAGTAAGAGATTAAAGCCGGGTTGGGGGGATAGATTTTCTTTTTCACAAAATTATGCGATATATCAGCATAAACCTTTACTCTTTGCATAGATGATATAACTTTGGTCATAAATTCTTGAACCTCATACTTTTTCCCAGTTTTTGATTTTATGAAACTCAAAACATCTTCAACCAGACCGATATAAAGAGAGTTTGTATTTCTCTTTGTCAATATGTGAAGAATAAATCTCAATTCAAGAATGCTAAAAAAATCATTTTCTATTTCTTTCAGAGAAACAAGAATGTCGTCTGATATAAGTTTTTGCAGTGTTTTCATAAAGAAGAAATCCTCAAGACCGCCGGGAGATTTTTTGAGATCGGGTTCAACCAGGTTTTGATACTTTGATATACGCACAACTCTATCTTGGGATAAAATGGAAAACATTTTGACATTGTGAGTATTTTTCAATTGATTTATAAGGTATAATAGATGGTTAAAAACTTTATTATCTCCTGCTATATATCTTATGTCAGCAAGGTATGTGAGGACTTTTTCATCTTCAAGAGCGAGGTTTATAGTTTCTTCTGGGGTTCTTACAGAGTATTCAGCCTTTGAAATTATATCCCAAACATGATGGATAAAGGAAGAGATTTTATTTTTATTTGTTTCTTTTTCTGCAATTGCTTTTGAAGATGTTAGTATGACGAAATCTAAATCTGAGCAAGGAGCCATAAATTTTCTTGCAAAGCTTCCAAATCCAGCAATACAAATACCATCAACACCCCCCAAATACTTTTTATATAATTGAGAGATTTCTTCTTCGTAAACTCTTGAGATGTTTTCGGAGATAGATGAGATATTTTGTTTGAAGATGTTTTCCTCCGAAAAAGATAAGATTTTGTCTTTAAGCTTCATATATACAAAATAATGAAGTTAATAACTATAAGGTCTAAACTTGTTTTTCTCATCTTTTTATTTTTTCTCACACTTCTATTTTTTTAATCTATTTATTTTCTCTACACCACTAATAACTTTTGATGATTAATAAGAATTTTCCACTTAAAACTTTATAGAGACAGATTTAATCTTACACACATAATAGATTGACTATAAATAAGCAATTATCCGATAATAATAAATGAATTTTCTTATCCAAAGTTATAATGAGACAGTATAAAACGAACAAAATCCTGTAAAAGCTCCTATAATTTCGAATGAATTTAAGAATTTTGTCGCTCAGAAGTAAAATCATTGCAAAGAAAATATGAGTCAAAAATAAAGAAATAAAAATTACTTTTGAGATATTTTGCTTTATAACGAAAAATCCACTTATATAAGATACAAGGAACAAAAAAGCTGAAAGTAGAAAAGTTAATTTTACGCCGATTTTTTCGGCCAAGTTTTTTTGTCCTACCTTTCTGTCTTCTTCCATATCATCGATAAGGTCAACGAGATATCCTGCGGTAAAGGCAAGTGAAACGAAAAGTGAAAGCAAAACTTTTTCATTATCAAAGAGAAAACCAAAAAGTTTTTCCATACCTTTTTTATTAATCCCCCAGATTAGGCCGAGGGAAAAAATCAAAATCCCACCCGTAGTATGTAGTAGAATATCAGGAGAAATTACTAATTTTCTTATTATATAGTATGCTCCCCAATTGAAATATACAAGGATATAAACGAAAAAAAGCGCAAAATTACTTCCTTTAAAAATATATGCAAAGAGCAAACCTACCATGAAAAATACAATACTTAAAAGGAGGTAAAATAAATTTCTTTTTTCAAAGAAAACATTCAAATTAGATACAGAAAAAATACACAGAAAAGATGATATAAAAAATGGGACTATATCAAATCTTACATAGTCTATAAAATTTACATAAGCAAAAAATGGGATACCACTCAAAAATAAAGCTTGAAAGACGCTTTTTTTTATTGCTCCAAAATCAAAATTTCCCCCTGAAGACATCAATATTGATTTTAACACAAAATGGGGCTACCCTATAAATTATCTGAATTCTTATCATACATTTTATTGACTCAGCATTTAAGATTCCCACAGTAAAGTTGAATTAGGATGTAGCCGGGGCCGATAAGTAATAATCTGTATTTTTGCTTACTCTAACACTATTAGGTCTTTTACACTTTTGCATATCAACTTGAAATTAGATGAATAGCATTTTTCTAACGGTATGGAAAAAGTTTCAAAATGAGTTTTTCTTTGAATCCTTATTTTTAAAGGATCGCTTATATCAAATATCATAGCCCCAGAGTATGCAGAAGCTACATATAACCTATCTCCCCAGTGAGCTATACCGCCTGCGATGTCATTTAGAACCTTATAATCAAGAGAAAATGATGTTATTCGAGAAGGGAAACCAGTGGAAATATCCCAAATGCTGAAAGCATTATCTACTCCCTCTGCGGTAAAGAGTAAATTCCTTTCAGGATATATATCCATTTGGAAAAATTGCCTTTGTGTAGTTTTCGTATCAATTATATTGAAGCTGTAAAAGTCGATAGTGTAAAGGTTCTTATCGGTTATGACAAAAATCTTTCCATTATGAAACTTTATATCCTTTATAATTCCTTGAAGTTCCAAATTACTAACCTCAGAAAACGATAAAGTAAATTTTTTTAGAACATTTCCAGCACATAAAATTATGTGATCCTGATATAATGATAAACAATCTATTATACTCTCACTTATTTTATCAGAGTAAACAGTTTTTTTTCCTGTCTTGATATCATATAGGATTAATTTCCCCTCTTTTTTGAACGATGTTGTAAGATCGTCCGATACACCAATTAGAACTAAGTCGCCTGATTTTGAAATAGCTGTTGCTGCATCAGTTGTAGGAATATGGAATAGAAATTTATCTGAAAAAATATCTAACCCAAAAGCTCCTCCTTTACCAGCTGCTATATATACAGTACTTCCTTCAAGGTAAAAATCTTCTACATAAGGTATAAAATTTATAGATGATTTATTTACGACTTGACCTTTGTAGAGTTTTAGGATTTCCATACCAGATTCAGTTGAGGTAATAAGTATATTGTTCTCATAATATGAATTTAAGAAGTTTGATTCAGATTCAATTTCGTATTTGAACTCATTTGAATTTATATCAAAGACTAAACCTGAACATGCTGAGGTCCCTTCTTTACATGGATAAAGCGATGCTCCCAAAAATACAAGATCATCTGATATGAAAGATGTTGTATTAAAAAATACTTTTTCCTTTGAGAAAGATATTAGGTCTGGAGGAATGAAGATTTGAAAATATGGAGAAGCTTGATATGGCAATATAGAGGCTTTAAGGTTTTCAGAACTATCTAATACGGCATCGAAAATGTAGGGAACTATATTTGCTGGATAATCTTTTTCAAATTCAATAAGCTGATTAAGATCTGATAATGTTTTGAGGTCATCTACAAACTTTTTTATTCTGAAAGCCTTTATGAGAGAGTTGTGTCCTATAAACACATCAAGTTTTGAAGTTTTATCTTTTGCACTAAAACTTAGTACCTCTGATGGTAATGGCATACCATAGCATTTAAGAGGTTGAAATTCACACAAAAAGAACCCACAAGTCTCTCCCTCACAGGGAGGAAAAGTAGTAATTCTTGGGAACCTATAAGTGAATACGAAAAATGTAGAAGAGTTTCCAAAGTTATCTGTAACAGTAAATGGGAAAACGCTCCTTGATTCACCTTCTAAAATTAATTGAGATTCTCCTTTCAAATCATGCAACTTTATACCCTCTAATGTAGCAGAAAGTACCCTTTCGGGGTCAAGAAAAGAAGCCCAATTACTTTCATAATCAGAATCTGAAACTACCCAATTTTTAACATTACCTTGTTTTAGGTCAACAATAAATATTCCTTGCGGAATTCCAACAAAAGCTACTGTGTCCTGGAGGATATCCGTTGGTCTAACCTGTTTAGGAATAGCAAAATATTTTTTAATTTCCATCTTTTCCAGAACCTCTATGTATCTTGTTATTCTTGATTCGGCTATTATACCACAGTAGATGAATTTTGATTCAGTAATTTTTGAGTTTGGGTTCAAAATAGAGAGATTAGATGGATATAGACCGTACCTATCAAATCTACATGTCTGCTGAGTTGAGTTATTTACGAAATCCGGTATCCCATCTCCATCGCAGTCCCAAAAATAAATGAGTTTTTCTTGAGGTACGCTGATTGAGAAGAAAACTACTTGAAAATTAACTTCAAGCGGTGGAACTCCCGAGCATTTGTCTGCAAGTAGAGCAAAGTCAGCCGGAGAAAGAGGGTTGATTATAATCGTTTTTTCAAGTTGCAATCTTTCTTTTGCTCCCAAAACTAAAGCTACTACGGTTACTGATGCTGGTGATAATTCTCCTGTAGGATGCGAGAAAATATAAGACAATTCGTTTGAGTATTCTTTTGTTTTTGGGAAGTCTTCAAAGTCCCATTTTCCATCTTTATCAAAATCTACTTTTATCTCGTTTATTAATTTGTTTGAGCTTGCTTTGATTTTTATTGTAGCGAGAAGTGGTTCCGTTCCGCTTTCTGGGAAAACTTCCAAATCAGCTTTAATTTTTTCTTTTTCTTCTTTAAGGCAGCTTCTTATTATGATGAATGCAATGATAATATAAACCAAAATGATAAATACTGAGCGGGCGATCAAAAATCCCTTCATATCTTCAAGGTTTAAAGTTTTGTGGACTCGTTAAGATTTCAACATCTCCCAAGATTCTTCCTTCTGCCCACGCTTCATCTCTTGCATATGGGGTTAAAAGAATAAGTCTTGGTTTCACTCCTTTTTCTTTTTCGTAAACTAAACCAATTCTGTGTAGATGTAGAACATCTAAATCTGTTGCTTGCGCTTTCACCTCAATAAGTATGTGGATGTTGTCTTGTACAAGGATATCCACCTGATATTTTCCTGATCTTCCTTTTACTATTCCCTCTTTATCTTCCACATAAATTTCTTTCACTTCTGCGTTAAAATATTTTCCTAAGATTTCTTTTAGACCTTCTCTGAAAGCCCTTTCAGCAGCAACGCCCCACCTTGAACCAATAGCAGATATCGTATTGTGCATATCTTGCCTTATGCGCTTTATCTCATCATATATCTGCTCAAACCTTCTATCTATTGCTTCAAACCTTTTATCAACCTCTGCAAATCTTTTATCCATATCCTCTCTCATTTGTTGGAATCTTCTTTCAATATCTTCTCTGAATTCCTGAAACCTTTTGTCTATATCTTCTCTGAACTCTTGAAATCTCCTCTCTATATCTTCCCTGAACTCTTGGAATCTTTTTTCCATATCTGCCCTGAACTCCTGAAATCTTCTTTCCATATCTTCCCTGAATTCTTGAAACCTTTTGTCCATGTCTTCTCTCATCTGCTGAAACCTCCTTTCCATATCCTCTCTCATTTCTTGGAACCTTCTTTCTGACTCTTCCCTCATCTCTTGGAACCTTCTGTTATTTTCTTGCTGCATTTCCTGAAATCTTTTGTCTGATTCCTCCATCATCTGCTGAAACCTTCTTTCTGACTCTTCTCTCATCTCTTGAAATCTTCTGCCTGATTCTTCACTCATTTCTTGAAATCTCCTTTCTATGTTTTCCATCATTTTCTCAAATCTTCTATTATTTTCTTGCTGTATCTTGTCAAACATTCTTGCATTTTCTTTTAGTATCTCTTCAAATCTCCTATTGTTTTCCTCTCTCATCTGATCAAACCTTCTGTCTGAGCTTTCTCTTTGGAGACGGAGCTCTTCAAGTATTTTCAGAATAATATCTTCTTTCCCTTTGGTATGTCTTTGAGCTTTTTTTGGTTTTAAATTTTTCTGTTTATTATTCGCCTTTTGTTTATTACCTTTTGCCTTATTATTATTCATTATTTTCTGTTTTCTCTTCATCTTCTTATACTTTCTCCCCAAAGCCATAAATTTAATTTAAACAAAAAAACGAGAAGAAAAATAGTTTTTATTTAAAGTGGATTTTATTTGTTTGACATATCGTAAAATTATAGCGAGTAAAAATTATCGTGAGCAGGAGAAAATTCCTTTTGCCGGAACCCCTATATCAAAGTAAAATTCACGGGTTTCAATATTGCCTTTTTTGTCTCTGGCTTTCATTATAACTTTGTGTGTTCCAACTTCATCAGGAATTCTTATAAGTTTTATGCCCAAACCTTTATCGTTGAAATCTACTTTCTGCCAGCTTGACCAATCAGAGTTATCAATCTTGTATGAGACCTCTATCTCGTCTGGTTTTGTTATGTAGTCCCAAAGTTCAACTCGCAAAACATCTCCTCTTTTGAAGAAAGCTTTTTTCGGGAAGAAAATAGATGGTGGAGTATCATCTACCACAAATTTCACGGTTGCGGGAGTAATATCTGGTATAGCTCTTTCATCAAGGGCTCTCACTTCAATTTCATACTCGCCATCCGGAAGCCCTCTTATCTCAATCGTATCAGATTGAATCCAGGGCTGCCACATCTTGCCTTTCCATCTCCATCCAAACCAACAGTTATCTGGCTTTGTATAATCATCAACACACGAGAGCTTTATTATAGTTTTGGGTTGAGAAGCTTGAACATATTCTACCACAGTTTCTGGTGGGAAATCATCTATTCCGCCATTTTCATTCTTTTTCATAGGAACAATAAGTCCAGATTTTTCTACTTTCTTCACAAACTCTTGAATATCTCTGAAACTAATGAAATGCTCCCCACCGTTGTTTATTTTCTGCCAAGCTTCAACAAGCGGGTCCAAAGAATCAAGATTAACCTCACCATTCCCATTACCAACAAATCTTGGAGCAGAACCAAACAAGCTTGTAGAACCACTCAAAAGCTGAGATATAACTCCATAAAAGAAGTTAGGATGAATAAACCCCTGAAAATCAATTGCAATTGTGAGAAATTGTTGTGGATAACCTGATGGATCTGGGTCACTGTTCCCCACATCGTCTCTTGCGATATATGTGTGGGATAGTCTATCTGCTCCTGCACCTCTTGCGTGTCCTCCTATACGAACAACATTATTGTTTGCAGGCGTTGCGCTGTATAGGTCATCGTTTGGGTCTAAAATTGCAGAGAGTGTGTATCCAAGCTGAGCGTCAAGAGCCAAAGCACCAGAAAGTATAACAGCTATAAAATCTGCAAGATAACCAGCAAATGTATTATTAGAAAACGGATAATAAACTTTTACGGTTCCTGAATCGTTTGTAACATCAACTGATCCAACACGGGAAATCACACCCAAAGTTAAATCTATCCTCCTCAGGTGGCTTACGGTTGTGCAGTTTCCGGTTGTTGCTGGGTCCCAAGGATTATACCATCCACCACCTGCGAGTGTAGATGGGAAACCGTAAGACGCAAGGTTCCCAAAAACTTTATATGTTCCTCTTCCACAGCCAAGGAAATTTAAATCCAAAGCCAAAGTTACCCCAACATTAAACTGAGCTATAAACCTTCTTTCTCTTACCCTATCAGATGGATTTCCTACTGTTGTATCGCAATCAACAAAAGAGACACAATCTGGGAAGTTATTACGAAATGCATTTCCAACTGGACCCACATCTATTGTTCCTTGAGCCGGAGGAGTTGTTCCAGTAGGGAAAGCAGTACACCAACCTACCGGAGATGGAGTTAGACCATAAGTACAAGTTCCCCCTACTTCCCCTGGTCCAAGTCCCCACTGTTCAAGTTCGTTATCAACATCAACCCAAATTTCAAAATCGTTATTTGGTAGTGTAAGTAGTACATCAGCAGTTATTGGGAGTGGGTCAACAGTATTTGGAGGCAAATCATTTGCAAACGAAGCTTGTGGTGTTTGAGGGAATCCGGGATAAGCTGCGTATGGTTTCGGTTTGAATACAAAAATCATAGGCATATCTGTTACATTAGAGCCGAACTCTGATTCAAGGAAGTTATAAAGGTCAGGAATCATAAGCTTCATTTGTCCAACTGTCCAAATAGGCAAAGGAAGTCCTGACGCAAATCCCTCTCCTTTTTGAGATATTGCAAGGCACATTAAACCAGATGTTGCAATATCGGAAACCAAATATGTAAAGACATTCTGGAAAATTGAAAGACCAACAAATGTCCCATTAGCTTCACATGAGGTAAGAGAAAGTGAATCTCTTGAACCTACATGCGGGAGCTGGGAAAACGAAGAAGGACCTGCAATCATAGAAGGGGCTGGATGGTTGCCATAAGGAGGTGGAACATATCCGCAGGAAGAAGGAATTCTGTGGTCAGCCCACTGCGTTGTATTTTTCCAATCCGTTCCTCTTCTGAAAAGGTCAAGGTCTATCATAGCAGCACCTATAAGATAAAGCTCGTTTCTGTTGGTTCCTGGACCCACCCCGTTATTTGCAAAACAGGATTTAGACCGCAGGACTTGTGTTCCCAAATACGGGTCTCCACCCAGGGCTATATCTATAAGTAAATCATCTGTTGTAATTGGTCTGACCCAGGTTGGGAAAAAGTAAGAGGTTTTCATCTGTGTAAGACCACTTATATCAAAAACAACCGGACCAAAATATTGTTGAAGCCCCGAGGGAATGTAAGCATACCTGAAAAGACCTCTCAAAACAACATCTATAAATTCAATAGTTTTCATCGCCTTCACAGTTGTATTTTTCCTAACACAAAGAGTACTTGTTGCTGTGCAGTTCGGGCTTTGTTCAGACCAGGTCCAATCCAACGCAAGAGATATCCAGGGAGCTTCTGAAAAGTTGATTTCTCTTACGGCTATTCCAACATCTTGTAGGTGCGGCCAAGAGCCGGTTCTGTGTTCCAAATATAAAGTTGCACCAACTTTGAGTTTCAAAGCTCCTCTTGCACGAAGATAAGCTCTAACATAGCAATCACCTTGCTGGTTCGCCTGAGAATCATTACAATCTGTTCTCCCAGGAGCAACATTAGTAGCAAGTGGTGGAGGGGAAGAAGCAGTAAATGTTATTCTATTTCCTGCAGATGGAGTTGCAGCATCTATATCTATAGAAATAGGATTTAAAAACAGCTCAATAGTAATAAACCCTTCATTCCCCGTAAAATTTTTCCCGTTATAGTTGTAAGGAGCCCCCATACCACATGAAACACCAACGCTCTCACCGACAGAGAAATTTAGAGAGACACCACCAACAGGGTTATATCTTAAAATCCAGTTATCCCGGTTTGCGCTTCGATATCCGTTTGTTGTATCATCATCACAGTTATTAGCGGGATCCCCTCCCGATGTACGAGTGTACCAACAGTTACCTGGATGCGTAGTTCCGTTGTAATTTAAGATGGGACCACATGTTGTGGCATTGCAGACATCGTTTAAAGATAAATTCAGACACAAATTACCCAGCAGAGGTATAGGGAGACACTGGTCTAAAAGCCCTGACCAATAAGCTGTTGTTGAACCCGGAGCTCCAACCCATGTTACACCCCATGCCTGATAACCTCGGATAATATTAGGAGTAACTGAGGTGTCAAGGAAATTAACTACAAAGTAATTTGTAGCTTCCGGTTTTAAAGCCATGCATTTTCCTCTATTAGGAAACTGAGAGGGACAACCGGGAGTAGCAGGTCCTGTGCAGTTTTCTGAGTCTTTTGTAGGATCGCAACAGCACATAACTGGGTCATCATCAGCAGGCGGAGTTAAGCCTTGAATTTTCTTCTGTTTGTCAAGTAAATCCATAATCAGAGCATTTAGCATGTTCAAAGTCTTCCATCCACACGGAACAGAAACAGTGGAGAAAGAACCAAGAGTTCCTTGATATTGCCCAGCAGGACATAGCTCATCTCCTGAACCTGAGACACCATCATCTACAAAAAGGTAGTTGAAATTTTGTTGCAGCCACTGATTTAAACACCCTGTTAATCTTAAAACAACCGAGTTTTGCAGATAAGAGGGAAATGTTGTAACGGGTAAAGGTGTAGCAAAAGATTTCTTTTGAGGAAATAATATCAGCAACAACAACGAGAAGAAAGAAGTAAATAAGAAAGAAGCAAAAAGCTCAACTTTTTTACTTTTTCTCTCACCAAACAAACTTTTTATTATATGCTTTGCCATATACTTTTACCCCCTTATTTATAATATAATCACTCCTTTTTTACAAAAAAAAATATAATCATTCCTGAAAAAAAAATCCCGATTTTAACGAGTTTAAAAGAATTAATATACCTATGTAAAAAATAGGTTATTTTCGGTGTTTTTATCTGATTTTATGTTGGGAAAAGAAAGAACAATTTTTTTTGATTTTAGTTTTTCAAACACAATTTCTGTTGCAATAGCTAATGAACGAAAAAAAGAAATAGAAGTTCAAAGTTCAGTATCATCAGAAAAATTTTATGGAACAAAATTTATAGCAGATGTAGTAAATTCTGCTCTGAAAATATCAGGCGTGAGGTTTGATGATATAAACAAGATTGTATTAGCTCGGGGTCCGGGTTCATTTACGGCTTTGAGAGCTTTGATTGCTTATGCACAGGGTATAAGCTTTGCGTTAAAAATACCCATTTACACTACCCTAACTTTCAGATGGATAGCCCTTTTTTTAGGGAAATTCCTTGAAAAGGAAACAATAAAGTTTCATCTTTTCAGTGGAAAAAAAAATATTTTCTATTGCGCAGAATACGAATTTGATATAGATGAAAAAAAAGAAGAAATAAAGATAAAAAAAGAAAAAGAAAGGATATTTTTGTGTGGAGGAGAAAATTTAATATCAAGTTTAGATATAGAAAGAGTAGTTCCAGCAGAGTTAGGAGCAAAATACCTCACAGAGCTTTTTTTCACCCAACCTGATTTATTTGATTTTTTTTCCCCTGATGAAATACACAAAATAAAACCTGAATATTTGATTGGGACAGATTTTAAAAAGTTAGTCTGATACGATGGTTGTTTTGAAATTTATCCACACGCAAAAATTATGTTCTTATCTTGAGAACTCTTAACCAAAAAACCCCGCACAAAAAAAGAAAAATAGATAAGACCTGCCATAAAGTTATTCCCTGCAACTCAAAAATCTCAAACTTTATCATAAACTCTTTTATATCTCCTCTGAAATTATCTACTACAAGCCTCATTAAAGATAGCATGAAAAGAAAAAACAAGGTTTTATCTCCCTTTTCTTTGAATTTGATTTTCTCAAGTAAAAAGAAAGTTAATCCCATAAAGAAAGCCTCATAAATTTGTGTGATGTGAATGGGCTTTGAACCAAAATAAAGATAGGCAGCCGAATTTTCGTGAAACACCAAACCAAACCTGAAAGGCTTACCAAAACAACAACCCACAAGAAAACAAACAAAAATTCTATACAGAGCCAACGATAAAGCTATGGTAGGTACCATAGCATCAAAAAAATCAGAAATTGTTTTCTTTCTCAAAAGCAAATATACAAGCGTTATAATCATCGGTCCAATTATTCCCAGTATCATAGAGTGTCCCCCTTCCCAAACAGAAATAAGTTGCAAGAAAGGTATTTTACCTATAAGATATAAGCGTGAGAAAACAGCCCACGAAACAAATATCAAAATCATAATTTGACCTATCTCAGTATCTTTATATCCTATTTCTTTCAGTCTTTTCCAGCTAAAAATAATGAAAACCAAAGATACCAAAGGTAAAGTGAGAAACGAAGTATAAAATTTGAAGTTTTCAACTTGAAACAAAACAGGAAACATTTTTTTCTTTCTTTTCTTTAATTTTTCCCTTTATTTTTTTCTTTTCTCTTACTCAATAAAAATTTTACTGCTGCGGTAGATAAGAGTAAAAAAGCTGCCAAAATCTGATAAAATGAAACTTTTATTCTACCTATGTAGAAAAAAAGGTCAATATCTCCCCTCAGATATTCAAATAGTCTTGATATAAAAAGGCAAAGGAGAAAAGTTAATGTTTTGTCTTTTGATTTATTCACAAGGAAAAAAGAAATCACCCACCACAAACCTTCAAAAATCTGGACTGGGAAAAGTTTTTGGTATCCAGTATATTTGAATGCAAGTGACCAAGGATGAGGCACAAGACCAAAAGAGCTTGGAACTCCCCAACAGCATCCTGCAAGGAAACATCCGAATATTCTGTGTGTGGCAAGTCCCACCGGAGCATATTTTGAGCACAGGTCAAAAAAATATAAAAAATCTTTTTTTCTTATAAGAAGAAAAATAAGTGTGAGGGGGAAAGATATACTTACCCCCGTCATGAGAGAATATCCGCTCTCCCAAAAATTCAGAATTTTCTTTCCCAAAAAAATTCTTGAAGATAAAATAAAAGACACAATAAAGAACCCAAGTTCAACTGCAAATCTATCATCCTCCCTTAAAATAAGGTAAGCTACCAAAGATATTGAAATAGCAGTTGCAATAGGATATATAGGAATGTATATTCCATACCCCAAATGTATAAGCGGCAACATATATTAGTTAGCAAAAAAATCAAATCAATCAAAAAATATATATCAATTAAAAAATATATATAGCTCCTGCTGGGAGCATACTTTGTGCATCATAAAGGTACAAGATAAAAAAGACGAGAAAAAACAAAGATAAAACAGAGGGCAAAAAGTTCTTTTTCTCTTTTCTCATAAAAAATAAAGATAAAAGAGTAAGTCCAGATAGTGCTATAACAGGTAAAGATGAGTGGAAGATGGGAAAAGTCAAAACTGCCGGGAATCCGAAAGCAAAATGTTTTTGTGATAGTGAAAAAAATAAGCCGAAAATTGCAATCAAAAGAGCATAATAAAGAGCATCATAAGTTGCAAAAGAAAATGGATTTGCAACATAGTAAAACCCCAAAAAATAAAAAACTACAAAAATAACAGGTTTTATCAAGAAAGGAATTTTTTTTCCAAACTCAAAAGGAGAAAATATCTCAATTGAAAAAATGTAAAGCGCAACAAATGAAATTAAAAAAAGCTTCGGAGATGGCAAAGAAAGAAAAATCAGCAAAAGAGATGATGGAAGAGACAAAAGCCTTATTCTGCTCTCTTGTTTTGAGAAAAAGTATCTTGTAAGAACCAAAAGAGCAGATATAAAAACAATAAAAACATAGTGTTTGAGCTCCAAAAACTTGAACCTTGTTGAAGCAAGACCGAAAGCTGAAATCAAAACACAAATCGCTGACTCATATAAAACAAAATTCATAACAAAAAACAAACAAAAAACAAACAAAAAAATAAAAAAATAAATCTCGGCTTAATCAAAAATATAAAAAGAAAAAAAGTAATAACAAAAATAAATTTTAGAACTAAAATTTTTACATAAGTGAAATTTGGAAACAAAAAGAAACTAATAGTAATATCCTTTTGTCTTATTGCCTTAAACTTTCTTTCTTTTTGCGGGAAAAAGGAGTATTTTATACTTGAAGGCAAAGTTCTGTATGGAGATGAACCGGTAATTCAAGCAGAAGTAGGAATAGTTGGAGCACCACCGCAAAAGACCGATATAAATGGGAATTTCAAATTCAGCTTAAAAAAAGGCAAATACCTCATTTACGCAAAAAAAGACAATCTTGCGTTCTCAGATGAAATTGAAATCACAAAAGATACACATTTTAACATAAATATAACAGGTGCAGCAAAAATATGGGGAGGAGCATATTTCCGGGGATTTCCCAAACTCGTTGGAGTTGCATTCTTACCATTTTTTGCACCCGTAAAAGAAGATGGAAAATATACACTCTACGCACCTTATGGCAAACACAAAATAATCTTTTCCGAATTGCAAGATGCAGGAATTATAATAAACTCGGTAGATGTTGTAATAACCGGAGATACTGTTCTTGATGAACCACCTATTCAGAACCCTGAAAAATTCGCTCCCATAATATGTCCTCCGGACTTATTTTCGTGGAGTAAGAATCAGCGAGCAAGTTTCAGGTTTATAACTCAAAACTGGTTCATATTTAACTTCCCCTGCTCCATAACACATGAGTTCAAATATGATATTCCTTTCAATCCAAAAGATTTAGATTCTGATTCAATTCCAAATGAAAAAGATTTTGACGCAGATGGAGATGGATATGATAACGATTTTGAAATCAAAAAAGGAACAGACCCATTTTCTGGTTTGTCTTTCCCTCAAATTACACTTCTGGTAAAGGCAATTTCAGAAGATGGTCAAGGAGGAGTAATAATTTATGCTGGAGATGATTTTCTTGCGATGTCATCTTGGAGCGACGGTATAGCGTATATGAATTTGCCCGCTCAAAAACCACGAGTTTTATATGCGATGAAGCAGGGATTTTTCCCAGAGCAGGTTTCTATAACTCCGACTGAGGAAAGCTCGCAAGTTCAAATTGTTCTTTCATCGGGAATTCTCATAACCGGTAAAGTTTTTGATTCAAAAGGTAATCCAATCCCGGGGGCAAAAGTAATTATTGGTGAAGGAAGCGAAGAGAAAATAACAGATAGCTCCGGAGAATTTATAGTTGTTGTCAAAATGTATCCTTATGGGATAACTTTGACGGTAGAAAAAGACGGCTTTTTCCCTTTCTTTGATTTGATCGTACCTTATGGAGAAAACCTCAATCTCAAAATATTTTTGTGTGAAGAGGATGAAAAAGATTGCATAATATCTTACATGCTGAAATCATTAAAGAAGGATTTGAAAATAAGCATAAAGTATCTTGATGAGTTTGAAAGAAGGTTTGGGCGTCAACCTGAATCTAACATCATAGGTATAATAATTGATGTAAAAAGCGTAATTGGGGGACAGATACCGAGCTTTGGACTTGATATAGTAGAGTATTTGCATTCAAAACTTTCTGATATTTACGAGAGGGTTCAGAATGCGCGATGGACAACTCCAGAGAAAATTGATTTTTTCATTACATCTGGATACTTTGGATATGCAGAAGCAAATTTTATATCTGCAATCACAAGGCTCATTTACGGAATAACAAAATATATCCTAAGTCATAATCTTGATTTCAAAGAAAGATTGAAAAAAATCGTTCAAGGTCAAGTGAGTCCTGAGACAATAAAAATTATACCTTCAACATTTTCTGATAAATCTCTTTATTTCAAAGAAGGTGTAGATGTGAACGAACTTGTAAATTCGTTCAAAGAGAATCTTGAAAGAGCAAAAATAGAACTTGGGAAAGCATATGATAATGCTCCAATTTGTCCCTCTGAAAATGTAATATGCAAGAACACAGAGAACAAAAAAATTTATTTCGCTCAAGTTCCATTTGACCTTGTGAAAACGCTTGATTTTTTTGATAAAGTAGAATCAGAATTTGTTGAGGTATCAGAACTCATAAATTTCTTTCCTTTACCGCAATTCCAACTCCCTATAACATTCATAAAAATAAGTTTATCAAAGTTTATAACAAAGCCACTGCGTGATTACCTACCAGAAACAGCTTTACAATTTACTGAGCAAGGAATAGTTCCAGTATTTCAAATAGATTTTGAAAAAGACGACGAAGATACTGAGCATTTTGATGTGCTGAAAAAAGATGGAATAGCGGGGGCAATTTATGCGAAGTTCAAAGACCCATCTTTTTCTGGCTCTTTTATTATAGAAAAGTGTTGGGCATTAAATTTTGCTCAAAGCGAAGAAATTCAGAACGAAATTCAAGCGGTATGTGGATGGAAAAATCCAGATCTACAAGATTTGAGCGATGTTTTAGCCATAATTCAAAAGGCTCTAAAAAAAAGAAATATAAACTTATCAGATTCCATAACCTCTTTTCTTGTAGGAAATAGGTGAAATTCCTTATTTTTTTTACAATCCAAACCAAAACTCTAAATTTTTCAGAACAAAGTAAATCAAAGCTACACTAGCCAAAACTGCATATTTCCAGTACCTTTGAGATAAAACACAAACTATATATCCAACAAAAGATAGGAAAATAAATTCTGGTTTTCCTAAAATCAAAAACGGAACAAAACCCAAAAAAGAAAGATATAAATTATTCAAAAATAAAGCTAAACATAAAAAAAACAAAGTAAGGAATAAATCTATAATGAAGAAAATATATATTTTTCCTGCCGCATAACCCATGAAAAACGAAACAACCAAGCTCAAGTTCCAAAAACGCTCCCCCAAATCCTCACTCTCCAACTCCTTAATAAAAAACTCTCTGATGTAGCGAAGCAAAACTAAAATAAGGAAAGAAACAAGGATGTAAGGCGAAAATAAAGCTATTGCTAAAATAGGGAAAAAAATTTGTGAGCCCCTTTTGAAGCCATCAAAAAACAAAACAGAAATACCTACATAAAAAAATGTAGGTAAATACCAAATCCCAAAACCAGAAAATATGTATCCGCTCAAAAAAGGTATGATATATTTTGCATTAAACCCAAAACTATGAAGAAAAGAAAGAAAGTTTTTTAGATTTGTTTTGGCTAATTTCAACTTTTCAGCTTGTGTTATAAAAAACAGAAAAAAAAGTAAAACAGAAAAGAAAAAACCATGAACAGAATTATAAAATGGTATAGCTACCGAGGGTAGTATAGGAACAAGAGGGAAAATTACGGGTAAAAACCCTCCTACCGCGTAAAAACTTGAAGCAGTATAAAGTGAGATGAAACATAAAAGAGCTCTTGCGAACGCTTTGAGGAACGCCCTTGAAAAATTTGAGAAAACCCTCTCTTTTTTGAAGACAACAAAAAAAGTGTACAAAAAGACAAAAAAATGAATGAAAAGAACATTCAAAACCAAAGCCTTACCTACTCTTTCTGTTGTGAGGAAAAAAGAGAAAAAATGTTTCAGAATATCTTCTGGTTTTTCATAAAAATAAGGCTGTGTTCTTCCAAACAAAAATCTATCTACAATAGGTGGCAAAATAATCAAAAAGAAAAACTTTGAAATGAACTTCATGACATCTTCAAGCTTTTCTTTTGCAAAAAAGCTTATGATAGCTGATGCAGTATAAAAGACTACAAAATACCAAATAATCCAAAAAGACAAAAAAGGAAAAATTTCCCGAATATCTCTTATTTTTGTCAGAAGTAGTATTTCTAATATTCCCCTTATAAGACTTGCGGTAAAGACTAAACCGAAAATCATTTATCTATTTTATTTATCTATTAATCTTCTTCTTTTGGCTCTCCTTTTCCTTCTATCATTTCTTTCTTTTTACCGTTTTTTTACCGTTCCTTTTTACCATAAGAACTACGACTAAAACTGGGAAGAAGAAAATAGCAAAAGAAATTCCCTTCCATACAATCTCTTGGACTTCAACTTCGCTCAGCGATGAGCATCCAAAAACTCCCTCCTTTGCGAAATAAAATGGTTTAGAAATTGATGTTTCATTACCCCATTTATCTTTCACTTTCAGGTAAAGAACATGTGTGCCTTTGCTCACATCTGCTTTTATTCTACCTGTTCCGCTACCGTTATTATCAACTCCTCCTTTTATCCATTCTGACCACTCACCATCATCTATCTTATAAGACCAGAAAACCTCACCGCTCATATCATAGTATTCTAAAACAAACACTGGAACACCGGAAAAATACATAATACCTGTTTCAAGCTCCCTCCCTCCTCTCAAACTAACATAAGGTGGTTGGGTATCCATATATATAGCCAAAATAACTGGATTTTCATCGTAAAAGTACCCATCATCTAATATTGGAGCTATCTCTATTATGTTTGGTCCTTCAAGCAAGGTACCTATATCAAGTGTGCTTTGTGCGGCAGAATTTGGAAGCTTCCACATACTCCCATTTTTCCTCCACGAGTATTTTATAACACCTCCTCCAAATCTCAAATTCACATTATTTGGACCAAAATTTGTGAAATATTTTTTAGCAACATCAGGAGTCAGAACGCATTTTTCACCTTTCCCGGAACACTCTGGAATATCAAAAGATATAAGTTCAGATGTTGAAACTTGAGACCTACGATAAGGTGCGGGTGGAGCCAAAGAAAGACCACCCATCATCAAAGATACAACATCTATATTCCCCAAAAATCTATCTATGTAAATAACCAAGTAATCAGGAGCTATATTTCCGGGAGGATAACCATAACTTAGCCATGGGTTAAAGTTAGTCTCATCTGTTTGAATATCAGGTCCTTGTGGTTTGACTTTTTTGAAAACAAAATGCAAAGGCATGTTTATTTCCAAAGGTATATTGAATTTTGTTCTTATTCTGCCTTGCAACCAACCAGAGAGAATATCTCCGAAAATGTCTGCGATTCCTCCTATAATTTGACTTGGTAGCAAAACAGAAGATTGAATCTGTCTTGGGTTCGGTTTCACATCTGCAAAAATAAATATATCTCCTATGGTGTTCCCAGCAACAGAGTAAGAATATCGTTGCATGCTGCTTATCCCTCCTCGAGCCCATATTCCCATATCTCTTAGACCAGAAAAAGAGCATTTTACTCCACCGGAACTATTTAAAACCTTAATACCCATTATTTGGCAAGAATATCCACCGTTTGCATCTTCCTCAACACCTATTGCAAGCTCCTGCAAAGTTTGCCCAGCAAAACTAGAAAGCGATATTCTTCTCCTATACCAATCTTGTACGGGGCACCTACAACTTGTGTTTGGTGCAGTCTTTGTGCAGTTAGGGTCAGGACAGAAAGTCTGCAAATTACCATCAGGGTGAGCAGGTATTCCGTTCTGGTCGGTAAGTCCTGGTACATTTCTCAGAACGCCTCCCCCCGAGAAATATGCATCAAGGGCGCAGCGTCTTGTAGCTGGGTCAACCCTTATCCAATATTCAAGTATATCTCCCGAAGCTATTGCACAGGAGACATCGGCTATTTTCACATAGACATATTCATTTCCTCCTGACGCATCCTGCAATTTTGCCTGCATAGAAATTCCCGTTGATATGTAAGCGTATTCTATATCGGCTCCGATAAACCAATCTGATGTTATTCCCAAAACATAGGTTGGAGGACCTGTTATACCGTCTTTTATCCACGCAAAGGTTGGGAGGTTGTTTTTGTGGCACCAAATTTCCGCTTTGAAATTCGGGAAAGAGAAGACGACATCTGCACATCGTGAAAACCCCCACTCGGTGCATGTTTGTGGAACAGAAATTCCGAGCGCTCCCTCATAAGGGAATGTATCAAGGGTAGAGCCTGCAATTAAAACAGATGGGATTTGCAAGCCTGTTCTTGCGCTCGCTTGCGTCACACCAGATGGTTTCATCCTCAACTCAACCTGACCATCCGGATCGCAATAATTCGTGATAAATGGAAATAGTGTTTTTGCAGAATCGGCTGATGATAAGTTAAACGGTAAAATTGTAGTAAAAATATCGTAGTATTTTTGGGTATCTGCAGTATTAACTCCGCCCACATTTGCAGAAAGACACATCACCCCAGAGTATAGCATGTTTGATGCGTCAGTCATCAAATCTTGTGATATACCCACACCAATCCAGTATGTCCACGGACCTTGCCACCTCATAACCAAACCATTCCCATCAGGAGGTATATAAGCATAAGCTCCCACATCACCGGCAGCGTTTTCCACACCGGGGCTCCTTGTAAAGTCTGATAGTCTTGCCAGCTGTTTCCTTTGCTCCGGAGATAGTGAAGCTATCGGAACCTCAAATCTTTCCATGAAAAACACAATATCGTAGTTTGAACCTGCTCCCGCTCCCGTCCCCGTGTAATCTTGCATAATTCTTGCCTCCATAGTTATGCATATGCCTTGCCCTTTCACATGGACATTTTCCCATCTGACTCTGACACAGTTTGCAGTTCCTGAACCGGTTGTTCTTGTGCAAGTTCCAGAACCATATATTACTCGCCCGGTACCACAAACTGTGTTTGCATAACCCAGGGGGAAGATTCTATAAGACTTATTCGGTGCTATGCTTAACTCAATATATCTTGATGAATTTTGTTTCAAAAACATACGAGCGGGTGGCGTTGTTCCATTACAGCTTCCGGCGGTATCTGTAAATTCCTTTACATTTATATCAATTGTTCCATCTTGCCACAAGACGACCTGAAATGTGTTTGTGTTTTGAACCTGCCGCTTATAAGCTTCCCATTCATTCGGTTGCCCAGCCCTCGCCTGATCCTGACAACCCTGAATACAACACCTGCAAATTCTCCTACAGTTGCTGTCGTCTGTGGCGTTGCAACCACCATATGCGCCACAATCTGGATTACAACCGCAGTCATAGAGGTTACTTCCTTCCCTGACTTCACACCAATCTCTTCCAGCTGCGTAGTTTGTACAATCTGCATTTGAATCGTTATTATCAGAGCAGTTATCTGCATTATTTGGTTGGACATTAAAATCTACAACCCTATACCATGTTATAACCAAAGCGGAACACGAACCACCGGAAGTTGGGCATGTGCCAGATATGTAATGCTTGTAGACCGAACCAAAGCCATTAAACTCCCCTCTGTGCCTATCATGCCCGGTGCAAAGAAAAGAACAACTTGCACACCCGCTGCAATCTTCATCTGAGGTCATTGTGAGGGGGTCAAGGTCTTTCCATACGACTGCTATTGAGTAGTTAGGTCCCCCGGCTGCTGGTGAAGTTGGTATATTCAAAGCACCTGCTGGACATATTCCATCGTTCCTAAAATATATTATACCATTAGAACTTATGCATACATTTGAGAAATTTGAACCAAAAAATGGAAAACTCCATCCTATGGATTGGTTATATGAACAGTCGTTGTATGTTGTGTAGGATGGTTCAGAATGTTCATCGTTGCAAAGGGATGAGACGCCACAGATATTTGAGCCGGCGCAAGCAGAATTTACATTTCCAACTAATGTATCATCTAACGGGTCGCCCGCGCTCGCCCCAACATCCATAGCTCCCATGATTCTACAAGAGTAAGCATCTATCCAAGTTGCTGGAACAACTTCTGAGACATAGTAGAGATACTCGTTCTCTATGGAAAGGTCTGCCCACATCGGTCCAGCCCACGCATTAGGAGTATTAGTATACGGGATGGGGTCGGGAGTTGCGTCTCCACAATCTGCACCTGCCGCGCCAAATCTTACAAAACCATTAGTAGAAATACACATAGAAGTGTATGAGCCAAAGTAAAAATTAAAAGTAAAAGGAATTGAAACAGAACAGTAGCCATTGTCATCATCTACTCCATCTCCCTGAATATTGCAGTTTGTACCAGCCGCTGGGACCGACTGAGGAAAAAGAAGAGGTTCAGGCGTGTAGTTATCAGCATCAAATGCGGCTCTTACAACAAAACCAGATGTCCCCGAAAAGGTAGGAGATGCAGGATAGCCGTCAAAACTCATCTCAGAGCAAGACTGAGACAAATCACGAGGTCTTATTGCCGCATCAATCTGAGCAGAACAACCGGTTCCAGTCAAAATAGGAGGTTTTGACATATAACAACCAATATCATATATCCCCTTACCACAGCTCATAGTCCCATACCATGTAAGAGGGTTGTTAAAAGGAGGAGGTGGAGTTGGGTCGCCTGCTTTGTAGTGTCCTGGCCAACATTTGAGAGGGTCAAGGTGCGCGGCATTCTCACCAGCAAAATGTTGAGGTCTCCCACAATATTGCGTAACAGAAAAGCTTCTCCCTCCCAAAAGCTCATTTAAATCAATAGGAAAAATTCCGTGAGTGCACTGCACAGAACCAGGGGGGCAAGGTCCATAGCTATTATTTTCAGGGCAGACCTGACAAGTACAAGACATCTCACCAGTTGTTGCATCAAAACTACACCCTATTGATGGGGCACAGGGTCCCCGGTAACCCCAACCTCTGAAAGCAACTTTTGGGCACAAAGATAAGGCTCTATCACCTGGGCAGTTTCCGTGAAGGAAATTATCAATTCCAGGAGCAATTGAGGCCCCAAGTGTCTCCTCTAATCCTTCATCCGATAAACTCTGATTACCCAAAGGCGGGCTTTCTGGATTGGCATCGCAGAAACACCCAGCAACACAACCTTCAAGGTAAACATGAGAATTTATAATATCAAGTTCAGTATCTTTTACACAGACATCTACTAAGTTATCTTGAACCACAAGATAAAGAGAGGCTTTTATAGCTATGGCATCGGCATAGAAAGCACCACCACCACTTGAATCTCCACACAACCTCAACTCAACACAAACATCACTTGATGGATTTGTGTTGCCATTACTTCTATTACTCACAGGGATACCTTGAGGGTCCCCTGGAACACCTCCTTCTGCCCACAAAAGTAAAATAACATCAATTGTTCCTTTACCGGGATTTGGAAATACCTCAACAAAAGTTTTGTTGTAGTATACAACCCAGGGGTCCAAAGGCTTACTCGGTGCCCAACATCTCTCCCTGATATTAGCATTATCTGTTGGGTCTTGATTTACTGTGAGGCAGAGGTGGTCAAGTGGCCACGGTGTATCTACACAACTACCTTTTCCACAAAGAGATTTATTTACAAGTATTCTCAAATCTCGCTGAACGAGAGCTTCTTTTAGTCGTTCGGCTACATATTGTAAAAGCCCTTCAAATTCTCCCGTCATATCCCCTAACCTTTCTCTATATCCACAGTCCGGAGCGTTTATATCATCACAACCTCCAACGCATCCGCCCCATCCGCAGTCGCAAATATAATCTCTGTTAGCATCAACACAAGCAGATGGTGCTGGCCAGTCTTTATCGTCACACCAACCGGCATCGTCGTTTGGACAACCAACATTCAGTACTTCATATCCCCACCTTGCTTGGAATGATTGACCCCAAGTTGAGGAAGGACCGATGATATTTCCGGTTGATATTCCGCAGCCTATGCCATCAATTGCGAGCGTTGCGGTTTTTGGAACAACTTTCGGAATAATTCTACCTCTGAAAACTTCATCAGCAAACCCAATATACATTCTTCCCGCTCTTCCCGTTTCTCTCCTTGTTCTTTCAAGAGATAGTATAGGTAAAAGCTCTAATTCGCGCATTATTCTTTGTTCGTCATATTGGTCATAGGTGTTCTCTCCTTTTGTTTCATATTGGTTATCAGTGTCTCCTCTTTTTATTTCTTCCCCTTTTATTATCAGTGGTAAAGATAAGACGATGAAAATATTGAGTAAAATTGCTCCCAATTTTTTTTGTTCTGTCATACCTTTTACAAAAAAATTTAGCAATTTTTATATATAATAATCATTTTGGGAAGAAAAAACAAGATTTTATTACATCCTTCTCAAAAGAACTTTCACAGCAGAGCTTATACATATTGCAACTTCTTTTGGTCTCCTCACTTTTTTCAAAGCATCAAACAAAAGCTCAAATTCTTCAAAGTTAAAAGAACGAGAGCGAGAAAAATTAGATAAAACATCAAAGTACATACATACGAAAGAAGGATTTTTTTTGAGCTGATCTTTAAGTTTCTCCACCCCTTTCAAAACCTCAAAAACAAATGGAGAATGTTTGCTAAACTTTTCACAGTTTGAGTAATTGAGCGACTGAAAAATAAAATACACTTTTTCAAGGTCTTGAATTTTTGGATTTTGTATGAATTTTTCAAGGAAACTTTCAATTTTTTGGCATAAAAAATCATATTTGAGACCCGCCATTGAGGCGGTTTCATGAACCACAGCAAAAAATTCCACATCGTTTTGCTTCTGCCAGTCTATCTTCTCTATCTCCGCTTTAAGGTCTGGTTGCTTCAAAGAATTTGTATAGACCAAAAATCTATACCATTTAAAGCGTGCCTTTGGGTCCCTGGAATTTGAAAGATAAGAAAAAACACCATTTTCATCTGCCTTTCTTATTATTTTTGAAAAATGTTCATGAATTTTATTTTTGGGGTGAGCTACTCTTTCGGCATCATAAAGAGAAAATAAAACAAGGACATCCTCAAAATCTGAGTTTGAATTTGAGAACCTTCCATCTTGTCTTTGGATGGTTTCAAGGTAGCCAACAAGTCTTTCAACTTCAAGTAAAATCCCATCATATATACTTGTTTGCTGAGAGACAAGAAAAAGAGCAAAAATAAAGAACACAGAGCAAGACATATTTTTAATTTAGAGCAAGTTTTCAGAACCTTCTAATTATTTGAAAAAATTATGTCATCAAAATTTGAGAAGTGATTTTATGATTTCAGCTACAACTGGGTTCATAAGAGTAATGGCAATAATAGTCAATACAATAAGGAAATTAAGCTTCATATCAGTTTTTTGTATTTGTCTTTCAAGGTCTGACTTTACTTTATCTATTTTTGCACTGAGCTCCGTCTTAACTCCTTCTATCTTTTCAGTAAGCTCTGCTCTGACTCCTTCTATCTTCGCATCAAGCTCTGCCTTGATACTATCTACCTTTACATTAACCCCATCTATCCTTGCATTAAGCTCCATCTTAACTCCGTCTATCTTTTCAGTAAGCTCTGCTCTTACCCCTTCTATCCTTGCATTAAGCTCCATTTTGACTCCGTCTACCTTTGCATTAACCCCGTCTATCCTTGCATTAAGCTCTAACTTTGATGAGTTAATACTTTGCTGTATTGCTAATGTTCTTTCTTCAAAGACATTTTTATTTATGAATTCTTCTCTTATTGCACTAAGGAGCTCATCTTTTGTTGTTTTCCATTTGATTTCAGTAATTTGTGATATTACTTCATCAACAGCTCTCACAAAAGCTTTCGCCTCCGCCTTACCGAGCTTACTTTCTAAAACCTCAGTAGCTTCTTCTGATAACGATTTCCGCATATTTTCTCACCTGCTATAAAAAATATAGCTACAAAAAATTTAAAAAATAAACGGAAATAAAAAATTCTCTTTACATTACAAAATTAAAATATAAGTTGCAAAATGAAATCTAAACGATTATTATTGGCGTTATTGCTTTTTTTCTTTTTTCCTTTTTCTTTTTTTTCTTTGGTGTTTTCAGTTTGTCCTCAAAAATCTGAATACGAAAAAACACTTGATTTTTTTGAAAAAAAATTGGACCAAACCGCACTCTTTGACTACACTATGTTCAGAAGAATAGAGGGAAAAACTTCCACTGGAAAAAGTATTTTTGATTCTGTCCAAGTAGGTTATATACTATGGCAATTTTCCAAGATAACAAAAGACAAAAAACTAAAACAAAAAAGTAAAAACCTCGCAGAAAAGATTTTTTCATCTGTCTGGAAAAATAAAAACAAAAAAGGAGAGTATCTGTGGGGATATGAAAGCTTGATCGGACCAGAAGAAATCAAAGCTATGGAGATTCCAGATATAGATACTACCTCCGTAGTTTTAGCTATATTCAAAATTACAAATTTCAAAAATATACCAAAGGAGTTTGTAGAAAGCCTAACTCAATTCATAAGAGAAGATGGCACGGTAAAAATCTGGATTGCTGGTGGGAGTCCATTTACGGAATCTGGGGATTTGGGGATTGCAGCAAATGTTTTATGGGCTTTTTCAGTATACGATATATACAACGAAAGAGTTGAGAGAATATGTAAATTCATTCATAACTTTGTTTCAAACCCACAAAATTTCAAAGATATATGGTACAGAACATATTACCTTTCAGATTATCTTGCGCTTTACAACATAGTGAGGGCGCTTCCGTATATAAAATGCCAGAATAAAAATGAGATTAAAGATAAGATTGAAAAAACCTTAACTTACGCCTTAATTTATGACAAAGATTTAAACATAACAACAAGGTGCGCTATAATTTCATCGCTTCTTAAACTGAATGCAAAACTTGACAGAACAGAAATAGAGAAAATTTCTGAGCACATGAACAAAGTAATAGAAATGAAAGAACCGGAATACATTTATGCAGGTGATCCAGAAAGAAAATATCTTTTAGGAGTAAAAGCTTTATCTTGTGCACTGTGCCTTGAAGCCCTCTTTTTGTCAAATCAATAATAATAAGGTTTTACATAAAAAAAGAACACAAAAGATAGAACAAGAAGATAAAGAAACATAAGGATTTTTAGTTTTTCTGTGAAGAAGAAAAATAAAGATAGGATCAAAGAACTAAAAACTAAAAACCAAAAAAGTTTTGGAACCAAAAATACCCAAACAAAAATACCCAAAAAGTTCAAGAAAAAATTTATAACCTTGCCTTTCTCTCTCCCGAAAAAAGTAAAGACATTTAAAACTTTGCCCTTCTCACCCTCGTAATCTTTTAAGTCCTTTGATGTAGTAGCCAAAGACAAAGATAAGAAAAGAAAAAGAGAAAATATCAAATCTATTTTCCCAGAAATCAAGCTCCCCTGCAAGAAAACCAAAGATGAACCACACGCTATAAACAAAGACGAAAAAGGACTTTTTCCCCATCTCAAAGGTGAATACAGAATCGATAAAAAAACATACAAAAGGCTTATAAGAAATACCCAAAAATCAACAAATAATGCTGGAATAGGAGATAAAAAAAGGAATAAAAACCCGAATTTTTTGAAATCCTCCGGTCTTGCAAGTCCTCTCACCAAAGGTCTTGATCTATTTGTTATTTTGTCTATTTCAAGGTCGTAAAGATCATTAATAAGTGAGTTCCCCCACCAAAGAAAAAAAATTGAAACCGCACAAAAAGTAAGCTTTAATATGATAGTGATAGAATATATTTGTTTTGTTCCTCCTGAAAAAAATCCCATCATCAAAACCGAAATAAAGAAGAAAAACTGAGGGAATCTGAAAGAGTAAATTAAAGCCTTGAAAGTCTGCATACTTTTATTTTTTAATTTTTTACCCTCCTCTACACTCAATTTTATTTTAATCAAATTTCAAACCAATAAGTTTTTGAAATAAACTTTGGCTACAATCTTCAAAAAGTCCAGTACCTGTGATATTTTTCCATCACTTTCAAATTTCAAACCACTGACAAATTTTGAAAACTCATCAGAAAGCAAAACTTTTTTCGCTAAATCCAAAGTTTTCTCGTTTCTATAAAAAAAGTTTGAAAAAAAATAGAAGATCAAAAGCCTTCTGAAAAGAGAAGAGCTATAAAAATAAAAAAGAGACCGAAAAGATAAAAAGAGAAAAGGATTCAAATCCGAACCACCTTGCAAAACACGAGAAAGCATTATTCCATGGTGAAGGGCAGATGAAATTCCCTCCCCTGTCAAAGTATCTACTCCGTATGAATCTCCAATAAAAAAAACATTTCCTTTTTTGAATTTTGTCTTTGGATTGAACTTATTTATGACAAAAAATTCTTTTTTGTTCTCAACTTGGCTTTTATTATTGTTATTATTATTTTCATTTTCTTCCTTTTTTTTCATCTTTTCTTTTATTTTTTGGAGGTCTTTGTTGAGGGACATAAAGCCTATATCAGAAAAACCGTAGCCATCAAATTTCCAAAACCACACAAACTCATCTCCAAAACTTTCAATAGAGAACAACATCTTATCTTCTACATTCTGATTTTCAAACCACCTTACAGCCTTGTAGGAGTCTCTTTTAAGGTAAGAACCCATAGCTATCACAAGTTTTTTGCACTCAACATAACCTTTTGTTGTTGAAACCAAAATTTTTCCGTTTTTTTCTGAGTATCCCAAAAATTTCACTCCTTCTTCAATTTTGACGCCGCATTGCTTTGCTTTTTTGAAAAGTGCAAAATCCATATCTAATCTTTTTGTTACCATAAAATTCTTATCAGATACATCAAAAATTTTCTCACCCAAATCAGAGGAGAAGACAATCTTTTTTATTTTCTTTGCAGGAAAATCTTTGCCGGGGACAAGTCCGAGCTCAGAAAGTAATTTTACTGCTTTTGGTATAAGTCCTCCACCGCAAACTTTATCACGAGGGAAATATTCTTTTTCTAAAACCAAAATTTTATTTTTTTCAGGAAAACTCAAAGCAAACGAAAGACCAGCAGGTCCGGCACCAACAACACATATATCTACTAACTCGCCCATGGTCTTTCAAACCAATTCAGTAATTCTAACCCCAGAATTCAAAAAAATTAACTCTGGGTATCTTCAAAAAACCTCAAATGAAAATCCTATTATTATACCACCAGCAACATCAGAAAGCCAGTGATCATTCACAAGAATTCTTCCCGCACCTACAATAAAAGGTAAAGAATAAAACACCGCAGAACATAATTTGCTTTCACAGACATCTTTTGCTACGGTGAAATAGACTGATGAGCTCGCTTGGGAGTGTCCTGACGGAAATGACCTCCATCTATCTTCAAATCTCAAAGGAGAAAAAGAATATTGGTATTCTGCCCAAGCTGGTCTCTCTCTTCCAGAAAATTTCAGAGATTGAACTATGAAGGTAGTAAAAGCCAAATTGTAAATAGCTCTCATAAACCCCAACCTCACTTTTTCGTTATCTGAAACCAAACCAAAAATATAACCTGCAAAAGAGAAAGGAACAAGAAAAATTCCTTCACCTAAAAAACTCATAACTTCTCCTGCATATTTTGTTTTATTATAAGAAGATAAAACAAGGTTTCTTACATACTGATCAGCCAGAGATAATGGTATGGCAGCGGTTAAGGCTACCGTAGTTCCAACAATTATTTTTGGAAACTCCTCCTTTTTTCTTTGGAATTCAAAGGATATGTCAGAAGCCAGAATTTGCAGTACAGATTTTTTTTCGTCAGCAAATGAAAGAGAGAAAGAATAAGAAAGAAGCCAAAAAATCAAAGACAAAAACAAAAACCGAAAAAAAGTACCGGGTTTACTCCGCTCTTCCATCTTTTTTTAATACATGCCTTCATCTTTTCTCATCTTGATATTTTCCTGAATTTTTCTTGACTTTATATCCTCCATTTCACTGGATGACCATATTATTTTTGGTGTTATAAATATGAGTAGATTAGATTTCTGAACTCTTTTTTGAGATGATCTGAAAAGGAAACCCACGACAGGTATATCTCCTAAGATTGGAACTTTTGCCCTTGAAAGAGAAGTTCTTGTTCTCATAAGACCTCCAATAACTGCTGTCTGACCATCTTCTACTAAAATAGAAGTTGTTGAGGTTCTCCTTATTGTAGCTATACCGAGTTGCTGAACTGCAAGTCCCGGCGGTGGTTCTTCTGCGACATCTGAAATCTCAACTGATATATCAAGAGAAAGCTTTTTCTCCTCTTTTATAACATGAGGGGTAATTTTAAGTATTATTCCTATATCCTGTCTTTGTATAGTTATAGTTGGCACAGCAGCGCCTCCTGGACCAGCAGCAGTTATTATTTGACCTGTTGGGAACGGGACATTTGTAGCAACCCTTATTTCTGCTTCTTTATTATCAAGCGTAAGTATATGAGGGGTTGAAAGAATATCAACTTGTGTATCAGTTGCGAGAGCGTTCAAGATAGCGGCAAGAGGAGGTAAAGATATAGTTTGCCCACCAACTTCAACACTCGCGGGCGGTAAAGAAAACCCGAAAAGAAGTCCAGATATATTAGCTATCTTAGTAGGATCTATTATCTGAAAAGGCAAAGGAGCTCCAACGGATTCTCCTAAAACAGCTATACCTTTCTTTGTTGTCCCCTCCATTCTAACTGATATATCTTTTCCACCAAGAAAAGATAGACCGTATTGAGCAAGTCTTGAAGAAGAAATTTCCATAATAACAGCGGAAACAAAAACCTGCCTTCTTTCTACATCTATCTTATTTATTATATCTTTTATTTTTTCAAAGTCTGGTGGAGAAGCTATGATTATGAGTGAGTTCGTAGATTTATCTGCGGCTATTCTCACCGGTGCCTGAACGACCTGAGGTCCCGGTTGCTGTCTCAGCCCACCACCTACTATATTTTGTAAAATAGATGAAACTTCCTCTGCTTTTGCATATTTGAGATAAACAACATTAACCTCCCCTCTCTCCTCTTGAACATCTACCTTCTCTATAACTTTTTTGAGATACTCTATATCATCGGGTTGAGCTACGATTATTATAGAGTTAGTTCTCGGTTCAGCTATAACTTTGGGTTGCTGCTGAGGTGATACTGCAACACGGGGGATAGATGGTATTATTTGAGTTAAAATATTTACGACATCTTGCGCAATAGAGTATTTGAGCTTTATCATTTCAGTGGTAAGAGGTGGAGGAACATCTATTTCATCTAATATCTGCATTAATCTTTCTATATTTGCTTTTGTTTCTATGAGTATTATTGTGTTTGTAGGCATGTAAGTTTGTAAAAACGCATTACGGGAAAGCAGATTTCTGAGAACACCTGCAACTTGGTCAGCATTTGCAAAACGAGGAGTTAAGACCAAAGTCACATACTCTTCTGATGGTAGAAGTTTTTTCTCTTTTATTACGGTTTTTATTGGACTTTGACGAGCCTCAGCGGCAGGAACTATTTTTACGATATTTCCAACTTCAACCTGCGCAAGGTCATTAGCATAAAGGATAGAATTGAATATCTCAAGCGCTTCCCTTTTTGTAACAGGTCTCGGAGAAATTATCGTAACTTTTCCCCTTATTCTCTGGTCAAGAAGATAGTTTTTTCCAGACCATTCTGAAATAAGCCTAACAAGGTCTAATATGTCAATATCTTTGAAGTTCATAGAAACTCTTTCCTCTGCAAGAGCAATATGAGAAGAAAAAAACGAAAAAAGTAAAAAAAATATGGAAATTATAAGATTAACTCTCTTTCTTTTTGATGTATTTCCGGAGAATTTCATCACTATAAATTATTTCGTCCTAAAATGAGTTTTTGTTTTACTAAACTAATGCCTTATTATTTTCCCTATTATGTTTAAGATCAAAGTTAAGATGGCTGACAAAATTATAGATGTTGTTATAGGGAAAAAGAAAGTGAAATTATCTTTCTTTATTAGTATGTCGCCCGGGAGCTTTTTTAGTTTGAAATCAAAAACTTGAGATGAAGAAGCTAAAAAAAACAGCGCTCCAACTAATATGAGTATTATTCCGGTCAGAATTATAAATTTTGCCATAGACCTTATTATTTCTTCCATATTTTATGTGTGGGTCAGGCGGGATTCGAACCCGCGACCTGTGGATTAAGAGTCCACCGCTCTACCTACTGAGCTACTGACCCAATCTCTTATTTTAATCAGATAATTTATATCTCCGAATTTTTCAAAATTCAATCTGAAATGGAGAAATAATGAAAGTTAAAACAAATATAACCCCTGCCACTATTGCCAAGACTTTATCCGAAAATTTCACATCTTTTACCGGGGAATATGGAATCCTTTTTATACTCAAAACTGCGGTAAGAAATGCCCAAAATAGCCATCCATACCAGAAAAAGATACCGAGAACAAAAAGAACAGCTATAAAGAAAAAAGAAATTTTTCTGTGCCAGGATGGGAAAAGAGCAAAAACTATATGTCCTCCGTCGGTCTGACCTATTGGAATGAGGTTCATAGCTGTTATAAAAAATCCTATCCATCCGGCAAAAGCCACAGGGTGAAGCATAATATCTTTTGAGAGTTCCAAAGAACCGAAAATCATATTTTGCATCAAAGATAAAATAAGAGGAGTTCCGAGCTTTATAGTATGTACTCCTGACATCTCGGTTTCGTTTACGACTTCGGAAAGTAGCAAACCAATCAAAGCTATTGGTATAGCAGCTACAAATCCTGCAATAGGTCCTGCTGCCCCCGTCTTTATTATTTGAGAACTCTTTTGAATTTTCTCTCTCAACACCATTATCGCCCCAAATGTTCCAACTATGTTCGGAGCTGGAATAAAATAAGGAAATGTGCTCCTGATTTTGTGCTTCCACATAGAGTATATATGTCCAAATTCATGACACAAAAGAATAAAAAGTAAAGGACCAGAAAAATATATTCCTTTCCAAATATCCACCGAGAGAGGAGATATCCCCTGCATTAATGCTCCCGCTATTGTTGTAGTTATTGCGGTCAGAACAAAAAGTATAATGTGAATAGGTCTGATTATAATATCCCACCTGACATAAATCTTCTTTTCCTCACCAAGAAATCCAAGTGAGAAAGAAGGTAGCTCTTTGCCATCATATTCTGGCTCTCTTGTAAGCTCCGCTATAAAGATTGTTTTGTCGCGCCAATCTATAAACCCAAAATTTCTCCCCTTTATGTGTATGAATGTTATTCCATTTACAGTACCCAGTATTTTCAAAATTTGATTTGGTGTCCCTGGCGGGATTCGAACCCGCGACCCCGGACTTAGGAGGACCGTGCTCTTCCTTCTGAGCTACAGGGACACCTAAATCAAATATTAAAAATTAAAATTTTATCACAAATTGCCTTTATTCTCAAAAATCAAGTTTTCTCTGCAAATCAGGTTTCAGATTGGCAATATATTGAATTTTAGCAGTAGCCTTACTATAAAGTTCGCAATTACCCCAGATACTATATCATCAAGAAGTATTCCGTACGGAGATTTCATTCTGTCAAAAAAAATAATTGGAGGAATTTTCGTTATGTCTAAAAATCTGAATATCAAAAGCGCTGCTACAAAAACTAAAAAACCCTTCGGTAGCAAAAGAAGAGACAAAAACATTCCAGCTACCTCATCTATTACAACCTCGTGAGGGTCATTACCTTCCCAAAAATTTTTTACTTTTTTTATGGAAAGAAAAGATACAGCGAGAATGAAAATGTTAATAGATATCTCTAAAAATTTGTTTCCAGAGATAAAAGAAAAATATAAAATTCCTGAAATAAGTGATGCTACTGTACCCTGCCCAATTGGTATTTTCCCTACACCAAAAAATGTGAGTGTAATAAAATAAATTTTCTCTTTCATTACTTTTTACCAAAAGGTATTTTTATTTTCCCGAATTTGTAGAGAATCATAGGTATGCAGAGAACAAAATACACAAAGGTTACCTCTTCTCTTATGTGTTCAAAAATGAATTGAGATAAAAATAGAATAAGTAAGATAGAAGCTTCAATAACAGAAAAATTTAGGTCAAGCAAAATAAAAAATGCAAGTAAAGATTGTGCTGCTGTCAGAAGAATTTCCCACTGCTGTCTTGAATCCATCGGCATAGGAGAAAGATAATCTCCTGTTGCGTGATATATTTTTGAGATTATGAAAGCGATCGGAATGCAAGCTATAAGTAAAGTCCACTGATTTACTTTTGAAGAAACGAGAGCTCTCATAGCGTCTTGACCTCTTCCTTTTGTTGCCCATATAAGTGTGACTACAAATTCTGGCGCTTCGGAAGCTATTGGTGCGAGCCACTGTATAAGTAAAAACTCGCTCACCCCTAATTTTTTACCTATATTTATTAATCCTTCTGCGAACGCTTCTGCTGAGATAAATATAGAAAAACCAGCCCACACGAACATAAAGATTATAAGAAGAATAGATTTTTTTGGAGGTAGAGATTGGATTGTCTTTACTGGTTCAAAATCTTCTTCAAGTTCTTCTATCTCTTTTTTTGAAACCCTTAAAATGTAAAAAATAAATAGCCCACCCAAAATTAAAGAATCAACTAATGATATATTTTTTTTGAAGAAAATATTTATTGACCAAACCGTCGCTGCAAAAAGTATAATAAGTTCTTCCATCAAAGATCTGTCAAACGCTATTTCACTTCTTTTTGTTTTGAAAAAATGAACAAATAATATCACAGTCCACCCTATGCCTATAAGTAATCTGTTTGCTCCTGTCATATTTGCGACTGCATAATGCGTATACTCTTCATTTATTCCTGCCTTCCACGAAAGATATATATCTACTGAATATTCCGGCAGAACTGCAAGTAAAGCTACAATAGCTATTGCAAGAGCTCCGGATATAAATTTTCTTGAACCATCAGAAGCCCATGTCAGAATAAATCCAGCTCCTATTATTGATAAACCAGTAAGTAATGTTTGCAAAATTGGATTTGGATGCCCTATCGTGAATTTTACTATGAACCAAGGTAAAGTTGCCAAAAAAGCACATAGAATGTAAAGCATAAGTTTATTTTCTTTTTCTTTTTATATCTGAAATAAACTTTTTCATATCTTCAAAACTTTTTATTTCACCTTTCACAAAATTTTCAATTTCAAATCTTAAAAATTGAGGGATTTTTTCTTTGTTTTCTTGAAATGTTTCTGAAAGGAAAACCTGAACAGCATAGCAACTTGCCCAAAACCTCAAAAATCCTTCAAGAATGCTATCGTAAATTTCTTGCGGCATTAAATATAAAGAAGCTCTTATTCTGTTTCTGAGATATCTGAGATTCAGATTTGATGTGTCTGAAACAAAACTTATATTTTTTGATTTGAGGTAGTTTTCTATTGAACTTCTTTTCACCGAAAGCAGAGGACGAACTACTGGAACAGAACACAGAGAGTAATTTTTAGGAGATATTCCAAAAGAGAAAAAACCTTTTCTCCTTACAAGGTTTATAAGAAAAGTTTCAAAATTATCGTCAAGTGTGTGAGCTGTTGCTATTTTTGTAGCTTCACACTTTTTAGCTGATTCATCAAAAAACTTATATCTTTCTTTGCGCATCTCATCCTCTGATTTTAAAGGTAAAGTAGCTCTGCCAACAATTATTTTTATTCCAAGCCTTTCGCAAAATGACACAGAAAATTTTTCATCTCTTTCTGATTCTTTTCCCCGTGTTCCATGATTAAAGTGTGCAGCAACTACTTCTGATATGCCAAATTTTGATTTATAGGTAGAAAGTATGTATGTAAGAAAAACCGAATCTCTTCCGCCTGATAGTCCCACAAGAACTTTATCTCCTTTTTCAAACAAAGAAAATTTTTTTGAGAATGTAATTGTTAAAAGTAGAGGATCATCTGGTAATGATTCAAAAAAGAAAATCTCAGATGTATCTATAACTTTACCATTCACAGTCCTTATTCAAGTCCCCGGAGGCGTGGAATAAAATGTGTATCATATCCGCCATTTCTGAAAAGCGGTGAATTGATAGCCTCTTTCAAAAATGGTATATTAGTTTTTGGACCCTCAATTATGAACTCATCAAGAGCTCTCAAAATATTCTCAATTGCTTCTTCACGGGTTTTACCACGAGCTATTAACTTTGCAATAAGCGGATCATAAAAAGGAGTAATTTTGTTCCCCTCTTTATAACCACAATCAAGTCTTACATTTTCTGAATTCCAGCTGAACTTTGAAGATTTAGGTTCAACCAACCTTTTTATTTCTCCCGGAGATGGTAAAAATTTTATTGGGTCCTCCGCGTATATCCTTGCCTCTATTGCCCATCCTTGAAACTTTATATCCTCCTCCTTCGGGAGTGCTTCACCCTCTGCTATCCTTATTTGCCACTCAACAAGGTCAAATCCTGTTATGGCTTCCGTTGCTGGATGCTCAACCTGCAATCTCGTATTAACTTCAAGAAAATAAAAATTCTTGTATTTATCTACAACAAACTCAACCGTTCCTGCACATTTATATTTTAGCTCAGACATTATTTTTCTCGCAGCATCCCTGAGCTTTCTTCTCAAATCTTCATCTGCAAAAGTAGATGGAGACTCTTCTATTACTTTCTGATGTCTTCTTTGAACTGAACATTCTCTTTCTGGAAAAGTCACCGCACCTCCTTTCCCATCTCCGAGAACCTGAATTTCTATGTGGTGTGGAGATTCAAGGTATTTTTCCATATAAACTCTATCGTCTCCGAATGCTGAAAGCGCCCGAGATTTTGCGGTCTCGTAAGCTTTTTTCAAATCCTCCTTTCTATCTACTCTCATCATACCTATTCCCCCGCCACCAGCAGCAGCTTTTATAAGAACAGGGTATCCGATTTTTTCTGCAAATTCCTCGGCTTCCTCGGGAGAGCTCAAAATATCAGTTCCAGGTGGAATAGGGATTCCAAGATTTTTTACGAAAGCTCGCGCAGTAGCTTTATCTCCCATTATCTCCATGCTTTTTGCTGTCGGACCTATAAAAATTATCCCTGCATCTTCACAAGCTTTAACAAAATCTTCTCTTTCTGAAAGGAAACCATATCCTGGATGAATTGCGTCAGCACCCGTTTTCTTTGCTGCCTCTATTATTGCCGGAATATTGAGATAACTTTTTAGAGGATGTGGCTCTCCAATCCTTATAGCTTCATCTGCTTCCTCAACAAAAGGTAAATCTTTATCTGCGTCAGAATATACAGCAACAGTTTTTTTTCCAAGTTTTTTACAAGTGTATATTACACGCCTTGCTATTTCTCCCCTATTTGCAACAAGAATTTTCTTTATCTCCATATCAGAAAATTTGTAATGTAGTAATTCATACTTTATAGATTTTTCTGTTTTTTTAGTTCCCTGTTATTTCCATCACATAAGAAAAAAGCAGAATTCAGAGAGTTAAAAAGAATTAAAGACAAAAAACAAAAAAAGTTGCTATTCCGATTTTTACTAAAAATATATGAACGAAGAGAAAAAAAAACAAAAAAATAAAACAACAATAAAGATAGGAATTGTAGTTTCAAGGTTCAACGAATTCATAACATCAAGACTTCTTGATGGGGCAAAAAGAGCATTAGAAGAAAATGGAATAAGCTATGATGTCATATATGTTCCTGGATCTTTTGAGATACCAATAGCAGCAAAATTTATAGCGAAAACCCAAAAATATGATTCAATATTGGTTTTGGGATGCATCATAAAAGGGGAGACATACCACTTTGATTTCGTAGCAAAAGGTGTCCAAGAAGGTATCTTGAAAGTTATGTTAGAAACAGAAATCCCTATAATTTTTGGGGTTTTAACAGTAGAAAATATAAATCAGGCTATTGATAGAGCCGGCGGGAAATATGGTAATAAAGGATACGAATGGGGTGTAAACGCTATATATATGGCGAAACTGAAAAGACAAATAAATGAGGAAAAGCATGCAAATGAGGACTAAATTTAATTTTGTGGCGAGGAGATTCCGTATCATTTTTCCCTTATTCAATTTGTTATTGTTGTTATACTTTATTCGTTGCTCAAATGAGAAACCAACACCAGCAGGAGGACCGTTTATTTTACTTTCACCTTCTCAAACTTATGGAGAAATACCTCTCACAGTTTCATTCAATATTACGGTTATTCCATCCCGTGGCAAAATAAAGAAACTCATTATAGATTACGGAAACGGAACCCAGGAAGATATTACAAACAGCATAAAAGGTGATAAAGTCGCAGTAACTAAAACATATGAGGGTTTAGGAGTCTTTGAAGTGCAACTTATAGGCATGGATGACTCGGGAGTCTCCCAAGCAAAAACAACAATAATTACAAATGACAGACCTACAATATTAAATCCCACAACAGCAAGAGATGAAGATTTTGCAGAAATAACTTCAGAATTCTCTCCGGGAAGCATCGTTTATTTCAAAGCGATATGCAAAGACACAAACGGAATAAGTAAAGTCATAATAGACTGGGGAGACGGAAGTTATGAGGAAACAAACTCATGCTATGGGAAACATAGATATATAAATGAAGGTGATTACATATTAAAGGTTTTGGTTTTTGATGATAATAAATTCGCTCCATATCCACTTTCAGCTTCTGTAGAGATTATGATTTCTGTTTTCTCCGGTGCAGCATCTCCCGAGAATTCTCCGCCCGCAATATTTGGACAAGTAGAGAAAATATTGGAACCAGAAAAGGAAATTTATAGAAATGAAAATATGGCTATCGGAATTCCTCCATTTACTGTTCAGATACTCATAGGTGTAAGCGACAGAGACGGAGATAAAATAGACTATATTATAGTTGAGTGGGGCGATGGCACTGCTCAAAAACTTGACCCTAACAAATATATAATAGCCTCTGGTTCAAAATATATATTCAGAACATCATATACTTATACAAAGGAAGGAAGTTTCTCAATCTCTGTTATAGTAAAAGATAGTGCAGGAAAAATAAGTATACAAAAAATAGCCGATGTGCACTCATTCAAATCTTCTCCTTCAATCTATGTAGAAGCGAAAGATAATTTAGGAAAAAATCCTCAAGGGGCATCATTTGAAGGTGGAGTTGCTATAAGTTTTCATATTTTAACCTTTGATGATGCACCTTATGATATTTATTTTGTTTTGAGATTCACAAGTTTGGACGGGCAAAAAGAAAAACTTGTGTATAAAATGAATAAAGAAGGAAGAGCCTATGGGCTGGTAGTAAATGATTTTCAAGTATCCTTGACATTTCCGGGAAACTACGGCATAGAAATATTTGCTGTCGCAGACATATTAGATGTTGTAGATATATACTGTTCAGGGAATTTAGAACCACTTAATGAAAGCGTATATAAGAAAGTTCCATCTAATGCATACTTTGGCAGCACGGCTGAATGTGATAAAAGTGATGGGAAAATAACGACGGAAGCAAAGGTAAAAAAATCACAGAAAATAGAGTTCAAGATAGTAAGGTAAAAGACAAAAAAGTAAAGGTGTAAAAAAAGTAATAAGGTGAAAAAAAATTAAAAGGTAAAATGTGATGTAAAATCTAAAATTTTATCACACAAGATTAACATAAAAACTTTATGTTGAGGGTAGGGATAATAGGGATAGGTATATCAAGACAGGAGGAGATGTCTCCGCTTTCTGATGTAGAGCTTGCGGTTGAAGCTGCTCAAAAGGCAATAAAGTATGCTGAAATAGATCCAAAAGATATAGATTATGTAGTTGAGTGCGCGTTCTCATACACGAAAATTTCAAGTTTTTTAGAAAAATCCGGTTTGAAACCTCAAAGCCACACTTTTCTGAGGAATATAGATGGTGCTTTTGGAGCAGTATACGCAGTAACAAAAATAATGACCGGTGAAAGTAAAATAGCTCTTGTAGTCGGATATGGAAAATCTTCTGAAATAAACATGAGAACTTTCTCAAATTTATACACAAAAGCGAATTACCTTGAAAAAACAGGATTAGACTGGATAAACTTCACAGCTTTACAGGCAAAAGCTTTTATGGATAGACTCGGAATAGGTGAAGAAGAACTCGGAATAATAGTTATAAAAAATAGAAGAAATGGATTTGATAATGAAGATGCTCACATAAGAGAAAAAGTTATTTTAGATGAAATCTTATCTTCTCAGTATGTAGCTGAACCCATAAGAAAACTTATGATGCCACCAAGAACAGACGGAGCAGCTGCTATAATTTTCGCAAGAGGAGATATAGCTAAAACAAAGCAAAGAAGAGCGTGGGTAGACGGTTTCGGAACAAATATAGGTCCATATTACCCAGGTTATGAGGATATAGCTCATATTAACTCACTAAGATATGCAGCAAGGAAAGCATATAAAAACTCCGGAATAAAGAATCCAAAAAGAGAGGTTGATTTTGCAGAAATAATGGAATGCTTCCCTCATATAGAACTTATGTCAATTGAAGCACTTGAACTTATTGCAGAAAAAAGACTTGTAAAACCCATACACGATGGGTCCCTTCTGAAAGAAGGCAAATTACCCGTAAATGCATCCGGTGGTGCCCTCTGCGGAAATCCTCCGGGAGCGACCGGACTTATAAGAATGATAGAACTAGTAAAAAGACTTGTCGGAGATAAAATGGATATAAGAAAATCTTTAAGAAGAGGGGTTGCTAACGCGTGGACACCTTTTCATCAATATAATGTAGTTTGGGTAATTGCAGGAGAATAAGGAATTAAAAATGCCAACTTTATTTTTTGACCTTGATGGAACTTTACTTGATACATCGGAAGACATATTTTTCTCTCTGAACTCAACTTTAAAAAAGTTCAAAATAGGAGAGATAGATTTTCAAACAACTCTTTCATATATAGGAAATGGTGTAAAGCCTCTTATAGAAAAAACACTAAATCAATTGGGAAGAACTGAAGAATTAGAAAAAGTTCTAAAAGATTTTCTTTCAAATTACAGAAAAAACATAGCAAAAAAAACTTACATTTATCAGGGAAATATTGAGCTGATTTTCACTCTGAAAAAATCAAAGTGGGACATAATACTTCTGACAAACAAAAGTCAGCATCTTACATCAATTTTACTCTCACAGCTCGGAATAACACAAATTTTTGACCTCATAGTTTGTGGAGATACATTTGACGCAAAAAAACCAAATCCAAAGCTCTTTGAAATAATAAAAAATATATTTCCCATAAAAGAACCTTTATTCGTTTTGGGAGACGGTATAAATGACCTCATATTTGCATCAAATATCGGAGCAAATTTTATACTCGCAGAATGGGGATTCTTGACAGAAAGCTCGGAAAAAGAAATAAAGTCTCTGATTGACAAAAAAATAATCAGAACAAAAACCCCCTACGATGTCATAGAAAAACTAAAAAATGCAGGAGTAATAAAAAAGTGAGAAATCTTAGACTATAAAAATACCTTCGGTAATTTTCAGCATAAATTATTTTTAAACAATAAACTGTTTTTAAATTATTAATTATTTGTAAAGTGAGGTGAAAAGAGATGAGAAATCATAATTATTGCTTTCTTTTGTTCCTTACAGGTTTTTATTTTCTCTCCTTCTTTATTATATCGTGCGGTGGACCAAAAAAGTATGTTTTTGATGTTCAAACAAAAATAGAAAGACCGGAAAATATATCGCAAGAAAACTTTGAAAGGCTAATGCCGGTTATCACAAAGGTAGGAATTACCTCATCCGCAAAAGTCATTGATAAAAAAAAGGGATTAATTATGCAAAAACAAAAAACAACAAATCTATCATCTGATCTCAGAACTTCTTCAAGGTTTGACTTTGATATTGAAGACGAATCTTATCTAGTAACAATAAATGTGGAATCTTTAAAATTTCTTGTCTTTTCAAAACAAGCTCTAATGAAGAGGTTTGAGGAGCTCAAAAAAGAACCTTATTGTAAAGAAGGCGACAAAGATAAAGACGGCTATGACCTTATGTGCAAATTAGAAGTTTCAGTAAAGCCATCAATATCTGATGTTGTAATGAGATATATCAGAATAAGGGAAGGTTTATCTAACGCAAAAGAGCAAGATTTCTGTAATGCGTATGTATCAGCTCAATCAGAGCTAAATGCACTCAGCGAAGATATAAGAGAATTAGCTCTTCAAGATGTAAAAGATATATACCAATCTTTTGTTGATAAAATATGGACAGAAGTAGACTCTATATCAGTAAAAGTTTCAGCAAGAGATTGTTCTCCAAAAAAGCGATTAGAAGATTTGAAAAAATACTTCTGCCTCCCAGAAAGACTTCTTGCAAAAGTTCAAGAATTTGATAATTTCTGCACGGCTCTTTCACTTTACGAGGAAGGATTAGCACTTATGAAGAAAGGAAACAATACCCAAGCCCTTGATAAATTCAGGTCTGCCGTTAAAATAAAAGAAAATTTCCCTGACCCATATATCGCCATGGGAGATATATATAGACAAGAAAAAAGATATGAGGACGCGGTTCATATGTATAAGAGAGCAATAGATTTTTCACCATCTGATGCCACACCATATATCAAGCTTGCAGATACATATATGGCTATGATGAAATTTCAGGATGCTGAAATAACTTTGAGAAAAGCAATAGATATTTTAGGCGAAAAAGGCGGACACGATCTATATTACAAAAGAGCGTTAGCTCTTTTTGAACTACAAAGATACGACGAAGCATCAGAACCCGCAAGAAAAGCTATTGAACTTATATCACAAAAACCGGAAATAAAATATGATACCGAATTAAGAAAAACTCTCGCAGAATACAAAATTTTGCTTGGAAGAACATATGCTGAAACTCAAAGAAAAGAAGAAGCAATAAGAGAACTAAAAGAAGCTTTAGAGATAAATCCTTTTTCCGATAGTGCACTCTTGTATCTTGCAAGAGTCTTTTCTGAATCCGATGATAAATCAAAACTCAAAGAAGCCAAGAGCTTTTATGATAAACTTTTTTCACTTGACTCCCGTTTCGCAAAAGATGGAAAAATAAGATATGATTATGTCCTTCTTTTAGAAAAAATCGGAGTTGAGGAACAAGATTTGATTTTTGCTTTGGAAAATGTATTAAAATACGATAAAACTAATCAAGAAGCTTATATAAAGCTCGCAAGACTTTACTCAAAAAACCCAGGTTATCAAGACTTAGCTGAAACTAATTACAAAAGAGCATTTGAACTTTCCCAAAATAACCCAGATTATCTTGTTGAATATGTTGATTTCCTTATAAAGAGAGGAAAGTATGATGTCGCAAAGAAAACTATTGAAAACTATTTTCAATCAACAGAAAAAAAAGATGATAAAGTTCTCAAACAAAAATATAATGAGGTTTCTTTGCTTCTGTATAAGGTAAATCCACAACTACTCAGAAAATTGGGACTTACCCCTCAGGACCTTGAATTGATTTACTCTGTTTTCTCTTCTTTACCTTATGATGTTTCCGAACAAATAAGAGAGACTCTGAACATAAGCCGCGATGTCTTTGAAAAGCTTGACCCATACAAAAAATTTGTAGCCGTTATATTCTATATGGATTTCCTCTATGGAAAAGAAAAAGGTTCAATTTTGCAAAAAGAGGTAAGATACACCGAACTTTTTGGAAAAAACCTAAATCCAAAACTTATAACAAAAATATCAAAATTAACATCTGATAGCGTTGGACTTACGCTTATGAGATAAAAAAAAAGATATATGAGATAAAAAAAAGATAAAGGAGGAGATAAAATATGTCATTACTCCAACCAAAAAAATTAAAATACAGAAAATGGAGAAAGGGAAGAACACGGGGAAAAGCTTCACAAGGATACACTGTTGTCTTTGGAAAATGGGGTCTGAAAGTCCTTGAACCGGCAAGAATATCTGCAAGGCAAATAGAAGCTTGCAGGCTTACAATTTTGAGATCTTTACCTTCAAGTGCAAAACTTTGGATAAGAATTTTCCCGTGGAGACCTGTGACTAAAAAACCTGCCGAAACAAGAATGGGAGGAGGAAAAGGAGATGTCGTGGGATATGAGGCAAGGGTAAAAGCAGGAACAGTTTTATTTGAATTAGATGGAGTCTCACAAGAGGATGCTTTCAGAGCTTTAAAGCTTGCAGCAGATAAGCTCCAATATAAAACCGCAATTGTTGGAAGAAATCCTTGGATAGAACTTAAAAGAAAAGCAGAAACTCAGCAATAAAAATATAATCGAAAACAAAAAAATAATTAATCAGAATATAATCAGAATAAGTTAAAACTTACCCCAAATGTTGCACTTACTCCACCTGCATCTAATGTATGCCCAAACTCATTTGCGTTCTTTATTGGAGCATAACCTACGGACGGACTAAAAAATAAAGCAATAGCTGGGTTCAGAAAATATTTTATTTTCCCCGATAGCCTCAGCATGAGCGCATTAAATAATCTATTTTCTCTCCTATATTTTCCCTCAATTGCATTGTATTCCGCTGCTCCTCTTATCAGAAAAACATTTCCGATGTCTATTCCAAAAAATAAGTCAAAGTTTTCCGCAAAGAACACAACCTTTGGAGAAATAGCAATAAATCCCTTGAAAAAAGATACCTTATCTAGTTCTCCCTCTCCTCGCAAATCAGGGGGGATATTCATTTCTATTTTCTGAGATGTTTGAGGATATACACCTGCTACTAATCCTAATGCCAATCCACTGCGTCGTTGAAAGATATATATAGGTTCAACTTCAAGACCAAAACCCCAAAATTTATATGGAGAAGTTTTGATACCTCCTTCAAAGTATTCGTTTCCTACAAGGTTGTGAAAAGTATGAAAGCTGAGCCCAGCATCAACGACTACTTTCCTTATATCTGGTAGTCTATCAATTATAATAAGAGCTGGTTCAGACCTATTTCCAGCCTCGTCTTCCAAGATAATATGTATGTAATTTCTTCTCAATTGTCTTTCATATTTCAAAACCTCAACATCTACCGTAAAATCCCCAGTTTTTCCTACTGTTCCCACTACTTTTTCAGTATCAGATATTTTCGCTATTATTTTCGCATCCGCCTCACCCCTGCCCGATATTGTTGCCTTATTCTCAACTACTTTTGAAGGGTAGCTTTCTATAATTGGTGGCGGAGGGGGAGATGAGTCCTGAATTATTTTCAATCTAGTCGGTGCAGAAATATTTCCCGCAGGATCAACAGTAAATAAGCTTATCTCATTTTCGGAGTTCCGCACCAGAGGAACATCTATTACGAATTCTCCTTTCTTTGTGGCTATCGTTTCAAACTTTCCACCAGCTTTAAGTTCCGCAAGTACCTTCATAGTAGGGATCGTTTTTCCCCTCAAGCTAACCTTTTCAAGATTTGTAGCCGCAGGGGCATCATATAATCTTGGAGCAGGAGGGGCTTTTGATATTTGATATATTTCAATTTTTTCCCTCGGAGAAAGAAAACCTTTCTCATCTTCCATATATATTTCTATTTCGTTCAAAGTATCAAAGTTCAGAAACACAAGAAGTTCAAAGTATCCATCTTTGTCTGACATACTACTTGCTGGACTTGAACCACCTCTTGCGACTACTTTCGTCAAAGGAACAGCTCTACCAAAAATCACCACACCAGCCTCACGAGTATAAGGAGGTATGGAATCCTTATCCACACTCGGGGGTTCATTCAAATTTTTAGGGAGAGGGAGATCCGCATGAATTATACTGTATTCTATAAAATCTGAACTTGCTTTACCCGAGAGTGAATATATTCTCAATATGTTCTTTTTATTTTTCTCAAGTTTTACCTCGGCTCTAAATTTTCCATCCGCTCCACCTGATGCCTCTACCCTGCTTTCATTTATCTCTATTACCACATTGCAATTGGGACATGTTTTTCCTTCTATTTTCAGTTTTTCTCTTGCAGTGCGTTCTGGTATGAAACTTGTAATTTTAGGAGGTTCTAACACTAATCTCTCTTTCCTATCTTGTTGTCTCTGCTGAGCGAGAGCGTTCGGAGTTATCACCTCCGCAAAAAATATTGTTATTGAGAAAAAAAATAAGAAAAGCCGTTTCTGAAAATTCGTTCTCATTTTTTCTAGCTTTCGTTTTCAGAATTTTTTTGCTACAAAAATTATTCTCCTATTATAAATTATAAAATTATCTTTAAGATATTTTTGTAGGCTCTGGATTTTTTGTTTGATGGATAAAAAGAAATTTTCCAAATTGAGAGAGAGGTTGCCAGGTGATGTAATTGATGAGAAAGTAAGGAGAATAGTTGATTTGATTTTATCAAAGAAGGCAAGAGATGTTGTAGTAATAGATTTGCAAAATTTTGAGCACATAGCTGATTTTTTTATAATATGCACAGCAGATAGCAGTACTCACAGAAAAGCCATAATAGATGAGATAGAAGAAAAAGCAGATAAAATCGGAATTTCTATTCTGTTCTCTGATTTCAACCCTCAATCACCCTGGAACATAGTTGATACAGGAGATATAGTATTGCATATCTTTGAAGATGAGGCGCGAAAATTCTACGATATAGAAGGTCTCTGGATAGATGCAAAACAAATAAAAATAAAAGAAGAAGAATGAATAAAAGAAGAAAAATGAAATGGGAAAGGAAAAATAAGGAAAAATAAAGATAAAGATGTGAAGAAAAAATGAAGGTCAAAAACACTTATGGTGGAGTTTATCAAGATTTTATACCTCTCAATGAGGGTGAAGTGAGAATTTATGTCTGTGGACTTACAGTGTATGATAGGATGCATATAGGACACCTCAGAAGCTTTATTCCTTTTGATATCATTGTAAGGTATTTGAGATTCAAAGGATTTAAAGTGATTTTTGTCAGAAACTTTACAGATGTGGACGATAAAATAATTCAGAGAGCAAGAGAAGAAGGAATTTCAGCCTATGATGTATCCTCAAAATATATAGACCTTTTCAGAAAAGATATAGAACCTTTTGAATTAATAAAACCCGATTTTGAACCCCGAGTCACAGAACACATACCAGATATAATAGAACTTATAAAGAAAATAATAAAAAATGGTTACGGATATGTTGTTGATGGAGATGTTTATTTTGATGTACTATCTTTCAAGGATTATGGAAAGCTTTCAGGAATGTCTCTTGAAAATATGCTTGCCGGTGCAAGAGTAGAACCAGATGAGAAGAAAAAAAATCCTCTTGATTTTGTTCTGTGGAAATCTAAAAAGTATCAAGATGAACCATCTTGGAATTCTCCTTGGGGAGAAGGCAGACCAGGTTGGCATATAGAGTGCTCCGCTATGAGTATGAAATACCTTGGGGAAGAATTTGACATTCACGGTGGAGGACAGGACCTTATTTTTCCCCATCACGAAAATGAAATTGCTCAATCCCGCGCTGCAACAGGTAAAGGTTTTGCAAAATACTGGCTTCACACAGGACACCTCACACTGAAAGGAGAAAAAATGTCAAAGTCTTTGGGAAATGTTATAGATATTCCCCAGCTCCTCAAAAAATTCCATCCAGAAGTCATAAAGTTCTCAATAGCAAAATACCACTATAGGAGCCCTGTTGAGTTTTCGGATGATAACATAAAAAAAGACGAAAAAGCTCTCATCAATTTTTACTATACATTAGAATTTGAAACTGAAAAAGCAAAAATCAGCGAACATGAAATAGAAAAAATGAAAGATGATAGCAAAGTAAAAAATCTTATAGATTCTTTCTGCAAATTTATGGATGACGATTTCAACACTCCTTCTGCATTTTCTCTTGTGTTTTCAGCTTTTGAAGATGTACGAAAATCAAACTCAAAAGATGAACTTATAAAGTTTTTAGCTTTTCTGAAAAAAGTTTATGAGGGAACGGGACTTTTCGGAAAAATTCCTCTTATATCTCAAAAAAGTTTTATTGAGGAAGAAGTTATAAGAAGATGTAAGGAACACGGTATTTCTTACGATGAAGTTTGCAAATTAGTAGAAAAGAGAGAGGAATTGAGAAAACAAAAAAAGTTTCAAGAAGCTGATGAGATAAGAAAAAAGCTCCTTGACATAGGAATATATTTACAAGATACACCTTTTGGCGCAAAAAAAATTCCTTACTCAGAATTCAAAACCGAATAAATCTTTTCCAAAAAAATACTTTTTCAAAAAAATACTTTCTTTGATTTAATTTGTTAAGATAATTTTTATGCTACTTTTTTTCTTTATGGTTTCACTTTTTTTATTATTATCATTTTTCCCATCGCTTCAAGTTGATGTTCTATCTGCTCCACCATACCCTGGAGTTTGGACGCCAACAAGGCTTGGTTTCAAATCATCAAAATCTCTGATGAGAATATCTCCAGAGGCTTTCATAACTCCAAAACAAGTAGCACCACGGGAGGGTAATGTCAGATGTGCTATCATTTTAGTAGAGTTCCAAGATAAAAAATTTGATTTGTCAAAATACGGAGTTTCCGCAGACCCGAAATCATATTTTTCTGAGCTTATGGTTGGCTCAATAACTTCTAACACCATCTACAAATTCCCTTCATTTAGAGATTTCTGGCTTATAAACTCCCAAGGAAAATTAAAAATAAGCGGAGAAGTTTTTGGACCTTATACGGTTTCCTCAAATCTTTCAGATTATGCTTGCGGAACAAAAAACGGAAGCTTTCGGTATTGTGGTATGGGAAATGGGACTCAAAATCTCGCGCGGGAGCTCGTCCAAATCACAGACCAAGATATAGATTTCTCAAAATTTGACGGAAATTCAGATGGTATCGTAGACTGCTTCATTATTATACATTCTGGTCAAGGAGCTGAAACTCTGCCTTATTCATATGATGATCCAAAGTGTTGTGATATTTGGTCTCACGCTTTTTATACTTATATTACAACGCAGGAGAGAAAAATTATAAAAGGCGGAGTCATTGCAGCAGGTATATCTCAGTTTTTCCCAAAAGGCAATATGGGACTTATGGCTCATGAGTTTGGTCATCTTCTCGGGCTACCGGATCTATACGATGCCGGATACTCACAAGGCGGAATTCAATCTTGTGGTGTCGGACCTTACTCCCTTATGGGATATGGTTTGTATAAAGGGACTCCTTTTGGAACTTTGCCGGCAAATCTTTCCCCGTGGGAGAAAATTTATCTGGGTTGGGCTTTTCCAAAACTTGTAACTTACGATTTCTGTGATGCAATTTCTTCAAGCTCAAACTCTCAATTCTTTTTAAAAATTCCAGCTTATGGCGGAACCTCTCAAACCGAATATTTTCTTATTGAGTTCAGAAAAAAAGAACTATTTGATTCTGATTTTCCCTCCGAAGGAGTCCTCATATGGCATATTGATGAAAACATAGTAAATTCCGGTATTAGTTCAAACTCTGTAAATGTCTATGAATGTTTCCCCGGATGTGGAAATTCATGCGGTGAAGTAAAAGATAGCAAAGGAAACTTTATTACATGTTCAAGGCATTACGGAGTGAAAGTTGTTTTGCCTTTCAAATATAATGAAAATACAGGAACTTATTCTGATGTTTGGAGGTTTGAAAAAATTGATATAAATAAAGAGAATGAATCTGTAAAATGTTTAGAAAGCCAACCAAATGATTTCTGGAAATCAGGGGATGTATTCCCAGATTCTGCAACAGCGGCTTATGGCTACGAAGGCAAGCCTCATGATGTCATTATTGCTGTTTTTGAGAAATTTCCTGATAGAATAAATGTGGGAGCAACTCCAATCTCTCAAGAAGTAGTTCTGAGAAGCCCAAATATAAAGGATGCTGAAAAATATGATTTTGCACCCCCATCAAGTGAATATAAAGCAACTATATACATTAATGGCACCCCTCCTATTTTTCTGGAAATAATAGAACCCGATGGAGCTAATTTTTCCGATGGCGGAAAAGCAAAATCTATTAGCACATATGAAGGATATGCAGAGATCATATGGAAAACCCCTCCATCTGAAGGCATTTACAGATTTTCTATTCGGGCATCTAATTGCATTTCTCAGGAGATAAGAAATTGGGTTGTCAAGGTCCAAAATCCAGAAACTACCTTGGGAAACAAACCTCAGGACAAATTCGGAGCATCCGGTGAATTCGGATGCTCCTGCTCATCTTATAATGTAAATTTACTCTCCATAATCGGAACATACTTTAATCTGATCTTATATTTGATATTTCTGATAGTAAAAAGGAGAGAAAAAAGAAAAAACTAATTTTTAAGGTAAAGTTAGATTTTTCTGTATTTTTCTTTAACCTTTCCTTCTTTTTTAATTTATATTACTTTTTATGTTTGAAGAAATTGAAAAAGATGGAAATGTAATTTATCATCCGAGAAAAATCGTAGCAGAGGTTCTTGCAGAAGCAAATAGTATTGTTATAGCATCGCACGAAGGACCAGAACCAGATGCGATAGGCTCATCTTTGGCTTTGGGACTTGCCCTTGAAATGCTCGGGAAAAAAGTTTTCATTTACAACAAAGATTGCCTTGAATCTGCGAAGTTTTTGCCGGGTTATGAGAAAATAAAAAATCACCTTCCAGATTTTCTACCTGATATATTCTGCGTTGTAGATTGTGCAACATTAGATAGAATAGGAGAAGAAGCAAAAAGTTTTGCCGTACGCACAACAATAGTTAATATAGATCACCATTCAAAAGGGGAAAATTTTGGAACATTCAATTATGTTGACCCTTCCGCTCCCTCCTGCGGAGTACTTATATATGAGGTTTTAAAAGAGCTCAAAGTGAAGATAACCCCTGATATTGCAACAAACATCTATGCCGCAATAGCAAAAGATACTATGGGATTCATACTTCCTACCGTTGATTCAAGGTCTTTAAAAATTGCTGCAGAACTTGTTGAGAGCGGTGCAAATCTTGAAGCTGTTATGAAAACTCTAAAATATGCAACTTTAAGAAAATACAAATTACTCTCTTTCTTCCTTTCAAGACTAAAAGTAGAAGATTCAATTTCTTCATCTTATCTTCTTCTGGAGGATTTTGAAAAATCATCGGCAAAAGATGAAGACTCAGATGAGTTCATAGATTTGATAAGGAGTATTGATGGTGTTGTAGCTTCAATTTTTGTAAGAGAAAAGTATCCCGGAATTTTCAAAGTTAGTATGAGGTCACAAGGTGAAATAGATGTAGCAGAAATAGCAAGAAAATACGGAGGCGGAGGACACAAAAATGCCGCAGGGTTCAACCTGAAAGTTCAAGATTGGAAAGAACTTTCAAAACTTCAAGATAAAAATAAAATTGCAAAAGAAATTTTAAATATCACCAAAAACGAAATATTACAATATATAAGAAGTGAAAAGAACCGAAGAGAATCAGAATAAAAAAGATAAATAAACATGTCATCTCAAAAAATAAAAATACATTTTAAGAATTTTGGTTGTAAAACAAACTTTGCAGACCTTTTTTATATTCTTGGGAAGATCAGAAAATATGTTGATTTTGAAGAAAGTGATCTTGAAAACTCAGATTTTGTGATTCTGAATTCGTGCTCTGTTACCGAAGACGCAGAAAAAGAGCTCGCAAAATATATAAGGAGAGCAAAAAGACACGGAAAAAAAGTATTCGTATCAGGTTGCTTACCCAACCTTGATTTGAAAAAAGTTATGAGTTTCGGAGCAGATATCACAATAGGAGCTGGAAAATACACAGAAGAAAACATATCAAAGGTGATAAGTGAAATTTTAGGAGTACAAAACCAAGATCAAAAAACCAACGGTGAAAATCAAAAAACAAACGGAGAACAAGTAGAAAATGAAATAGAAGATGAAGAATATTCACTTTACCCAGATCTTTTTCCAAGACACAGAGTTTATCTCAAAATACAAGAGGGTTGTTCAAGATTTTGTACATTCTGCTCCATTCCACTAACACGTGGCTTGCCAAGATTCCTTGATAAATCAAAGGTAATAGAATATATAAAAAGGTATTACGATTTTGGAATAAAGGAGGTAGTTTTGGTCGGAACTCATCTTGCGTTATATGGACAAACTGGAAAAAAAACAAATTCATCTGATATGACTTTTGGAAAACTTGTAAAAGAAATAGCAAAAGCTTTTTATAGATTTTCCGATTTTAGAATAAGGTTCTCATCTTTATCACCGGGAGAAATAGATGATGATCTACTTGAGGGACTTTCTTTGGGGAAAAAAATTTTCTGTCCTCACTTTCATATTTCAGTTCAGTCCGGTTCAAACCGCATTTTAAAGCTTATGAGAAGATGGCATACATTTGAAGACTTCATCTCAGATTCTCAAAAACTCCTTGATATTTTCAAAGATGCATGCATAGGAACAGATATAATAGTAGGTTTCCCAGGAGAAACAGAAGAAGATTTCAGAATAACTTTGGAGAACCTCAAGAAATCTCCTGTTGGGCACATCCATGTTTTTCCATTTTCTCCAAGACCACGAACACCTGCATATTTTATGAAAAGACTCCCAGAAAGCGAAGTAAAATCAAGAGAATCTGAACTCATAAAGTTAGCTCGGATAAAAAGGGAGGAATTCATAAGAAGTTGTTTCGGAAAAGTCTTTTATGCCCTAATTGAGGAGAGTAATGAGGAAGGATATTTTACTGGAACAACAGAAAATTATATCCGAATTATTTTCAATTCAACGAAAAATTATAAACTCGGAGATTTGATCCCGGTAAAAATATTAAGTTTAAAAGAGTCCGAAAAAACAAATAATTTCGTCGCTCTTTCACTCCCTGTCAACTGAATTTATTGAAAGAAAAGAAATAAAATCTAAAATTTTTGCTTACGCTTTTTCTTCAAAAAATTCTGGTTTCTTCGTAAGTTCATCTATGGTGAGAATAAATCTTTCAGGAGAATAAACTTCATATACATCCAACATCTGCAACGCTCCTGTTGGACATGCTTCAACACAGTATCCACAGAATATGCATTTGAGAATGTCTATATTAAAAACTCTCGGGTGTCGGACTTTTTCTGGATGAGGTTCACCTACTATGAATATTATATCTACCGGACAAGCTGATGCACAGAATTCACAAGCTACACATTTTTCTATATCAAGGTAATGTCTTCCCCTGTAATCTTTTGGGAGCTCTTTTCTCTCCTCCGGGTATCTTAATGTGACTTTCTTCTCAAAGATGTGTTTTGAAGTTACTCCAAATCCACCCACTATGCTTGCGTATATTTTTTCAATTATTCCCGGTTGCCTTTCAACATTTTTTGCCTTAACCCCCTCTGGTATTATTACCTTGTTCATCCTTTATAGATTAACTTTTTATTTTTTAACTTTTGATTTTTTAAACAAAATTTTTCCAACACTTTATTTTGCTTTTTCTCTTCACTTAGAAGTTTTTTAAAGAACAAATTTTCCTTCCTCCTCAGTTGTTATTCCTTCCTGAACTTTCTTTTTTATTTCGTCTTCAAGCAAACTAAATCCCATTTTTCTGAACAAATCTCTCAATTCCTCTTCCGTCCAATTTTCTTTTTCTCTTATTTTTGATTTCAATTTCTCATCAAAGTATATCAGCTCAAATACAGCCTGCCTTCCCAAAAATCCTGTTTTACACACACTACACTTTTTTCCTCCACAATTTTGGCAAATTTTCCTCACCAATCTCTGAGATATTCCAAAACTTAAAGCTGAAACAAGAATGTAAGGTTGCACTCCAAGATTTATGAACCTCAAAATTGCTGATGCAACATCTTTTGCGTGTACTGTGGTCAAAACAAGGTGTCCCGTAAGAGCCGATTTTATCGCAATATCTGCCGATTCAAAATCTCTCAACTCACCCACGAAAATAACATCTGGATCCTGCCTTAAAACATGACGGAGAACTTTTGAGAAAGTGAGCCCAATTGCATCGTTTATTTGTATTTGATTTACTCCATCTACAAAATACTCCACAGGATCCTCTATGGAAAAAACATTGAACTCATCTCTTGGAATTTCAAGCAAAATTGAGTATATTGTCGTAGTTTTTCCTGAACCAGTTGGACCAGCTACGAAAATGAACCCTGATTGTTTATTAACCGCCTCCTTGATGAGTTTTATTTGTGAATCATTTAAACCTATATTTTGGAGCGAAAAGTCAAAAGTTTTTTTGAGAATCCTCAAAGCCGTTTTCTCTCCATATATCGTTGGCACTACGGAAACTCTTATATCGTATCCTTCGAAAGAAAACCTGCCATCCTGCGGCATTCTTCTTTCAGATATGTCAAGTTGAGAAAGAACCTTTATTCTGTTCGTAATCAAACGAAAAGTAAGATTTGATATTTTCTGGAAGTCCCTCAGTCTCCCATCTATTCTGAATTTTATCTTACACTCGTTTTCGGATGGTATTATATGTATATCTGTTGCATTTTTATTTATTGCTTCTGATATTATTTTGCTTAAGAATTCTTCTGCTCCGCCTTCTTCACCTTCCCGAAATGAAGCCGATATCAATTTTTTCACAAGACGAGGAGAACAAACTCTGACTTCAACTTCTGATCCGGATATTTCAGATATTTTATTTGTAGGTACATCAAAAGGTTCAGGAGATGCAACAACTAATTTTTCATTTTCATACCTTACCGGTATGAACATAAAGTTTGTAAGCATACTTTTTGGGAAAAGTTTTACGAGCGATTCCCATATCTCATCCTCTGACCTTACGGATTGAAATCCAAATTTTCTTTCCATCCACTCGCAAAATGATTCATCGCCGAAGATTCCTGTTTCAATGAGGATTTCCGAAACTCTTTTTCCTCTTTCTGTAACCCACCTTCTTATTTCTTCGGATTTCTTGCGAGAAATTATGCCATCTTCTTCAAGAGCAGATATAATAATTTCCATACTATGCCGAAAGTAATTCTCGTTCAACGGCTTCTTCAGTTATATGTTGATCCTCTATTGTTATTCCAGTATCTCTATATAGTGGGAAGTTTGTTCCAGCCGGAATAAGTTTTCCAACAATTATATTCTCCTTTATCCCCTTGAGATAATCTATTTTTGATTCAATAGCTGCCTGAACCAAAACTTTTGGAGTTTCTTGGAAAGACGCTGCTGCAATCCAGGAATCGGAGTAAAGAGCGGCTCTGGTAATACCTAAAAGAGTGTACTCGTAAGTAGCTGGTCTTTTGCCCTGTGCCCTGAGCTCTTTATTTACTCTATCTACAAAGAATCTATCAACAATTTCACCCGGAGTAAACTGACTATCTCCCGGATCTTTAATTTTCACACGCCTTAGCATCTGACGGATTATTATCTCAAAGTGTTTATCGTTTATATCTATTCCCTGAGAGGAGTATATTTTCTGTATCTCGTTCAGGAGGAAGTAGCCAACATATTCTGGTCCTCTTATTCTCAAAAGTGTTTTGGGGTTCGGTGTTCCATCTGTCAAAGCCTCTCCCGCGCTAACCACATCTCCCACTACGACAATAACATGCCTATTTTTTGGAATTTTGTATTCTCTTACTATTCTCCCAGCTCTTATTACAACCTTCTTTCTTCCATCTCTGAGGTCTTCTATTTTTTCAACTCTACCTGATATTTCAGAAACTATCGCTTCATCTTTTGGTTTCCTTACCTCAAAGAATTCCTCAGCTTTGGGCAGACCCGTTGTTATATCTTTGGTTTTCGCATACCCTGTCTCAACTCTTGCTATCTCCTCACCTGCTCTAACATATGCTCCTTCCTCAACCGATATCGTAGCCTTAACCGGCAACGGATATACCACCTCATCTCCACTATCTGTTTCAACAATAATGGAAGGTCTCAGCTTTTGCGAAGCTTCACCTATTGGTTCAACAATTGTCCTGACAATTTTTCCTGTTACCTCTTCTTTCTTCTCTACAACAGTAACTCCTGATACTATATCTTTGAACTTAACTTTCCCGGAAACATGCGTAAGGATAAGGTTAGCAAATGGGTTCCACACTGCAAGCCTTTGCCCTTTTTTAACTTTATCCTGCGGTCTAACAAGAACAGAAGCTCCATAGCGGAGCTCATACCTTTCAAGAACTCTTCCCTTATCTGATAGTATATCAAGATACCCAAATCTTGATACGACACGCAAAATTTTCTTTCCATCTATGAGTTCCTCTTTGCTTAAACCAAGCTTTTCCATCTCATCCCGCGAGATAGCAAGTTCAATCGTTTTAGCATCTATTCTTACAACTCCATCATGATGTGCTATAATATCTCCTCTTTCCGCTATCGCTCCGACACCACCGTAGTGGAATGTTCTCATCGTAAGCTGTGTTCCGGGTTCCCCTATACTTTGAGCTGCAATTATTCCAACAGCCTCACCGAGAGTGACGGGTTTCCATGAAGAAAGGTCCCATCCATAGCATTTTACACATACTCCATCCTCAACCTCACATGTAATCACACTCCTTATTCTCACAGATTCTATACCGAGTTCCTCTATGAGCTTTGCTTTATCTTTGGTAATGAACTCTCCTTTTTTGACTATTATCTCACCGGTTTCTGGTGATGTTATGTCCTCTGCTGCAACTCTTCCAAAAATTCTCTGAGAGAGAGACCTTAAAACTTCACCACCATGCGTTAGCGCAGTCATAGTTATTGATTTTTTAGTTCCACAGTCCTCAATTTTAACTACTATATCCTGGGCAACATCAACGAGCTTTCTTGTAAGATATCCAGCTTTTGCTGTTTTCAGAGCTGTATCAGCAAGCCCCTTTCTCCCCCCATGAGTTGAAATAAAGTATTCTAACGGAGTAAGACCTTCGCGGAGATTGTGCTTTATAGGGAACTCAATCAGCTCTCCCGTTGGTTTTGCAACTATTCCTCTCATACCAGCAAGCTGTTTTATTTGCTCATATGAACCTCGAGAACCAGAATGAACCATCAGAAACACAGGATTTTTACTCATAGTCTTGACACGAGTTCCATTCACTATAACCTCTTCCGTTGAAATTTTTTCTTTCACAAGTTGTCCAATTTTTTCTGTATAGTCAAGCCACACCTGAGTTATTTTATTATACCTTTCTCCCCAAGTTATCAATCTTCTTGAATACTTATCTTCTATGTCTTTAACTATTTTTTCCGCTTCTTGAATGAGATTCTGCTTCTCCTCGGGAATTATAAAGTGATCAGGGGAAAGAGTAAAACCAGATCTCGTTAGCATCTCAAAGCCTATTTCTTTCATTTTGTCAAGGAATATGACTGTTTCTTTTTCACCTGCTATCTGCCGAGAAATTGCAACAAGGTCTATTATCTCTTTTTTCCCAAGAGGTCTATTTACAAGTTTGAAGCACAATTTTTTGGGGAGAACATCCTGATAGAAAATAACTCTTCCCGGTGTTGTATCATAAATTTCTTCTTTTCCTTTGTGTTCATCACAAAGGCATGTAAGCAAACACTTTATTTTTGCGTGAATTGAAACCTCTTTGTTTTCATAAGCTATAAAAACTTCTCTTGCAGAGGAAAAGATTTTACCTTCTCCTTTTTCTCCAACTCGTTCCATAGTCATCCAGAATATTCCCATAACCTGATCTTGGGTTGGATAAACAATTGGATTGCCGTGAGCTGGTGAGAGAATCTGATGAGTTGATAGCATGAGAACCCTTGCTTCTGTTTGGGACTGGATAGATAAAGGTAGGAAAAGCCCCATCTGGTCACCGTCAAAATCTGCGTTATAAGCTGTGCAAACCAGAGGATGAAGCCTTATAGCTTTTCCTTCAACGAGCACTATCTCAAATGCTTGAACATTCATTCTGTGAAGCGTAGGAGCTCTGTTTGCAAGTATGAGTTTCTCCTTTACAACATCTTCAAGGGCAATAAAAAGTGCTCGTGTGAAATCATCTAATTTCCCGCTCATCGCAGCATATTTTTTCTCCTCAAACAATTTTCTCGCTTCTTTGACACTGCTTACTATTCCCTTCTTCTTTATCAACCACCATATTATAAATGGTTTGAAAAGTTCAAGAGCTATCTCCTTTGGCACTCCTATCTGGTGAAGTTTGAGTTCCGGTCCAACAACGATAACAGATCTTGCGGAAAAATCTGTTCTTTTTCCTAAAAGGTTTTGTCTAAATCTACCATATTTACCTTTTATTATATCAGCAAGAGAGCGATAAGTTCTTCCGGTCCTTGATGTCATAGGATGCTTTGCTTTGGAAGAGTCTATTAGTGCATCAACAGCGGCTTGAAGTAACCTCACCTCATTTTCTATTATGATGTCAGGAACACCTATGCCAAGTTCTATCATTTTCCTCATCCTGACGAGCCTGAGGTTTCTTTGTATGATAGTTCTGTAAAGCTCATTGAGGTCGGACCTCGCTATTCTTCCACCTTCAAGTGTGACTATTGGTCGGAGCTCTGGTGGTAAAATAGGTAGGACTTCAAGCACCATCCACTCTGGTTTATTCTTTGACGACTTAAAACTTGAGACAATTTTCAATCTCCTTGAAAGTTTGACAATTCTTGAAGATTCTTCTCCTGAAATATTAGTTCCTTTACTTGATTCATATTCTAGCTCTATCTTTATTATCTCGCTGAGCCTATCAAGGTCTAATTTTTTGAGCATATATCTTATGGCTTCTGCACCGGAGCCGACGATAAAGTTTTGTGGTTCAAGTTTAAGTTTGCCGACATCTTTCTTGGCAACCACGAGAGCTATCTTATCTTTCCCAAAACTTTCTCTCTCAACCTCTACCCCCCTCTCATTAAAACTTTTTATTATATCTCCCCCTATTCCACCAAGAATGGTCGTAGGTAAAAATATCTTCGGGAAATGACTTACAAGTAAAGCAACAACTTCTCTCTCAACAATAACATACTCTGGAAATTTTATAGCATCAAGGATTATTCTCTTTCTTATCTCATCAAATCTCAAACTCCTCTCCTCTTTTTTCATATTTTCAAGATTTGCTATCAGCTCCTCTAACCTCTCCCTCACTTTTGTCAGATCGCTATTAAAATCTTCTGCATGATCTTGTCCAAATTTTTTAATCTTCTCCAGAATTGATGAACAAAGCAAATATGGATCTTTCTTCTGAATCTTCTCCTCATCAAATGCTTCTGAGAGCAACAACCTTCTCAAAGCAATTCCTTTGAGAACGCTTTCAATTTTCCTTAGCTGTTCTATATGATTTGCATATTTTTTGTAGAATTCTTGTTCCCTTTTGACGGGGGAATGCTCCATAAGGTCAGAGATCATTTTTTCTATATCTTTCTCTTGTATTCTGAGTTCATGAATTTTCTCCGGTGGCTCAACAATAACCCAACTTGAAAAAGATATAACATCCTCTATATCTCTCTGCGAAAGATCAAGTAATGTTGGGATAGGATTGGGCGGTATTTTTAAGAACCATATATGAACAACGGGATATGCTAATGTTTTCTTTCCCATCCTCTCCCTTCTTACTCTCTTTGATGTTATCTCAACTCCACACCTTTCACAGACATGCCCTCTATACCTTTGACCGGAGTATTTACCGCACAAGCATCTGAAATCCTCTATTGGACCAAAGATAACAGCACAGAAAAGTCCCTCTTTTTCTGGTTTCCCTGTTCTATAATTTATGGTATCCGGACGATTGACTTCACCATGGGCAATAGATGCTATTTTCTCCGGTGATGCAATAGATATCCTAACTGCCTCTATATCGTTTATACTTAAACGAGATTCATATCCTATCTCCATATTTTTTTCCCCCCTTTTTAAATTTTTACTTTAAATTTCTCAACTTGAAAAATATACCAATGACCATCCCCTATGTCAATTTTTTCTTTTTTTCTTTTTTTGTACTCTCTCCTGTTTCCTTCCTTTTTACTTTATTTTTTCTCCCCTTTTCTTAATTTTGTGAAAACCTTTGCTTCCGATTTTGATAATTTTTGTACTTTTTCCTCCTCTCGAACTTCTTCTCCTTCCAATTCCTCCTTTAACTCTTCCAGCTCTCTTTGAGTCATAGGTTCTACATCAAAACCCATAGCAAGAAGCTCTTTTATAAGGACGACAAAAGATTCAGGCATAGATGGAGTATAAACTGGTTTCCCATTTATTATATTATACACTGTTTTTTCTCTACCAGATATATCATCTGATTTGACTGTGAGCATTTCCTGCAATGTATAGGCTGCCCCGTAAGCTTCAAGCGCCCAAACTTCCATCTCTCCAAACCTCTGCCCTCCTCCCCTTGATTTTCCCCCGAGAGGTTGCTGAGTTATTAAAGAATATGGACCTGTTGATCTTGCGTGAATTTTATCCTCAACCATATGAATAAGCTTCAGAATATACATCACACCAACCGCTACGGGTTGGTCAAATTCTTCTCCGGTTCTTCCGTCTCGGAGTTTAACAGTAAAGCTATCAGGAATTCCTATCCTTCTTGCAAGCTCCTTTAACTCCTCCTCTGATATTCCACAAAATGGCGGTACAGCAAACCTTATTCCTAACCTTTCAGCTTCTCTAACGAACTTCAAAAATTCAGTTTCATCAAGGGAGTCCAAAAACTCAAAAAACTTTGAGATAATACCAGTTCTGTCTTCACCGTTTTGGAACAAATCCTTTATTTTTCTTTTCAATTCACTTGCATGCATTTTTATATATTCGTCTTGAAGATTTTGAACAATTTGTGATATTTTTTTGCCAAGCTCACGGGAAATCCAACCAAGTTGCAGTTCCAAAAGCTGTCCTATATTCATTCTTGATGGAATACCAAGAGGACTGAGAACTACATCAACGGGAGTTCCATCGGGTAAAAATGGCATATCCTCTTGTGGTAAAATTATAGATATAACACCTTTGTTTCCATGCCTACCTGACAATTTATCTCCAACCTGTATCTTTCTCTTTGATGCTATAAGTATTCTTATTCTCCTGAGAACTCCGGGAGGTAATTCTTCTCCCTTCCTTATTTCTGATATTTTTTCCTCAAATCGTTGTCTTATTTGATCTTCTTCTTTCCTAAAATCTTCTATTGTTTGAATAATCTTATCAAGAATTTCTCCGTCAACATTCTCTCTTATGCTCTCTAAAAATTTTATCATACCAGTTATCTCCTTATATTCTTTGAGTTTCGCAAAAAGTGCCTCTCTGAACTCGGTAGTATTTTCTGAGAATTCATCTTTTCCTATTTTCACAGGTTTGAATAATTTGAGTGAGCTCACAAATTTACCAAGTCTCTCCCACAATCTCCCTCTTAAAATTTCAACAGCATCCCTCATATCTTTTCTCACTTTTGATATAAGGTACTCCTCTTGATCTTTTATTCTCTGGTCTTTAACTGTACCCTTTCTATAATGGACATATACCGAAATTACCGTTCCCCTTATATCAGGTGGACATCTGACAGAAGTATCTCTTGTTGTCTCAACAGCTTTTGCAAAAATAGATTTGAGCAACCTCTCCTCAGGTGTAAGCGGAACTTCTCCAACTGGAGTGAGCTTACCAACAATTATATCTCCGGGGTTCACAAAAGCTCCCACTCTTATTATTCCATCTTCATCCAAATTTGCTAGAAGTTCAGGGGCAACTCCGGGAACATCTCGTGTTACCTCTTCCGGTCCATATTTTGTCTCTCTGACATCAACTGATATCTCTTCTATATGAACAGAAGTATAAACATCATCTGAAACGAGTCTTTCAGAAATTACGATAGAATCTTCAAAGTTATATCCCCTCCAGCTCATTATAGCAACAACGACATTCTTTCCAAGTGAAAGCTCTCCACCAGATGTCGCATGTCCATCTGCAATTATCTGTCCCCTCTTTATTCTCTCTCCAACTCTTACGATTGGTTTCTGATTTATTGCAGTTGATTGATTTGTTCTTGCCCACTTTGTCAGGGTGTATATATCTGCTGTTCCTCTAAGCTCGGGAAAATCAGGGTCATCGACCTCTACAACTATTCTCTCCGCATCAACATATTTTACTATTCCTCCATGTTTTGCTACAACTACTGCCAAAGCCTCCTTTGCAACTTGCTTTTCATGCCCCACACCAACGAGAGGAGGTTCAGTAAAAATCAAGGGAACCGCTTGCCTTTGCATATTTGCCCCCATAAGAGCTCTGTTTGAGTCATCGTGTTCAAAAAATGGTATCAAAGACGCAGAAACACCAAGAATCTGATAAGGAACTGCATCTATATATTTTATATCTTCTCTTTTTACAAGTCTTATTTCAGATCCTACCCTTGCGGGCAAGACCTCTGGAACAATTTTACCCTCAGAATCTATTTCAACTCCATATGGAGCTATGGGTATTTTTTCTTCATCAAGTGCGGATAGGTATTCTATCTGATCTGTTACCTTACCGTTCACAACTTTTCTGTATGGCGATTGAATGAGACCGAGATCATCTATTTTTGAGAAAATAGCCAGTGAGGTAATAAGTCCAACATTTTGTCCCTCAGGGGTTTCTACCGGACATATTTTCCCATAGTGAGATGAATGAACATCTCTGACCTCTATTCCTGCGGTTTCTCTTTTTAGACCTCCTGTTCCAAGTGCTGAAAGTCTTCTTTTATGTGTGAGCTCCGAAAGAGGATTTGTGTTATCAAGGAACTGAGCAAGTTGCCCCATAGAGAAGAACTCTTTCAGAGCGGAAGCAGCAGGTTTGAAATTGACAATATCTTTTATAGAAGTTGTTTCTGGATCTGCTTGCGTAAGTTTTTCTAAAATAGATTTTCTTATTCTCTCTATACCGCGGAGTAGCTCCATCTCTGCGAGTTCTCCAACAGGTCTTACACGTCTGTTTGCGAGGTTATCCACATCATCTATTGTTCTTCCGGGTTTTCCAGCTCTGAGCTCGAAAAGATACTTTATAGTGTGGAAAATATCGGCATAAGTCAAGCTTTCCGGATACCAAAAAGCCTGAAACCTAAATTCTCCCTTTCTCCTTGCGATGTTTTTAAGAGCTTCGATTTCATGCTTGGTTATATTTCTTTTTGCTCGGACTATCACTTTATCTTCATCATCTTTTATATCTTCAACCGGGGCATATTCCATAAGTTCATCTTCAGATATTGGAATATATTCTATTCCATTCTCTCTCATTTTCTTTATGTGTTCCTCTTTTATTCTCTCTCCAGGAGCAATTTTCAGACCATCTTCAATTTCAATTTCTTCCGATGCGACTTGGAATTTCGTCAATCCATCTACTATCTTTTTCAATATTCTTCCATCCTCTCTTATTACTATCTCTACGGGAATTTCCAAGTCAAATCTTTTAGAAATTCTTATTCTACCGGTTCGAGACAAGTTAAATCTTGCTGGCGACATAAACATTGCTCTAACATACTCATAGACTATATGAGGATCAGTTGGTTCTCCGGGTCTTGTTCTTCTGAAAAATTCTACAGCTGCCTCTTCCTTAGTTTTTATCTTGTATTTTTTCTCCATCTCCTTATATGTTCTTATTATAGAACCTGATACAAATACATCATCGTACCAGACTGTCTCAAACCGCCTGATACCACTTTGGAAAAGTTCATCTATAACATCTTTGGTAATGAGTGTTCCAGCAGGGAAAGTTTTTCCATTTGTTTTAATTGTTCGCGCAAGAACTCTGAACCCAAAAGCAGGAGTTTCCTTACTATCTGACTCCGGGAACTCCTCGTCAGATATTGGTATGAAAAGCTTCCCATCTATATTTTCTGGAATACCCTTATTTTTTAGCTCTTCTATCAATCTTAGCGTTAATCTCTCTCCTTTTTCTACGATTCCCCTATATGTCATAGAAGCTTTTTGGTATCTGAGAACATCTGGTTTTAGCTCTTTGAGGATTTCAATTTTGCCATCTTTTGGTCTTAAAATTATCTCTTCTTTCTCGTATATATCAAGTAGATCTTCAAGGTCAAATCCAATTGCTTTAAGGAAAATCCATGCATTCATTCTCTTTTTCTTCTGCAACCTTACATAGAAAATATCTTTGAGATCAAAGTCAAAGTCTATCCACTGCCCTCTATATGGAACTATACGAGCTATTGGGACAAATCTTGAAGCGGTTCTCAATTTATACTTATCATACTCAAAATAAACACCAGGAGATTTATGTAACTGACTGACTACAACTTTTTCTGTTCCTCCTATTATAAATGAACATTTTGGAGTTAATCTTGGAACTTCACCGAAATAAACCCATTCCTCTTTTATCTGCTTTATTTTTGTATTTTCATCATCTTCATAGCTTATGAGTCTGAATTTAACTCTCATTATTGAAGCATAAGTTAGCTCCCGAGCTTTGCACTCTTCCGGTGTATATTTAGGTGGAGTGAGCTCATAATCCACATATTCTAACCTTTTCCTTTTGGTCTCAAAAACCAAAGTTGAGAGAACTCTATGTATTCCAACATTCTGCCTTTTTTCCGGAGGAACTCCATCTTGCAAGAACTTATCATAAGATTCTTTTTGAACTGCAAGTAAGTCAGGTATTTGAAGTTCCAAGTCCAATCTTTTTGGTTTGAAACGCTCTGAAAGTTCCCAAACAAAATAAGGATATTCCTTCAAAGAATACAAAGAATTCACAGAATTTTCTCCTTTCATATTTTCCACCTAATGCGTGGAAAATATAAAAATTTTTTCTTCAAAAAACAAAAAAAGCAAAAAAGTTTTTTACCAATTATGCTTTTTCCAAAGCTTTACATTTTTTATTCCCATGTTTAGGTCATCTGTTTTATATTCTGGTCGGTCAAGCTGGCGTAAGTTCTACTTTTGCTCCTACCTTTTCGAACCTTTCTTTTATCTCCTTTGCTTCAGCTTCGCTAACATCTTCTTTTATGGTTTTCGGAAGGCTCTCCACAAAATCTTTTGCCTCCTTTATATTCAGATTTGGAAGTACAGCTCTTAATTCCTTTATAACTTGTAATTTGTTCGGACCTGCATCTTTGAGCACAACTTTATATTTTTTCTCCGCTTGCTGTTCTGCCTCAGCTTGCTGTTGCGGAGCTGCTGCAACAGCAGCAGGCGCCACTGCCGCTGCAACGGGAACACCAGATATCCCAAAAACTTTCTCCAACGCTTTCACAAGCTGGACAAGTTCCATAACATTTAGTGATTTTATAGAATCAACTATATTCCTTACTTTTTCAGGAAGCTCCGCCTCAATTTCAGCTAAACTTTTTTCTTCTGCCATAATATTTCCCTCCTGTTCTTTTATTTTAACCCTTTGAAAGTTTTTTTATGTTAAAAACAAAAATATCTTTTTAGGTAAAAAACAAAAATTTTTTCTTCAGAATTTGTTTCCCTCAACGTTATCTTTTTACGTTTTTTTCAATTTACACGGGGATCTCGTGGCTTTAATGGTCTATATAACTCAATAATTTTGAGGTAGGTGATATCCTTTTCTATCTCTTCCAAAAACCTCCTTGCTCTTTGTTCAACGTTATTTTCTTCAATAAGTTCAAGCTTTATATTAAACTTCATAGGATGCAGAAATATAGCCCAGTTCACAACTTCCTCAAATTTCATCATACCTGCAATCTGCATTATTTCTCTTATCCTCACTGGGTCTTCCCCTAACCTTGCGAGAAAAGACGATGCTTTCTCTATTATCTCCATCTTCAACCTATCCTGAACTGGTTCTGGTGGCAAGATCTCTGGAAGAATCTCAAATCTTACTCTATCATAATCCTCGCCCCTTATAATATCTATGAACTTCATTCTGAAAATTCCCTCAATAAGTATGTTATACACATTCTCCCCAGCCTCAGTAAATGAAACAACTTTTCCTGCACATCCTACTGGAAAGAATTCTACGTTCTCCGCTCTTGTTCTTAAATATCTTGATTTTGGGAAAAATACTCCAACAATTCCGGATGTCACTATTGAGTCAAAAACAATTTTTTTCTGTCTTTCATCAAAAATCAAAATAGAGGTTCTCGTTTTAGGAAATAGAACTATGTTCGAAATCGGCAAAAGCGGAACAACATTTTCTTCAATCCTTTTTTCTCCCTTTTTCTCCATCTCCAAATAATAATTTTAGTAATTAATGAGAGAAATATAGCACAAAACAGAAAATATAAACTTGTCAAACAAAAAGCAAGTAGAAAATTATCTCTTACTACAGGAACAATTTCCAGAATTTAGGTTTTCTCCACAGTTTTTACAAATTCCTTTACAATCTGGCTTGCAGAAAGAAATTTGTGGTATAAATAGCTCAGCAAGATGACCCATGTAGTCATAAAAATCAATTTCCGGACTTTCAAAAAAATCCTCATCTAAATCTTCCATCTTTAGCTCTATTCTCTCAGAACGAGGTAATGAAGAGGCAGGTTTCAAAACTAAAAAAACTTCTTCTTCTGCACTAAATAGAAATTCATCAAGACACCTTGCACATTCCATTTTTTTTTCAATGAAAAATTTACCTAATATCTCAATCTCCTCGCCTTTCCTTTTCACCTCACCATGAAAGATTGCTTTCAGCCCATCCTTGGAAAAAAGCTTTGATACCTTTATCCCTCTTTCAGTTATGTGCTTTAAATTTATTACTCCCCCAAAAAGCTCCTCTTGAGATTGGATTAACATAACTAAAAGTTATAGTTTATCTCAAAAATTATAAATTTCCCTTATTTCAAAATGAATATAGATTTTCAAAAAACCAACAAATATTCTTTTCAGCGGAATACTTCAAAACGGACGGCAAGGCAAATTCCTCACTACGATTTAGCAAGCCAAAAAAAAGACTAGTAAAAGAGAAATATTGGTAATATAAAACATAAATAACTCAAACAAAAAAGTAAAATTAACTAATAAACCAGATGCTTCATTCTGTACTAAATAAGTAAAATACAAAATTTTGGAATGAAGAAGAAAACCAAACATCAAAAAGAAAAAGGAGAATATAAGCGCAGAAAAGAGCTAAAAAGATTTGATCCTATTTTGAAAGAGATTATCTCAAAAGCTGCAAGCAAAATTATCTGGTTAGCAACCGGTAGAAAAGTAGAAGGCAAACTCAGAATTTTTCCAGCAGAAATAAGATTAGCTAAATCTCTTTATCCTGATGTTCTATTTGAAATAGGAGGTGAGATGTTTCAGATTGAAATTCAGGCTCAGCAAGATAAAACCATACCTGAAAGAATGTTCAAGTATTACTATGCGATAGTAGAAAAATACAAAAAAGAACCTATGCAAATTGTCTTATTTATTGGTAAAGGGAACCCTCCTCCATCGGAGTATAAAACTCCTAAACTAACTTTAAAATATGAAGTTCTTGATATGAAGAGAGTAGATCCAGATGTGTTTATAAAGAGCCGAAAGCCGGAAGAGGTTATCATCGGAATTTTAGCTGGCAAATACAGAGAAAAACCAGAGACGTTCAGTAAAGTTGTGAAAAGGATTTTAGAAATTGTCATTAGCAAAAAAGAAGTTATAAAATATATATGAATGATATAAATCTTTTGGCGAGTTTGTTTGATGTTAAGATAAAAGTAAAGCCTATGCCAATTCAGATAGACATAAGAAAAGTTCCTTTTTATAAATGGGGAAGGGAGGAAGGATTCAAGGAGGGAAAGAGAGAGGGGCTAAAGGAGGGAGAACAGAGAGGACTTATAAAAGGTCTAAAAAAAGCAATTCTGCTAGATATTCAGGTAAAGTTTGGTAGCTCAAAGGCAAAACAAATCAAAAACCTTTTAGATAAAATAAATGATATAAACCGGTTGGAAAAGATAAAAAAAGAAGCAATAAGAGCGGAAAATTGGGAAGACTTTTCCAAAATATTCAGAAACCATAAGGGAAATAAAAGTAAAATCTATAACAATTCAGATAGAATTGAAAAATAAGCTCAAAAAAAACTGAAAGTTATAAATTAAAGTTGAAAAAGTTTATTTTAACATAAAATTAAAAAAGAAATGAAAAATTTTCCACAAAAAATTTCTTTTGCTATTTTAACTCTCTGTACCCTACTATTCACAACATCAATATTTTTAGAATCTTTCCATAACCACAAAGTTGGGAAAAATAGTTCATGTCAAGTATGCATAGTATCACATGACAAAACATTTGATAAAACTACGACCCCTGAAATAAAAATTTCATTTCAAAAAAATAGTATAAAAATCCAAAAACCACAAAACAAAAAATTTATAGCAAAAACAGAAAAGAACTCAAGAGCTCCTCCTGAGGTGTAAAGCCATTATG
>Ga0079998_122392_pt1 | contig 71975 bp, 91 predicted proteins | sample PerSpoBPS_BMetaG_FD_69201 | JGI IMG/M metagenome (GOLD analysis project Ga0079998, IMG submission 69201) | Thermal spring microbial communities from Yellowstone National Park, Wyoming, USA - Perpetual Spouter B (PS_B) MetaG (SPADES assembly)... | ecosystem: Environmental > Aquatic > Thermal...
ATCTCGTAAAGCAATACCATGAACATATTAAGAACATGCTGAGAAGAAAACACGGTCAATAGTAATGAGAGATACTCATACTCTGATATTAAAGCTTAGCAAACCTCGTCTTTTAAGGCGGAGTGGAGCTTTAGGTTGTTGTATTTTTAAACCTCTGGTTGTAGTTTGTTGTGGGAGTCGGGGTGTTCTCCGTGGGTGAACATGCTGGAAGGATGACCCAAGGGGGGACGATTCCCCGATCATTACCCACAGATGGGCATCCCGACCCCTCCAAACCCTAAGAGAAGAGATTGAGGAGAGGTTGAAGAAAAACCGGAGAACTGTTAGGCTGAGGCTACTGCCTACAGAGAGTAAGCATGAGGACTTAATGGGCATTGGATTAACATGTGCTAGGCTATTCAACGAGCTTAACTATGAGAAGAGGCAGGCGTTCTTCAAAGGCGAGCTAACAAAAAAGAAGTACTATGAGATTGACAGCAAGTACTATTACAAGTATAATGAGGTTCTAGGCGTTAACGCTCAGGCCGTTATACAGAAGAATGATGAGGCTTGGAAAGCGTTCTACGAGCAACTAGATCTGAAGAAACAGAGTAGATTACCACCACATATCAGGAAGGTCTCTCCACCAGGCTATTGGAAGGACAGGCTTACAGGTGAGAAAGAGATACACATACTGATCAGAAACGATAGATATTATCTAGAGCCTATCAGCGAGGACGAGGGATACATAGTACTTGAAGACTTCGATCTGAGGATAAGATATACTGGCAGGATTAGGTGGGAGGGTAAGCAGGGTAGGCTTGAGATCATATATGAGGCTGGTAGGTGGCAGGCATACATACCTATAGAGGTTGGTGTTGAGCCTCCTAAGTCTAACAGGAAGGGCTATGTCAAGCCTAACTATAGAGATAAAAAGGGTAGGATTACAAACCCTAGATCTATCAAGCAAAGAGATCCCATTAGTGATAAGGAGGCTTTCATGGATATGGGTCTTAATAACCTATTCGCTGTAGTAACTACAAATGGATCAGCTTTGCTCGTTAAGGGCGGATCTATCAGGTCTGAGTATTATTGGTGGAAGAGGGAGATAGCTACATATCAGTCTATTAGGGATATGCTTAGGAGGCTTGGCATATCAACATGGATATACTTATACTATCATGAGAAATATCTAGATGCTATGTATAAAAGGGATGAGAGACTTAGGCATCTATATATAACAGCGATTAGATTCCTAGCAGATGAGCTGTATAGAAGAGGTGTTAAAAAGCTATACATTGGATATCTATATATGCTTTCACAGGATAATGGCAATGAGTATAATACTAACATCTGGTGGTTCAGGAAGATAGTTTCTGTGGATCGTTAATATATTCAGAGAGTACAGCATAGAAGTTGAGCTTGTTCCTGAGTTCCTGAGGACTACACCAGCAAGGAGTGCTCTATATGCGGAAACAAACATAAGAATGGCAGAATATATAGAGGTCTGTATGAATGTAAGAAAACTGGGAGGAAGATCAATGCAGATATAAACGCTGCGCTGAACATAGCTCGTAGGCTGGGACACAGAATAAGGATAGCTAGGAAGATAGAGAGCTACTTGGTAACACATAATGGTGTTAAGCCATTAATCCCTCTCCAGAGGGCTAACACCCCAGACCCAGAGGTTCGAAACCCCACCCCTTAAGGGCGGGGAGGGGTCATAGGGACTCAATATCCATACGGATAGGCGTCTCCAATGTATTCTTAATTCTTAAAGGCTTTTGGGAGCCATTCCCTTATATTCTCCACATCTCCTCTGGTCAGCTCGTGCCCAGCATTCACGATCCTTAATTCTGCTGAGGCTCCCAAAGATCTCAGTCTCCTGTAGAGTTCCTCAGACTCTCTGAGGGGTGATATAGGGTCTCTCGATCCTGCTAGTATGAGGATTTCCTTTCCAGCTAGGTTAGGTCTAACACCGAGATCTACAGGGAAGAATGGTCTCAGAAGTATGGCGCCTGCAAATGCTCCTGGCCTCAGGAACATGGTGGCTATAGCTATATTTGCTCCGTTAGAATATCCAAGGGCAATAGATCTGGCTCTTTTAAACCCATAGCTGTGGGACGCGATTTCTATGAAGTCAGCCAGCTCCTCAGCCCTATACCTGAGATCCTCGAGATCATATACACCTGGCGCAACCCTCCTGAAAAACCTTGCCATGCCATCCTCAAGCACTTTTCCCCTAGGGCTAAGGATCCCAGCACCAGGATCCACGGCCCTTGCGATAGGCACTAGATCCTCCTCACCGCCCCCAGTACCATGGAGAAGTATTAATACCATCTCGCCCCTAGACGGGGGAATATAGATGTGTTTAAAGCCTAGGAGCTCGCCTCTTATAACCTCCACCACTAGCCTCTCCTCCTAGGCAGCTCAACACCGCTAGGAAGCCTAACCCTTGGAAGTCTATCCTCTATCCATCCCCTCTGGGGCTCGAGCCACTCTGGAAGCACAAGGTCGCTTCCAAGCCTCTCAGGAGGCTCATCAATGCCGAAACCAGGTCCCGAGGTCGCTATCTCATACAGCACATGCCCGGGTTCCCTGAAATAGATAGATTTGAACCACTTTCTATCGATAACAGGCGTTACTCTGAAGCCCAGCCTCTGAAGCCTCTCCCTAAACACAGCCTGCTCCTCCTCTGCAGCCGCGTTCCAAGCTATGTGATGCACAGATCCTACGCCAACATATCCATAGCCGAGGCCGGGTGGGCAGAGAACTTCTATCATAGATCCCGAACCCCCATTGCCTGTCTCATATCTAACTCTATGGAGATCCTCGCGAACCCTTCTAAACCCCAGGACCTCCTCCAGGAACCAGCCACTATGCCTACAGCTTATAACAGTGATCTCTGCCTTGTGGAAGCCTCTGAGAAAGTGCTCACTAGGAACGGGACTATCCCTCCAAGGATCGACAGGCTTGTCATCAGCCTCTCTATGGGCTACAAGGGCTAGGGGGAGGCCATCGGGATCCTCGAACTCAATTACAACGCCGTCCTCGTCCCTCCTAGGATCGCTGACCCTCACACCGGGTTTTCTAAGCCTTTCAAGCCAGTAATCGAGAGAGTCTATAGGTATCGAGAAATAGACCCTAGTAGAGACTCCATAGCCTATAGATCCTCTGGGGAGCCCTGTATAGGGGAAGAATGTGAGATCAGTTCCCGGAGAACCTTTGTTGTCTGCATAGAAGAAGTGATATACGCCAGGATCATCCTGGTTAACACTCACCTTAACCAGCCTGAGCCCGAGGACACCCACATAGAAGTCTAGATTCGCCTGGGGGTCATTTGCAAGGGCCGTTATATGATGGATCCCTAGTAACCTCACATTAGTTGAGAAAATGGGCATCACCTATATATAGTCCTTACAAGGCTAATAAATACTTTACCAAGTAAATGAAAATGCGTGAATCAATATATCACACTATATAATTTATAGCAACATAGATAAGATAATTTACATTGTAAAGCTCTTTACTTCATGGTCCGATCAGGCTTATTTGAGGGAAGAGACATTCCTGGTGATGCTCAGTATGAACTCTCTGAAAGATGGACTCTCATAAATAAATACCCTCAACATGCCCCTAACACCTAGTTCTGTGAGGGGCTGGGCAGCTCTGCTACTTATAACATGTGCCTCAACAACTCCATGTAGATCCTCTCGTGCTATGGCCTCTGCAAGGATCTCGGAGGCTGTTTGGGATGCTATAATAAATCTCCTAATACCTTTCTTCACAAGCTCTCTAACAGCTTCTGTATCCCCGGATCTTCTAATTATCCTATATACCCTCATATGATCTATCTCATGTTGATATACATTTAAATCGAGATCCAGTCTGTCAGAGCTTAGAAGAGCTATCCTACCCCCGGATCTCAGAATAGTATCAACAATCCTGATGGCCTCGTTAACCCTCTCAATGGGTGGAGTGAGGGATCTATAGCCATAGGATCTGAGTGCATTTTCTGTACCCTCACCTATTGAGACTAGTAATGAGCCGCCACCATATAATCTCTCAACAAGCTCCTTCCCAACATCTCTTGACATGAGGATCTTAACAGCGTTCTTACTAGTGAATATCGCTGAGGAGTATCTCCTCCCAATTGCCATGGATATCTTCTCTTCGAGACCCTCTATAGGCTCCACATCGATACCCTCAACAAGGTATATGGCGAAGCCCTTCTCCTTGAGGAAAGGGCTCCACCTAGCCCATGTATCCCTCGTTCCTATGAAAGCCATTTCCCAGCCCATCTAGTCTCTGCCTCTTCATACAGCTCTATAATCCTCCTAACAGCTACAGGGTCTAAGGGACCCTTATCAGAGGCCTCAGCATACTCCCTCAGCTCATCCTCCGAGGTAGCTATAACCACTACGGATGAAACCGGTATACTCGATAATATAAATCTGATCGAGTTCTGACCAGGAGTAGCGCTATAGCCCTTAAGATAGGGCTTCATAGAATCGTAGAGATTGAATGCCCATTCAAGCCAATCCCTATCCCTCAGAGATCTATGGTCTCCCAGCTTTTCAAACCCCTTTCTATCGATCCTCTCGCTAAGGATCCCCCCAGCATGCGGAACCCTAACCAATATCCCGAGACCCTTTTCACTAGCCCTCATAGCTATCTCTCTACCAGGCCTCTGCTCAAGGGCATTGTATATAAACTGTATAGCCTCAACTTCTCCATGCTCTATAGCCTCCAGAGCCTCGCTAAGCACATGCTTTTCAGGGCCCAGCGCTATGCCCACATGCTCCGCTAAGCCTCTATCTACTAGATCTCTGAGTAATCTATATAGCTGTGGAGATCTCAACGTCTCCAGGGGCGGATTATGGATCTGCAGTATATCGATCGGCCTCTTACCGATCCTCTCGCAAGACTTTTTAGCAGCATACATAATATACCTAGGATCATACCTCCTTTGAAGCCCCTTATCCTGTGTATATATATCATAACCAACCTTGGTTGCGATAACCATTTCCCTCACATCATCACCAAAAGTCTTCCTAAGTATCTCCTCACCATATCCCCTACCATAGACGTCAGCTGTGTCGAAAAGGTTTATCCCGAGATCCCTGGCAAGTCTAAGGATCTTCATAGCCTTTTCAGGAGCCACATCACCATACATCCCCGTGACACTGTAAACGCCTAAGGATATCTCCGAAACCTCTATACCGGTTTTTCCAAGTCTTCTATATATCATAACAATCCTACTCGCTGGAGTGTACACCAGGTTTGAGATTCTCGATGCTATATAAGATCCTATAGTCCCTCCCACCCAGGATCTCGGAAGCCCTTTTAGCGACACTCTCTATCTTATCCCTACTATCTGCATGAACCATGAAATAAGCTCTATACTCCCACTCCCCATTAAGCGGTATTCGATAGACTACATGGGTTGCCTCCGGGATCTCTATCGCAACCCTCTTACAATCCCCATCCGATCCCCTGATAACCACCATACCGTCCCAGGTAATCCCCACCCTCCTACCCTCAAGGGTAGCTCCTATATTCCTGAGAACCCTTTTCCTATACAGCTCTCTCAGGAGATCTACGAACTCCGCCTCGCCATAGCCATATCTCCGGACGATATCCCTATACGGTCTCTCAGTCACTGGGATCCATCTGGATAGCTGTGAAAAAGGCTCTCTACTTATCCCCATATCCTCGAAGGTTGGTATCTCCTCGGGGAGGATCTCAGGCTCTGACCAGGATATCATCTTCCAGAGATCAAACTTGACCGAGAGCTTATATGTTCTTTTCCCAAGAAGCACTAGGTATTCCTCAACACCAGAGGCCCTCGCTATCTCCTCAACGCTTTTCATGAGCTCCTCAACGCTCTTTCTCTTGATCACGAACCATATATTATACCTCTCGTGGATCCTTACATAGTTATGAGTCACCTCAGGATCTTTTAACAAGATCCTCCTTATAGCCTCTTTACTAGAAGCATTAATAGCCCTAGCAGCTACTAGCGCTGCAACCTTTCCAGAGGCTCTGTAATTTATGTTAAAACCGATCCTCTTGATGGTTAGGTTTGACCTCATAGACTCGATCCTCTTCTTAAGCTCGTCAAAGCCTATGCCAAGCCTCTCACCGATCTCTAGATATGGTGTCTCGGTTAGGGGAAACCTATATTGAAGTTCCATCAAGATCTCCTTATCCCTCTTATCGATCAACAGGATCACCCCCACCGAGGGAGTTCCCATCAAATAGCTCTCCAAGAATGCCTAGAGCCTTCTTCATTATAGAGCTGGTCACAAGATCCAGGATCTCCCTATCCCTTTCCCCTAGATGTAGCTCCCTCACAGCCCTCTCAATCTCCCTCCTTCTAATGTTGTCATATAGCTTAGCAAAACCGCTTAGATCTCTTCTAATTCTCTCACTCATATATTTAGAGTAGAGCTTCTCAACGTATCTATCTATGATCACATCTAGATATTCTAAGGCTCTTCGAAGATCTGGAAGGATCTTATGCGACATCTCCTCAAGATCTCTCATCCATATATAGCCCTTCCCAAGAGCCTCCGCACCCTCGGGATCAATGTTTCTAGGAATTCCAAGATCTATCGCAACCCCATTAAAACCATATAGAGAGTCCCTACCCAAGACGGGCTCTTTGGAAGACGTTGCTAGGAAAATGAGATCCCTGCTAGCTAAAACACTTATAAGCTCTTTCAGAGTATAGGCTTTACCCATTTGGAATAGCCTAGCGAGATCCTCAGCCTTTTCAAGGCTTCTACCGACTATCGCAACATCTGACACACCGCCAGCACTGAGAGACCTAGCTATTCTCCTCCCAACCTCTCCAGTCCCTATGACAGCTGCTTTAACACCATCGAAACCTCCTAGGATATGCTTTGCAACCATCACAGAGAGCTCCGGGATCCCTATGCTACCCTCAACCCTCAGCTCTTTCCTAATACTGATGGAAAGATCCATAGCTTCTCTAAATATGTTATAGAGCATTTTGGCTCCGTAGCCTGTTTGGGACATCCTATCTAAAGATCTTCTAACCTGATTCACAATATCGATCTCAAATGGCGCCGGGGACTCACTACCCGAGAGAACCCTGAGCATGTGCTCAAAGAGCTCCGCTCCCCTATAGATCTTTGGGTCTGTTGATGAGGCGCTTGCTAAGGACCTATTGATCTCGGGTATATAGCTCTCTATTCTTTCACTTGGAGCCGTTACATAGATCTCGGATCTGGTGCATGTATCTAGAACCATATACCCAACCGCCTTGTCACCTCCAACGACTTCCTCAACCCTTTTAACAACGGCTTCCCAGTTCCTCTTAACCCTTTCCACATAGTCATAACCATGGATCTTCCTATTTATGCCTATAGCGATTATCTCAGACCCTGCCATAGATCTCGACAGCCCTCCTAAGATCTATGCCACTTCTGGACTGGACAATCTCGCAGATCCTATTCCACGCACCTTCCTCATCCCCCGAAGATGCTAGGGATCTGAATATGTTGTCTCTAAAAACCTCTCTGTGGATCTCTATCCTCATGTCTGAAGGAACCCCTATAGATCTCAGGATCCTCTTCATACTTGATAGGAGCTTTAGCATAATATGGAGATCCCTTTGAGAGTCTAGGAACCTCGCTATCCTATCCCTAGCCTCCATAGCCACCAACGAGCTTCTTCCATCAGTATATACCGCGAATCTTATGTCGCCAGAGACCCCCCCTATACCCATGCCACACTGTGTTCTAAGAGCGTCGCCTGCAAGTATATAGAGCTTCCTATGTTTCCTAGCAATATCTATAATTATGCTGTCTATCTCCCTAGCATCTCCTAATGCCGATATAACTATGTCGCATCCTTCGATTGCCCTCTCAAGTAAGAGACGATCTGATGCATCGCCCTCTACAAGTCTCAGCCTCTCACTTCTCCTAGCAAGCTCAATCAGATCTGGCAGAAACTTCTTAGAAACAACAGTTACCTCGGCACCCGCTTCCAGGAATCTCCTAGCCTTCTTATACCCCTCATCCCCACCTCCTATCACGAGAACCTTCATACCATCTACATCAACGAAGATGGGCAGCTTCAGCTTAGCCACCTCAGGCGATAGTGGTGTATGCTTATAAGAGTTCTGTAACGCTTGATAGCCATACAGGAGGTACAATCTGTATCCATAGGTAACCATCTATAGTTAATAAACACTTATTACTCCCCTCACACCCTGAGCCCGGGCAGTGCCTTGGCGAGGCTCTATAAATACCCTGTTTCGAGGCCTAGGAGGCTCAGGAGAATCAGCCTGATCAGGGATCTTGTATCCCAGACAAGGATCTCGACCGAGGGCCTCATTCAGCCCATCTTTGTCTACGAGGGCCTCTCGAGTCCGAGGATCCCTATAGAGTCTATGCCTGATCAGTATAGATATTCCGTGGATGGTGCGGTAAGCTTTGTGGGCGAGCTACTTGATGCAGGGATCAGGGCTGCACTCGTTTTCGGGGTTCCATCGGATAAGGATCCAATGGGTAAGAAGGCCTATAGCAGTGACGGCCCGGCTCAGATGGCTGTTAGGAGTATTAAGAAGGAATATGGCGATAGTGTTGTAGTAGCTACCGATGTCTGTCTCTGCTCCTACACGGATCACGGCCACTGTGGTGTTGTAATTAAAGGGGGAGGGGGTTATGTTGTTGATAACGACGAGACGATCAAGCTACTGGGTAGAATAGCGGTTAGCCATGCCGAGGCAGGTGCCGACATAGTTGCCCCCTCTGCCATGATGGATGGGCAGGTGGGGGCTATAAGGGATGCCCTAGACTCTGAGGGATATAGCGATGTAGCTATTATGTCCTACTCAGCTAAATATGCCTCGAGCCTCTACGGGCCTTTCAGAGTAGCTGCATCCTCTAAACCCCTGTTCGGTGATAGGAGGGGGTATCAGATGGATCCCAGGAATCTCTGGGAGGCTGTTAAGGAGGTTGAGATGGATCTGGCTGAGGGAGCCGATATAGTGATGGTTAAGCCAGGGCTATGGTATCTGGATGTTGTAAGAACTATTAAGGAGAGCTTCCCAGAGGTTCCCCTAGCCGTCTATAGTGTGAGTGGTGAGTACCTCATGATCAAGGCCGCGGCCTCTAGCGGATACCTATCGGAGGACGAGGCTATACTTGAGAGCCTGATAGCTATGAGGAGGGCTGGTGCCGATATAATTATAACATATAGCGCTCTCAAAGCATCTAAGATCCTGTCTAGGGTGTCTAGGCGGTGATGGACAAGCCATATACAGAGAGAAGCAGGATCCTATATGAGAGAGCTTCCAGAGTCATGCCTGGAGGTGTTAATAGCCCTGTTAGGGCCTTCAAGCCCTACCCCGTCTTCGTTTCGAGGGCTAAAGGGTCTAAGGTTTATGATGTGGATGGCAACACATATATAGACTATGTGATGGGCTACGGGGCAAATCTCTTTGGACACTCACCAAACTGGCTTGTTAAGAGAATATCTGAGATCCTTGAAGAAGGGATCCTATATGGCATGCCCACAGAAGCTGAGGTAAGGCTAGCGGAGAAGATAGTCTCTATGGTGCCCAACATAGACATGGTTAGGCTCGTTAACACAGGGACAGAGGCTACTATGAGCGCTATCAGGCTTGCCAGAGGCTATACAGGGAGGGACTATATAGTGAAGTTCAGGGGATGCTTCCACGGGTCCCACGACTATGTCCTAGTATCCCCGGGATCGGGGGCTTCTGGGCTCCCCTCACACCTAGGTGTTCTAAAGGATGCAGCTGCAAAGACCCTCGTGGCTGAGTACAACGATGTAGAGGGTCTTGAGAAGGTTATGAAGGAGTATGGAGAATCTGTGGCAGCAGTAATTGTCGAGCCTGTAGCAGCCAATATGGGGCTAGTACCCCCTGAGCCGGGCTTCCTCGAGGCCTGTAGGGAGCTATGTGATAGATACGGATGCCTTTTAATCTTTGATGAGGTGGTCACAGCGTTCAGAATATCCCCAGGAGGGGCTCAGAAATACTTCAGAGTTAGAGCTGATATAGTGGCTATGGGGAAGGCCATGGGATCCGGCTTCCCCATAGCGGCATACGCGGGTAGAAGGGATATTATGAGGCATGTAGCTCCCGAGGGAAGGGTATATCAGGCTGGGACATATAGTGGGAACCCTGTCTCGGTTGCTGCTGCAATAGCGACTCTCGAGTATATAGAGGGGGAGGGAGACAAGATCTATGGATGGTTGAGAAAAATAGCCTCAGAGATAGAGGATGAGGCTAGTAAGCTGATCGGTGAGAGAGGGTTAGAGGCATATGTGAATAGGTTTGAGGGGCTGCTCCAGATATTCATGACCAGGGGCCCTGTGAGGAATTATGCTGACGCTTCTAGAAGTGATCTGAAGAGATATTGGAGTTTTCATAGGGAGCTTATGAGGAGGGGGGTCTTCATACCGCCCTCTCAGATGGAGACGTGGTTCCCGTCATATGCGCATACTGAGGAGGATCTAGGATTAACTATAGATGCTGTTAAAGAGGCCCTCAGAATTGCCTAGCATACTTCTCAGAGTAGGGACCAGAGGTAGTAGCCTGGCTGTTGGGCAGGCTATGGAGGTTATAGAGGCTATTAAAAGAGTATATGGAGATGCTATGTTCGAGCTCGTTAAGATCAGGACTAGGGGTGATGTTGAGGACTCAGCGAAAAAGATCTCTGAACCTGGGATCTTTACAAAGGAGATAGATCTAGAGCTTGTTAGGGGGAACATAGACCTGGCAATCCATTCCCTCAAGGACTACCCAACCAAGATCCCAAGAGGGCTTGCTATCGCAGCGATCCCTAAGAGGCTCTCTAGGAGGGACGCTATTGTCCCCAACATCTATAGATCTCTTGACGAGATCCCCAGAGGCTCCCTAATCGGGACTAGTAGTATGAGGAGGATATCTCATGTACTCTATCATAGAAGGGATCTGAGGATAAAGAGGATCCGGGGAAACGTGGATACCAGGATAAAGAAGATAGGCTCCGATGTAGACGCTGTTGTTCTAGCAGAAGCAGGTCTCCAGAGACTGAGGTTTAGGGGGTACGTGCCTCTGGATCCAAGGATTATTACCCCCCAAGCTGGTCAAGGAGCTCTAGCGGTGGTTGCTAGGGAGGGCTCAAAGGCTTTCGAGATCGCTTCCATCATAGATGACCCCATATCCAGAGTTGAAACCTCTATTGAAAGGGGATTCATCTCCCTCTTAGGAGCTGGCTGTAGAGCCCCTATCGGGGTTACAGCGATAGCTAATAGATCCTTTGTGAGGGTATTAATATCTCTAGTATCTCCCGATTACTCCCACAGGATATACATAGATAAGATATACGATACCACAGAGGTAGAAGATATAGTTAATATGATCATGGGGGAGTTCGAATCTATGGGGGGCATGGAACTCGTAAAGGAGTGGGAGAAGGCTGTTACAAGGCAAGCAATAGATTTAAATACCTCTAGCAACTTATAAATACTTGATGTGTGTATGGAGGAGTGTTATCTCAGTACTAGGGAGTTTGCCAGAGTTCTCGGTGTTTCAAGGAATGGAGGAGGGCTGGGGGATGCATGCTATCACTAAACAGATTATAGGTTTTAATATCCTGGATGCTTGTATATTGGTATATGTATGAGGGGTCTGTGCCTTGGAGAAGCTTTTCAATGTTCTTCGTAGAGCTGCTGTGCTTGATTGCTATGCTAATAAGCCCTCTAGAGAAGCTCTAGGGGAGATTGTAGATCGGCTAGAAGCTATGATTGAGGAGATGATTGAGTATACATTAGAGCACGGAGCATCACAGAAGACACTGCACATGGTTTTCTACGAGATGTATAGGGAGCAATACCCATGGCTACCAACGAGGGTTATTAAGGGTCCTATAGAGATGCTGTTAGGAGAGCAAAGTCTTTTAGAGAGCTTTTGAGGAAGGACAGAGCTTACATAGGGAAGCCAGAGGTTAGGAGGGTCAAGATAGTCTACTCGGATAACCAGGATTGGGGCTCGAGAATGAGTATAATGAGTATAATGCTTAGAACCCATAGGGGTTGGATAGAGCTGAGGTATAAGGGTAACAGGCAGTTGTATAGATACCTATACAGCGGCTGGAGACCATCGAATGAGCTAAAGCTTGAATGTGATGGGAGGAGGATGCTTGCCTATCCAGCATTCTCAAGATCCTTCGAGATCACCTACGATCCTCGTAATGTTGTTTCTCTCGATGTTAATGAGAATAATGTTACGATAGCAGTATTCAGGGGTGGCATGTTAGTTGAGGCTATCGGGGTTGAGACCGGGCTTGGAAGGATTGTTATAGCTTATTCAGTTAGGAGGGAGAGGATCTCTAGGAGAAGATCTATTGTGGAGAGGGGTGTTAAGAGGAAATTGATGAAGCTTAGAGAAGGAGATAGAAAGCAGGATATACTCTATAAGGTTGCTAGCATCATAGAGGAGCTTGCTAGGGAGAACAAAGCTATAGTTATAGGTGATATCGATGGTGATGATAAGGAGAGGATGGAGAGGGTTAAGGGTAGGAGGCTTAGGCACAGGATTCATCGGTGGAGCGTAGCTAAGCTGATAAAGCTTCTCGAGGATAGGCCCATACACGTTGTAAGGGTATCTGAGAGGGGATCCTCAGGCGTAGGCCCGTTTACGAAGAAGAGGATCGATGGATACGGCCACCTGGTGATCCGCACTGCGGTGAGGGGGAATAACGGTAGATACAAGGTTATGAAGATAGTGTTGAGGATAGCATATGTTGATGGCAGGGTTTTTGAGAGAGATGTTGTGGGGGCTATAAACATCGGCTTGGAGTACCTCTCCTCAGGTGGGAGGCCCGTGGCGTTTGGCTCGACGGGCACCCATGTAGTGTGGGTGAAACCGATGAACCCACACTGGGGTGCAGCCCGCTAATAGAAATACAAGTATTTGGAAACACTATTAAATACCGTTAACAGGGAAATGCTTTTCAACTGTAATCATAGTTATTATCTTCTTTCACAATGATCTTGTCAAGCTCTAGGATTTACCTAAACTTCTATACTTCTTATCGTAGATTCTTTATAGCTGGTGATCATGAAGAGATAAAGGGGATTATAGCTTTATTAAGGAATATCTACCTAAATCTACAGGGAGTTGTATGCCCACTCGCCACATATATAGGGATGATTCATATGTCAAGGAGTTTAAATCTAGAATTATATCTATAACTGATAAAGGCGTGATCCTAGATCAAACAGCTTTCCATCCCGAGAGTGGCGGTGTTGCAACAGATACAGGGTATCTAGAGGCTGGTGGAAGGAGGTACAGAGTTTTAAGGGCTATTCATGATAGGGAGTCTGATGAGGTATATCATGTTCTAGAAAGCTATGAGGGTCTCTCACCTGGTCAGGAGGTTTTTGGGGCTATAGACTGGGAGAGGAGGTATAGGCTTATGAGGCTACACACAGCTGCCCACATAATATCGGCTATAATGTATAGAGACCATGGCGCCCTCATAACAGGGGGGCAGGTGGAGCCCGAATATGCTAGAGATGACTTCTCAATTGAGAGATTCGATAGACAGATATTTGATGATGTAATTAGAAAGGCTAATGAAGTTGTTAGATCCGGGCTTGAGCTTAAAATATACTATATGCCTAGGGAGGAGGCGCTTAGAATACCAGGGATAACTAAGCTAGCTGAGAAGATGCCCCCCAGCTACAGGGTCCTCAGGATAGTGGAGATACCAGGGGTAGATATACAGGCTGATGGAGGACCACACGTTAGGAATACCAGAGAGATTGGGGAGATAAGGCTCCTAAAAGTGGAAAACAGGGGGAGGAATAAGAAGAGGATCTACTACACAGTTGATTAGAAACTCTATATAGACGCTCTCTAATACCGGTTATTAGTTATTTACGTCTAATTAGTTTTAGGACTTCATCAGCGTTTCTAGCATTCCTAGCTAGAATCAATACGTGTCTCTCGAACTCTATGATCTCTATAGACCCCTTTCTATAGATAGTATAGTCTCTACCCTTTTTGACATCCCAATCACTTAGATCCAAGTTTTTTAATAGCGTAGGAGACACGACATATACTCCGGGGGTTCCGCATACCTCAGAGATCTCCCTCTCCTCTAGCTTCCTATCCATTAGCTCAAACCTCTTAAGCGAGCATACGGGGCACCTAGGATCCCTCTTAACTTTCAGAGCGGTTATTTCGAGTGTTGATGCGTCTATATAGTATAGGGTGCTATCTATGCTTTTCCTAAGCAGTATTTTAATAGCTATTGATGACGCAATTGCCGAGATCATGGTAACAGCTACGATGTGCGTACCAATAACGTCACAACCTCTATTCATGTTAATATAGTCCCTAACTACACATCTCAAACATGCTGTTTCACCCGGTATTACCGGAAGAACCATACCATATACCCCCTCAACCCCCACATAGATATATGGCTTTCCATGCATAATCGAGGCTTCGTTTAGGAGGAGCTTTGTCTCTAGATTATCTAGAGCATCGATTACAAGGTCCACGTCCCTTATAATCTCGGAGATGTTGCTACTATCTATATTAAGGATCAATGGCTCAACAGCTATGTGGGGTGATATCCTGGATAGCTTATCAGCTACAGCTAACGATTTAGGCCTTCTCTCTAAATAGTCGCTATATTCTAGAAGATGGCATCTAGGGATATTGGATAGATCCACTATATCTCTATCAACAATCCTCAAGAAACCTACACCCGCTCTCGCAAGCATTTCCGCAATGGTAGAACCGGTTGCTCCCGCACCTATGATAGCTACTCTAGAATTTCTTAGGATGGCCTGTCCCTTTACTCCTATCCCACTCACTAGGATCTGTCTCGAATACATCTCTATATACTGACCCTCCAATACATGCCCTAAGAGTAGAGTAGATAGCGGTGATAAATATACAGATATTTGGGGGATAGCTCTGCCTCTCTACAGCGATGATTTCTGGCAAGGCTGTGTTGTTATAGAATCTATATTATGCATCGAACTAGGGGCTAGTGGGTATAGCTACTGCTCACCCCTAGGGCTCAGGAGAGAAGGCCCGTATCTCGTTGTTAGGGTCTATGAGGATAGTCTCATGAAAAGAATCATTGATAATATTGATAACGGTGAGCTATATATATGCAGAGACCCCTTTATAATATATAGAGCTCTTTCGGAGCATATCATTAGTAGCAGCGATAAAGCCCATTGGCAAAGCTGTGGCGTTATTGCAGAGGTACATATAAATCTTCTCAAGTTCGGTGAAGGCTATAGCGAGTACCTAGTAGATGTGGTTTCTTACCTGAGGGTAGAGCCCAGCAATCCCAGCCTGGTTGCTAGGATATGTAGATCGGAGAACATGTTTGTGGAATCAATGATAATGAGCACAAGGGTTAGTCTCATAGCTAGCGGTCCTTCGAAAAGTGTTGATGATTTCTGCACACAGTATAGATATGTAATTAACAACGCAGGAAGGCTCTCTACTAGATCTGAGATCCAGGCAGCCTTAGCTAAGCTGGTTAGGGGTGCATGTATCTAGGGGGTCGAGATGCATAGCGAGGAAAGGTCTATTATAATGATCAGGGGTGAAGAGGCTCTTAAAAAGGTCTATGAGGGGGGTGAATATAGAGATTATCGATATATGGTGCTTATAGCACCCATATCGAGGACCTACCTGCTATATGGCGATATCTTGGAGGAGATTAGACTATCTAGAGAACTGTTGGTGATCCCTTCGTCATACGACGATGTCGCTATATATGTCAACATGAGGAGGGAGGGATATAGAATATGCTCTAGAAAAGTAGCATATGGAGATATTAATATCATATGCCTAGAAAGGGGGGAGAAGCCTTGGGGATGGGTTTCTGTAGATCAAGGGGGGAGCTATAGGCTCATATTCTCAGAGGATCTTGATCCTATAGACATCGAAACCCTCTATAGGGATTTGGAGATACTGGGTTATAATTCAATATATATATCCTATGGTATAGCGCAGCCCCCTGGCATCATGATAAGGAGGCGGATCTCTATCAGGCTTAACCCTTTTAGAGACTCAATCATAAAGATGATCACTAATAGAGCACTATATATAGAGATGGAGTTTTTGGTAAATAGTACTATATATAGAGCATCTCTAACATATTAACCGTGCAAGCTGATCTCCACGTTTTCCTCTAGCTATACTCACCATGTAGCCTGCCATCGGTATTATAATACCTATGATAATATACCCCATAAATATTAGATATGGTGGGGCGTTTTTAGTAAGATATAGAATTAATATCGATGTTATCCCTACTATAGATATTAAAACCAATCTATCCATCCCTCGCCAGCTTAGATGCGGTGCTCGACTCATATATATAGGTGTATGTATCGATAGCCCTAGGGATATACCGGCTATTTTTAATAGCGTTGCGTCCCTAGATATATAAAAATAGCTTGTTATAGAAAATATGCATACTAGGGGTGAAATTAGATATATATAGGGACTTCCTTGGCTAGATAGCCTTGGTACTAGAGAGGCTAGAACGCCTATAGCCGAGCCTATCAATGCTCCCCCAATAACATCTCTAGGATAATGGGCATTTAGAGCTAGCCTTGAGAGAGATATTAAAATAATTATTATAATGCCTAGAACAGCTATCGATCTCCTCTTGGCTAGGATCGTGAGAGAGACCCAGAATGCAGAGCTGACCTGGGCATGTCCACTAGGGAATCCATAGCCTTCCTCAGGGAATATAGGATTCGGTGGCCTCGGCAGCATGAAGAGCTCCTTCAGGTCTATCACTAGAGCACCTGCAATAAGAACCGCTATAGCTGTTACAAAACCTTGCCACGGAGAGGACAAGTAATAGATTATAATTGAAAATGCCAAGTATATAATCTCATCCCCTAGATTAGTGATCCCATACCAGATCTCTATTGAAGCAGAGGGAGAAAGCATCGAAGCCAGCGTCACAGCCATAACCAGGGCTATGGATAAGGCATATATCCCTAGATCTATGGCCCTATTCAATCTAACAACCATGAGCAAATACATCCTAAATAGATATAAATTTTTCCCCAATAGACATAAACTTGCCCAAAACCTCTTGTAATTGGCCTAACCATATCATAGGGCTTACATTTTTCGATACTAGGCCCTTCTCCGATTTATAGCTGTGAGGTAATTCACGCAAGATAGTACATATGTATTACATCTTTCGCAGTGTCTTAGCCTAGATATTGGGGGCTCTGTGTTTTCTGTTTGCGTGGGTAGATATTTATTGGGTCAAGGTCTTGTCACATTTCTATAGCTCGTTTAATAGGGAGTCGCTCAGGGTTGTTGTTGAGGGGAGTCTAGCTGAAAAGATCTATGCGGCGAGAGCTATGATAGGTAGATTTGTTGGTGCTAAGATCTTGTGTGAGGATCCTCTTATTATTGAGATAGATAGACCAGCTTATGTTGAAGAGATCGAAGAACTTATTAAATCGCTTGGGATTAGAGCTAGCATGTCTATGCATAAGAAAGCCTCATATAGATGCTTAAATGGAATAGGAAATGATGAGAAAGCCCATGATCCGGGGATGAGGCGATCTATATCGAGAGAGTTCTGGAATAAGCTCATAGGAAAGGGCAGGGGTTTTATGATGCATATGTATTCGAACCCTTTTATCAGGGTTGTTTCCGCAGCTATACCGTCTGCTATATCCACGATAGGCAGGTTTATTAATGACTCTAACATGATGATCGTGGGAGCTGCTATTAGCGGCGGTATCTTTGCAATCCAAAACATCGGTATTAAGAAACTGAAAAGGCATCAAGAGTAGATCTTTACAACTGAAAGCCTCGCCCCTTCAGGGCGGGGATGTTTTTATTAGCTTCCAGGTATTTATTTTTGAAGGGGCTCTATGGCCTCTGGCAGTGAGGGTTTGCTAACCATCTCGATCGGGGTGATGGTTAGTCCCGAGCCTGGGCCATAGAGCTCCTCAAGAGATACAATGTTGCTCTTAACTACGCTATAAACAGGATCCTGAGCCTAAACCTGAGGAGCATTGGGAGGGTTCACAGTGCTCTATACGGAGAGCTGAGGGGGTTCGGCCTCCCATCCAGGGTTGCTGTTGACTGCTATAGGGATGCTCTTGCTAATGCTAATGCCTGGAGGAATAATCCTAGGGGGGTAGGAGGCCTAGGGTTAGGAAGCTGAGCATACTTCTGCATCAAGGCTCGGGATACAGGGTTAAAGAAGGATATGTGGAGATCATAGGCGGGGTTAGGCTGAGGATCATTGGCTGGGATAGGAGATACGATGACTATGAGAATGGAGAGGCTAGGCTAGTCTATAGAGAGGGTAAGATGATGCTTTGGATATCAAGGAAGATAGGCCAGAGCCTTACCAGCCTAGGGATATTATAGCCGTAGATATTAATGAGAGGAAGATTGTGTATGGAGATCACGTGATCAATGGGGAGAGAGACACCAAGATTGATAAAGCCCATAGATGGAAACTCCTTGCGGAGAACCTCCAGAAGAGATACTCATCAACTAGATATCCTGCATGGAGGAGGAGAAGGGGGATCCTGAACAGGGTTAGATCTTATCATAGGAAGGCTAGGAACATATTGGAGGACTGGGCTAGGAAATCAGCCTTGGAGATCTTGGGGCTAGCTTTAAGACTTCAATACGCAGTCGCTAGAGAGGATCTCACGGGGCTAATAAACTCCCTGAGGAGGATCAAGAGCAAGGATCACAGGACAAAACTGATCATAATGGGGTATTCAAGGCTTGGGGAGTGGATAGACTGGCAGGCTATGAAGCGCGGAACACCACTAGCAATAGTAGATCCTAGGGGGACATCCTCAGAATGCCCAAAATGCGATGCAGAGATGATTGAAAATGGATATAGAAGGCTTAGATGCCCAAGATGCGGCTTCGAAGCAGATAGAGATGTTGTTGGAAAACTCAACATAAGGAAGAGGGCTTTGAAAAAGCTAAAGATCAAAGTAATTCCTGGGGGATCTCTGACCACCCCCAACTGCCCCCCAAATGACAGATGTAAACCCGAACAGATGGGGGGAACAATGAATCGCCCAAAGGGAACCCTCGCCCTTTAGGGCGGGGAGGAGGTCAGATCCTCTGTACTATTCTTTCTATCCCTCTCTTCATAGAGACTTCTTTCAATGTGGAAAGACTTTTAGGATTCACTAATAGCCTTTTCTCGACAGATGGTGGTTCTACATGCTGCCTGCGCATTCAGATCTATTCTTCTTGGTAACAGATCTCGTGGCATGAATTATATAATCTATAAATGAGGGTCTCGCCTTTACAAGCTCCTGAGGCCCTCTTCTAACCCCTTCCAAAACATCCTCGACCCTTAGATCGCTTATCTCGAGTATATTGTGTGAAACGCCTACGAAACCGCTTACATGGGCATCGCTGTTCGAGAGACCACTTATTTTAAGCTCTTTCCATGCCTTCTCCGCCTTTCTATTCGACATCGGGTCTGATAATGCGTTAAAAACCTCTATCGCGTCTAGCTTAAGACTATATATAGCTTTTCCAAGCCCAAGTCTTCTCATATCAAAGGGGTGTGGAGCATAGGAGATGCATCCCTCCTCTCTAGAAAGATCTATTATCTCGCTAGGCGTTCTCCCTACAGCCCTTTCTATCCTTGCTGAGGGCTTCTCGCAGAGCACTATTAAATCCCCGGAGCTTGTTTTCAACTCAATGCCTGGAACTATTACTAGGCTAGCTCCTATTTTCTCAACCGCTTCTAGAGCTATCCTATAGCCCGAGAAAGTGTTGTGATCGGTCACAGCTATCGCTCTAAGGCCTCTTATCAAGGATATCCTCACTATTTCATGGCCGTCCATGGAGCCGTCGCTACATATACTATGTATTTGAAGATCTGCCCTTATTCTCATATTTTACACCGCTATTGATGTGGAGGCCCCTCTAGGGTCTGGGGCGAATTCTGTATAGCCTTTAGATCTATTTCTCCTAGCAGCATTAACAATACCTGTAGAGCCGTATGGAGGCGCTTTAACAACCTCTATATCATTCCCCAGGCTTATCTCGCCCAGCCTATTTTCGATAATCACTCTAGATGCTTTTGAGAGATCCGTGTAGATGAATCTGGGTGCGTCAAGGGACTCGCCTAGGCCCATTCCATATATAAATATATTCTCATATATCCTCGTATGGATCTGGGGCCTGTAATCGCCGCCTGCACAGCCGATCATATATATTGAGTTATCGCTATGACTATCTACCATAAGGATCGATAAGGTATGGAGCGGTCTCTTCCTCGGGAGAGGCGAGTTGGGGAGCGACTTATCATGTGCAAAGCCCCGCCCCCTATTCTGTATAACAGCTCCTTTAGCAACAAGCCCTGATCCGAACGGGTAATAGAGACTCTGGATAAACCCTACAAGGTTCTCTCCATCATCAACTACGAAGAATGTTGTGTCTCCCTCTCCTATTCCATGCTTAGGTGTGATAGGAGTAGTTATTGATCTATATGTAATATAGCTTGATATATCTATCTCCATATAATCTGGATCTCCTAGATGCTTATTTCTAAAACCGTAGATCGTGGCTACAGGATCTCTCCACATCCTGATCCTATTGGGATCTGCGAAGCCATATTTATCCAGCCCAAGTTCATATATAGCCGATATCATCTGGAGAGTTAAAACCCCCTGGGAATTAGGTGGGAGTTCATATAGAACCCTGGATCCTAGATCTAGCTTTAAAGCCCTAACTTCCTCGCCCTCATGATCCATGAGATCCTCGAGCGATATTCCCACCCCCTGATCCTCAAGCTCTTCAACAAGCTCCTCAGCCAATCCACCATAGTAGAGCTCATCCCAACCCCTGCTAGATATCCTTCTAAGAGAATTGGCGAGATCACGATTCCTTATATAGCTACCAATACCAACATCCCCATATAGTTTCCTCCACCTCTCGTAATTAGATAGCTCTTCTCGATATCTCATAACGGCGTTGGCGAGCATCCTATCCGCATAGTAGCCGTTTTCAGCCAGAGATATAGCTGGTCTCAAAAGATCTTTAAGATCTTTGCTACAGTAATGCTCATAGATATATCCCCACATCTCAACCAAACCAGGAACCGTTACTGTGAGAGGACCTCTAACAGGCTTTCTACTTATATACTCATCAGGATCGAATCCTGACGGAGATCTACCAGATCCATTATATACTATCACCTCATCATCTCTCAACGCCAGAAGGAACCCGTCTCCTCCTATCCCGCCTGAAAAAGGATGCACAACTGCTAATACAGAGCTGACAGCTATTGCAGCATCAAAGGCGTTTCCACCATTTCTAAGAACCTCGAAACCTACCTCGACAGCCAGGGGATGATCTGCAGAGACGCCTTTTCTCCCAAAGGTAGTTTTATCCATAACTCCTCGTAGAGAAATGAGTATGGAGATTATTATTCTAAACGCCTAATAATAAGCTGGTGGTTCCCATATTTAGTGGTGGGTATCTGCATCTTCTAAGTTCTAATAATTCCCCAGCCCCTTACAGATGTTTCATCATTGCCTAGGTATGCTTCAGCATTAGGAGATGCGGGCACATGCCTGCTAAGCTCACTAGCACCTAACTAAGAGCAGTCTATAAGAAGATACTTACCAGCATTTGCTTAACATTCTTTCAAATACCTTCTATCCTAGAGGGCTGAGCTTTCAATAAGAAGTTAGCCTTAGCCCTTAGAACGGGATTAGCGAGAGGAGAAGCCTTGTCCCTTGGGCTGTAGCCTTTTTCATGATAGTAGAAATCTTTTTATATTCTTTCATTATTAATTAATGGTTGGAGTGGAGGTTTAGGAACAAAGAGAGGTCCATGGATAATGGCTAAGGGAAAGAAAAAGAGCGATGAGAAGTGGATGTGGGTTGCAAAGCCAGGAGATAGGATCTTTGTTAGTAGGACTGCTGTTATACCCTCAAAGCAGCTATCTAGGAGAGAATTCAGGGCATTGGAAGAGATCCTTAACATATATAGCAAGATGCTTGAAAAACGTATTACCCCACACATCCAGGAATATTATTGAGAATTGCTATAGGCTTAAGAATAAGAAGTACCGAGAGCTGAGGAATATGTATCCCAACATACCATCCCACTATGTTCACGGAGTATGCCAGGATGCTGTTGAAAGGGTATCCTCTCTAAGGAGGAACAAGGCTAGGCAATATGCTGAAGAGATCTTCAATGAGCTTGTTAAGCATCTAGGTCTAGGGAAAAAGGATCTTAGGGGCAGGAGGCTCAGGAGACATCTCTGGAGGAGATCTTGGGAGATCGCTCGGCACCAGGTAGAACTTGAGATGATAGAAGGAATACTAGGCCTAGGATCAATAGTGTTGTCCTATGGCTAGTTGATAACCACATATGGAAACCAATAAACCCAACTAAGATCAATATAAATGGTTTTGAGAGCATTTTCTTCACAAGCATCGCCATTCATACCCATAGGGGCTGGGTGCACCTAGATCTAGAGCCCTCTAAGGAGTTCTACAAGCTACTGGCTAGAGGCTTTAAGCCGAAATCCCACACAAAGATCAAGCTTGATAGGAAGAATAGGAAGGCGATATTCCACATATCCCTTGAGAAAGAGGTCAAGATCTATAGGCCAGAGAATATTATTAAGCCTGTTGATGTTAATGAGAACTCTGTAGCAACTCTCTACGAGGCATTCGCAGCAATCCTCGAAACAGATCTTGCTAAGACGACACTGGGCTATAGCTATAGGAAGGAGAGCATCCAGAGGAGAAATGGATCCTATAGCAGAGAGACTAGAAAGGCTATGGAAAAGCTTAAGGAGAGCGAGAAGAAGAGGGATTATAGGTGGAAGACAGCAAGCCTTATAGTAAGGGAAGCCATGAGGATGAGAGGAGTAATAGTTATTGAGAGAATCTCAGGGGAAGATATAAGGGTTATGATCGCTAGGTATAGGAACAAGCAATTAAGGCATAGGATATATCAGAGTGCTTTGAAGGGAGAGCTGAACGCGATAATAGATAAGGCAAGGGAATATGGTATACCGGTGCTCATGGTTGATCCCAGGAATACATCTAAGATATGCCCGATACACAAGGCTGTAATAGAGTATGGGGAGGATAGGATAGGTGTCTGTAGCAAGGGTGGTGAGAGGTGGCATAGAGAGGTAGTCGCATTAATAAATATTTATCTTAAAGCCTTCGAAGCACTGCATGAGGGCATTGCCCAGAAGGGCTTCGGGGTTCCAAGCATAGATGGGAGCCCGGTGCCGCTGGGCTCAACAGCCACCAGCGAGCCCATAGAGATCCCAAGATCTCTTTGGGGGAGGTGGAAGTTCCCCGATGCCACAGGGCTAAAAACCCTGTGGATCAAGAAGCAAAGCAATCCAAAACAAATGAATATTAGTGATAATCAATGATCATCGGAGAACAAGCGGTAGAGTATTTGTAGGCATATTGATATATATGTGATATGCCCTGAGGGCTTAGAGGCCGGCGTCTTGGATAGGCAGCCAACTAGGCGCCTCCATGTCCCTGAAAGGCTCAGAGATTACTAATAGCACGATGATCATGAAGAAAGGCAGTAACCTCAGTATTGAAAAATATCTATCGTGGATTTAAAGGAGAGTCGTTATTTGCCTCTTCTGCTGGGGATTTTCTTTTTCTTCTTAGAAGTATTTACCTTTATGGGGATTGCTGAAGCTATCATTATTATTAGGGTTGCTGCCGATAGTGTCAAGAATATCTGGGGGTTATCGTGTGGCTTTATCACTAGGTAGCCGTTATTTAGCCATAGTCTGAGTGTATATGCGTCTCTATAGAATAGAATGCTATAATTAAGAAGATCCTGTCTCTCTAAGCTGTAAACGCATTTAGATCCATACTGTATCCTGCATGGCCCTAGATCTATTACCTCTCTTGAGTTGTTAATATATATAATCTTGATCAGAGGGTTTAGGGAATCTATGTCGCCTTCTATCTCCAGCCTCATATCTGAGAATATATTTACCGAGACTAGAGCGCTATATAGGCCTGTCTGGACTATTAGCTCTGTAGATCTATCGACGACTCCTACTAACATCTCTCTTCTCAGATATTCATCGTATAGATATATATTCCAGGGGCCGTCACCAGTTAGATTGATCATGGCGTGCGCCCCGCTAGGCCTGGTCTCAGAGCCAGGGTCATATCTCAACCCGCTAATTAACACTTTGCTTCCGCTCGCTATCATCTCAATCGAGATGTTAGAGCCTTTTTCTAGGGGATAGGCAGGGTTATAGTATATCCTCTCGATCGATATGTTCATTCTCTTCGTAATAGCTATGCTATATCTCGGAGGCTCTATATATCCAACTGGTATCTCTACGTTAGCTAGATATATCACCAGAGTAGCGATAAGAAATACCGATGATACAAGACCTATCTTTCTCTTCACTCGATCCCCGCTTGTCTTGAAAACCTTTTTTGGCATGAAGTAGATTCCCTAGACCCTTCTTCTCAGCCTCGGATTAACTATTTCATCAAGAGCCAGTCCAAGTAATGCGAATCCAAGGGCTATGGTTGTTACCCCAGCTACGGGGGGTAGTATCCACCACCAAGCACCGCTGGTAATAGCTCCTCCGAACCATGCTTCATTAAGCATTTTACCCCATGACGGGAAGCCAGGGTCTCCAAATCCTAGTAGCTGTATAGCTACCTCAGTGAATATAGCTGACGGTACGTCCAATACTATCGCGTATACGATCAGTGGTGTGAGGTGGGGTATTATGTGTTTCGCTATGATTCTCCTTGTGCTTGATCCCAGGGCCTGGGCAGCTTCTACATATGGCTCGTTTCTAAGAGCTAGCGACCACGATCTAACAATTCTGGCGGTTCCAGGCCATGAAAGTAGCACTATTATTGCGAATATCGCATATATGCTTCTCCCAAATGTTATCCCTACTGCGAGTATTAGGGGTAATGCTGGTAAGAAGAACACGACATCTGTTAAGAATGTTAGGGCATGATCTACTCTTTTCCCCCCATGATACCCTGCCAAAACACCGACTAGAAGGCCGATGAGAACTATTGCTGAGGCCACACCAAAGCCAAATATTATAGCAGATCTCGATCCATATATAAATTGTGTCCACACATCATTGCCCAGATAGTTAGTCCCGAGCACCCCGAATGCTAGTCCGTATATCTTAACATAGATTGGGGGGATAGTTATTTGCAATCCTTGGGAATCGCATCTCATGATAAAATCGTTGGGATTACAGTAGTAAGACGCATTGATCCTGATCGCGATCCTTGTGTTCTCAGCTAATAATAGCTCGTCAACAGGGTTAACGAAATCCGGTAACTTGTACTCTTGCTTTGAATTATATATATAGTATGGCAATCTTATGCTTTGACTACTTACTGCCTTCATCTCCTTAGAATATCCGTATAGAGATACGATCTTAAAGCCTGTTTCGTCATAGAATGCATAGTATCCCATAGGAACGTTTACAACTATATCGCCCTGCCTTATCGTCTTATTGCTTCCCAACAGATCTAGGTTTACTATATACATCTTGATATCGTACCAAGCAGTCTTGTTATCAATGGTGGATACATTAAGCGAATATGTTACTAGCATCGATTTAGCCGGCTTATAGGAATATAGAAATGGCTGATCGCTTTCTATACTGACATTGGCAGCACCCAGCCCCATAAATTTAATGACTAGATTACCCCCCTCGTATGATATATTTACAAATACATTGCCTATCTTGCTCTCACCCACGACCTTCCATGATGAGAAGTTGAGTTCCACGTTTCTAGGGGTCTTTGGATCTACTATCGATGCATACCACTCAGGCATAGCTAGGTTATCCGCTAACCCTGAACCCGTTATCGGGTCGTATTTAGTGATAAGGGGGCCTATTATACCTAGAATTACGTAGAAGAGTACGAGAGCCAAGCCCGCGAAACCCTTCTTACTAGATAGTATTGGTGCGAAGATCTCTCTTAGACCTCTGAACCTAGCCGGGGCAGGAGCTTCTGCTGCCACCTTGATCACCTCCTCTCCTCAAACCTAACCCTAGGATCTAGAATCGCTATCAGCATATCTGCTATGAATAGCGATATAACAAGTAGTAGTGAGCCTATAACCAAGAAAGCAGTGATCACAGTGTAATCATAGTTGTTAAACGCTTGGTAAGAGTAATAAGCCACGCCGGGCCACGATGCAAGGATCTCCAGTATTATAGATCCACCGAATATCCCTGGTAGTGCATATGCAAGCCTAGTTATTATCGGGGGTCTTAGATTAGGCGTTATCTCTCTCTTTATAACATCGCTCTCAGGTATACCCTTCGCCTTAGCTGTGAACACATAGTCCCTGCCGAGCTCGGATACCATCAGCTGTCTAAAGAAGTATGACCAGGATCCGAAGAACGCCATTAGAGTAGACAGATATAGGGGGGAGAGATACCATAGCCAATATCTAATGGAATCCCAATTAATCTCAGATATTGATGGCGTCTTAACAGGTAAGGGAAATATCGTGACTCCCCACGATACCTTTGGAACATATGCTAGGAAATAGTATACGAGTATCGCTATTATCCACGAGGGTAGTATGAATGACACTATACTAGCCATTGTTATCAATGTATCGACAAACCTACCTCTATACTTGGCTGATAAAACACCTACATAGTATCCAAAGATTATTGGGACAATAGTAGCGAACACATAGAGAGCCAACGTATATGGGAGCCTAATTAGTATCTCATCGGCAACAGGCCTGTTAGAATAGATCGATACTCCAAAATTTAGCGTGAAAACGTTCTTGAGGTATATGAGAAATTGGTGTGGAAGAACCGGGAGATCCAGACCAAATGTCTTGGCGGTCTGCTCGATCCACCCGCTGAATCTGGGATCCTCCTGGGTCCTTCTTAAGGCAGCTAGAACAGGATCTTGCAACTGACTGGGTAGAAAAGGATTACCACCAAAGAGTACTATTGGTATGACTCGGAGAAGTATAAAAAATAGTGTAATTGATACGATAAAAACTGAGAGCATTGATATCCCCCTAGATATTACATAAGATGCAAGCCCCATGGCAGAGGCACCTCTAACAATCTAATAGGAGAAGGAGTAAAGTATATATTTGGAGAAACGTTTTACGAGGCCTTATGGAGAAAAAAGTATTTGTTAGCACTCTACCCCCTCCTGAGAACGATCCCTACACCAGCTACTATAAGTGCTAATATCGCCAAGGCTATTGCTGCATAGCTATAGCTGATCTCGGGCGTTGCGGCCTCAACTCTCGGACTCTCGATCTTTGGCTGTGTTGCTGCCGCTGTCGGCGATCCAGCTGGTGGTGGTGATGATATTGCTATCGTGACCTCTCCAACCCTGATCTCTATAGGCCTAGCCTCAGGCGACGGGCCTGGGGCAGGTGTTGGGGCTGCTGCAACGACCCTGAACTCCTGCCTAGCAGTTCCAACAGCTTTCCAGAGCATTACTGGCATGGATGCTTCGATTGTGAGGACATATGATCCTTCTCTTAGGGCTGGTATTGTAGCCTCGTATAATCCGCCTCCAATGCTTCTCAGGGGTATTTCTAGGCTCAGGGGACCGCTTATCCTCGCTGTAGCCGTTATTGCCGGTGATACCGATCCAGTGGGGTCTAGAGCCCTGACCCTCAGGGTGATGGGCTGCCCAGCGATAATCTGCGATGGTAGGCCTTCTATGCTGACTCTAGGCATTCTTTCAGGGGCTCTATATACATACTCAGGATACCATACTAGCTCTGCATACGCGATCTCCCTCTTGATTAGCACGAATGGACCGCTACCAACCATAGTGGTTAGCCCAGGTATCGTTGGGTGGGGCTGTAGGCTCACATCATCAAGCGGGTTCTGAAGCTTTCCATATATATGCCTCGGCAATGGTCTGTACTCTGTGAACGTGTATAGATCCGGCCAGCCATATATAGTTAGGTAGAACTCTATAGTTCTATCATCAACAACATTGATCCTCTTAATAGCATCTATATAAGGCCCATAATCCCTTCTAGTCTTCAACTCCATACCAAACTTCCTCACAGTGAACTCATAATCATAAGCCGTTATGGGTACACCATCGTGCCATCTAATCCCATCCCTCAGAGCAATTGTGATCTTAGTTAGGTTCTGCCCGTCCTCAACTATCTTCTCAACCTTATAGCTCTCGAATAGCACCGGTATCCTCGGCTCAGCATATATATCTTCTGGCCTAAAAACATATCCATAGGTATATACCCTGAATATAGCATCAGCCTCCGTTGCCCACAGATATACCGTCGGGTTTAGAGTTGTTATATCAACTGTGAAGTGATACCTAAGCGTCCCTCCAAATGGCCTGTCTTTGAACCTCACTGTGTTCCACCAGAAGTAACTAAAGCCTACAGGATCCTTTAGAGGAGGTGCATAGTTTAGAAGGAGCGAGTCTCTATCTATAACACCATTAAGAGCTGTTATACCAACCCCTGTGTAGACCGGGATCCAGGGTATTATATCAGTCAATATTTCCTGGGCTTTCCAGGCGTATTGAAGCGCCTCGTCAATGGTCTCGGAATAGTAGAACTTATCTAGGAGATCGTCTAGAGTCGCATTACTAACTTTCCACTCGTTCCAACCTCCAGGCCTGATCTCTCTACTATGCCAGAAGTAGTACATAAAGAGTGGGAATCTGCCGAACAACCAGCCGATGACCCAAGCCTGTGCAGTTCCAGCAGAGGTTCTTGCATCAAGCTCTCTACTGCTTACAGGGGTTATCTTTACCCTCACACCAACGCTCTCAAGCTGCTGCTTCCAGTACTGGGCCTCCCACCAATAGACAGGACTTGTGGCCTCAGGGAGCGATAGTATCTCTATCTCAACAGGCTTCATCCCTTCCCTAGGATCGCACCAGAAGCTGGGGTTGTCGGGGCACGGCTGGAATATGCTTGCTAGCAGTTCCCTAGCCTTCTTAGGATCGTATGGATATAGCTTATCGAAATCCGTGTTGGGATTAACCCACTTACCATATGTTGGCGGAACTATCGTCGGATTCTTAACAGCTATACCTTGTAAGGGTGATTTGGATATTATTTCATCTCTATTTGTGAGATGCGCTATGGCTTTCCTAACCTCCGGGTACTTCACAGGCCATAGTTGGACGTTAAAGTGCAGAGATCCTAGTGCGTTGATCCCTACTGTGAATATTATATGCGCATCAGGCCTTTCCTTCCTAACCCTATCCAGGTCTCTGGGTAGTACTCCCACTAAGTCGAACTCGTTTGCTAGGAAGGCTAGTAGTCTCACGCTATAGTCTCTCTGGACGGGCATGGTTATTCTATCTATATATGGTCCGATCCTAGGGTCTTTTTGTTGCTGTGCTTTTACTGTTATCATTAGTGGTGTTACCATACTTATGAGAATGGCCGTTGCCAATATTAACGAAAGCATCTTACTATAGGCTGGTTTCACCACTTTTTATCCCTCTCTCTATATACTAACTAGGTTAATAAGCTATTCTATATAAATATGTTATTACAAAAAACTTTTAATATATATAATAAAAATTATTTATATTGCGTGTAACGATCTACTTTCTTCTAACAAAGGCTAGTATAACGAATCCTGCTAGCATCACCACAGCTAGCACTACTAGCGCTAGCTGAATCGTAGATAGTGCTGAGCTGAAGGAGTCCAGTCTTGACTTAAGATCTCTACTCATATTTGCAAGCCCTGCGTTCATGGACTGTGCAAGGGCATCGATCTTCTTGTTTGTATCCACTATGCTTCTGTCCAGGGTGGATAGATATGTATTAATAGTACTGCTGTAGTTTGCCAGTGCTTGCGCAACACTTCTTATTGAAGCCTCGTTACTTCTTATAGCATTTGCAGCCGACTCTACAGATCTCTCTAATGCCGATATCCTCGCACTAGCAGCTGATATATTGGCCTCAATACTCAGAAGCCTTCTATCGAGTGCCATGCTAGACTCTCTCTGCCTGTTTACAAATATCGCTATCGCCTGGGAAGCTGCGCCTGTGCTCTCACGTATCACGGTCTCATACATGCCCATAGCCCTGGAAACCTCTCCCTCGCTGTAGAGAAGCGTGTCAGCCCTGTTAAACATATCGCTTAGATTAGCTAATAAAGATCTGATCTCTGGTATCGGCGCACCGCCTATCGCCTCGAGGAGGGATAGCGTTGTTCTAGCATTATCAAGCCTTAGTAGAGCCTCTATCCTCGTTCTCTCTACGACTGTATGGTCTAGAATTGTTATCGCAAACCTATATGTATAGGACGGGCTATAAGTAGTATTACCTACCCTGGCAACCAGTGAGATGGATATCAATAGCTCTCCCCTACCAGCAATTGCTCCGAAGGGTACATGGATCCTTGCGATCAAAAGGTTACTTATAGTATAGGTAATATTACCCACAGTCTTAGTCACAGGCGATACAGGCACCACCCACGCTAGGGGGGTCGTTGTAGTAATCCCCGCAGATAGATTCGCTACACCGCTCAGCGATACTATAGACCCCCCTGGGGGTATATACACATATGCTGTAACCTCCACCCATTGATAGCCTCTATACACAGTGGTCTTATCAAGATCCACGGCTACAACACTTGGAACCTCTTGCGCCTTAGCAACATTAATCATGGTGGCTAGAGACATAACAACTATAGCTATGACGGTATATGCTAACACTCTGTATATCATATGAATGCACCAGAAAATAATAATTATCGGAGTATATAAGTATTCTGAAACTTTAGAAATAGTATCACGTAGTAAGAATAAGGTCAATTAGAATCTATAGCAATATCCTTCAACTCTATAGCCTTTTAATTCTATAGTAGCTCGTCTTTTCCACATTGAAGCCTCTAATGCTACTCCCAAGTAGGGGTTATCACCTTATTCGATTGATCATCAGCTCGGGCTTTCACCTCAGTGCGATAAGAAGCTTCGTTCTTTAGGGTAGAGAACTTCAACCTAGTATATCTTTTCACCATGTAGTGCTTAGTATAATGTGTAGACGATCTAGCAAACAAAGAGACCTACCCTCCGATATTGGTGACAAAGGCCTGGATAGTGAGATAGTGACTATATACCCGTGAGTCAGAAAGATAATGCAAGCCCCAGAGGAACAAAATCCTCGCCCCTTATGGGCAGGGAACAGTCAGGGGAACTATAAATATTTCGCTCTAGATAGATAGTACTCGCGCTTCCGCTTGTCCCTTGATGGTTATTGATATTGTTGGTATTCTTTCGTTTTGGTTTTTCTGTGATTCTTGATCCGCAGGGTTTTGATCCCTGTGACCATCGAGGGACCTCAACCCCCACAGAGACCTAGGGATCTCTATGGGCTCACCGGCTTCACCCGAGCTTCACAGGCTCTGTCGAGCCTTGAGCCATGAGTCTTCCATCTGGGATCTCTAGAGCTTTAATGTTTATCGCTTCCTGAGAGCTACTCACACTAAGATCTAGCCAGATCATCGCCGTAGTGAAACAGCTTTTATAGGAGTTGATAATATATCTTTTATTTGGAGTGAAGATGCTATGTTGAGATCATAAGAAGATGTTGAGAGTACAGGGAGACTCGTTGAAGATCCTTGAGCCTGTGAGAGCGTATAGCGTGCCTATTAGGGATAGGAGGGCCTCGGAGCTTGTGACATGGTATGTTGAGGCTCCCCAGAGGGCAGTTGATATGATCTGGGATAGTATTGAGTGGGGATACCGCTTCGCAGTGCTTGTTAGGAGGGGTGGAAATCTGATCACTATTATGGGTTTGAAGATGATGATCCCAATAATTCCGTAAGATAGGGCTTTCAAGAAAAGGCTTAGAGGAGAGTTTATGAAGGATAATCCTTACGCTGCGCACTGGGTAGACTCTGTTATTAGGAAAGCTCACTCGCTTATGGAGGTTGGGGGAAGAGGTATCTAGGGGAAGGGTAAGAAAAGTTAAGCCAAGATCGGGGGAGGTTCGCTAAATGCAAGACTACACTCATGAAGGTCGATTATGAGGCTAAAGCTATTAGGATAACTCTGAGGCAAGGGGAATATCTCTATGTATCGTGGAGATCAACATGGCTTGAGAAAAGGGTGAGGGGATGAGATGTTGGTGAGGATATAATCAAGGATGATAGGGTTATTATTCCATTCAAGAGCTCTGAGGAGATCGAGGTTAGAAGGGTTATCGGCTGGGATAGCAACGAGCTATCCCTAGACGGCTACGAGCCGTCTATAGGCTTTATCCACATCGATCTAAGGCCTCTCCAGAGCATAAAAATCGTGTATGAGAGAAAGAAGGCTACTGCACAGAGTAAGGGTAAGAAGGATCTTTATGAGAAGTATGTGGCTAGGGAGAGGAATAGGGAAAAAGACTTCGTGAATAAGCTGGTAGCCGGCTTGAGGATCCATTCCAGAACATTATTCATTTTTTCGAGGATCTTGATAAGGAGGATCTCGTGTCTAGGAAGAGGGCTAAGAATAGGAGGAAGAGAAATACTAGAACACCATGGAAAAGAATACATAGAAGAGTGTCAGAAGTAGCTTTACAGCTCATGTGGATCCGAGGAACACCTCTAGAGAATGCCCCAGATGTGAATTAAAAATGAACAGACATAAGGTGGCATTGATAAATATTAGAAGAAGATACTTGAAGGGGGCTGGGATGCGGGGATTTCACCTCTGCAATGAATCGGAGATCTCTATGATGGTGGAGCTGTGGGTTGGGGTCACCCCGAGCGGGTGGAGCCCAGTGATATGGATCCTGATGGAAAGGGGTCCTGGGGGCTGTGAAGTCAAGGGAAGAGGGCTTGATCAAAGATGCCAAGCCCTATGAAGCCCGAACCCCTTTATAGGAGTGGGGAGACATGCTTTATCCTTTTGATCGGTGGCATCGGTATCTACTATAGGAGTGAGTAGAGATGTTAAGGAGATTAGTAATAGCCTCCGTAATTCTATTGATAGTTTCTCTCGCATTGATACCTATTTCCTATACTCCGGCCAGGGTCTCTAAGAGTGTGGATATGCTTATCAAGTTAGATAGTAATGTAACCGGGTATTTGGGGGATTTCATTGGTTTGGAGGGGGGTGTTATATATATAGAAGATCTTGAGTTATATGGAAATCTCAGCTGTTACAGAGGGATAGTCATGAGGATCTACTATGCTAGGAGTAGCTCTTCAATATATCTAAATCCTGGAGATTCCCAGAAACTGCCTCTAAACGATACAGGCATATATATAAGCTTGGAGAGCGCTCCAACATGCTTCCTTAGAATATGGGGGACTATAATATATAATGTATATAGATACCTATGGATATCCGCAGTATCATTCATACTGGGGCTCGCAGGAGGCATAATATTGCTCAGAGCACTTGCTATAGATCTATCGCGCAGAGCTAGCACGAGATCTTAGTCTTGCCGTTTCTTCTTATTGTTTCCTCAGGGGTGTGGACCCATAACCTGCTAGACCCGCCCACACCCAATATCAATAGTAATTATTCAAAGAAATTATAGGATCTTGCTCGATATCCTCTTGAACGCCTCCCCGCCCTGAAGGGCAAGGCTTGCCCTCTATTTAATGTCAGGGATCTAAGGAGATGGTAATGCTAGTAATAGTTTCCTCTTTGTCTGATCAGGGATCTTAATGATCCTACCGTTTCTTACCAGCTTTGCCACTTCCTTTCTTAAGCATCTTCCATCCATATACATGCCTCTTCTTTCTAGTTCGTCTCTTAGCTCGTCATAGCTTGTTCCCGATCTCTTACTTATTATTAATATGATCTGCTGCTCTAGATCTCTATATAGTTTGTAGTATTCCTCGCACTTCGAGGAGCTCAATCCTCCTCTCCTCTCTTGTTTCTGAATCGCTCTATATAATCTTCAGGCGGGGGCTCTGTTTCAAATAGCTCTCTTCTCCTGGCCTCTAGCAGTTCTTCTTCCTTCCCCACTATCTGAGCGTATGTAATGATCTCTACACCCCTGGCCAAGGCCCTCGAGAATATCTCTGAGAGGCTATTCCTCCAATCTATACTCCTTAGCGTATGGTGTGTTATCACAAGCTCTCTTGGAGAGGCTCTATCTATGATCTTTAGGAGCCCCTTTATCCCCGCTTCTATATCGCCTTGCGAGAACACTTGGGAGAGATATAGGGGAGGTCCTCCAATAACTAAGATCGAGGGTTTCATACTAATCACGTGGGAGACCGCCTTCTCCGAGATAGGTCCCTGCACGTCCGGCATGAAAGTGAGTCTCTGATCCCCATCGTCAACGGTTATAGAGATAACCTTCCCAGTTCTAGATCCCTCGGGGCCATGGGGAAGGGCTTCTGAGACACTTATCAATGTAGATCCGATCTCGGATGTTATCCCGTCTGCCTCTATGATCTTGTTAGCAATGCCTTTGATAGCCCTTATAAGTCCATAGTACCTCATCTTCTGGCTATAGTTTAGATCTCTTGGGGATTTTATAAGGACTACTTTACCTTTGTAAATGTCTATATACGTGTCCTTCTTAGTCCCCATATATATACTCTCATAGGGTACTGTAAAGTGATCTCTATGATAGTGACTAATAAATATATAGGTAGCCCTGGATACATAGCCACTCATAACAACCCTGAGCTCCTCAACCCTCCTAAGCTCTCTGGGATGTGGCGGCAACCCATATCTCCTCGGTGCAAGGCTTATCCCGGGATCCAATAAGATCTTGAGATCCCCGGTCTCAACATACATAGCAACAGACCTCACACCCAGGCTCTCCTCAGCTATTGGAATTATCTTCATATCATCATCTACATAATAACTATTTTAGAGAGATATATTTGGGATGAGGCCCTCGATCTCTGAGATGTGATGAAGGCGGGTTTTCCTGATGATCTAGATTTGCCTAAGGGGCTAGAGCAAAAAGAGGTTTATCAACAGTACCTTAAATAGTATTACTTAATCATATATAATACTCTATTTAAGAAAATCTAAGGGAGAGACTTGGGCGAGGGTGAAGATGTAAAGGAGGGGAGATCTATGAGATCAGCACCCCTTCTAATGATTCTCGGTCTAGTACTTTTAATAACTCCTTTCATAATAGCTATTATATTCTTTTTCACCTCTGAGCCAATAACTCCAAGACAAGGCGGAACCCTTAGTGATGCCCTCGTAGAAGCTAGTTTCAACCTCATATTCCTGGCATCCAGGCTGGCATTTCTCGGAATAGCTGTGTGGGTAGGATCTATAGTGCTTAGGAACGCTGTGGAGCTTTTGAGGGGCCGCGGTTGAGGATCTTCTTAAACATCGTTCTATTACTCTCTGTCTCCGGTATCTCCCTCACAGGATTAGCTCCCTTGATAGTGCTTTTTGTGGAGCTTATGGAGGATCCCTATGTGATTGGAGCTACATGCAGCATTCAACAGCAGGGTGTTGGCACCATTAGTGTTGAGGCATGGTATAGAGGGTCTCTCCAGATTACAGATGTTAATATCTCGATCGGGTATGGTGGGAAGCTGTTTAAGTGGAAGAGCCAGGATCTCCTAGATAGACATAGGAACGCCTCGTTGACTATAGATATACCGGGAGGCAATTTAGATCCAAAGAGGGCTCAGATCAACGTAACAGCAAAGCTAGGAGGTCTCTACACAATCCAAATAGCTGTGAGAGGCTGTTAAAGGATTACCAATATTTAAATATCTCTGGTTATCTATAAATACTATGAATACTTGGTGTAACATGGAGAGGAAATGCAAGGCTTAAGCATATAAGCATCCAATCTCTAACCATACTTGATGATGAGGCGATACCCCTATGTGCTTTGCATATAGATATCCTCGGAGAGCGATGATGCTTGAGCTCTCCTCAGATGGGAGCCCCACGGCGTTAAGGGTGATCTACTATAGAATTGAAAGTAGAATTGAAAGTAGAATTAAAAGGTGGGCAGCATGGGTAGAAAGTGGGATATAGTATCTGGAGCTCTGATAGGTTTTATCTACTACCTCATATATGTTGTGGTAATACCTCAGATCCACATGATGTTGGGAGCGAGTAGTATAGAGAGGGGGGTATATATAGATATACCGCTAATAGGTTTCTTCCTGGGCCTCGGTATTCTTGCCAGCATGACTAGAGGCACTATATTCAGCTTTATACTTAGCGCTTTGATAAAGATCCTGGGCCTTATATCGTATCTCTACCTAGTTCACGATAAACCGATAGTTGTAAAAGCTGAGGTCGGCGTCTATGGCATGGCAATAGCTATATCGCCAGAGCCCATGATCTATGTTGTCTCGATATGGACACTAGCAACGATTTTAATAGACATACTAGCCATTATAGAGAGATTAAGACCCTCGATCCCCGGGACACTAGCATATCTCAGAGAAGCCCTAGGATAAAGGGCTAGAATCCGTAGAAATGCGGATCATATATGCTCTAAGGATCCCCCTCAACATCATAGCTAAGGATCTCCGGAGCCTCAGCAATGAATCCACATGCTACAAATAATCACTAGCCCACTATTCGCTCTAAGAAGAGCCCTCTGCTGCAATAACGAAGTTCTACGAACCTTAAAACATCTCGGCCCGCGAACCAGTAGTGTGAATACTATTTAAAGCTAGAACAGGCAATTTTTGATTAAGGTTAAGAGGGCTAAGTGCCCCACATACTTTAGTTTCCCAGAAACAGGATCTATCTCAAGGCCAAGTGTTTCAAGTGCCGTAACACCTAGTACCTGTGCATCGCCACCCTCAGCAAAGACAACCTCAACATCACCCTCGTAATCCTCATATCTAATCGTTGCCACCCCAACCTCCCTAGTAATAACCCTTCCATCGATAGTCCTGAACAGCCTCACTCTCCTAGGTTTTATACCGATTTCCTTAAGCACATCCTTACTAATCCAGGTAAGTATCGAGCCGGTATCAGCAATAAGCTCAACTTCTCTAGCAGCACCTACCTCAGGATTCCTAATAACGACCCTCACTCTTGTTAACCCCATACGATCACCTAATTATAATCCAATAAAGAATTAACCAGAGAACTTTTAATTCTTCAAGACACCACAAAGCTATACATGCCCGGGAATTTAAGACCCACGAACCCAGCTTCACATACCGGAAATATATGTGTTAAGTTTCTAGAGAGGCTATAAACCAGTAACATTCCTCACGAATACTATCCCAAGACATTTCCTAGATTAGCATAAAAACTGAGAATAGTGGCTCAATTCATACTAAATAAAGCCTCGATTTTCCTCATCCACTACTAAAAGCTTTCTTCTATACTCAGTAATGATCTTTAAAAGAAGCACTTATTTACCAGCCATACTACCTCATGCACCATATTTGCAGCCGAAAGCCTATTCCTCTGGAACGGAAGAGGGTAATGGGGCTTAACCAAGATCTTAATTAAAAACTCTATAATAGAGGAACACGCATTAGCCTCTGGAAATGACCCCTCCCCGCCCTGAAGGGCGGGGTTTCTATGCTGGGGTCTCGGGTGTTAGCCCTCTGGCGAGGGATTAATGGTTTAATACCATTGTGCGTTACCAAGTAGCTCTCTATCTTCTTCGTTATCTTTATTCTGTGTCCCAGCCTTCTCGCTATGTTCAGCGCTGCATTAATATCTGCATTGATCTTTTTCCCTGTCTTCTTGCATATATACAGCCCTCTATATTTTCTTCCGTTTTTATGCCTGATTCCACATATTGAGCATCTCTGGCTAGTGTAGTCCTCAGGGACTATCTCCACGTCTATGCCGTACTCTCTGAATATATCCACTATCCAAAGAACTATCTTCCTGAACCACCATATGTTTGTATTATACTCATTGCCATTGTTCTGCGTTAGCATTATTGGGTATCCTATGTATAGCTTCCTAACACCTCTTCTATATAGCTCATCAGCTAGGAATCTAATTGCTGTTATGTAGAGATGCCTAAGCATCTCATCCCTCTTATACATAGCATCTAGGTATTTCTCGTGGTAGTAGATCCATGTCGATATGCCAAGCCTCCTCAGCACATCCCTTACAGATTGATAAGTAGCTATCTCCCTCTTCCACCAGTAGTACTCGGATTTGATTGTTCCTCCTTTGATAAGCATCGCTGACCTATCCGAGATTACTACAGCGAATAGGTTGTTAAGACCCATATCCATGAATGCCTCCTTATCACCTATGGGATCCCCCTGCCTAATACTCCTCGGATTTACGATCCTTCTCTTTTTCTTTTTCCTCTCCTCCTCATCATCGTGTATGGGCTTTACATAGCCCTTTTTATTTGATTTTGGTGGATCTACACCAACCTCTATTGGTACAAGGGCAAACCATCTACCATTAACGTATATGATCTCAAGCCTTCCTTGTTTTCCTTCCCACCTGATCCTGCCAGCATATCTTATCCTCAAACCGAAATCTACTAGAACAAGGTAGCCTTCACCCTCGTTTATAGGCTCTAGGTAGTATCTATCGCTTCTAATTAATATGTGTATCTCTTTCTTTCCAGTAAGCCTGTCTTTCCAATATCCTGGTGGAGAGACCTTCTTGATATGCGGAGGTAGCCTACCCCGATTCCTTAGATCTAGTAGCTCGAAGAAAGCGTTCCAAGCCTCATCATTCTTATTAACAACCTGGCCAGCATTAACACCTAACATTTCCTTATATTTGTGGTAGTATTTCTTGTTGATCTCATCCCTCTTCCTAGGTGTTAGCTCTCTATTGAAGAATGCCCGCCTCTTCTCATAGTTAAGCTCGTTCCACAGCCTAGCGCATGCCAATCCTATATCGAATAGCGTTTCTTCCTCATACCTATTGGGGAATAGTGCTACTCTATTGGTTCTCCGCCTGCTCCTCTTCCTCCTCTCTATCTCTTTTCTGAATGCTTGGAGGGGGTCGGGGTCTCTAGTGGGCACGCCTCGGGGATTCCCCCCGCCGGACATCTTACTAGCATATTTGCCCACCAAGACCCGACCCCCACTAAATAACACGATGAAAACCCTATAAAAACATACCCCGCCCTAAAGGACGAGGCTTGCCCTGTTGTCAATCTAACATCAAAAGAGAACCCTCCTCAATCCCCAGAGCCTCTCGAACACTCTTAGGCAGAACAATGATACCCTTCCTATGAACCTTAATAACTTCTCGATACATAATCCAAACCCAATTAACATAAAGTTACCTCGATCTCCATAATCTTATATAATCTTACCTCCATATTTTTACTTAGGGTTAAAATGTCTAGATCTTGGGATCTTGGTTTGGACTATAGGCAGGTCTATAGGATGATCTTGGCTAAGGTTAAGGAGCATATTAGCAGGAGGGCTTTCGCATCATACTGCTATGCCTGCGTTCTTTTGATCCAGCTTAGGAACGGATCCAGGGTCAGCGAGGCTGTCAATGCAGCTATAAAGTTCGCAGATCAGAGGTCTAGTGAGGTCTATGTTAGGGTGAGGAAGAGGAGGGATTGCTATGAGAGGCTGATGGTATTGCCTAAGGAGCTGAAGATCCAGGATATATCAATCTGCAGAGAAATACTATCGAGGGGAAACGCAGCCCTAAGGGTTAAGGTCTATGCTAAGAAGGTGCTGGGGATAAACACTCATAGTTTGAGATACGCTAGGATAACCCACATGCTGAGAAACAACATAAGCCCATCGATAGTGGCAAAGATCACAGGGCACAAGAAGCTAGACTATATATTGACATACACGCAGATCAAAACAGCTGAGGAGGCTCTGAGGAATATAAGGTGACAAAACCAGCTGACCTCCTCCCCGCCCAGAGGGAACCCTCGCCCTCTAAGATATAGCCAGAAAGCTAATAAGCATTAAAAGGCGAGGCTTTCAGGTTGTAAAAGATCTTATACGGAATTAAAAAGGGTCACGAGCTATCTACAGTACTTCTGATAGTTCCCAGAGCTAGGAGGAGGTTGGATAAGATATGCTAAGATAGTCTCTTAAGATCTTCTAGGACTCTTGAGTAGATTTGATCCGCTTTTTCCAATAGGTTCTCGTATACCGCTTCTGATATTGCTAGCTCCCCAAACCTTGATTGTATGAATCTAGCGACCTCTCTAGACATGGCCTTTATCATTAGTCTCCATGCTATCTTCCTCACATATTTAGGCATCAAAAGATTGCTTCTTTTAATATACCTCTCAACGGGTCTTTTGCTAATCCTTAGCCCTGCGTGTTGCTTGAGAATCTCTAGGGTTTCTATGGAGAAGTATGCCCACTCACACGGCTTAACGCTCTCCCTAACACCTACGTAGTATCTGCAGAAGCCTTTATCCTCGAAGCACACCAGCTTCTTTGTCTCAGTGTCCAGTCCATTTATCTCAACAACCTCCCCTGTTAAATGTTCTGATGATGTGCATCGCGTGGGAAAGTCTTAAACCGCCCTCTAGCATGATTCTATAGAGTAGGTAGTAGATCCTGTGGCTCTTCCTCAATATTGATAGTGTTCCCGCAAGATCCTCAATGTTGATTGGATATGGTCTAACATCCATCCTATAGCTCCTGCTAGGCACAACCTCCATTATCCAGCCATATGTCTCTGGAGAGATCTTCCTAGTGTAGTATAGGTACTGGATATAGTGTCTGAAGACATTCCTGAGCCATTTGACTGGGTAGTTGATCACATAATCAATGAGATCCTGACTAAGTGTCTTACCCTCTAGATGCTTTTTGAATAGGTTTCTATAGTATTTCATGGTTTTCTCACTCCTGATCTTCATCCTCTTCTTCCTCTCCCTCAGGAATTCCTCGAAGCCATGATCCCATGTTAGCTTTATTGTTGTTGGCACTAGCCCAAGCATCTTCCTAAGATCCTCCCTAAAATGCTCCACCGCGAATCTTAGGATAGCCTGTTTAAGATACTCATCCTTAGATGCTAGTGCCACGGCCTGCAGGATTAATGAATAATCTATGGATCCATCACCCCTAACAATGCCAACAGCTCTGAGCCTATCAAAACCCTGGACAATTCTGTTGAACTCAGACTCATCTAAATAATACAAAGCTTTCCTAATAACATCATCTGGAACCCTCCTAAATCCGTGTAGATAGTTGAACAATGATCCTCTAGCAATCCCAAGGGCTTCCAAAGCCCCGCCATATCCTAGCTTATCCTTAACCCTTTTAACAATCTCCCTCCTAACATCATCGCTAAGGCCCTTAACATCGATCCTATAGATCCAACCATTACCAGTGAGCTCACCCATGAGTTCACAGCCCCCCAAGTAGGTCGTGAACTAAGAGGGTTAAATATAAAGATCCCGAGTAGGTGGCGGGCCCGCGGGGATTTGAACCCCGGACCTCCGGCTCCGCAGGCCAGCGCTCTATCCAGGCTGAGCTACGGGCCCCAATTATTATTATTTTATTTAAGAGAATAACCTTAACAGTTAATATAATGACTCTCTCCCCGCCTTGAAGGGTGAGGCTTGTCCTCTATTTAATATTATGTCAGAATAGTGGGTCGATATCTCGAAAGGTAGGTTTTCATTAGTGAGGAGGTGGGGCGATCCCTCTCTCCACTCTCTGAAGGAGGTTTCTACTTTATTTCTAAGGTGGTTTGTCGGATCTCTGTCTGGACGTTTTCCCTTATTTCTCAGGTTCCTATGTCTGGTGTATCATTTTCAGGGACCGGGGGCCGCGGTTCCGGTGGGATCGCTGGTTCCCTTCTCCATACCTGCCTCATCTTTCTTACGCCTTATCTCTTTGCAGCTTATAGATCTGGCTTTCTCTTATTCCTGCCTTAAAGATAAGGCTTTCAGTTGTAATGCTGTGCTGTAGATTTAAATAATTTTATTAAGAGATTCTGAAGATTAATAGTCATTGGTGGTTAGGGATAGGTATAGAGGGTTTCTGGGCTGCGTGGCTGATCTTCGCTTTATCTGTTCTTCTTATAGTTTCTAGAAGGATTGAGGAGTCTCTAGCTGGTTTGCTCGGCGTCTCTCTATTACTTTTAACTGGGCTTGCTGGTCTTGGTGAGGCTTTCGGCGTATTTGTTGATTGGAACATAATTTCTATTCTACTCGGTATGTGGATTATATCTTACCACTTAGTGAGATCCGGCTTTCCAGAACTAATTGTCTCGGGGGTTTCTAGATATATTAGAAGCTCTAGGGATATAGCCCTCCTCCTAGCATTCATAGCTGGTTTAATAAGCCTGGCTGTTGACAATGTTCTTGTGGTTATGCTTATAACCCCCCTAGCTGTCTCAATAGCTAGGGCCTACCGTGTTGACTCAGTTCCTATAGGGCTTCTAGCAGCTCTAACAGCTAACGCTACTGGCACAGCCCTGCTTCTAGGCGATCTACCTCCGCAGCTTCTTCACAGCATATTCAGGGCTGAGTTCGTTGACTTCATATATATGCATGGTAGACCCTCTAGCTTCCCTATATTGATAATATCTATACTGGCAACTCTATATATATCTGCCAGGATTCTTATCCCAGCGAGATCTTTTGAGATCTCTCAACCAGTTGAGCTTAAGGGAGATAATGCCTCGATCTATAGGGGCTATCTATATCTATCCATATCCATGTTCTCAATAGCTATAGTTCTCATGAGCCTCAGAAGGGAGATAAGCATCGCCCTGGGCAGGGAGATACCGCTAGGGGTTTTTCCTCTGAGTGTTGCCATAATAGGATCTATAGTAGCTGACAAGATTCACCGCTCAGAGTTCAGAGAGGCTATTGAGAAGGGGATAGACTGGAGCGCAATTCTATTCTACATCACACTATTCATACTAGTAGGCTCGCTCGAAAAGTGGGGAGGCCTGGAGCCGATCTCTATGTGGCTTGCAAGCACACTGAGCAATCTCTTCACAGGCTATACAGCCATATACTGGATCTCAGCCCCAGTAGTAGCGTTCGTGGAGCACGACGCATATATACTCGTAATGCTTAAGAGCATAAAAGACGCCGAGATAGAGAATCCCTGGCCATTCGCGTGGGCCCTATTATGGTCAGGAACCCTGGGAAGCAACTATACAGCTGCAGGCGCACCAGCACTATATGTAGCCTTCAGAATACTCGAGAAGGAAACTGGGGCCAAGCTAAGGCCTAAAGAGATCTACAGAGTCACATCGCTCTATTCAACAATAAGCCTAGTAATTACGTATGCTATATCAATACCTATCTGGGGAATCTAGTCCGTCTATATATCAACATTATGCTGATAGAAAAGTTTGGCAAACCTCGCCTCTTAAGGCGGGATAGGCTTTGGGCATTACGCTTTTAAACTTCTAACCGTAGTTTGTTGTAGAGGTTAGGGCGCCCCCGACCTCTCCAAGCCCTAAGAGAAGAGATTGAGGAGAGGCTTAGTGAAAACTGGAGAGATGTTAGGCTGAGGCTACTGCCATCAGAGAGCGAGCATGAGGGTTTGATGGGTATTGGATTGACATGTGCTAGGTTTTTCAACGAGCTTAATTATGAGAAGGGCGGGTGTTCTTCAAAGGCGAGCTATCAAGAAAGAGTACTATGAGATAGATAAGAAGTACTACTACAAGTACAATGAAGTTCTAGGCGTTAATACTCAAGCAGTTATCCAGAAGAATGATGAGGCTTAGAGCACGTTCTTCAAACAACTGGATCTGAGGAAACAGGGTAGATTACCGCCCCACATTAGGAAGGTCTCTCCACCAGGCTATCGAAAGGACAGGCTCACAGGTAAAAAAGAAATACACATAAGAAGTAATAGATACTATCCAGAGCCTGTTGATGAGAATGGAGGGCTATCTAGTCCTCGAGGACTTCGATCTAAGAGTAGAATATGTTGGTAGGATTAGGTGGGATGGTAAGCAGAAGAGGCTTGAGATCATATATGAGGCTGGTAGGTGGCAAGCATACGTACCAATAGAGGTTGTTGAGAAGCCAGCTAGATCAAATAAGGAAGGCTATATAAAACCCATATACGATGATGCGAAGAAGAAAAAGAGGAGGATCATAAATCCGAGGAGTATTAGGCAGAGGAATCCTATTGATGATAAGGAGGCTTTCATAGACATAGGTCTTAACAGCCTATTCGCCATAGTAACCACAAATGGTTCTGCTTTGTTAGTTAAAGGTAGAACTATTAAGTCTGAGTATTATTGGTGGAAAAGGGAGATAGCTACATACTAAGCTATAAGAGATCTTCCTAGGAATGCTGGGTTCTCAACATGGAAAGAGTATCATGAGAGGTACCTTGAAGCAATGTATAAGAGGGATGAAAGGCTCAGACACCTCTATATGACATTGATCAGGTCTCTAGCGGACGAGCTATATAGAAAAGGAGTTAGGAAGCTATACATAGACTATCCATATATGCTCTCACAGGATAATGGCAATGAGTATAACACAAATATATGGTGGTTTAGAAAGATAGTTCTTTGGATCGTGGATATATTCATGGAATATGGCATAGAGGTTAAGTTCGTGCCAGAGGATCACGCTAGCAAAGAGTGCTCTATATACGGAATCAGACATAAAAACGGAAGGATATATAGAGGGCTGTATATGCAAGAAAACCGGGAAGAAGATAAACGCAGATATAAAGGCAGCTCTGAACATAGCGAGAAGGCTGAGACACAGGATAAAAGTGATAAGAAAGATTAAGAGCTACTTGGTAACACATGATGGTGTTAAGCCATTAATCCCTCACCTGGGGACTAACACCCGAGACCCCAGCATAGAAACCCCGCCCCTTTGGGCGGGAAGGAGTCATAACTATACCATTAAATTTAATTACTGATAAGTCTCCATTCATAGGTGATCCTAGTTGTTGAAAAAGATCTTGTGTCAGAAATCTACATCGCCTTCTAAATTACTGAAGCTTGTATTCGCATCCCTAGGTTTAGCCATTGTCGAGGCTTCCCAACATGTAGCATTTGGCTATTATGAGCCTCCCTTCTCTCAAATCATTTCCTCCAGATGGATCTATACTGCTGGCATGGTTTTGATCTTGATAGCCCCCTTTATAGGTCAAGGACTTGTCAGGGTTATTGCAATGGCAATGCTTGGAGGAGCTGTTGAGGATCTGCTATACTGGTTACTGGTATGGCATCCGCCATATTCTTGGGCCCCCTATTACATTGTTATTCACCATGTCCCCATCATACCCCTACTCCTTGTGATCACAGCACTTATGATGCTCCTTCTACTGTGTAGATATCCCCTTGACATTAAATAAATGAGCATGTCTTGCCCTCTAGGGCGGGGAGAGGGCCATAGGCTATTAAAGCTATCTATGCAACATCTAACTTAATTGAGGCCCAGACCCTGTCAATCCTATCTAGATGCTCCTTTGAGAGTCTCCAGCCTAGGCTCCCTGTGTTGTCCACTAGATGCTCTTCTTTCGTTGTGTTGAATACTGGGAATACGTTATCTTTGATTAGGAGCCAGTTAAGAGCCACTTGTGCTGGTGTCTTACCCAGTTCCGATGCTATTGCCCTTATCTCGCTGACGAGAGGCTGTATAGCTTCTATGATCTCGGGCTTTGCGAGTCTATACCATCTATATTCATCCCTTATCTCCCTTCTACCGATTAGAAAGCCCAGGGCTAGGGGGTCATATGCTTGGAGGGCTATGTTCTCTTGGACCATATATGGTAAAAGCTCCTTCTCGACCTCCCTATATAGCATGTTATAGTGAACCTGGTTGGCAGCTACATCGGTTCTAGATAGATACTCTCTAGCTGCTCTTAGCATGGGTAGTGGGAAGTTGCTAACACCTATATATCTTATCTTACCCTCGCTCCATAGCCTCTCCATAGCCTTTAGAGTCTCTCTGAGCGGGACATAGTGATGTGGCCAATGGATTAGATATAGATCTATATAGCCTGTCTCAAGCCTTTTGAGGCTGGCTTCAGCCGCCTTGATCACATCGTCATATCTAAGATGATCATAAGATACCTTAGTTGTTATGAAAACCTCATCCCTTCTAAAACCCTTGATAGCCTTCCCAATAATTTTCTCTGAGAGACCGGCTCCATAGCCCTCAGCTGTATCTATAGCATTGATCCCGAGCTCGATAGCCCTCCTAATAACCCTGATAGCCTGATCCTCAGATGCTATAGAAGGAGCCCCGAACTCCCAGGAACCCAGGATTAAAGGAGATATCTTCTCACCGGTCCACCCAAAAACCTTCCTCTCAATCAATAGATACACCAATTAAAATATGTATTAACATTAAATAAAAGAAAAAAGTAATAAGCCTCTACTTCAGGGCTGAGAGAAGGCCGTATAAAAATAGCCTTATAGCAATCTATGTATAACATAATTATGGAGCCCATGATGAGCGCTCTATCCAGCGATGAGTGAGCGATAAAACCCCGGCTGATCATGAGGATCAACGATCTTAAGGCTGTCTCAGATGAACCCTCCGCTAATGTGCCTCTACATTCCTAAGGGAGAGATTCAGAAACGTATCCCCCAACACTATGATCATGAAGATAAGGGCAATAACCCTTAGCAGGGCCAATACACAAGATCTTCAAGACTAGTATAGGGCCCGATGATCTCTTCCCGTTATCTAGGCTGGATAGCTTACAAGGCTTTTAAGCCTTCATAGAAAGAGAATATCTAGGGTGCTTATGACCAGCAATGTAGATCCTGAGGTTGGCGGTGTTATAGAGCAGATGGCTAAGGATATATATGAAAAGGCTATCAAGGAAAGGGAGGCAAGGCCTATTGAGATAAAGAGTAAGAAAGAGCTGGTTGAATTCATATCGAAGGGCCTCTCTATAGTAGTCTTCTACAACCCTACCTGCCCTGCATGTAAGAGATATCTCCCTGTGTATGAGGGCTTTATACAGAAGAAGTCCGGAAGCTATAGGGGTATAAGATTTGGCAGAATAAGCACAAAGGACGTTCAGGGCATATCGAGCGAATACATGGTGATCGCTGTGCCAACCACCATAGCCTTTAAAGATGGAAAAGAGGTTAAAAGGACAGAGGGCTACATGGACGAGAAAGAGCTTGAAGACTTCATAAGAAGTTTACCAATGAGCTAGCAGACATATTATAACTAAAAAGCCCTCTCTTCAGAGCCTGTTTTGTGTTCTCAGCTTCTATCTTTCAATTCTATAGAAGATCATTTTTTCTATGCTGGGGTCTCAAGAGTTACCCCTCTGGTGGGGGATTAATGCTTCTATCCCCAAGATCATCGGGGTGGGGTACACTTCGGAGTCTCCCCCTAGGGACATCGGGACATGCAGACGGAGCATCCCTCTGGGGCATTGACCTCCAAGCCCTCAAAGCCATAGACCTCATCACAGCTATAAATATTTATCTAAAAAGCTTAAAAATACAAACGCTACCTCGCCCTGAAGGGCGAGGAGTGTACTTGCCACTTTTACTCTCTAGCTAGGAGGCAGTTATAAGGTAAGCAATAGATTTAAATACTTCTAGTTACTTATAAATACCTGATGTGTGCATGGAGAGCGTTATATTGGTGAGAGGGTTTACTAGGGTTTGGAAGAGGGTTGGGGGCTTATTGGGATTGCTATGAGAGGGGTGCACACTATCGCTAAACAGATTATGGGTTTTAATATCCTGGATATTGGTATATGTGTGGGTGATCTATTTCTTGGAGAAGCTTTTCAGGGTTCTTCGTAGAGCTGTTTTGCTGGATTGCTATGCTAACAAGCACGCTAGAGGAGCTCTCGGGGAGATTGTAGAACCGCTAAAAGCTATGACTGAGAAGATGATTGAGTATGCACTAGAGCACGGAACATCACAGAAGGCCAACACAGGGTTTTCTACAAAAGATATAGGGATCAGCATTCATGGATGCCTCCTAGGGTTATTAAGGGTGCCTATAGAGATGCCGTTAGGATGGCTAAAGCCTTTAGAGAGCTTTTGAAGAAGGGTAGAGCTTACACAGGGAAGCCAGAGGTTAGGATGGTCGAGATAGTCTACCCGGATAACCAGGATTGGGGCTCGAGAATAAGTATAATGCCTAGAATCCATAGAGGCTAGATAGAGCTGGGGTATAGGAATAATAAGCAGTTGCATAGATACCTCTACAGCGGCTGGAGACTATCGAGCGAGCTAAAGCTAGAATCTTCGAGATCACCTACGATCCCAAGAACGTTGTTTCTCTAGATGCTAATGAGAATAATGTTACGATAGCCGTATTCAGGGGTGGCATGTTGGTTGAGGTTATAAGGGTTGAGACTGGCCTTGGAAAGATTGTTATGGCTTATTCTGTTAGGAGGGAGAGGATCTCGAGGAGAAGATCTGCTAGTGGGAGGGATGTTAGGAGGAAATTGAAGAAGCTTAGAGAGGGCGATAGGAAGCAGGATATACTGTATAAGGTTGCTAGCATCATAGAGGATCTTGCTAGGGAGAACAATGCTGTTGTAGTCATAGGAGATATCGATGGCGATGATAAGGAGAGGATAGAAAGGGATAGGGGTGGGAGGCTTATGCACAGGATCCACCAGTGGAGTGTAGCTAAGCTGATAGAGCTTCTCAAGGATAGGCCTATACACGTTGTAAGGGTATCTGAGAAGGGATCCTCGAGCGTGGATCCATTCTCGAGAAAGAGGATCGATGGATACAGCCCCCTAGTGATCCGCACTACGGTGAGGGGGCTAACAGGAGATACAAGGTTATGAAGATAGTCTTGAGGGTAGCATATATCGATGGCATGGTTGTTGAGAGAGACTCTGTGGGAGCTATAAACATCGGCTTGAAATATCTCTCCTCATATAGGAGGCCCGGGCGTTAGGCTCGACGGGCACCCATGCAGCTCGGGCGAAGCCAATGATCCCGAGCTTAGGTGCAACCCCGCTAGTGGAGATACAAGTATTTGGAAGCATCATCAAATACCGTTAACGGGGAAACGCAGGCCCAAGGAGGCTTGGAAAAGCTAAGCCTCCTAAGCCATATCCTCTGAGCTGGATCCTTTTTCATGGTAGTGGGAATGCTTTTATATTCGTTTGTTATCCAGCTTAAGCTTATAACCATCTAATCCCTATCTATTTTGATGATGAGGTGATAATCTCTGCTAGACCTGGGCATGGAGAGACCTCGGGAAGCGATGATGCTTGAGCTCCCGAGACCGAAGCCCTGTATGAGGGCCCTGCCCAGAAGGGCTTCAGGGTTTCAATCCTAGATGGGAGCCCCTTTTCGCTGGGATCAATAGCCACCGGCGAGCCCATAGAGATCCCCAGATCTCTTTGGGGGAGGTGGAGGTCCCTCGATGACCACAGGGCTAAAAACCCTGTGGATCAAGAGGCAAAGCAATCTCGAAATAAATTAATATCAGCGATAATCAATAACCATCGGGGGACAAACGGATAAAGGAGCCATGCTCTTTTAAGACAGGCTGGGGATCTTTGTCCACCTCGCTCGTTGCTAATAGCTAGAGGCGGGTTTCTTAGGGGGCTCCCGCTCTGCATCTAAAGAGTGTGTTGCGAATGGTTTAAAAGTTATGTGTCTGACCTCCTCCCCGCCCTAAAAGGGCGAGGCTTTCAGTTATAACCTATTAACACAAGAATCACTATCTGGATCAGTGATAAATGCGCGAGAAACTAAAATTCTATATATGGGTTTATAAGAAGAGGAGGGTTCTCACTTGATCTACTATGGATTTGAAGGCATAACATTTTATTAGCTTATCTAACTATTGGGACATGCTTTGAGGGGTGATGCTTCTCTCTTTAGTGCGATTGTAATTGCCATGGTTTTTATAATAGCTATATCTACGATCTATTATTATCTAGCTGGGCTTAACGCCTATCAGAGTAGGCTTTTCTCGTCTCTATCCTCTATAGCGTCTGGGCTGAATGCCAATGTATGGTTTATGCCTGATGGCTCGACTATAAATGTTTATTCTGATAGATCTCTCGGGGTGCTCGGTGTCATCGTCTATACATCCTCAGGGGTTTCATACCTAAACACATCCACCGGAGGCGGTGTGATAACATATATATCCCCCTCGAACCCTCTAGATATATCTACCATATTGCCTAGCAACATTATCAACGAAATTTTAGGTGGCAGGGCTTACTTAGGTGTGTTAATGAGCAATGGTATTCTCTACACATATAGATATACACAATCATCCAGTGTTGTTAACAATGGTTTTAGTGATCTCTGGGCCTCTCCTTTAATAGCTATAGCTAGAAGCATGCCTGATCTTATATACTCCTCGCCCGGGATATACTGGATCTCTGGGGATGAGGCTTCGGGGAGCGTTAGGGTTACATTTGCTAGGAATCTCGTTATAGGAAGCGATGTAACGCTCTACACAGCAGATCCAACGCCTAAGTGGACTTGGATATTTGTCTGGCCTGGAGGTCTTGCATTGTACAGGATAGAGGCTTCAGGAGGCATAGGTGTTTCAAGGATCATAATAGCAGATACTGTGGAGATAGATGGAGTGCTAACCTCGAAGGGGCTGGGCGGTGCTGGAAACATACTCTACACATATATATATTATCCAGGGCCGCAGAACTGTGATATGTTATCGATATATGGTGATCTTGCGAACGGGGGGACGATAGCTAGTGCAGGAGGTGGGGGAACAGGGGCTTTGGTTAGAAATGTAGCCGGCACTCTCTATTGCAGAGGGCTTGGAGGGGGAAGTGCCAGCCTATTCGGCTACACAGCTCCCGGGGGCTGGGCAGCTGGGTATGGAAGACCTATAGATGGAACCACGATCGATTATAATGCCTTCATAAAGATGCTGATGATCTCCCCATACCAGCTCGCAACCCTAAGCCTATATGGGGCTGGGGGAGGCTCGGGAGGATCGGGGGACAATGGTTACTATACATGGAATGATGGGGGACCGGGAGGGAGAGGTGGGGGAGGGATCGTGATCATATGCAATAAGCTAATACTTAACAATGGAATCATAGATGCGTCAGGTGAAAGTGGCGGCACACCTTCAAGCTCTAATGGAGGTGGAGGCGGTGGGGGAGGAGCTGGGGCGATATTCATATACTGCAACTCCATAGAAGGCTCAGGGATAATAAGAGCCGTTGGGGGACAAGGAGGGTCTGGAAACGGATATGGGGGTAAGGGAGGTAAGGGTGGTGATGGATGGGCTGTAATTGTAGCATCAAGCATATCACCCGGAATCACTATCGATGTTGGTAACGGATATAAACTTATTGTTAGCGTATCCTAGAAACGCTCTACAATTGAAAGCCTTGCTCTTTAAGCCAGAGAGGGGTTATAATGTTGAAAAAGAGACCTGTGGGGAGGCGCTGACAGCTCCCCACCTTTCAAGGCGAGGAGGAGGTCAGCGCCATCAACTGCAAGGATCACTATGAAGATCAAAGCCTAGATACCCAGAAATAATAAAAATATACGAGGGCCCGGCAAAAAGAGACAAAGCCCCCTAAAATGATCTTCTATAGAATTGAAGGCTAAATTAGAAAATAAAGAGAGTGGTTTTCAGTATATAAATATTTTAAAATTAATTTGGAGATTGGAGAGTGGAACTTGCTGGATGAAGCTTGGAAAGCGCTTCAGACGGCTAGGGAAGAACTTGAAAGATATAGAGTTGAAAGGGATCACATGATCCTCCGTAATGTAGCTGAGAAGGGATGGCTAGCCGTGAATAAGGCTGTTGAGGCTCTTCTAAAGACCTATAATATTGAAGCTAGAACATATAAAGAGAAAAGAGATCATTTATTGCGGCTGAGCTTTGACACGTTAAGAGATAGATTTGCAGCTAGAGAGAAGTTCCTCCACATAGACTGCTTCTATGACGGAATATGCGATGAGGAGTTTGTTTTAAAAGAGCTTAGAAAGGTAGAGGAGATGCTCAGAGAAATTGAGGATATAATAAAAACCTAAAAACGCTCTTTTTCAATTTTATTTTTAATTCTGTAGTAGATCATCTCATAGGCTTCTTTGATTCTGAAGACCCGCACCACAAATACAAAGGCCTTCTTGCGATGCACAGGAAAACTTAGAGAATAGAGACCAATTCCCGCTTGTCTCCCAATGGTCGTTGATAGTTATTGATATTCTTTTGTTTGGTGTTGCGTGTTTCTTGATCCAAAGGTTTCTATGGTTTCCCTGCGGCCATCGAGGGGCTTTCACCTCACAGAGTTTTGAGATCTCTATGGTTTCATGAGTGGCCGTTGAGTCTAGCAGCACGGGCTGTTTCATAGTTTATTGATAGAAGTTAAATTCATAGGCTTTGATTTTGTTTATTATTACTAGCGTTAGTTATTCAGAGCCTTCGGAGAGGCTGTCTGATCAAAGAGGTTGGGGGCAAGGCTAGAGCAAAGGCTAGAAGGAGGGATGGCGAAAAGTGGGGGTGGGTCATTAAGCCAGGAGATAGGATCTTTGTTAGTAGGACTGCTGTTATACCCCCAAAGAAGTTATCTAGGAAGGAGTTCAGGGCATTGGAAGAGATCGTGAATATATAGCAGGATGCTTGGAGATGTGCTTCCCCACGCATCTAGGAATATTATTGAGAATTACTACAGGCTTAAGAATGGGAAGTACCAAGAGCTAAGGAAGGTCTATCCAAATATCCCATCCCACTATATACATGGCTTATGCCAGGATTCTGTTGAAAGGGTTTCCTCTCTAAGGAGGAACAAGGCTAGACAATACTCTAGAGAGATCTTTGATGAGTTGGTTAAGCATCTAGGTCTAGGGAAAAGGATCTTAGGGGTAGGAGGATCAGGAGATATCTCTGGAGGAGATCTTGGGAAATAGCTTGGTATCAGGTAGATCTTGAGATGATAGAAGGAATACTAGTGCCTAGGATCAATAGTGTTAGCCTATGGCTAGTTGATGACCACGTATGGGAACCTATGGATGCCGCCAAGATCAGGATCAATGGTTTTGAGAATATTTTCTTCACAAGTATTGTTATTAATACCCCATAAGGGCTTGGTGCACCTCGATCTAGAGCCCTCTAAGGAGTTCTACAAGCTACTGGCCAGAGGCTTTAAGCCAACATCCCACGCAAAGATCAAGCTTGGTAGAAAAAATAGGAGAGTAGCTTTCCACCTATCCCTAGAGAAGGAGGTCGAGATCTACAAGCCTGGGAATATTAAGCCTGTTGATGTTAATGAGAATTCTGTAGCAACTATCTACGAAGCATTAGCAATAATCCTCGAGACAGACCTTGCTAAGGCTACTTTAGGCTATAGCTATAGGAAGAAAAGCATCCAGAGGAGAAATGGATCCGATAGCAGAGAGACTAGAAAGGCTATGAAGAAGCTTAAGGAGAGAAAGAAAAAGAGGGACTATAGATGGAAGACAGCAAACATGATAGTAAGGTAAGCCATGAAGACTAGGGGCGTTATAGTTATTGAGAGGATCTCCGGGGAAGATATAAGGGTTATGATCGCTAGATATAGGGATAGGCAATTGAGGCACAGGATATATCAGAGTGCTCTGAAAGGAGAGCTGAATGCGATAATAGATAAGGCTAGGGAGTACGGTGTGCCGGTGCTTATGGTTGATCCCAGGAACACATCTAAGATCTGCCCAATACACAAGGCTGTAATAAAATATGGAGAGGATAGAATAGGGATATGTAGCAAGGGTGGTGAGAAGTGGCATAGGGAGGTAGTAGCCTTGATAAACATCTATCTTAAAGCCCTCGAAGCCCTGTATGAGGGCTCTGCCCAGAAGGGCTCGGGATTCCAATCCCAGCCCTAGATGGGAGCCCCTTTTCGCTGGGATCAATAGCCACCGGCGAGCCCACAGAGATCCCCAGGTCTCTTTGGGGGAGGTGGAAGTCCTTCGATGGCCGCAGGGAAACCATAGAAACCCTGTGGATCAAGAAAAACAGCAATCCAAAACAAAAGAATATCAGTGATAATCAATGATCATCGGGGGACAAGCGACACTATATTTAGCTATACTGTATTGCTATGCTAATAGCAATAACAGTTGTTGCCGTTATAGATGCGGGGATAGAGTTTGGTGAGTAGTTTCGATATCTCTGGAGGAGGGGTTCTTGCTATAAAGTTCTGGAGGTGCTTCTGATCATATGTTATTAATATAGAAGTTCTGCGGGTTTTAATTTTCTTAGCAGCCATCCTAGGTCAAAGATATTTTTCGCTGCTAGATCGCTTTGTTCTCCTCTAGATCTTGCTATGGCTATTTCACTCGGATTAAGCATGGCTCTTGCAACTCCTATGACTTTTCCATCAATCGGATCTATGATTGCTATTATATCTCCCCTTCTAAATCTGCCGTATATCTTGCCCACACTAGCTACGAGTAGATCATTCCCATATAGGAAGGCCTTTACACCCTGTTGCTCCGCTTCTACAGCAGATCTTATCTCGCCGATACATTCATAGAGATCTTCGAGGAGCCATGGGGATGGATAGACTTTGTTGTTGAGTGATACACCCACTATCTTTCCCATGAAGAGAGGTTCTACCTTTAGCTGGGATATCCCCTCGTTCACAAATTCTGGTGAGCTTGATACTATGCATATCCCTTGGTAGATCTTACAAGAAACTCTTAGATTCTTAGGCATACATCTCTCTATCTCTTCTCTACTGAGGATCTTGCTGATCGCTTCTATAAGATCCTCTATTATCTTAATCTCTATCTTTTTCTCATCACACATACAAAAGATCCCCCCATAGAGTGTCTATGAGGCCAGGTTCTGATACACCTACCTACTCTTGGATCGAGATCCTTTATCCATATATCATGGAGCCCTTCAGACCAGTTAGCTATTATTGGCTCCATAATCTCTACAGCATCTCCAAAGCTCTCTAGAACTCTCGACACCACATACTCGTTCTCCTCCGGTGCTATGCTGCATGTTGAATAAACCAGGATCCCCCCGCTATCTAGGAGTTTTAAGGCTGAGACCAGGATCTCTATCTCCCTCCTCACTAGAAGTGCCAACTCTCTCAGCCCCGTTTTCCTCTTCCTCGAAGGATCGATCATTATGTATCCTTCGGCACTGCAGGGAGCATCTACAAGGATTCTCTCAAATCTTCTGGTGATAACTCTATCTATCTTTCTGGCATCGATTCTCGTGACAACCACGCTTCTAAACCCCATCCTAGCTATGTTAGACACTAACGCTCTGATCCTGTTAAGAGATATATCATTCGCTATTACTAACCCCTTATCCCCAATGAGCTGGGCTATATATGTAGCCTTTCCCCCAGGTGCTGCACATGTATCTAGCGCATCAAGCCCAGGCCTTAGATCCATATTTAGAGGGGGTATCAAGGGGGAGGAGTCTCTATGTAGATAGTAATAGCCCTTTAAAAACTCGTGGGTAGCACCTATAGATGGCGATGGAGGCGACCTAACTACTTCAAAAGCCTCTCGAGCCCAGCTGAGCCTCTTCAGCCCGAACCCCAGACTTCTAAGCCTCTCCTCTAGAAATGAGCAGCTGATCCTCAGATTATTACATCTAATAACAGGCTTCAGTAGCTCCGGCTCTTCCATCGCTTTGAGTAGTTCCTTTGCCTCGTCTCCTAATATCCTTATATATCTTTCCACCATATATGGCTGATAACTATATTTAGTTGCCAGCCTCTCTGCCTCGATGCTTGCTCTAACCTCTATATCGCTTAATATTTTTGAGACCGCTATAGGCTTCATATTCTTCATATCCATTCTTATACATGCGCCCTCAGGATTATCATTGTATATGTTGAGACCACTCCCTGGATAGATCTTATGGAGTCTATGCACCTATTTATATAGTTAATACCCATCCCCCTCACTAGTGCTGCTGCATCATACTCACCTGTTACCTCATAGACCGCTTCCACACCCTCAATGGTTCTGATCCTCTCAGCGATCTCCGGTGTCCTAGCTGGGGGAGCTGTTTTAACAAGCACTATGGCCCTCACCTCCCCCTCTATAGAGTATTCCACGCTGAACCTCCTAATAATACCTTTCCTAATCATTCTTTGAACCCTCTTCCTCACAGCAGCCTCGCTTAGCCCGATCGCATGGGCTATCTCAGTATAGGATGCTCTTCCATTTTTCCTAAGGATCTCTAGTATCTTTTGATCCAGTTCGTCGATGTTAGCAGCCAATCTAGCCAATCACCAATAGTATTAATCCTGGGGTGAAATAGTTCTTATCTTAGAAATACTAATTCCGAGGATCTATCGAATCTCGAACCAAACATCTAGCTACTATTCTCAATCAGTACTATTCCATGGACATATAATTTATATCTAGCGCACCTCATAGCATAGATGTGGTGATGCCATGAGCTTTAGATGCCCTGTATGCGGGAAGCCTGTAGAGATCCCAGAGGATCCCGTGTCGGGCGAGCTAATAGATCATGACTGCGGCGCAACAATAGAGATTATCGTTTCCAGCGAGGGCATAAAGTTAAAACCCTTCCAAGGTGTTGGAGAGGACTGGGGAGAATGAGGTAAGAACCTGAATTGATACTCGTGATATACCACACAGTCTTTAGATGGGAAGAGGAGAGGATACTAGATGCTCTCAGAGATATCGGGATCCTTTTCAGAGTCATAGACATTAGCAGGGAACCCATAGAGATAGGAAGCGATCTAGGGAGCGGATACTCAATAGCGATTCAGAGGAGCGTGAGTAGGGTTGCTGCTCTAGAATCTAGCGCCGCCCTCGAAGGATCAGGGGTGAGGGTCATTAATAGCTCTATCTCCACAGCTATCTCCCAGAGCAAGATATGGGCCCTATCAATACTATCCAGGGCCGGTATCCCAGTGCCCAGAAGCTACGCATCGTTCGGGGCTAGCGCTATTGAGAAGAGCGCTAACGCGATCGGCTATCCCCTGGTCTATAAGCCTTCCCAAGGTAGCTGGGGCAAGCTAATATCCATGGCAAGGGATCCAGAAGAGCTCAAGACACTAATACTTCATAGAGAGGCCATAGGATCCCAAGCTATATACGGACTCATCCAGGAATATGTTAAGAAGCCTGCGAGAGATATAAGGGCAACAGTAATAGGGGAGGAAGTAATACCTATCTACAGGATTAACAGAAGGCATTGGATAACAAACACAGCTAGGGGGGCTGAGGCGATGCCAGCACCAAGGGATCCCGAGCTGTTAGAGATCTCAATAAAAGCAGCGAAGGCCCTGGGGCTAGAGGTGGCGGGTATAGATATATTTGAGCACCCCGAGGAGGGTTATATAGTCAACGAAGCCAATCCAGTGCCAGAGTTTAAGAACGTTGCAAGAGCCACAGGAGTAGATATAGGAAGGCTCATTGCCGAATATGCAGTGAGCCAAGTAAAGAGATAGTGCTTTGATTATATCAGCGCATAACGATCCAGGTACAAGATCTATCAAAATATTAATAAATTATTATGTATAACTTATATTGGTGGGTAAGAATGTCGGTTAAAGAAAAAATAGTTGAGACCCTGAAAACAGGGCCAAAGAGCGTTGATGAAATAGTAAAAGCTGTTGGAGCCCAAAGCAGAGTTGTCAAGGGACTACTAACAAGGTTAGAAAAAGAGGGTAGAATAGAGAAAACGCCTGAAGGTAAATATAAGTTAAAGTAAAAGATATAAAGCTTTTTAAAAACCAAAAATATATTACAACTATGAGCCTCATCCTCTAGGGTAGAGAGGAGCTAGAGAATAATGGGAGGAAACGACCTTCTCCCCGCCCTAAAGAGCGGAGTTTCCTATTGCCTGGTCTCGGATGTTATCCCCTGGCGAGGGATTAATAGTTTAACACCATTATGTGTTACCAAGCAGCTCTCTATCTTCTTAGATATCTCTATTCTATAGCCTAGCTTGCAAGCTATATTTAGTGCTGCGTTTATATCTGCATTGATCTTCTTCCCAATCTTCTTGCATTCATAGAGTCCTCTATACACCCTTCCGTTCTTGTGTTTTTACCCCACATATAGAGCGCCTCTGACCAGTATAATCCTCTGGGGCCACCTTGACATCAATACCATATTCCATGAATATATCAACAATCCACAGGACTATCTTCCTAAACCACCATATAATAGCATTATACTCATTGCCATTATCCTGTGAAAGCATATATGAATAGCCTATATATAGCTTCCTAACTCCTCTATCATAGAGCTCATCAGCTAGAAATCTGATCGCTGTTATATATAGATGCCTGAGCCTCCCACTCCTCTTATACATAGCATCTAGATATTTCTCGTGTTAGTAGATCCATGTTGATATGCCAAGCCTCCTCAGCAAATCCCTAATAGATTGATAGGCTGCTATCTCCTTCTTTCACCAATAATACTCAAACTTGATTGTTCCTCCTTTGATAAGAATCGCCGATCCATCAGAGATCACCACAGCGAATAGATTGCTAAGACCCATATCCATGAAAGCCTCCTTATCACCAATAGGATCCCTCTGCCTAATACTCCTCGGATTTATGATCCTCCTCTTTTTCTTTTTCTTCTCCTCATCATCGTATATGGGTTTTATATAGCCTTCCTTATTTGATCTAGCTGGCTTCTCAACAACCTCTATTGGTACATATGCTTGCCACCTACCAGCCTCATATATGATCTCAAGCCTCTTCTGCTTACCATCCCACCTAATCCTACCAACATATCTACTCTTAGATCGAAGTCCTCGAGGACTAGATAGCCCTCACAATCATTAACAGCTCAAGATGATATCTATAATTCCTAATCAATATATATCCTCTTCTCACCTGTATCACTATCCTTCCAATAGCCTGGTGGTGATAGCTTTTTAATGAAAGGAGGTAGCTTTCCTCGCTTCCTCAGATCCAGTAGCTTAAATAATAAGTTCCAAGCCTCATCATTCTTATTAATAACATGGCCAGCATTAACACTCAGCATCTCCCTATACCTATGATAATATCTCTTGTTAATCTCATCCCCCTTCCCAGGCGATAGCTCTCCATTGAAGAATGCATGCCTCTTCTCATAGTTAAGCTCGTTCCACAGTCTAGCACATGCCAAGCCTATATCGAATAGCACTTCTTCCTCATATCTATTGGGGAATAGAGCTACTCTTTAGGTTCTCCACCTACTCCTCTTCCTCATATCTATCTCTTTTTTGAAGGCTTCCAGGGGGCCGGGGTCTTTGGCGGGCACGCCTCGGGGATTCCCCCCGCCGGACATTCTATCAGCATATCTGCCCACCGAGACCCGACCCCCACTAAATAACACGATGAAAATCCTATAAAACCTCACCCGCCCTAAAGGGACGAGGCTTGCTCTGTTGTCAAGATTCAATGCCTATTTCTCTTGTTAGAATACCTATTCCCTATCCGGCTAAGGTGTTTCTCCTGCCTACATTACTATGTAGCTCTTCTAGTGTTAGAGGAGATTTATGCTGCACACATAGTCTTGTATATCTTCGATATATATCACCTGCCACATTCAATTTCTTCTCTATAGATCTCATCATAGCTTCAGGTCCTGCTGTGCTCTGCGTCTCATATACCTAGCTATTAATGATTCAGTTAGCACCTTCTCCCTTAACCCTCTTTCATAGAACCACCAACTTTTAAAGCATTTTCCGGGCATATTCTCTCACATATGCTAAATCCTATGCATTCCATGGTACCCAGGATTAGCTTTTTGGTATATTATCCTCTCTTATTGATGAGGCGTTGATAGAACATATCTTGGCACGCACCTCATAATGTGCAAAGATCCTTTTCACATTAAGATAACCAGTTCCTGGGAAGCTCAAGGACGTTTTCCACAATTCTCTAGAACCTTTATAGCATATCCTCTGGCTATTACAGCTAAAAGCCTCGCTATCCTTGGATAGAGGGCTTTTCTTAATTATAATATTTTGATTGATCCTCAAGACTTTTAGCAATCTCTCCAATAATGTAAACTATAGGTGTGAACCCGCGATAAATCAGCCTGAAGGTGGCTAGAGGGAGTGATCTCGGCATCTGGAGCACGATGATAGGGTTATCTTTTCTGCTTAGTCCTAAAGATAGTTCTTTATACCAGTCCATATTCCGTTTCCTTGATTATTAAATAAGGCTCTCTCGAGCTTTTCTAATGGCTGCTATAAATATTACAATAGATCTTGAGGTTAGTTGTGGCGAGCGTATAGCTTCGGTAAGAGTAGTTGTGCAGAGAGTTAGGAATGTTATGAAAAAGGTATATAATAATGAATAGAGGGCAAACCTCGCCCTTAAAAGCGAGGAGCCGTCAGCCTAAAAAGGTTCCACCTCTATTTAATATCATAACATTATCATTATTAGTTGGGTAGCCACATATCTCTAGATTTTTAAGTAGTGTGCATAGAGATCACATATGGTATGTGTTATGTACGTTGAATATAGTGGCAAGTTCTATAGGCCTCTTCACCCTAGACCCACAGTGGTTCTAGGGGTTCTATGTATGGATGGAAGAGTCAATCTCATGCCGGCTAGCTGGAATATGCCTGTTAGTGAAGAGCCCCCTACGGTGGCTGTTGCGGTGGATAGAACTACCTATACTTATGAGTGTCTTGAGTATCATGGAGAAGCCACGATCAACGTGCCTAGCGATGCGCAGCTACAGCTTGTTTATGATCTAGGGTCTGTTTCTGGCCGTACAGTAGATAAGATCAAGAGGTTCTCTGTGGAACTTATCCCGAGCGTTAAGATCAAGCCCCCAGGTCTCCAAGGATCTATAGCGATTCTAGAGGGTAGGGTGTATTCAAAATATCATGTGGGTGAGGTCATGCTATATATATTTGAGATCCTCTTAACCAGGATCTTAGAAGGCTTTGTTGATGAATATAGCATTGTATTCGATAAAACAAATATACTGCTTCACAGTGCTGGAAGAGTCTTTCACAGGGTCAACCCTGCAAAACTTTTCGCTAAGAAGAGATTTACAACTGGAAGCCTCGCCCTTTAGGGCGGGGATAAGTAGGAAGGTTTATTATGATTATAAATGCTTATTCGTTTTGAAGGAGCTCTATGATCTCTGGCGATGAGGAGGTTCTAACTCTCTCGATAGGTGTGGAGGTTAGTCCCAAGCCAGAGGCTATGGAGCTTTTCAGGAGATATAATATAGCCCTTAACTACGCTATAAACAGGATCCTGAGCCTAAATCTGAGGAGCGTTGGGGGAGGTTCATAACGCTCTATACAGAGAGCTCAGAGAGTAGTTTAGGTTTCCGTATAGGGTTGCTCTGGTCTGCTGTAGAGATGTCCTCGCTAATGCTAAGGCTTGGAGGAATAATCCTAGAAGGGGAGAAGGCCGAGTGTTAGGAAGCTGAGTGTGCTCTTATACCAAAGGATAGGATATAGGGTCAAAAATGGATATGTGAGATCATAGGCGGGGTTAGGCTGAGGATAGTTGGCTGGGACAGGAGATATGGTGAGTACGAGAATAGGGAGGCAAGACTTGTCTATAGAGGGGAAAATGACCCTATAAATATCTAAGAAGATCCCTAGGCCCAAGCCAAAGCTATATCAGCCTAAGGATATCATAGCTATTGATGTTAATGAGAGAAAGATTGTCTACGGAGATCACGTGATGAACGAAGAGAAAGACGCAGCTGTTAATAGAGCCCATAGATGGAAACTCCTTGCCGAAAGCCTTCAGAAGAGATATTCCTCGCAAGGTATCCTACCTAGAGGAGGAGAAAAGGGATCCTTGATAGGATTAGATCTTTCATAGAAAGGCTAGGAATATATAGGAGGGCTGGGCTAGGAAGAAGTCTCTTGAGATAGTGACGCTTACTAAGGAGCTTTGATATGCAGTCGCTAGAGAGGATCTCACGGGGCTAATAAACTCCCTGAGGAGGATCAAGAGCAAGGATCACAGGACAAAGCTCATAATAATGGGATATTCAAGGCTTGGGGAGTGGATAGACTGGCAGGCTATGAAGCACGGATCACCACTAGCAATAGTAGATCCTAGGGGGACATCCTTAGAATGCCCAAAATGCGATACAAAGCTAGAGGAGAATGGATATAGAAGACTTAAATGCTCTAGATGCGGTTTCGAAGCAGATAGAGACGTTGTTGGAAAGCTCAACATTAGGAAGAGAGCATTGAAAATCCTGGGAATATACGGGGGAGCTCTGACCACCCCCACTGTCCCCCAGATAACACATGCAAACCCGAACAGATAGGGGAACCAATGATCCGCCTGAAAGGAATGACGATCAATGACGATCTGAGGGTAAGAGAGGAGGTCGGTTGAATCTGAAGAAAGAGCCTGATCTAAGTTGAATGATGAGAAATAGCTTTTCAACCCTCAGCATCTCTGCTTGGATATTCAATATCCCAGGTAGCTATGAGTTTTATTGGCGATATAGTATGCTCTTCAGAAGGGTTAGGCCGGATGATCTCCACTATATATACTCATGGTTAGATACAGAGGACTATCTGAGACAAGGGGTGCTGGAGAGTGCTCTTTCACTAGGTCTTCTATATGGTGTTGAGATCGATGGTAAGATCAATGGCATCTCGATCCTATATCCTGTTAATGAGCTAGCTTGGCTTATGGGTGCGAGGGTCAGGAGGGAATATAGGGGTAAAGGCGTTGGTGGATATATGACAAAGAGTCTTCTCAATGAGGCTAGGAAAAGAGGTTATAGAGCTGCAGCGCTTCTAACCTCGAGAAATAATCTGCCAGTACATAGGATATGTACTTCTCTGGGGATGGAGAAGGTTATAGAGCTCCTCTCAGCATCGATACCAATGATATCTTTTCCCGATGTTGTTAAGATCAACAGGCTGAAATATCTAAATCCAAGTGATTATGAGAAACTCTTCAAAGAAATAAAGAGTCTCTACCCTCTCCTTCCACTAACACCTTCGGGGCTTATATGGGCGCCTACGGAATATGCATTCAATCATATATATAGGGAGGCTTCTATATGCTTAACTAGAGAATTTAGCATAGCTCTAATCTATGCTGGATGCTCTTGGAATACTGAGAATAGTTGCAGATCCACGTTAGGCGGGATCCTGATAAATAATAAAAACATAGATCTTATTACCAGCTCCTTAGCATGCTTATCAGAATACGCTTCTATCGAGGGGATCTATGATAAAATACTTTGGGCCAGAGACTCAGAAGATCTTGTGGTGAAGATCTCGCCCTTTGCCAGATGGATCTGGAGATCATATATATACTACATAGATCTTACTAGATAATGTAGACGATTTACACAGATACTGTGCTTTAGATTTAATTATGAAGGCTTTGATATTAGGGTTAAGCAAACCTGGCCTTTCAAGGCGGGGTATGAGTCTGGAGCATTGTGCTTTTAAACCTCTAGTTGTAGTTTGTTGGGGATTGGGGTGCCCTACGTGGGTGAACGTGCTAAGAGGATGACCCAAGGGGGACGATTCCCCGATCCTTACTCACGGATAGGCGCCCCCGACCTCTCCAAGCCCTAAGAGAAGAGATTGAGGAGAGGCTTAGTGAAAACTGGAGAGATGTTAGGCTGAGGCTACTGCCATCAGAGAGCGAGCATGAGGGTTTGATGGGTATTGGATTGACATGTGCTAGGTTTTTCAACGAGCTTAATTATGAGAAGAGGCGGGCATTCTTCAAGGGTAAGCCAACAAAAAAGGAACTATGAGATAGACAAGAAGAACTACTACAAGTATAATGATGTTCTGGGTGTTAATACTCAAGCCGTTATACAGAAGAATGATGAGGCTTAGAGCACATTCTTCAAGCAAGTGGATCTGAAGAAACAGGGTAGGCTACCTCCGTATATCAAGTAAGGATACTACCTAGAACCGAACCTATAGATGAGAATAGGGGTTGGTATTGATGGATTTTGGTCTGAGGATAAGATATGTTGGTAGGATTAGGTGGGAGGGTAAGCAGGAGAGGCTTGAGATCATATATAAGGCTGGTAGGCGGTTCGCCCTCATACCAATAGAGGTTGGAAGAGAGCCACCTAAGTCTAACTGGAGGGGGCTATGTCAAGCCTAACTACAGGGATAAGAAGGGTAGGATCGTTAATCCTAGATCTATCAGACAGAGAGACCCTATAGCGGATAAGGAGGCATTTATAGACATGGGTTTGAATAACTTATTCGCTGTAGTAATCTCGGATGGATCAGCATTGCTTACCAAAGGCGGGTCTATCAAGTCTGAGTGCTATTGATTGATGAGGGAGATAGCTACATACTAAGCTATAAGAGATCTTCTTAGGAATGCTGGGTTCTCAACATGGAAAGAGTATCATGAGAGGTACCTTGAAGCAATGTATAAGAGGGATGAAAGGCTCAGACACCTCTATATGACATTGATCAGGTCTCTAGCGGACGAGCTATATAGAAAAGGAGTTAGGAAGCTATACATAGGCTACCCCATAACGCTTTCACAGGATAATGGCAATGAGTATAATACGAATATATAGTAGTATAGGAAGATAGTTCTTTAGATAGTGGATATATCCATGGAGTATGGTATTGATGTTGAGATAGTCCCTGAGGATTACACAAGCAAGGAATGCTCAATATGCTGTGCAAGGCATAAAAAAACGGAAGAATATATAGAGGGCTGTATATCTGTAGGAAAACTGGGAATAAGATCAATGAAGATATAAATGCTGCGCTAAACATAACGAGAAGGCTGGGACACAGGATAAAAGTGATAAGAAAGATTAAGAGCTACTTGGTAACACATGATGGTGTTAAGCCATTAATCCCTCACCTGGGGACTAACACCCGAGACCCCAGCATAGAAACCCCGCCCCTTTAGGGCGGGGAGAAGTCATACTCATTATTTCTCTAGGGTTAAGAGTTTATGGAAACTGGGTTCTTATTCTATAACATATCCTCGGGCCAAATACATAAGGAAATAAAAGAAATAGAAATATATGTCTTAAAATCTAGAGTTAGGGTTATGATATATTACGAGGATCTATGTTGCCTTACCACTCGTTTTAAGTCTCTCTAGAACTCTTTCAATCTCGTCGTAGTCAGGTTCCACTCTGGGGTCTTCTGAGACCCATTTATACATAACAATTCCCTTAGGATCTATTATAAATACAGCTCTCTTAGCTAGTTTCTTGAGTCCCAGACCCAGAAGATCTGGTAGGACCACATTGTATTTCTCTATAACCTCTCTATTGAAGTCGCTTAGAAGTGTGAAGTTGAGCATGTTTGCTTCCTTAAAAGCCTTCTGTGCGAATGGGCTGTCAACACTAATCCCGATCACCTCTGCATCGAGACTATTTAGCCTCGCCATCTTATCTCTAAATGTACACATCTCCTTGGTACACACTGAGGTGAATGCTCCTGGGAAGAATGCTAAGATAACGTATCTTCCCTTTGCGAGGAACTCTGAGAGGCTTCTCTTCTTTAGATCTGTGTCTAGGAGCTGGAAATCAGGTGCTTTCTCACCAACATTAACCATGCTCTCACCAGGTGGTATTCATATCGGCGCTTATATCTTAATTGCTAATAAGCTACTAACATTAATATCCATAGGCGGTTAGATTGACTGTCGAGGGTCGGCAGACCCCTGTCCTGAAACTTGACAGTGGGATCTATATGCTGGTTTCGCAGAAAGAGAATAGAGTTATCCATAGGCTGGAGGCTGTGTTGAGGATAGAGCATAGGGGTAGGGGGACTCCCTCGAGGCTTGACGTGTTGGAGGCTGCGTCAAAGCTCCTTAACGTTGATAAGGGCCTCATAGTAGTTAGGAGGATCGAGACTGAGTATGGTAAGGATACCTCTAGAGCCTGGATACACGCATATAGAGATCCAGAGACGCTTAATAGGTTTGAACCGAAGCATCTCTTACAGAGGTCTGAGAAGAAGGGTGGGAGTCAGTGAGCAAGGAGAAGGGTAAGAGATCTAGATCAGCGCTATATATAATAGACCCTTCGAGAAAAACTATCAAGCCAAAGAATAAGCAGTGCCCCAGATGCGGTTCAATGATGGGCTATTACAAGCCTGGTGGCGAGAGATGGTACTGCGGAAAATGCCACTATACAGAGTTCACTAAGTAGATAGCAAAACCGAGGTAGCTATAGAACACCAACGGTATTCCCTATACCAGCGACTAGAATAACATCGCCTTCCCTCGTCTTCTCCCTAATGATCTTTTTAACCGTTTCAGCTGCCTTAACAACCCCCTCATAGATCTCCTTAGTCATGTGGGTAATAGCTTCTTCAGAGCTCATCTTCACAATCACAGCATCTAGAGGCACGTTACACTTGATAGCAGCTCTCTCGATAGCTATCTTCTCAGGACCCGGATCCCCGATCGCAGCTCCAGTCCCCTCCGCAACATCGCCACTCTTCTCCCCCTCGAGCTTTAGAGCGGCATCAACAGTTATTATCCTCGAGATATTGCACCCAAGCTGATCTACGAGCTTGGTCACAGCCTCCCCAGGTCTTCCAACAGTGCCTCCGGGACCCTCTGCCTTTACTAGATAGACCTTCCTATCTTCGATATCTGCTACGCTGTAGACTGTTTCCTCGGCTATGGATATTCTTTCGGCGTTGGGGGCTAGAAGGGAAACCACCATAGGCCCCGCCGAATCTCCTACTGGTATGCCTAGTTTGAAAGGCTCTACAGCCTTTTTATAGGCCTCTAGCTCCTTTATAAGCCCTGGAAGTAGGATTACTAGCTGTGTTAGCAATATCCAGTTCTGGGTCTTCTTACCGAGTAGATAGAAGTGTCTAACAACTCTATAGACTAGGTTAAAGACCCAGTTTATCTCGAGTATAACTGCTATATTATCCCTCTTAATCCTATCTATATTCTGCAAGATCGAAGATGCATAGCTCTTTATCTTCTCATCCCTCACCCTTATTAAGTGGCCCAGCCTCTTTATGATGTCTGTAGGCTCTATCGATACAGGCTCTATCAGGAAGTTGTTGTTTATGAAACCATCTATGAGAACCCCGGGGTCCTTGACGCCTATCTCCTTGAGAAATTCCTCAGAAGCCTTTCTGGTCTCTTGAGCCATACTCTCAATCTGGGATAGTCTGAACCTTATGATTCTATCCCACCTATAGATCCTAATCCTATCTGGGAGATCTGTGAACAGGAGCATGAACCAGAGTATATTTATTATTATCCAGAATATGAGGAAAACAGAAGTATCACCAGCAGGGGCCCCAGTAACCTGCATATTATACACTATATGCACCAAAATGAGAATCGCTAGGGGAAACTTAAACACTTAATAATAGTATATGACACCCTCCCAGCCCTAAAGAGCGGGGTTTCCTATTGACTGGTCTTGGGTGTTAGCCCTTTGCCAAGGGATTAATGGCATAGCACCATCATGTGTTACCAAACAGCTCTCAATCTTCCTAGCTATTTGCTATTTCTATTCTGTAGCCCAGCTTTCTTGCTATGTTTAGCGCTGCATTTATGTCTGCACTTATTTTCTTCTCAGTCTTTCTACATTACGTATTGCCCTCTATGTATCCTTACCGTTCTTATGCTTTGCACCGAATATTGAGCATATCTGGCTAGTATATATTTCGGGAGCTATATCAACGTCTATGCCGCACTCCATGAATATATCAGCTATCCACAGTACTATCTTCTTAAATCACCATATCACGTTATATTCATTATCATTTTCTTGGCTAAGCATGTGTGAATAGCCAATATATAGCTTCCTAACTCCTCTGCTATATAGCTCATCAGCTAGAAACCTGATCGCTGTTATATATAGATGCCTAAGCCTCCCACTCCTCTTATACATAGCATCTAGATATTTCTCATGATAGTAGATCCATATTGATATCCCAAGCCTCCCAAGCAGATCTCTAATAGACTGGTATGTCGAGATCTCCCTCTTCCACTAGTAATACTCAGACTTGATAGATCCACCTTTAACTAACAAAGCAGAACCATTTGTGGTTACTATGGCGAATAGGCTGTTAAGACCCATATCCATGAAAGCCTCCTTATCATCAATAGGATTCCTCTGCCTAATACTCCTCGGATTTATGATCCTCCTCTTTTTCTTTTTCTTCTTCGCATCATCGTATATGGGTTTTATATAGCCTTTTGGATTTGATTTAGGCGGATTCATGCTAACCTCTATTGGTACAAGTGCAAACCATCTCCTAGCCTCATAAACGATCTCTAGTTTTCCCCTGCTTACCATCCCACCTAATCCTACCAACATATCTACTCTTAGATCGAAGTCCTCGAGGACTAGATAGCCCTCACACTCATTAACAGCTCAAGATGATATCTATAATTCCTAATAAATATTTATGAATCTTCTTCTCCCCAGTATCCCTATCCTTCCAACAATCTGCAAGGGATAGCTTCTTAATGAATAGCAGAAGCTTTCCCCTGCTTCGACCACGACCCAGTCTTCATACTAGATAGCTATAACGAGACCCTTGCTTGCCCTGGATATAAAATGAAAAACCAAGTCAGCCATAGAGCTAGAGGTCTGACCTCTGCTTGTCCCCCGATGGTTATTGATTATCGCTGATTTTCTTTTTGCTTTGGATTGCTGTGTTTTTGATCCACGGGTTTTTAGCCCTGTGGCATCGGGGACCTCCACCTCCCCCAAAGAGACCTAGGGATCCCTATGGGTTCATAGGTGGCTGTTGAGCCCAGCGGCACCGGGCTCCCATCTAGGCTTGGAACCCCGAAGCCCTTCTGGGCATAGCCCTCATATAGGGCCTCGGTCTAGGGAGCTCTAAGCATCATAGCATCCCGAGGACTCTGCACACCATGATCTGGCAGAGATTATCACCTTATCATCCAAAATGCTAAGGATTGAATGATTATAAGCTTAAGCCAAGATAACAAACGAATATAAAACATCTCTATTAACATAAAACATAAAAAAGATGTAGCCCACTAACCCTGTTCTTGAGCCATGTTGGTTTCCAGGATATAACTAGGTACTCCCTGGTCTTAGTGCCATCTTTAATCTCTTTGTTGTTTTAGTCTTATAATCGATCCTCATGATTATGGTCTTGCACCTAGCAAACCTACTGCCCTTAGCTTATCCTTCTAGCTCTTCCTCTTAGATACCTCTTCCTTTGGATTTGATTATGAATATACTACCCTTATAACAGTGTCTACTTGGTATGTAGCGTAAGGGTTATCCTTCATAAGCTCACCCTTAAGGCGTTTCTTGAAAGCCCTATCTTCCGGAATTCACGGAATACGTACCTTTAAACCCATATTAGTGATCAGCTTTCCACCTCCTTCTAACAAGCTCTGGGAAGCGTATCTCCACTGTATATAATACTAGATCAGATCTTCAGATCTATAGCTTTCTGGAGATCATAAACAGCCATTTACAAGCTCCGATGCCCTCCCATCCCTAATAGGCACACTATATGCCCTCACAAGTTCAAGGATCTTCAATGAGCTTCTTTGCACATTTAACCATATTCTCATACTTATGAACCCTTATAAACTATACGAAACCCAAAAACAGTTTCAGAACGGCGGATGGGAGACCTCATGCTTAGAGAGTTCTTATATCCCAAGGAATATCTGGTTTTGGGTGCTTAGAGTCCTAAAATTTAAAATATCTCACCATAGAGGGCGACGTCTGCTATCTATCATTGTCAGGATCTACAGCATGTCTTTAAACGGCTTAGCTATATATACCATGGAAACCGGTGGTTAAGCTGACTGAGGAAGAGTTTAAGAGATATCTAGAAGCGGGGAGAATAGCTGTTAAGGTTAAGGAGGAGATTCCCAGGATCTCTGTGCCGGGAGCCAGGGTTCTAGATGTGGCAGAGAGGATAGAGAGTCTGATCAGATACTATGGGGGAGAGCCAGCATTCCCTGTAAACATATCCATAGGATCTGTAGCGGCTCACTATACACCGACTATAGAGGATAGAACAACCTTTCCTGAGGAGGGGCTCGCTAAGGTGGATTTCGGGGTTCATGTTGATGGGTATATAGTGGATACGGCTATAACAATAGATCTGGGTGGGAGCTATTCAGCTATACTTAATGCTGCGAGAGAAGCTCTGGAGAAGGCCCTCCAGAAGGTGGCTCCTGGCATCTCTTTCAGAGAGGTTGGGAGGGTTGTTGAGGAAACGGCTAAGAGGTATTCCCTCAAGCCTGTTAGAAATCTTAGTGGGCACAGAATCGATAGATATAGGATCCATGCTGGAGAATCGATACCTAATTATCCAGAGTCGCTTGTGCCATGGAAATTCAGGGATGGAGGTGTATATGCTATAGAGCCTTTCATAACAAATGGCGCAGGACTGGTTTCGGAAGAGAAGCTAGTCACTATATACTCGGTCAAGAAATCGAAGATCAAGGCTTCGGAGGATGAAGAGAGGGTGCTTAGAGAGGCTTCCACAAGGTTTAGGGGTCTGCCATTCTGCGCGAGATGGCTCTCAGATTCAGGGGAAAATATAGAAGAGATCCTCGAAAGGCTGAGAGGCAGAGGCGCCCTACACCCATACCCAGTATTAACGGAAATCAGTGGAGGACAAGTTGCCCAGTTTGAGGAAACAGTTGTGATATATAGAGGCACACCATACATGATCACTAAACGACTATAGACGCACACCTAAGACCCCTCGAGAGACTCGGGCACGTTTCCTACCCTACGATTACCTCAGCAGATCTGCTAAGCAGCGCTTAACTTTCAATTCTATCTTTCTTTCAATTCTATAGTAGATCATCTATTCTATACTGGGGTCTCTAGTATCACCTCTCTGGTAGGGGTCATTGTTTCCGCCTCAATGATCATCGGGTTGGGGTACGGCTCGGGGTCTCCCCCCTAGGGACATCGGGGGCACTCTGAGGGGTGTCCATCTGAGACATCAACCCCCAAGCCTTCAAAACTATATACCTCATCACAGCTATAGATATCTCCTTAGAAAGCTTAAAAATACAGACACTATCTTGCCCTAAAGAGCTAGGTTGCCTGGTTGTCGGGACCTTACTTAATGTGTAATAGTAAGTATATTATGTGTGGTTATGAAGATATATTTTCACTTGCCTCATTATATGGGGGTATCATGGCATCTGATCTGAAGGGATTTGTGTTTGGTGTAAAAGCCCTTGATTGGTGTGTTGAGCGTGTGGATCCTAGGTCTATGATTGCTATTGTGGGTCCTTCTGGTGGTGGGAAGAGTTTGCTGGTTAGAAATATAGCTTCCTATCATCTCGCTAAAGGTGGGTATGTGATCTACCTAGCCCTAGACGATGATCCTCTGCATGTCGTTACTTCTCTCTCGAGCCTTATTGGCGAGGATGCTGCTAGATCTTCTATATCTAGCGGGAGGCTAAGGATTATAGATGGCTTCTCATATAGAATGTCTCCTCTAAAACCTTCTTTAGACATCATAGCCAGATCTCTCCAGTCGCTCTCAATGGATGAGATACTCTCAGCAACTAGGGTTGAAGCATCATATGTTTCTGAGAAAGGAGGAAGGGGGGTCATGATTATAGACTCTTATAACGAGATCCTATCCTCAGGAGAGATAAGCGGCGCGACTGAACTTATTAAAAGGATTAGGGCTATAGTATCTAAGGGGTATGGGATAACATCGCTCGTGGTTGTTCACACAGATTCTGAAGAGATAGCTGGGTGGCTTAAGACCATCGAGAATACATTAGACGGCGTTGTGGTGGCTAATATAGAGATGGATATCATGAAGAAGAAGGTGTCTAGATATCTATATATAAAGAAAATGAGATTCGCGGCACACTGCATAGAGCCAATAGAGTATAAGGTTGAAAAGGGGAGAATCGTTGTGTGACCCTCTCTTCAAAGGACAGGCGTGATCAAGAGTATCTCTATAATTGCTACCAATACATAGCAGCAAAGAGAGAGATAGGATAGGGGTGTCATATGATATACATTATAGGTTCTGGGCCAGGTGACCCTGAGTTAATAACTATGAAGGGATATAGGATCTTGAGATCTTGTGACGTGATACTAGGATTAAGCAAACCTCGCCTTTTAAGGCGGGGTAGGGCTTTGGATCGTTATGCTTTTTAACCTTTGTATCGTGTTATATAGGGGTTGGGGTGTCCATCTGTGGGTAAAGTGCTTAAAAGGATGACCCAAGGGGGGACGACTCCCCGATCATTACTCACGGATGGGCATCCCGACCCCCT
>Ga0079998_123832_pt1 | contig 70570 bp, 72 predicted proteins | sample PerSpoBPS_BMetaG_FD_69201 | JGI IMG/M metagenome (GOLD analysis project Ga0079998, IMG submission 69201) | Thermal spring microbial communities from Yellowstone National Park, Wyoming, USA - Perpetual Spouter B (PS_B) MetaG (SPADES assembly)... | ecosystem: Environmental > Aquatic > Thermal...
AGGGGAAGAGCCTTAAGGCACAGATGAGGAGGGCGAACAAACTCGGGGCAAGGTGGGTGGTTTTTGTTGGGGAGGAAGAGGTGAAGAGGGGGGTAGTAAAGGTTAGGGATATGGAAACGGGCGAAGAGTTTATTACAACTTTAAAGAACTGAGATATGCTAAGGCAGAACTTGGATTATTGGGAGATCTCTCTTAAGAGGACAGTTAGTCGGAAAGGGGGCTAGTTAAGGCTCGCACATACAAATTCCCCTACCCTTAAAAGTTCCATGCATTACCTTATATCCTCTTTGTTTATGAGCTGTACATTTCCACCCCTCTGTAGAAATTATAAGGGTTTGTTTGAAAGCGGTTTTTTCATAAAAATAAACAAACACACTATTACAACCTTATAATACCCACACTATGAGATATCTCAAAATATCTCTGGCACTCTTGGCGGTAGGAGGTTTTGCGGGATGTAGAAAACCATCCCCAACCTCCTTTATGCGAGCTTATAGCATATTTATAAGGTTTCCCGATAGGCAAGGCTCCTGGCATCAGTTCGGTATAGCCTCCGTCAGCCCCAACTTCGTACCCGAGGTTAAGTTCAACGGCAGGCAGATCCCGCGCGAGAATATTGATCAGCTTCTTGGTGAGTTTAGTGGATCGGATACCCTACCCACGATCTCGCCCAACGCGGAGGTTCAGATGGAGGTGAAATATAAGGATCTAAACGAAAAGGATAAAACCGCAAGCTCAAAGGTAAAACTTCCCTCGGAGCCTTCCGCGAGCGTAAGCATTACTGGTGGCAATATAAGGGTCGCGTGGGGAAAACCCGATAAAAAGACCGTCTCGTTCGTTTATGTTGTAATATTCGCCTTCTGTTCTGATGGGGTTAGCTACTCGTATAACTCTAAAGACACCATAATAACCGACATAGAGAACGTCACGGAAGTTAGCAGGACGCTTGGGACGATGTGCGCCCCCATAACCAATCCTGTTGCCGTACTTGCGGAAGGAATAGTAGTAAATTTCTACGGTCCTTGGTCTGGTTCAAAGGATAACATAAAAGGAATAAAGGGCCAATATTACGGAGGCGCAGGTGTTGATGATACCACGAGCTGGTACTCTTCCTCACGGGTGGCGAAATTTGATGGGAAATTTAACCTCAACAGGGAAGAGTTCTTCAAGAGGATGATAAACACGATAGAAAGGCATTTTGGAGTTCAGGACGAGGGTAGCTGGATAAACGGATTTTAAAGTTTGAGCCCCGGGTGAAATATCCCGGGGCAATTTTCAGCTTTACAATAAAAAGATGAGAAGGTTTTATATAAAGACGTTTGGTTGTCAGATGAACGAGCTTGACAGCGAGATAATCAGGGGCATTTTGGAGGAAAGAGGTTTTGTTTATTCCGAAAACCCGGAAAATGCGGAGATCATCCTGATAAACACTTGTACGGTTAGGGAGAAGGCGGCGAGGAAGGCAAAGCACCTTTTGAGATTCTATAAAAATAGGGGGAAGTTCGTTGGGGTTTTGGGTTGTTTGGCTCAGCAAGAGGGGGAGAAACTCTTGAAATACGGGGCGGATATTGTGGTGGGAACCAGGGGTTATAACGAACTTCCCAAGCTTTTAGGTTCTATGGAGGATAAGGCGGTGGTATGCCAAGACCTCGGCTTACATTACACCACAAAGAGGAAGGCATTAAGCCATTCCGAATACGTGAGCATACAGTACGGTTGCGATAACTTCTGTACCTTTTGCGTGGTTCCTTACACGAGGGGTAGGGAGATATCAAGGCCTGCGGAGGAGATATTGGAGGAGGTTAAAAACCTTGATAGGCAGGGGGTGGTTGAGATAACCTTACTTGGTCAAAACGTAAACAGCTACTTTGATGGAAAGTATGACTTTGCGGACCTTTTGAGGATGATAGAGGAAAACACGAGGAACATACGCAGGATAAGGTTTACGAGCCCGAACCCTAGGGACTTCTCTTACAAAGTTCTAAAGGTGGTGGCGGAAAGTGAAAAAATAACCGACTGGATCCACCTACCCTTACAGTCCGGTTCTGATAGGATCCTGAGGAAAATGAACAGGGGTTATAATAAGGCGGAGTACCTTGAGCAGGCGTACTTGATCAGGGAGCTTATGCCCTTCGGGACTATAACCACGGACATAATCGTGGGGTTTCCCGGGGAGAGGGAGGAAGATTTTGAAGAGACCCTTGAAGTTGTTAGGAAAGTTAAGTTTGACGGCGCCTTTATGTTCATTTACTCACCCAGGCCCAACACCCCAGCGGCGTTTTATAAGGATCAGGTGGATGAAGAGGTGAAGGTGGAAAGGCAGAGGAGGTTGATAGAAGAGGTGAACAAACATGCGATAGAGAGGAGGAAAATTTTCTTGGGAAGGGAGGAGGAGGTTCTCATAGATGGGATAAGTAAAAAGAGCTTTAAGGAATCTTCGGGTAAGATAAGGAACGGATTGACGGTTGTGGTAGAGGGCTTGTTTAAGATTGGGGAGTTTGTGAGGGTGAGGATAAAGGAGATTTCGGGATTAACCTTAAGGGCGGAACCTATAAAAAGCGAAAGCGCTGTCCCCGCCCTTCACGAACTTAAATAGCTCAAGACCCTCAATTTCTGGGGGTTTTATTCTGCTCGAAAGCTCCAGAATAAACATCCCGTTTTCTTTCAATAAATTCTTTGCGCACTCTAAAAGTTCTTCGTACCTTTCCCAGGAATATGGTGGATCCGCGAAGATAATATCAAACCTTTCCCCACCCCAATTCCTACAAAACTTCAACGCATCTTCCCTTATAACTAAACCCAAATCCAACACCCCAAGTTTTTTAAGGTTTTCACTCACCACCTTAAAGCTCTCGTTTCTAGTATCCACAAATACGCAAAATTTTGCGCCCCTTGATATCGCCTCCAAACCAAGGGCTCCGCTTCCGCAAAATAAATCCAAAACCCTCAATCCTTCAACATCCCCAATTATATCAAATATCCTTTTTCTGTTGAAGGCGCTCGTGGGCCTTATATCTTTCGGTACTTTTATCTTAAATCCCCTAAATTTACCTCCAGTTATCTGCATCTTTCCTCCAAGATCTTAAAAGATTCCTTTAAGTTCCAATTCGTGGAATTTAGGATTTTCTCCGCCTCTTCCCTGCTTATTCCGAACTCCTCCATAAGCGTTTTAACGGCTCTAGCCTTCAATTTTCCAGAAAGTGGTACCATATCCACCATCCTACCGCGCCTGATCTTCTCAAGGAACACGGCACCCAAGAGGGATATGGTATTTAAAATTACCTTCTGGACGGTGGCGGACTTCATCCTCGTTGAACCCGGCAAAATTTCGGACCCAACATCCACGCACAGGTTTACATCCGCCCTTATTTTAACCCTATCCTCAGAATTCGTTGAGATCAGGACCGTCTTACAACCCATCTCCTTAGCCCTATCTATTGCACCCTTTACAAAGGGTGTCCTACCCGATGCGGAAATTCCAATTAAAAGATCCTTTCCCGAAAGTTTCAACCTTGAAACCAAAGCCTTACCCACAAAGTACCTGTCCTCCGCCCCTTCCCTTGAGGAGAATACCGCGCCCTTCCCCCCTGCTATAAAGGCCATAACCCTATCTTTACCTATCCCGAAAGTGGGGAACAATTCGGCGGATTCCATAATCGCGAGCCTACCCGATGTCCCCGCCCCAACCATAACCACCCTACCTCCATTTCTCAAGCTTTCCGCCCAAATTTCCGATATTTGTATTATTTTATCATAATATTCCAAAACCTTCAAAAGCCCATAAATGTTATCCTTAACCGAGAGCTCAACTATCTCCTTAGGTGAAAGATCATTTAGGCTGATCTCCTTACTTTCGGTTTTGAGAATGGATATTTCCCTTAAAACCTCATCCAAGTTCATTAAACGAAGATTTTAGGGTAGAATAGACGGTTGAGGGGATTTCTGGCTTTAATTTTGGCATCCTTCTTTTGGGGCACATCTCCTCCCGCCACGGAATTTGCCCTTAGAAACTTTTCCCCGCAAGTTATAATATTTTTGAGGTTCTTCTTGAGCTCCGCCCTACTTTTTGTTTTCTTGAGAAAAAAGCCTGTTTTATCAAAACCCGTGATAACTTTGGGATTCTTAAATGCTTTAGCATACGAACTTCAATTTACCGGGCAGGTTTATACCACCGCGGCGAAGATGGCAATAATTTCCAACACCTTTCCCATTTTTGTGGGGATCCTTTCACCCATATTTTTGGGCGAGAAACCGAATCTCAAACAGATTGCTTCGATAATCTTGGGGATCCTAGGAATTCTCCTAGTTGGGAACGTTTTCAGCTTTGGTGGGATCAATTTGGGGGACGCCCTCTCTTTAATAGCCTCCCTCATCTACGCATTATACGTAATTATTGCGAAGAAGTTTTCAACAAGGGAGGACCCGATAATTTACACCTTCTCCACCAATTTAATATCCACAGCAACCGCATTCCTCTTTCTGCCTATATCTCCAAATTTTTCTCCCGACCTTTTATCTATACTTTCAATAATTTGGCTTGCGGTTTTCCCATCTACCTTGGGTTATGCCCTATACTTTTACGGTTTAAGGGAGGTGGGGGCTATATCCTCTTCGGTGATAATTTTATCTACCATAGTTTTCGGTGCGCTACTCTCAATTCTTATACTCGGAGAAACCTTGAACATTACGGAAAGTCTGGGATTACTCCTTGTGTGCCTTGGCGTCCTGATGGCGAGGTGATTAGATGCTCTTCTTCAATCCTTCCACAACCATATAAACCTTTTCCTCCCCCATATTTCCCCAGAGGGGTAGGGTTAGGGTCCTTGAAGAGTACTCCTCGGTTTTCGGTAGTTTTTTACCGTTGTTGTAAAACGAAAATAGATGGACGGGTGGGTAATGTACGCTCGTGGATATGCCCATTTCCGCCAGCCTTTCCGCCACTTTATTCCTATTCACCCCCTTGGGTAAGATTATGGGAAATATATAGTGGGAGGAAGCTTCAACGGGAATATCGAGGAAAGGTATTAAGACTTCTGGAAGTTCTTCCAAAATTAACTCCCTGTAAAGGGAAACGAGCTTTTCCCTCTTTCGGTTCTCCTCTCTCAGTTTTCTCAAGTTCGCCAAACCTATTGCAGATTGTAGCTCCGATGGTCTAAGGTTTAATCCGAGATCCAAGACGTCATATATCCTGTTCTTTCCCTCCCTAAACCTCTCCCAAGAGGATGTACTCATACCGTGGGATCTGAAAAGTTTAGCCCTTTTGTATATTTCCGGATCATCGGTTAAAATGTACCCCCCTTCCCCCGTTGATAGGTTCTTATTGGCAAAGGTGCTAAAGGCCCCTATTTTCCCCCATGTTCCCGCAAATTTTCCCTTATAAACTGCCCCATGCGCATGGGATGCATCCTCTATCAAAATTAAACCCCTATCCTCGCAAAGCTCCCTGATTTCATCAACGAAAAGGGAATAACCCGCATAATTTACATACACAACCCCGGAAACATCTTTATCCAAAACCTTCTCAATTTCTTCCGCGGAGATTAGCGGATAATTCAAAGAGTGAATATCGGAAAATACTGGTTCCAAATTGAGGAAAACCAAGGCGTTGACCGTTGCCACAAAGGTTAGCGAAGGTACTATCACCTTTCTTTGCAAATTTACGGAACGGTAGGCGGCCAATAGGGCCGAGGTTCCAGTGTTGAAGGATAAAGCAAAATTAACCCCGTAAAATTCCCTTAGAGCCCTTTCATACTCCTCCGTTTTTGGTCCCATGGATACCCATTTGCTTCCCAATACCTCTAAAACTTCCCTCTCTTCATCCTCATCCCAATTCAACTCAAAAAGGGGGATCTTCATCTAAAGTGTTGCCAACCCAAGGGTAGGATCTTGTTTCCCTTTATATCAAATACACCAACCTCCCCAAGCCTCACCTCGCCTATCTGTGTGAATTTTAGATCTTCCAAGATTTTCGCGTACTCCTTGGGTGCGGTTATGATAAGCTCATACTCCTCACCACTTGAAAGGGCAATTTCGTAAGGATCCTTGTTTAAGTTCTCCGCAACGAACTTTACGGAATCCTTTATTGGTATCGCGCTTGGGTCAATATATATGCCCATTTGGGATGCCTTGGCCATCCTCCACAGGTCTATTGCCAAGCCGTCGGAAACATCAATGGCGGAGCTTACATTTATACCCTCCGCCCTCACCCTCAAAGCCTCCTTTATCTTGGGTTCCGGGGAGGAAACCTTCATCCTCGTTTCCCTAAACCACCATTCATAACCTTTAGCCTTCAGCTCCTGACCCAAGAAAAATGCCTTTACTCTACCAAATTCTCCCGTCACGAACACAAGGTCCCCATCCTTGGCACCATCCCTCCTCCAAGCGGTCCCCCTCTTCACTTCCCCCAAAACCGTTATGGTTATTGAAAGGGAATTCCCCCTACTTATATTCCCACCCAGAAGATCCACGCAGTACTCCTTTAACAGGGCCTCAAAACCTTTATAAATCTCCCTTAACCTTTCAAGGTTTTTTTCGCTAACCTCAACGTTCACGAGTATCCCCAAGGGTTCCCCACCCATAGCCGCTATGTCGGAAAGCGCCCCAGCGAGGGCCCTGTGCCCAATCTCCTCGGGTCTAAGCAAGGAGAAGGTAAAATGTACCCCCTCAACGGATGTATCAACGCTCACTATGAGATCCTTAGACGGGTTCTCCCTTAAAACCGCGCAATCATCCCCAACACCCAAAACCACCCTGGGCCCGTAATTCCTAAAATTTGAAACCAGCTCCTCTATTATCCTATCTTCCTCCATTCCCCTCTTCCTTAAACTTCTCCTCAAAGACGACTATCTTGTAATCCTTCTTTATCTGCTCAAGAACCTGCTCGTAAAGGGCCTTCTCTTTTTCGTACCTCAACTTCTCGCGGATGTAAGACTTTACCTCGTCAAAGGGCTTTACCCTCTCCTTTATCTTCTCCAAAACCCTATAGACCGCCCAGTTCCCATCGTTGAGCTTTCCTATGCTCCAAACCTTAAGGGGTTTCTTCCATGCTTCCTTAAACAGGTCTGGCTCCTTGTCGGGGGTAAGGAAGGCAAATCCCCCAGCCATACCTTCTCCCGTGTAAACGGATGTCTTCCTTATGAAATCCCTGAGCTTGTTCTCGTTCTTTATTGAAGATACCTTAGCCAGGACCTTGCGGGCGGAATCCCTCGTGGGTACGACCACCCTCTGTACCCTGATCCTTGCCATCTCCTTAAACTCCTTATCCTTGTTCTTCTCGTAATACTCCTTAATCTCATCGTCGGAAACGGAAACCTTACCCTTTACGAGTACATCATAGAGGCGCAAGAGCATGGCATCCCTGTAAGAATCCCTTAGACGTTTGAAGAATGGGTAATGGAGGTAATAACTCCTAAACTCCGCCTCCGAAACCTCCAAGATCTCCTGAACCATAATGTCATTTACGAGCTGATAAGCTCCTTTTGGCGATAGATAATAAGACCTATACCTTGCGGGCATCTTGTTTAGTCTATCCTCAAAATCCGCCTTTGTGATGGCCTTGTTTATCTTCTGAATCACCGCAAGGGTTTCGGGCAAGGCTTTTAAGAAGTTTTTCTCCTCCTCCGTTAAGACCTTACCCTCCTCTTCCTTCTCTTCTTCGCCTTTCTTAACTTCCGTGGTATCCTCCTTTAAGAAGATCTTAACCCCATAAAACTCCCTCAACCTTTTCTTCTCACTTTCAAAAATTTCCCTCTCCTTCTGCCCCTCCACCGCTCCCCTCACCATCGTTTTAACCTCATCAAAGCTCCTTATCCTATCCTTCTCCTTGCTCTCAACCTTTATAACCATCCAGAGGGTATCCCTCTTGTAAATGAACACGCTTCCCGTGTCCTTTTCGTAAGCTGCGTTAAATATGTCCCTCAAGCTCTCGTAAGTATCGTAAATTGAGAGCCTTCCCCCAGTTTCAACATCCGCCTTCTCAACGGAAAACTCCTTAACCAGAGAATCTATATTCTTACCCTCTTTAACGTATTTCAAAACCTCCTCCGCCTTTGCGCTATCTTTTAGGACGATCCTCCTTATATCCACCCTTGCGGGGACCCTATATTGGGACTTGTTGGCGTTGTAATAAGCCAGGAGTTCCTGATCCGTGGCCTTTGCCTTCTCCCTAACCCCATACTGATAGTAAGCCTGACGGAGGATGTTTATCTTGTCCAGATCAACCTTTTCTCTCACATCCTTTGAAGTGTCAAGGCGCATACTTTCCGCAAGCCTGAGCGCAGCAACTTCTATAGCCAACCTCTCCGCTATCTGCTTCCTACCCTCGGGATTGTCAAACTGGGCCCTATTGAAGGGTGGTATCTGTTCAATGGCGTAATCTACCATCATAGAGGTTACATAACCCCCATCATATACAACCACCGTGTCGGGGAAGTTCCTCCTGAACATCTCCTCAACCGCCTGGGATGCGGATTCGAAGTACTTACCGTTTGGGAACCTTATTGCTAGCTCCTCGTAGAGCTTTCCCGCCTCCGCGTAATTTCCCAAAAGCTCCAAAAGTAAAGCCTTCCTATATAAAACTTCCTGAGATGCGGGGGAAGTTTTCCTAACCTTAACTTTATTCACCAAATCCAGCGCCCTCCTGTAATCCCTGTACCTATAGAGGTAAATATCCGCGGAGAGCAGATTCCCCCAATATCCGTCCGCTTTCCTCAGATCGTTGAGGGCTCCCTCGTAATCCCCCTTAAGTTCCTTTAGAAGGGCATTTGTGATCCCCTCATTTTTAACGAACCCATCCTCAACGTACTTACCCGAGCAGGACAGGACAAAAAACAACAAGAAAAATCCCCAAAGCCTTCTCATAGGCGGGAATTATAAAGGGGGAATTTCAACACACCGGATGAAAAATAACTGGTTAATAAAAAATTTTTGGCGAGAGGGGGCTTAAACTCTTAAGAGTTCTTCCTGACCCATGCTGGTTTATCATTTGTATCCTTTAACCCTATAGCCAAGGAGGTGATGTTAGAAAAGTCCTCTACGCTCAATCTGCTCAATGCCATCTATTTATTCTCAGTTGGTTGTTGGATAAATTTAGCAATCGCTCTACAACTTTTGATCCTTTCAGGGCTGTAATAATTTCTACCCTCGGAGGCTTGCCTGTCAAAAGCTTAAACCTAAGAACATCACCATCTACGATATACTTGAACCTAAAATCCTTTCTCCTTTCTCTTCCACCTTTACCAGCCCAAACAACTCTCCGTTTGGCACACAAGTTAAAAGAATAGCATCAATTTTGTCCGAGATCAAGTAGGTAAGTCTGCGTTAAACATGCTGGGTATTGTATAACTGGTTTGGTTTTTTCCAACGTTTACAACGCCTTGCCAATCCGCTGGGTTTTCATCTAACGCAGTTTTTATGTCGATATTAACTCTAAAATCTTCTTCAGAGTCAAAAACTAAATCCGCACCTATGGGTGTTGAATTGGGAAATTTGAAAACTGCCGAGGCCCAATTATGAAAGACTCTCTCTGCTCCCATATTAAGGTCGCTTTGTTTGTATCCTTTCTTGAATTTAAAAGGTTTAAAATCTCGCCTATCCTATTTAGCATAAGCGTCTTTATTGTGATAAAATACCTAAACTCTGCTTCTTCAATTTTAACCAATTTCCTTAACATATCCTTTACATCTTTCTTTTATTAACTCTGCATAGCTTGGGTTTATCTCAACCAACACTGCATTTCTACCAAGCTTGGACGCCACCTCACCCACAGTGCCCGAACCTGCAAAAGGGTCTAAAACTGTGCCACCTTCGGGACATCCAAGCTTTATACACATCTCCACTAGCTTGCGTGGAAAAACCGCAAAGTGTTCTCCCTTATAAGGTTCCGTTGCAATCTCCCATACATCTCCAATGTTTTTGCCCTCTGGATGGCTTTTCACCGTGGAAAGTACCACTACTCTATCCAAAATTAACCTATCGTATGTGTCATCAAGCCCTAAAATCTCCTTCAGCTTGTACCAGTCCTCAGGGCGAGGGATGCTTCCACCCTTGCCCCAGTGGGAAAAATCCTTTCTTATCCAGTGTCCCGCTGTATGGATGGAACCAAGCAACTCTCCCAGCTTTTTCAGGGATAACCTTCTTTCTTTTAGGTTTTTTCTGAGGTAGTCTGCTATAAGCCCTTGAGGGAAGAGCCATTTTATTTTGATTATAAGCTTCTCCCCTGTGATTGATAATCTGCCTGCTGGAGAAGCTGTTAAAAGGTTGGCTTTTTTATACTTTTCACTCTGCCTTGAAAAAAGCCCATTTTTTGCATTTTCATATTTTATTATTTCAGAATAAGAATACTCTAATAAATGCGGTTTAGGAAGTTCCTTGGTTCCACAATGCTTGCATATAAACCTCTTGTTATTGGCATAAGACAAATGAACATCCCAATAGCTAAGAGTTTTGCCACAGTTTCCACATATGAAGTTAGCACGTTTTTGATTCAAAGAAAACTCAAGCCATTCTTCAAATCCACTTTCCCAAAGAATTTTTAAAAGTTCACCTTTAATTTCTATAACCCTTCCGCTACGTTTGTTTCTATAACTCAAACTATCTTCTACGCTTGCGTTAAGCAATTTACTAAAATCTATATCGTAAAACAATTGGGGTTTTTCATTAACTTCTTCAAGATTAAAGTAATACACTTCCTTGCCAACATTTTTAACGAAAAAAAGAACAGCTTCATATGTGTTATTTAATCTATTCCTTGCTGGTGTAGGCATTGCGTTTGGTTTATACCAAATGATCTTGTTTTTTAGGATATATCCAGCTTTTTTCATCTCCCAAGCCACCATCTCTGGGATCAGTAAAAGCTCTTCGTTCTCATACTTATACCCTATGTTTAAAAATACAACCGCTGTATTCTTAAGCTTGTTCCATAGTAATCTAAAAACATTGGCTATTTCTTTTGCATACTCCTCAGGGCTGTTCTCCTGACCTATCTGCCCTGCAACACCATAATCCCTTTGCCGATAATATGGGGGTGACGTGATAACACAATCAATGCTATGATCTTTAATTTTTTTATAAACCTGTCTTATGTCGCCCAGAATAAGTTGAACAGCCATTTTATTAACTATATCTCCTCGTAGAGCTTTCCCGCCTCCGCGTAATTTCCCAAAAGCTCAAAAAGTAAAACCTCAACGTAAGTTAACACCAAAAATCCCCAAAATCTCCTCATAGCTGAAAATTATAAAGGGGCAATTTCAACCTTATAATTCCCAACTTATGAGAAGGTTTCTATCTTTGTTATTTTTCCTTTCTTTACCCCTGTTTGCCCAAAAATCAACCCCAAAAACTCCGCAGGCTCAGGCTCCCAAATTACCCTACTCCGTATGCTCGGCTCCGGAAGTTTACATTAAGGCAAGGATAGCGGTGAATCCTACAGGGAAATACTCCCAGAATTTTAGGGGCAACCTGAACACATACCTTCCCGTAATTTTAAAGAGGGCGAGGGAATATTTTGAAAAAACGGATGGGAACTCGGTAAGGATAGTTGGGGGAGGGTACGTTGAGATCCCCTTCGGCACCTTCTCAAAGCTAATAAACGATTCTTTAACCGCGGCGCTTCATAAGGATGACACCGCTTACGGGAAGACCCCATATTTGGTGGATATAGTTATAGGTGAGGATGCTTACGGGCTCATTGGGAAAATTTGGCTTATAAACCTTGAGAGCGACGTGGTTTATGAGATATATTCTTATAGAATACCCTCCACCGCCGTTAGGGATGTTTTACAATCCATCATTCTCCTTACGGACAAGCTAACGGAGCAGATGGGTTCACTTCTGAGGAGGATAGCGGTAAAAGAAACCATGACGATGTTCTCCGTCCAAGTTGTTGAAGAGTCGGATATATCTCAGGATAGGTTTGTGGCGATAAGGATTTCTTCGGCAACGAACGCCGAAGGAAAGAGTTTGTTTGATATCCTCGGAAATAAGGCGGGGGTTGCGGTTAGAATTTTAAGTGGTGAGGGTAGGCTTACGAGCGGTGAAAGGGTTGAAGGGTGGAATGTGGTGAGAGGTCAAAACCCTGTTGTCCTCTATCAACCCCCCAGCTGTACGGTGTTCAACAGGAAAAACCCCATAGAATTATCCTTTGAGGTTGCGCCCGTTTGCCCAAGGGACAACAAGATCATATCGGTTAAACCAACTCTATCCTCGGGTAAAACCTCCTTTAAGGTGAAGGCACCCTACGCTTGGAGGGTTTCAAGCACGGTAAATGTTACATCAAAGAACACGAACTTGTCTTACAAGATAGATTACGTTTTGCACTCAAGGTTCGCATGCAGGAACTTCATAGATGGGAGCTCAAAGTTCGGACAAACCTTTGGGATCTCCGGAGAGGATGTCCTCTTTATTTCCGACAACTTCCTGAAAAATAAGAAGATCGGTGAGGTGGATAAGGGTAAGGTTTTGTCCGTGAAGTATAGCGATTGCGGGGTCTTGGATCCGTGGAACCTAAAGGATCCAAATATAGATACGGTATTCCTTGCGGTGTATAACGTGGGAAGGACGGAGGATGTGGCGTTTAGATACTATATAAACGGCGGGCTTATGGTAAGTAGCGTTGGGAGCGAAAACACTATTTTTGACCTTTTGGGCATGAGGGTGGTGGGAGGAGATAGGGTGAGGTTCTCGGATGTTCCTGTCTTCATAAACGACCCGTTAATATTTAGGCAGGGAAATTCCTCGGTATTATCCTTTAAACCCTTCTCCGCAAATATGACCCTTACAACAACCTTCACGAACTCCGGATGCGGTAAGGAGGATATTACCATCACGGTACAAAGTACCTTCCAACCCATAATAGAATGCGATTGCGTTGCCCATAAATTTGCCGAGGAATAAAAAAAGGGGGTGAATTATGGCTTACAAGCCAATATCCCATACATCGGAGGTGGGATTTGAGGTTAGCTCTATGGATTTGGAGAAGCTTTTTGTTGAGAGCGCGAGGGCACTCTTTAGGGAGATGTTGGGAAGCTTATATGGGATAAAGATCCAGGGGGAGAAGAAAATATACCTAGAAGGGGAAGACATAGAGGATCTACTACACAAGTGGCTTTCCCAGCTCCTTTACGAGTTTGAAACATCAAAGATGGTTTTCAGGCAGTTTGATGTGAAGATAGAGTTTGAGGATGATAAGTTCAAGCTTCACGCAAAGTTGGGAGGGGAACCCTTCGATCTTTCCAAGCATTCAATAAAAAAGGCTTTGAAGGCGGTCACAAGGCATAAGCTCCACGTCGAGAGGGAAAGGGGTATATGGAGGGCATCGGTGATAATAGACGTATAACTTACGAGGAGGCTGGGGTTTCCATAGGTAAGGCTGATTCCCTTGTGGGATGGTTAAAGAGAAAGAATAAAATTATCGGTTCCTTTTCCGCGACGGTAAAACTTGGAAAACAGAGGATCATTTTATCCACGGATGGGGTTGGGACAAAGATCCTGCTATATATAAAGGCGGGGAAATTTAAGGGTTTGGGGCAGGACCTCGTTGGGATGGTTTCAAACGATATACTGGCGGATGGCGGGAGGATGGTTTATTTTTTGGACTACTTTGCCACTTTCCCGTTAAGGGAGGATTGGGCAAAGGAGGTTTTGGAGGATATAATATACTCTTGTAAAAAGGTCGGGGCGAAACTCGTCGGCGGTGAAACCGCGGAACTTCCCGGCCTAATAAAGGAAAATACCTTTGATGTTGCGGGTTTTGGAATTGGAATCCCGATAAAGAAGAGGTTTGGTAAGGTTAAAGGTGGGGATATATTAATAGGATTTCCTTCCTCTGGATTCCACTCAAACGGATACTCGTTAATAAGGAAGATTTTAGAGGAAAGGAACCTTGATCCATTTAAAATCTATCCCGAGATCGACGAAGAAAGGGCTTTAATTGATATCCTCCTCACACCCACGAGGTTATACCATAAAGAAGGGTTGAAGATGTTTCTTAAATTTGGGGCGAAGAGGGGGGCGCACATAACGGGAGGGGGGCTTATGGGAAATTTAATGAGGGCGCTTGAGGGAAGGGAGGCAAAGATATACTGGGAGAATATACCCACGCCGGAGTATATGAAAAATTTTATAAAGCTTGGCGGGATAGATGAAGGGGAGGCTTGGAGGGTTTTCAATATGGGGGTGGGTTTTGTGTTTGTGATCCCGAGAAAAAACGCCGAGAAGGTTTTATCCCAATTCGGGGACGCCTTCATCTTGGGAGAGGTATTATGATCCCCCTATATTGGCTAAATATATCCGTTCCATATTCTCATAACATAGAGGTTTTTGGGGGATACAGGAGGGTAAGGTCTTACTGGACGGGTTATACCTCCTTTTTCCTCCCCGAAAATCCCAAATTTAAAAATTTACAAAAGAGAGAGGTCCTAATTCTGAAACCGAATAGGGAAGAGGAATTGAGGGAATACAGGTACGGGGATTCGGAGTTTCAGGTGAAGACGGTAAGGGCGGATACCCTTCACAGGCTCGGTTTTACGGGTAAAGGGGTAAAAATCGCAATATTTGACACGGGCTTTGACCTAACCCATCCATCCCTTATGGGGGTTCAGGTTAGAGGGCAGATGGATTTCAACAGCGGGGACAGGATAAATTTAAACGGTAGAACCCTTCCCACACCGGAGGGCGTGTTTTATATACACTCTTACGATTGCGCCATTAGGGGAACGGACACATTCTGCGTTTATTCCGGAATAGACGAAAGGAGCATAGCGGGGATCAACATAAACAGGTGGGACCTTTATTTGGTGAAGGGGGAAACTTTAAAGGTCCTTTCAAGGGGCTTTGAGATAAACCCAAGCTTAACAGTTAGGAATGATACCCTATACCTTTCCTGGTCCTCTTATGGGAACTTGAAGCTTGGTGCGATCTACAGGGATACATTTGAAAGTACGCAAGATCTTGGGAGGGGATATAAGGCAATTTTGAGATCATCAAGCTCGGGCCTAAAGGTTGGGGTCTTTACAGGCGACAGCGTAAAACTCTGCGATTATATTACATCTTTGATTTGTTCAATTTCAAAGCCGGTTAAAGGTTTCGGGGGTATGTTTTTAAGCGGGGATAGCCTTTTCTTTTCGGATGGGGACAGCATATTTTTGTTTAAGGGATCATCTTACAGCTTCCTTGTCGGGGGATTTTATCCCGTTGAAAACTCCGGTAGGCTCGCATATATTAGGAACGACTCCCTTTTCGTTGATAACGGATTTGTTCTTGGGGTCCCCTACCTTGAGGACTTTGCCCTTTACGGTGATACTTTGGTTGTGCCGATGGAAGATTACATTTCCCTTTATTCCTTAAGCCTTAGAAGGGAGATAAAGAGGGTAGGTTGGACCTTTTGCAACAGGCCCAAGTTTTTAAATGGGGTTTTGGTTTATAGGGAGAGGGGGGACACGATAGCGGAAGTTCCGAGGTACGGGGTTGGGAAATATCATGGGACGAGGGTGCTTTCGGTTTTGGCGGGTTATGTAGGTGGGAGCTTGGTGGGTATAGCCCCCGGAGCGGAGTATTACCTTGCAAAGACGGAAAAGGTAAGTAGGAGCGATACCACATCCCAGTGGGAAAATAGGATAGAGGAGGACTTTTTGGTTTCCGCCCTTGAGTGGGCTTCAAGGAGGGGTGTTCAAATAATTAACATCAGCTTAGGGTATGGGGGGGATGTGGGTTATACGAAGGGTATGATGGATGGGAAAACCGCAATATCATCCATCGCCATGTCCAAGGCACTTGATAGGGGAGTTTTGCCGGTTATATCCGTAGGGAACGTAAGCTCAAGGGTAGTGGATCCGAACGTCGGGGATACCACTTTGAATGCCCCAGCGGATGCCTTTAATGTAATATCCGTAGGAGGGGTAATTTACGATAGTGTGAGGAAGAGGGTAGTTTTATCTTCAAGCTCCGCCTGTGGTCCCAGCGCGGACGGTAGGGTAAAACCCGAGGTGGTCGCACCCTTTGATGTGATAGCCGCGGACGAAGGTGGAAGGTTAGTATATACCTCGGGTACATCCTATTCCGCACCCATAACATCAGGGGTTTTAGCCTTGGCCCTTGAAGCTCACCCCTCCTGGTCCTTAAGTAAGCTCAGGGATAAGCTTTTGGAAACCGCAAAACCCTTAGAGGATATACCCTTTAAACCCAATTTTTGTTCCGGGTATGGGCTTGTGGATGCCCAGGCTTTAGCATTTTCGGAACCTCTGGAGGTGATCCCAAAGAAGGGGGAGCTTTTCTTCTTGAAGATCTACCCAAACCCTACGGGGGGTTCAAGGTTCGTAAGCCTTAGGGTAAAGAGCATGTACCCATCAAAGGACCCGGTTATAAGGGTATATACCCCCTTTGGGGTCCTGGTTAAGGAGGTTCAGATAAAGGGGGAGAAGAACATTGGGGAGTGGGAGTATAAGTTGGATGTGGGGGACTTGAAGGAAGGGCTTTATTTTGTGGTGATAATGACGGAAAACGGAAAGGCGGTTGGGAAATTCGTAATAACGCGACCTTAAAATCCCATCTTTATGCTCATCATAGAAAATCCAAAGGAGATGCAGTTATTGGCAAACAACCTGAGGAAGGAGGGGAAGATAATAGGCTTTGTTCCCACGATGGGCGCCCTACACGAGGGGCACCTCAGGCTTATAAGGAAAGCCAGGAAACAAGCGGACTTCTTGGTTGTGAGCATATTCGTAAATCCCCTACAGTTTGAACCCGGATCGGACTACCATAGGTACCCGAGGAGGTTTGAGGAGGATAGGTATAAATGCGAGATGGAGGGGGTTCAGGCTATATTCTACCCTTCCGTTGAGGCTATGTATCCGGAGGATTTTTCAACATTCGTTGAGGTGAAGGAACTTGATAGGTATATGGAGGGGGAGTTTAGGCCGGGGCATTTTAGGGGGGTTGCTACGGTAGTTCTAAAGCTCTTCAACATAGTTAAACCCCACTTTGCGGTCTTCGGATTAAAGGATGCCCAGCAATATTACATAATAAAGAGGATGGTTAGGGATCTAAACCTTGACATAGAGATCGTACCTCACGAGACGGTTAGGGAGAGCGACGGCTTAGCCATGTCCTCAAGGAACGAGTATTTATCGCCGGAAAGCAGGAGACAGGCAAGCGCAATCTATAGGGCGTTAATAATGGCGAGGGATATGATATTTTCGGGGGAAAGGAGGTCAAGGGTGATAAAGGAGAAGTTTGAGGAGTATTTAAAGAAAGAAGCGCCCCTTGCCAAAATAGATTACGTTGAGATAGCGGATACTAAGGAGCTTAAACCCCTTGAGGTGGTAGAGGGTGAGGTTCTCCTTGCGACCGCGGTTAGGTTTCCCGAGGCGAGGTTAATAGACAACATTATACTAAACCCCGATGAGGGTTATGTTTTAAACGACAAAATATGAAAGTGATAAGTATAAGAACGAATAAAAGGAACGAGCTGGTAGATATTACGGAGGAAGTTAGGAGGTTGGTTAGGGAGAGCGGGGTGAAGGAAGGTATATGCGTCCTCTTTTGTCCCCACACCACCGCGGGTTTAACGATAAACGAGAACGCGGATCCATCCGTTAGGTTGGATATTTCGGATCACCTGTCGGATCTCGTGCCGGAAAGGAAAAGCTATAAACACCTTGAGGGGAACGCGGATTCGCATATAAAGAGTGTCCTTGTGGGTCAGAGCCTGAGCTTGATAATAGAAAATGGGGATATAGCTTTGGGAACGTGGCAGGGGGTTTTCTTTTGCGAGTTTGACGGTCCGAGAAATAGGAAAATTCTGGTGAAGATACTGGAGGGATAAAATGGTCTGGATAGAGGATCTTAAGAATCACAAGGATGAGGAGGTGGAGATAAGGGGTTGGTTATTCAACAAGAGGTCTTCGGGTAAGATACACTTTTTGATAGTGAGGGATGGGACGGGTTTCGTACAGTGCGTGGTATCAAAGGGGGATGTATCGGAAGATGTGTTTTCCCTATGCGAGGAGCTTGATTACGAGGATGCGGTGATAGTTAGGGGGAAAGTGGTGGAGGATAAGAGGGCGATAGGGGGGTACGAGATCCACGTCAAGGATCTAAAAATCCACTCAAGGTCCCTTGAAACCTATCCCATTCCCAAGGTTAGGCCCGAGAATATCCCGGATGTTGGGAAGCTCTTCCAGTACAGGCATCTATGGATAAGGTCAAGGAAACAGTGGGCGATATTAAGGATAAGGAGCGAGATAGAAAAGGCGATAGTGGATTTCTTCGAGAGTAGAGGTTTTGTGAGGTTTGACCCACCGATCTTTACCCCCGCTTCCGTCGAGGGAACCACCACCCTCTTTGAGGTCCCGTACTTTGACGAGAATAAGGTTTATTTAACACAGTCGGGACAGCTATATATGGAGGCGGGGGCGATGGCTCTGGGTAAAGTTTATTCCTTCGGTCCAACCTTCAGGGCGGAAAAGTCAAAAACCAGGAGGCATCTAACGGAATTCTGGATGATAGAACCCGAGGTAGCTTGGGCGGATCTGGACGATATAATAGCACTTGCGGAAGACCTGATAGTTTATATAGTTGAAAGGGTTTTGGAAAGGAGAAGATTTGAATTGGAAACCCTTGAGAGGGACATATCAAAGCTGGAAAACATAAAAAAGCCCTTTCCGAGGATCACGTACGACGAAGCGGCAAGGATCTTAGAGGAGGAGAAAAGGAAGGGTAGGGAGATAGATTTCGTTTATGGCAAAGATTTTGGGGGGGATGAGGAGACGATAATATCGGAGAGGTTTGATAGGCCCGTTATGATAACCAGGTACCCGAAGGAGATAAAACCCTTCTATATGAAGGTTGACCCGGAGGATCCATCTAAGGTTTTATGCGTGGATGTGTTAGCGCCGGAGGGTTATGGGGAGATAATTGGGGGGAGTCAAAGGGAGGACGATTACGAAACCTTGCTTAAGAGGATACAAGAGGAGGGGTTACCCGTTGAGGTTTATAATTGGTATTTGGATTTGAGGAAGTTCGGATCCGTTCCACATTCGGGTTTCGGATTGGGACTTGAGAGGACCGTAGCATGGATAACGGGTATAAAGCACGTGAGGGAGGCGATACCCTTTGCAAGGACAATAGAGAGGTTTGAACCATAATGCCAATTAGAGAGGACTTTTTTAGGAGGATGAAGACGATACTTGAGAGCGGGGGGAAGGAAGAAATTGAGGAATTAATAGATGACCTTGTACATTACGGGTGGTTCTCAAGGTTCGGGGAGGTACTGAAAGCCTACAGGAGGAGGTTCGGTAGGGATGAGATGAACGACCTATGGTTCGTGGTGTATTTTTTGTTTTCAAGGATGGATTCAAGGAAGGCTTACAAATTCGCCAACGGGAAGGGGGAATTCTATCATAGGGCGAAGAGGATATTTTACGAATATTTGGGAGACAACCCAAAGGCCCTTAAGTACAACCTATTGGCTAAGGCCCAATGGGTTGGTTCAAAGTTTTGGACGGAAGTGAGGGAGAAGATATTTCCGCTTTACAGGGGAAAGGTTGAGGAATATCCGGGATTGAGTCCTGTCAGGGAGGAGTTCGGGTACCCTTCGCAGTTGGCAATTAAAGCTTACGCGGATGGGATATACAGGCTATTAAAGGGGGAAAGGGACGAGGAATATTTGAGGGAAAGTTTAAACGTTCTGAATATGCTAATTTCGGAAAACTACGACTATGACCTCCTTAGGCTCCTGCAAGTTTTGATACCATATTTAATGTTTTTGGGCAGGAGGGGAACCGCGGAGAGGTTCATTGATGTAGCGATAAACACCGCAAAAACGGATAAAAATTTGTACGCTTACACTTGGTTTAAAATATACTCCGCCATATTGAGGGGAGATGGGGAATATTTGGAGAGGGTAAAGGGGAGGTTTGAGAAAAGGAGATTTATTTACCATACGGTCCTTTGTAAGTACGCCTTGGGGGAGGATGTGAAAGATTTAAAGGAGAAATATTGGCATCATCACACCGTTAAGTTCGTGGATGCATTAAAAGGTTCCCTATAAACAAAAAAAATGGGGGGCGAAAGCCCCCCACCTTTTGAATGAAGTTATGTACGCGTTAGTGTGAGTGTGTTACAACCCACCTCAAGCCGGGAACATTGTTCTGGATGTAAATCTCGAGGTTCGCGGTGTAGGGACCTGATCCGCTTAGGCTGGTGACCTTTATTACGCCAAAGTAGTCGTTGTTATCCATAGAGCCGTAACCTGTGCTCGTGTTGTCAGCCCAGAAGAAGTGATAGGCGTTTGCAGAGGTGCTCCTAACCGTGTTGTAGTTGCCCGTGCCGGGAGCAAGGTTCCCACTGCTGGTAGCGGTAAAGGCAACCTCCATCTTTGCGGTTCCGACTGATGTTGCTCCTGCATCCCTGAATTGGGGATCACCGGAATTGTTATAGAAAACAAACCAACCGGTGTTGGGAGCGTTTGGATTTACGCTGCTCTGAGTGGTGGATGTGGCGGTACCGTTGGTAAAGTCCAACTTAACCCAAGAGCTTCCTGTACCATCGTGGCTAACCAGACCCGTGATGGTTGAGGATTTCGGCGTCAGGTCAAGGCTGTACTTCTGCTCATCGCTCCCAGAATATGCGGCAACTTCTACCGTCTTGCAGACATTAGAGCTTCCGCTTATCGTGTAAGTTGTATCCTTCCCTTCCCAGATCTTGTTCCCGTCGCAGTATACCCTGTATCCATCCGCACCTTCTACGCTCTTCCAAGTGAGCTGGAGATCCGCACCCTGATTCACCGCGGTCGCGGTAACCTCGGGATTCCCACCGACGCCCCCACCCTTACATCCCGCAAGGGCGAGAGCGCCTATGCCTAAAAGCGCCACTAAATATAACCTCTTCATAGCCTTCCTCCTTTTTTACTTTACCTTACCCGCGGGAGCTCCGCCTGTGGGTTTTGAAGTTCTAGGGGCACTACCCCCTGTTTTAGCTTGGGCCTTCTCCTCCTTCTTCGCGCTCATCTCCGCAACCTTCGCCTCCAAATCCGCGATCCTGTTGCTCAGCTCCTCTATCTTCGCCTGAAGATCGGATACCACCGCTACCTTGGACTCTAGCTCCGAGATCTTCTTCCGAGCCTCCTCATCCGCACACCCACCTGCGCCCATCAGCATTACGCCCATAAGCGCTGCGCTTATCGGTAAAAGGTACCTTTTCATAGAGGTGAGTATTATAAGGGTGAAATGTGCGCGCCGGGGGGAACTTAGTACCTTAACCATCTCAACCCCTTAACCCTATCCTGAAGGTATATAACGATATCCGCCTTATATGTGTTCCCACCAAGATCCTGGATGCCTGTAAATTCAACCGCACCGAAGTAATCTGATGGATCTATGGTCCCATTTTCCTTGTTATTTATCCAAAGGAAAAACCTTGTTCCAACGCTAGGAGAATATATAAAGGCCACATCATTATATCCTTCTCCGGGGGCAAGGTATTTGTATGAATAGTTATAACCGTTATGTATGAGAAGCGCCAGATTGCTCGGACCCTTACCCATTATTATCCATCCATCATAATTTATTGAAAAGGAGAACCAAACCACGTTCGGTAAAGTCGTATCAACCTCTGAAACCAAACTTGCGGTTTTGTTTGAAAGGTCCAACTTTATCCAAGAGGGACCGCTATCTATGCTAACAACTATTCCGTTTACGGTAAAAACCCTTGATGTTAAGTCTATGCTGGTCGTATATTTTTCATCCTTGAGGTAAGAGGTTATGCTTACGTACTTGCAAGTGCGCTCTTCCTCATGACAAGTTGTAGACCAACTGTCGCCTTCGCACACCTCTCGTGTCCCCTTTATAACCTGAAAGGTATCCTTATCATTATTTCTCTCAGTACCATAGAAGAGTTGTTTGTCATCGCACGTTACGTAATATCCCTCAGCGTTCTTATCATTCCTCCATACGACCTCAAGGTCTCTACCGCCGTTTATGGGGGTTATACTAACCACCTCGGGATTCCCACCAAGCCTTTTTCTACACCCTATCAACATTATCAGAAGCGCAAAAGCGAGAATTAACCTAAATACTTTCATATGGTAATAAATTATAATGGTGAAAGGTGGGTAAGCGGGGCTATTTTATTCCTCAAACTTCTTAAATACCAAGCAGACGTTATGTCCCCCAAAACCGAAAGAGTTGCTTATGGCAACATTAACTTCCTTTTTCCTCGCCTCGTTTGGGACATAGTCAAGATCGCATTCTGGATCGGGGTTTTCGTAGTTTATGGTGGGGTGGATAATGCCGGTGTGTATGGTCATTATCGTGGCTACCGCCTCTATTGCACCGGCTGCGCCAAGAAGATGCCCTATCATAGACTTGGTTGAGCTTACGGGGATCTTGTAAGCCCTTTCACCGAATACCTTCTTTATTGCCAACGTTTCCACCGCATCGTTCAACTTTGTTGATGTACCGTGGGCGTTTATGTAATCCACCTCGTCGGGGGAAAGTCTGGCATCTTTAAGGGCCCTCAGCATACACTTTACAGCCCCTTCACCGTCAACGCAGGGTGCGGTTATGTGGTAGGCATCCGCGGTGGCTCCATAACCTACGAGCTCCGCGTATATCTTTGCCCCCCTCCTCATGGCGTGTTCGTACTCTTCAAGGACCAAAACCGCCGCCCCTTCACCCATCACGAACCCATCCCTGTCCCTATCAAAGGGCCTTGATGCTTTCTCGGGTTCATCGTTTCTCGTTGAAAGCGCCTTCATAGAGGAGAAACCCGCAACCGCGGTGGGTATTATTGGAGCTTCGGAGCCCCCAACTATCATAACATCCGCATCACCGTACCTTATCAACCTGAAGGCGTCCCCTATGGCATGGGCTGAAGATGCGCAGGCGGAGACCGTGCAATAGTTCGGACCCTTGAACCTATACTTTATCGCTATAAGTCCAGATGCCATATCCGGGATCATCATGGGAATGAGGTAAGGGGAGATCCTGTCGTACCCCTTTGTGTATCCCACTATTATCTCCCTTTCAAGGGTTTCAACTCCCCCTATTCCGGATGCTATTATTACCCCAACCCTATCTGGATCAAAGGGTCCCTTTAAAAGTGCGCTATCCTCTATTGCTTCTTCGGCCGCCCAAAGGGCGTATATACTGAATAGATCAAGCTTCTTTATTGGAACCCCCGCTTCCTTTTGTGAAAGCCTCTTTAGAGGGTCAAAATTCCTAATTTGGGCGGCGATCTTGACGGGAAGGTTGGAGGTGTCAAACCTGTCAATATACCCCACCCCACTCTTACCCTTTAACAAATTCTCCCAAGTTTCCTTAACGGTTTGGCCCAGGGGGGTTATCGCCCCCAGGCCCGTTATCACCACCCTTCTCACTGTCCTTTCTTTGAAAGTATGTAATCTATCGCGTCCTTCACCGTCCTTATCTTCTCAATATCCTGATCCGGGATCTGAACATCAAATGCCTCCTCCATCTTCATTACGAGCTCCATAACCCCTATTGAATCCGCCCCAAGGTCCTCTATGAACCTCGCCTCCTCCGTGACCTTCTCCGCGCTTACTCCGAGCTCTTCCACAACTATATCGCGTATCTTCGCAAGTATCTCTTCTCTACTCATATTCTACCTCCTTTTCGGATATTTTAAGGTTGGACTTTGCGGTTTAAAAGGCTCCTTTCAAAGGCGTCCAAGACATCCATCAACTTATAGTAATCTTTTACAACACCCAAAAAATCCCCATCCTCATACTTTGAAAGCAAAACCTCCTTTAGGTTTTCAAGGATGTAAAACATCTCCTCGGAAGAAAGCCTAATTTCCTCTAAGTCCATAAGCCTATAATGTTCCCTTAGGAGATTTTCTATGAGCTCCATACCCTCCGCGTGCAATTTAATCAGATCATCGGATCCGCTTATCCGTTTAAGTGCGCTTATCCCCTTTAGAAGGTTGAAGCATAGGAGGAACTTGTAATAGTAAAGGTGGAATTGGGTGTGCATTCTCAAAAGTAGGGATGTCCTCGCCGCCTCCAAAAAGTGCCCGGCAGCCATAAAAAGGACATCAAAATCCTTGTAATCAATTTTCCTGATATCCAAGATCTCGTCCAAATCGTCCAAGTTCTTTACTCCAACATCCTCCAAAAACAGCCCCAAATATTCATCCCCAACTTTTGCGACGTTCCTTAAATTCCTAACTATCTCGTTTATTATATCCCTTTCCCCCCTGACGATCTCCTTTATCGCCCTCCTGAAGAGCCTTAGAGCATGAAGGTCATCCTTACCCACATAATGCTTATACGCCTCCTCAAATATGTTCTTCCTTACTTTCCCCGTCTCCCCCCTTAAAAGCCCCGAATAGAGGTTTTCCTTTTTAAGGGCTTCAACTATAACCTCATAAAGTTCTTGCGGAATTTGAACTTTATACACCCCAATATTTTAAGGCGGATTAAGAAAACCTTTGGGAAAAAGTTTCCCGAAATTCCCCCTTTCTGATAATCTTACAACCTTATAATATCTGGTGATATGAAGGGGCAAAATGAAAAGTTCGTTCCGAAAGGGGCGCTGGCTTTCTTTATTGGGATGTTGGCACTCTACGCGGTAATGTGGCTTTCCATATACGCGCTATTGGTAATTTATAGGGGAGGTTGATTATGGATAGGTTCGAGTCCCTAGCTTTAAAGATGGCATTCGGCTTGATGGTGGTTTTCTTTGTGGCGTTGGTTGGACTTGCCGTCCTAAAGGGTATAGATGTGCCCACATGCTTCACCGACTTCCAGCCCTTCAAGGAGGGTAAGGTGATCCAAAAGGGAGAAAAGGAGTACGAGGTCCACCTCCTTGCGAGGATGTGGGCGTTCCAACCCAACAGGATAGAGATCCCCGTAGGTTCAAAGGTAACGATATACACGACATCCCTTGACGTTCAACACGGATTTGAGATAGAGGGGAAGGCGGTGAATCTGATGACCATACCCGGCGCGGTCAACAAGATGGAGGTGGTTTTCAACAAACCCGGAACTTACAGGATCGTTTGCAACGAGTATTGCGGTGTAGGACACCCCGCCATGTACGGGGAGATAATAGTAAAATAGGGGGTAAGATATGAAAATTGAGGGATATTTGCGCAATATAGTCTTGGCGCATATGTTGGTGGCGATCGCTTCCATCTCCGTAGGTGTGATCTTTGGGCTCCTTCAGGTTCTCTCAAGGGCGAAAATATTCGTCATTTCTAACGACTTTTACTATCAAGGCTTAACTTTGCACGGGGTTTTGAACGCGGTGGTCTTCACCACCTTCTTTATCGTCGGATTCCTGTACATAATAACCGAAACCTCCCTTAAGGAGAAACTTGACAAAAACCTCGTTTATCTATCCTTTGCGGTTATGCTCATAGGTACCCTCCTCGCGGCTTATGCGATTCTAACAAATCAAGCGAGCGTCCTTTACACCTTCTATCCACCCTTGAAGGCGCATCCCACATTTTACATAGGTGCCACCTTGCTTGTGGTTGGTTCCTGGATAGCAATTTTAAATACAGTCTTGACATTTCTGAGGTGGAGGAAGAAGAACCCGGGCGTAAAGACCCCAGGACCCATGATCGGCGTTATTACCACGTACGCGGTATGGTTCCTTGCCACGCTGGGTGTGGCAATAGAGGTTCTGTTCTTCCTAATACCTTGGTCTTTGGGCTTTCTTAAGGGAATAAACCCCACCTTGGCGAGGACCTTGTTCTGGTGGTTCGGGCACCCCTTGGTTTATTTCTGGCTCCTCCCCGCATATCTAACCTGGTACTACATCATCCCCAAGATTGCGGGTGGTAAGCTATACTCTTCTTTGGCTGCAAGGTTAGCCTTTATCATGTTTATAGTCTTTTCCATTCCTGTGGGTGTTCACCACCAGTACTCGGATCCCGGAATAACCAACATATACAAGGCAATTCACGCCTTCTTCACCTTTATGGTCGCGGTCCCTTCCCTGATCACCGCCTTTACCGTTGCCGCGTCCCTGGAGTATGCGGGTAGGCAGAGGGGTGGAAACGGTCTCTTCGGTTGGTGGCTCAAGCTCCCTTGGGGGAACTACCTCTTCGCTTACGCCATAGCGGGTATGATCGCCTTTATCTTCGGTGGAATAAGTGGTATAGTAAACGCCTCATACAATATGAACCAAGTTGTCCATAACACATCTTGGGTACCTGGGCACTTTCACCTTACTTTGGGTTCCGCGGTCTTCCTTACCTTCCTGGGTCTATCACTATATCTCCTGAATAAGCTCTTTGGCAAGAAGGTTTTTAGCAATACTTTGGGCGTCCTCAGCGCGTACATGTGGCTAATAGGCGTCCTCATATTCTCTTGGGGTATGATGCAACTAGGTAGGGCCGGGATCCCGAGGAGGACAAACCTCGGCTTTGCGCCTTACATAACCGAAGAAGAGAGAATCTTTATGGTGATAGCGGCGGTGGGCGGGATCATTATGTTCATCTCCTTCGTGATTTTCCTGATAAACTTCCTTGGAACCCTCTTCGTAAAGAAAGAAGAAAATGCGGAGGTGGTTGAGCTTGATTACGCCGAAGCTTACCACGAGGAGCATAATCTCTCGCCCGTTTGGGACAACTGGAAGGTTTGGATAGGGATAGCGGTCCTTCTGATAATCATAAACTACTCGCCCGTCTTCTTTGATGTCTTCAGATCCACTTACTTTGTTGAGGGTGGTTATTCACCCCAAAGCCCCATACCTATAAAGTAACGCGCATCAGTTTCTGGGGGGTGGGGAATTCCCCACCCCTTTTTTATTTGCAGACTTTAGAATGCAATTATGAAAATTTACATTACGGAGGTTGCGCCGAGGGATGGGCTTCAAAACATAAAAGAAATCATAGAAACGGATAAGAAGGTGGAATTCGTAAATTTACTTTCGGAAACTGGTGTAGATGAGATAGAGGTCACCTCCTTCGTACATCCCAAATGGGTCCCACAGCTTGCGGATGCGGAAGAGGTTTTCCAAAAGATAAAGAGGAAGGAGGGGGTAATATACTCCGCCATAGTGCCGAACGAGAGGGGATTTGAGAGGGCAATTAAGGTTAAGATCGATAAGATATCGGTCCTAACCGCGGCTTCGGATACGTTCAACAGGAAAAACATAAACACGGACATAGAGGGGTCGTTTGAGATATTAAAACCCGTTGTAAGAAACGCTAAAGAGATGGGACTTTTGGTTAGGGGATACATCTCAACCTCCTTTTGGTGCCCATACGAGGGAAAAATCCCGGGGGAGAGGGTTTTAAGCTTGGCTTTAAGGCTCTTGGATTTGGGGGTGGATGAAATTTCCTTTGGTGACACCATAGGGAGGGCATCTCCCAAGGATGTGGCGGAACTTCTTGAGTTGATCTTAAGGGAAGTACCTTTGGATAAGGTAGTTTTACACTTCCATGCCACTTACGGGATGGGAATAGCAAACGTGATAACCGCATATAAGGATTTTGGGGTTTATAGGTTCGATTCCTCCGCGGGTGGTTTGGGGGGATGCCCTTATGCCCCAGGTGCAAGCGGAAACATAGCAACGGAGGATGTGGTTTTTGCGCTGAGGGAGATGGGGGCGGAGATTAAGGTGGATGAGGTTAAGGTGGTGGATGCGGTTGTAAAGGTGGGATTGCCCATAAATTCAAGCATAGGTAAAGTGCTCCTGCCGAAGTTATCAACCTTATAATACCCGCTTATGCCGACGATAAACCAACTTGTAAGGTACGGGAGGAAGCCGAAGAAACGTAAGTCAAAGTCCCCAGCTTTGGATGGATGTCCCCAAAAGAGGGGAACTTGTATAAGGGTTTATACGACAACCCCGAAGAAACCCAACTCCGCGCTTAGGAAGGTGGCAAAGGTGAGGCTTTCAAACGGCAAAGAGGTAATAGCTTACATACCCGGAATAGGGCACAACCTTCAGGAGCACTCGGTGGTTTTGGTGAGGGGAGGAAGGGTGAAGGATCTTCCCGGTGTTAAGTATCACATAGTTAGGGGTGTTTATGACGCGGCGGGGGTGGCGAACAGGAGGAATTCAAGGTCAAAGTATGGGGCGAAGAGGCCCAAGGAGGGAGGCAAGAAATGAGGAGGAGAAGGGCGCCCGAGAGGAAGGTTCAACCCGATCCCGTATATAACAGTGAGCTCGTCGCGAAATTTATAAACAATCTAATGTGGGATGGGAAAAAATCCTTAGCGCAGAAGATCTTTTATAGGGCTATGGAGATCGTAGGGGAGAGGACCAACGAAAACCCCTTACACGTCTTCCAAAAGGCTATAGAGAACGTAAAGCCGAGTATGGAGGTTAGGTCAAGGAGGATAGGGGGGGCGAACTATCAGGTTCCCGTTGAGGTGAGGCCCAAGAGGCAGATATCGCTAGCCATAAAGTGGATCATCGACGCGGCGAGGAAGAGGCCGGGAAGGAGGATGTACGAGAAGCTCGCGGCGGAAATAATAGACGCGTACAAGGGAACGGGGAACGCGGTTAAGACAAAGGAAAACGTCCATAAGATGGCTGAGGCAAACAGGGTTTTCGCCCATTTCAGGTGGTGAGATATGAGCAGGTGGAAGCAATACCAAATTAAAAAACAGCAGAGGGCGAAGATAAACGCCAAGCTTGACAAGGCTTTTGGGAAAATAGCAGATCTCTTGATGAACGCAAAGATGGAAGAGGCGGAAGAGATCGCGAAAAAGTACCTCCTAAAGTATCCCACCCACGTAAAATCCTGGAGGCTAGTTGATCTGGTTAAAGCCTGGAGGGAGGTTGTAGGACCCACTATAACCAACATGAAGGCGGGGGAAAAGAGGAAGGTTTTAAAGGCGATAACGTTGGAATACAAGACAAACGATAAGATCTCGGCGGAAAGTTTGGCGAACAAACTTAGACAATTTGGCCTCTCATAGGAAAAGCCTCTACGATCAGGTTAAGGAGTGGGTTGTAATAATCCTCCTCGTCCTTATTGTTAGGGCTACCCTCCTTCAAGCTTACGTTATACCGACGCCCTCCATGGAAAACACCCTCCTTGTTGGCGACTTTCTATTTGTGTTCAAACCTTCATTCGGGTTCGTAATTCCCTTTACGGACATAAAGATCCCGGAGAACGTAAAGCCCAAAAGGGGCGAGGTGGTGGTTTTCAAGTTTTTTAACGAAAACAAGGATTACGTAAAGAGGGTTATAGCCCTTGAAGGAGATACGGTTGAAATAAGGAATAAAAGGGTTTACTTGAACGGGAAACCCTTAAAGGAGGATTACGTAGTATTCTCAGACCCGAAAACATACGATGGATTGTCGGGATATTCAAGGGAAGAATTTCAGGAATATTGGGAAAAGGGCTTTTTTGCGAGTGATATAAGGGTTAGGGATAATTTCGGACCCGTTGTGGTTCCTAAAGGAACCGCTTTCGTTATGGGGGACAACAGGGACGAATCTTGGGATTCAAGGTTCTGGGGACCTCTCCCTTACAAGTACTTAAGGGGGAAACCCCTGATAATTTACTTCTCGTTTGATTGGAAGAAAAAAAGGGTAAGGTTTGAGAGGCTTTTTAAGGTGGTTTGGAACATCTAATTCGGATTTAGAATTTCCTATATGGTGAAGATCCTTTCTGCATTGAGAAGTCCATCTGGAACATATGGGGGACCTTTTAGGGATGTACCACCCGCCCATTTATTAGCGGATGTGTATAAAACTACAGTTGAAAAAAGTGGGATAGATCCCTCGAATTTCTTTGAGGCTTTGGCGGGTTGGGGAATACAAACATCCGAAGCTCCAAACATAGCAAGGGTTTCTTGGCTCTTGGCGGGTTTTCCCATCGAGGTTCCCGCCATGACCTTTCAGGGGAAAAACGAGGGGGGAATCTGGGCCCTTTTGGATGGTATAAGGAAGGTTAAGTTTGAAGGCAAACCGGTCCTTGTGGGTGCGGTGGATGTTCCATCAACGTCCCCATATCTCTTGAAAACCATAAGGTTCGGGGTGAGGGGTGGGCATACGGTTTCCCACGATCCGGTTGAGGAGTTTTTGGTAAACTATGCGGAGTGGAACGAATATTTGGCAAGGGACTTTAATAGGGAAGAGCTTGACGATTACGCGGTGAGGTCTAATAGGAAGGCATTTACCGCCCAAAGGCAGGGGAAGCTTAAGGAACAGACGGTAATAATAAGGTTTAAAAAGAAGATACCCGGAGGGGAAACCGAGGAGGTTGTGAGCGAAGATAGGACAATAGACCCTGCCCTATCGCCAAGTAGAGCCCAAAAGGCGGAAACAATTTTCCCCGACGGAAAACTCACAAAATTCACCCTTGCCCAAAAGTCGGACGGAGCCGCGGCCCTTGTCCTTTCAACGGATGGTGGCATTGCGGAGATCCTATCTTACTCCTTTTCCGCGGGAAGACCAGAAGATGTTTTTGAGATCGCGGATAGGGTCGTTGATGATGCCTTAAAGAAGGCGGGAAATCCGAATATAGGTTTGGTTGAGGTTGAGGATCATTCATCCGCAATAGGGCTCTGGGCGGAAAGGAAATTTGGTAAAGATAGGGTAAATATATACGGGGGGCTTTTGGCTTACGGTTATACCCTTTCCGCAAGCCCTATGATGGGTCTGGTGAGGCTAATACACGGTTTAAGGGAGATGGGTGGGTACGGCCTGCTCGTTGCGTTCGGGGTTGAGGGTGAGGTTTTCGCCTTTGTAATAGGCTCAACCTTATAATACAAAAATGGTAAAATCCGACAAAAGGGAGGAGATAATATTAAAGGCGATGGAGGTTTTTGCAAAAAACGGCATAGATAGAACAAGCATATCCGACCTTGCCCAGCATCTCGGGACAACGAAGAGCTATTTTTACTTTCACTTCTCATCAAAGGAAGACCTGATCTTCAGCATTCAAAAGTATATCATGGACGGTGCAATATCCCATCTGGAAAGGGTTATATCCTTAGATTTAAACCCTGCGGAAAAATTAAAATCTTGGATAGATTGGAACCTCGATAGGATAAGGGAGAGGAGGGTTGAGGTGGATTTTATGTATCAGGCTATGTTCTCAAAGTACGTAGCGAAGTTCTCGAGGGAAAGGAGGGAGGAGATATTGGAGATCCACAGGAAATATATATCCCTTGTGGGGAAAATAATAAGGGAGGGGCAGGAGAAGGGATTTTTCAAGAACCCTTATGACCCAGAGATTTTAGCCACATTCATGGTGGGTTCCCTATTTTCCGGTATAAAGATGGCTTATTTGGGTTTTAAGGAAGCTGATTACATAAAGGAAGGTTTAAAGTCCTCCCTTTTGATGATGTTGGGATATGAAGAGGTTTGAAAGGTTGTACTTTTTGAATGTTCTTTTTGTCTTAGTTTGGTTTTTAGCCTTTTACTCCCTCGGGATGTTGCTCCTTTTGGGGAAATCCGTTCTTCCGATGATTTTTACCATCCTTGCCCTAATCCTTTTTTTACTTTCCTTGCCCATAAACAAAAAACGTTTCGCCTGGCACATTGAGAAGTTGAACCCTAACCTTAAGGAGAGGCTAGTATCCCTTTTGGAGCTCGGAGATTTGAACCACCCTTCCGTGAGGAGGCTAAATTGGGAAGTTGAAAGGGAAAAAATAAGGTTCAGGCCGACGTTTAACATTTATCTAATTCTCCTTCCCCTTTCTGTTCTCCCGTTCCTTGCGCTTTCAAAGTTTTCCAAAGAGAAGCCAAAAATAAATTTCTCTTTGGATAGGCGGGAGGTTTTTGAGGGGGAAACCTTAAAAGTCAAAACTGAGCCAAAGGTGGGGAAAATAAGGGTTGGGAATCTCGTTTTTGAGGGGGATGGAGAGTTTTTGATTTACGGTTTAGGAGAGGGTAGTTATAAGATCACCGCGGAGGGGTATAGGGGGGAGGAAAGGTTTAGGGTGATCTCAAAGCCCGTCCTTTACGGTGTTAAAGGTTTTATTGTTCCGCCGGAATATACGGGACTTCCGGAAAGGGAATTGGGTAAGGATAATTTCGCATATGAGGGTTCGAGGTTTAAGGATCTTGAGATTTTGCACAACGGGGATAGCGCAAAATTTACGAACCTTCCTAAATTAATACTGGAAGATACGACGGTTTATGTGAAGGTTTTTAAGAAGGGTAAGGATTTCACCTTTAAGGCTTTTTCCGTTAAAGTTATTAAGGATCTACCACCGAAAATTTCCATAAACCCTTCGGGAATTTACAGGGCGGAAGGCGAGAAAGTTCCCGTATCCGTTTCCGCTTACGACGATATAGGGCTTTCGGACGTGGGAATATACATAAATGGCAAAAAGGAAAGTTTTAACATAAAGGGAAGGGTGCCGAACGCTTTCTTCAGCTTGGAGTTTTCCGTTGGTGATACTTTAAAGATGGTTGCGTACGCGAAGGATGTGGGGGGAAAGATATCTTTCTCGGATACCCTTATTCTCATCCCCAAGGATCCCTTGGAGGAACTAAAGGAAAAGCTCCTTTCCGCGGATAGGTTGGGAGATTTAGAGAGGAGGCTGAGGGAAATTGAGGAGAGGATAAAGGCGGATAACAAACTCTCCGGTGGTACCCTTCAGGAGATAAAATCCGCAATAACATCAACGAGGGAGACTTATAGGGAGATACAAGAGGCACTTGAGAGGTTCTCAAAAGAATTTAACGATCCGGAGATCTCTAATTTAATAAACGAGATCAGGAAAAACTTGAGGGAGCTTATGGATGAAGATCTTAAAAGGAAGCTTGAGGAGCTGAATAGGGCTTTGGAGAAGGCGGATCCGGAGAGGGTCGCGAAGGCGCTTAGGGAGCTGAGGTTATCCCAGAAGGATCTTAAAGGGGAGCTGGAGAGGTTCTCAAGGCTACTTGAGAGGTACAGGCAGGAGAGGGAGCTTAGGGAACTTTCCCAAAAACTTATGGAGCTTTCAAACTTCCAAAGGGAGATAACGGGGAAACCCGATAGCGCCTCCCAAAGGGAGATTTCCTTACAAATTGATAGTATTGCAAAGGGGTTGGAAAGGTATAGGGAATTTGAGGGTATAGACGAAAAGAAACTTGATGAGTTAAAAGAGAAACTTATCTCCGCTTTACAAAGTTCAAACTCGGCCCTTGATAAGATGAGGAAAGGGGGGAATTTTGGGAAGGATCAGGCTAAGACATCTTTGAGGCTTTCAGATGCATCAAAAACCGCGGAAGAACTTTACAATTCCCTGATGGAAAACAGGACAAGGGAGGTTGTATCAAGCTTGAACGAGATTTCGGATGCGTCCGCCTTTATAAATCAAAGGCTCGCGGAAAACCCGAACGAGAGGAACATAGAAAGCTCAAAGATGGCTGTGAAGGATTTTGAGGAAAAGTTGAGGGAACTTTCAAACAAGAATGTTTTTGTATCTCCCAATCTATCAAAGATCGCAAGGGAAATATATCAAAATTTGAATAGGGCTCAGGAGGAACTTGCAAAGGGAAATGGGGAAAAGGCTCAGGAGGCTTTGAATGAGGCGAGGGAGGGGTTGGTAAAGTTGAGTCTTATGACTTCATCAAGCGCCCAGGCTTGCCAAAATTCCGGTGGATCCGGGATGGAGGGATATTTGAGACAGCTTTCAAGGATGGCGGGGGAGCAGGGGGCAATATCGGAAAACCTCGGGCAAGGCTTAAGCCCCGAGGAACTCGCCGAGCTCCTCGCAAGGCAGATGGCCTTAAACACCGCCCTAAGCGGACTGATAGAAAATATGAAAAAGGAAGGGATGCCGGGCGAAATCTTGAGAAAATTGGAAGAAACGTTAATGCAGATGCAAGAGCTTGAGAGGGATATGAGGGATCCTTTATCCCTTAAGAGACTTGAGAGCCTGAGGAAAAGGGCGGAGAAAATAAGGATAAGACTTCTGGAGGCTAGGGAGGCTTTGAGGAAGCAGAGGACGGAACCCGTATTTGAGGCGGAAAGGCCAAAACCCTACACCATAAAATCCCTTGAAAGCGGTAGGATAATAGATAGGAGGGTAATATCGGAGATTTACAGGAAGGTTTTAGCCGGCGAAAAGCTTACACCCCAAGAGAGGAGGATATACGAGAGTTATATTAGGCAATTTTTGGAATGAAAAAGATATACATATACGATTTTGGCTCGCAGTACACCCAGCTTATAGCGAGGAGGTTTAGGGAGCTTGGATATTATGCGGAGATATTGCCCTTTAACTTTGAACCGCCCGAGGATGCGGTCGCATTTGTCCTCTCCGGCGGTCCAGCAAGCGTATACGAAGATGGGGCACCCCTACCCCCATTAAGCGTCTTAAAGTCCGGCAAACCCATACTTGGGATATGTTATGGGCTTCAGGTTATAGCGCACCTTTTGGGTGGTAAAGTGGCACCATCCCAAAGGAAGGAGTACGGACCGGCTAACTTGGAAGTTTTAAAGGAGGATCATTTATTTAAGGGGCTTCCAGGATCCTTTAGAGTTTGGATGAGCCATGGGGATAAGGTGGAGGAAATTCCGGAAGGTTTTGAGGTTTTGGCTAAGACCGAGGGTTCACCGTACGCGGCAATATTCAACGAAAAGTTAAGGATATTCGGTGTTCAATTCCATCCGGAGGTGGCGCACACGGAATTCGGAGAAAGGATCTTAAGGAACTTTGCGGAGTATTCGGGAATTGAGAGGAACTGGACAACGGAGAACATATACGAAGAAATAGTGAGGGAGATAAGGGAAAGGGTTAAGGATGAGGGGGTGATCCTTGCGCTTTCGGGTGGAGTGGATTCAACCGTATTGGGAAAGATCCTTGAAAGGTCCCTCCCAAGGGAGCAGTTAAACTTCGTATTCGTTGATACGGGGCTTTTGAGGTACGGGGAGGTTGAGAGGATCAAAAAACTTTTCCCTTACGCCCACATCCTGAACGAAAAGGAGAGGTTTTTAAGTAGGTTGAAGGGGGTAAAGGATCCGGAGGAGAAGAGGAAGATTATAGGGAGGACATTCATAGAGGTTTTTGAAAGTTTCGCGGAGGATTTGGAGAAGAAGCCGAAATTTTTAGCCCAGGGGACCTTATATCCGGACCTAATAGAGTCAAGGTCGGTTTTTGGTCCATCCGCGAAGATAAAGACACATCACAACGTCGGTGGATTACCGGAAAATTTAAAATTTGAGCTTTTGGAACCCTTCAAGTTCCTCTTTAAGGATGAGGTTAGGAGGATAGGTAGGTATATGGGGTTGGATGAGGAGATAATAAACAGGCATCCCTTTCCAGGTCCAGGTTTGGCGGTTAGGATAATAGGGGAGGTGACGGAGGATAGGCTTGAGAGGTTGAGGCTTGCGGATAAGATAGTTGAGGAGGAGATGAGGAGGGCTGGGCTTTACGATAAGGTTTGGCAAGCCTTTGCGGTTTTAATACCTGTGAAAACCGTGGGAGTTCAAGGGGATTATAGGACGGAAGGGGAGGTGATAGCTATAAGGATCGTAGAGAGCATTGATGGTATGACCGCCCATTGGGTTAAAATTCCTTATGATGTCCTTGAGAGGATGAGCGAGAGGATAACGGGGGAGGTGAGGGGGATAAACAGGGTGGTTTATGATATCACATCAAAACCCCCATCAACCATAGAGTGGGAATAATCCTTAAAATTCTCGCCTCACTATTTGTCGGATTTTTCTCTTACCGAGTGGGATGGTTGAGCCTTGGAGGATCCCTCATCACATCGATCATGGCTTTTATCATACTTTACAAGCTTGGCTGGCTCTGGTCTTTACCCCCCTTATCCTTCCTTACCTTAGGTTCAATACTTTCAATATACAGCGGTAAGAGGGAAAGGAGGGATTACAAGCAGGTTTTGGCAAACGGTTTGCCCGCCCTTATTTGCGCCATAACCTCCTTTGAGGGGGGATATTTAACCGCCTTGGCGGTTTCCTTCTCGGACACCGTGGCAACCGAGATCGGAATAAAATTCGGAAGAAAAACCTACCTAATCACAAACTTTAAGGAGGTTCCGAAGGGGACATCTGGGGGAATAAGCCTTGAGGGGACACTTGCTGGGATCTTAACCATAACTGTATTGAGCGTTTTTGGTTGGTTGATGGGATTAAACCCTATTCCAATTTTTCTTTCGGCGGTTTTAGGATTTTTCTCGGACAGCATTATAGGGGCGACGTTGGAAAGTAGGGGGTACTTTGGGAACAACACGACGAATTTTTTGGCGGGCATTTTTGGATTGATAGTTTATATTTTCTTGCATCCTTAAAATATTCGCGATGGCAAGCCTGAAAGAAAAGATAAAGGTGGTAAAAAAGATCTTTCCCGAGGGGGATACCGCCATAATAGCGGCTTTACACGAGGTTCAGAACGAGTACGGTTATCTTCATCCGGAAGGAGTGAAGTTGATATCCGAAGTTTTGGGGTATCCGGAGGATTGGATAATGAGCGTTGCGAGCTTCTACCATATGTTCCACAAGGAAAAGGTTGGGAAGTACCACATATACCTATGCACGAATTTGAGCTGTATGATGGCGGGAGCTTACGAGATCCTTAAATTCCTTAAGGAGAACGTTAAGGAGGAAGAAGAATTTACTTATGAGGAGGCGGAGTGTATAGGGCTTTGCGATGGGGCACCCGCGGCCCTGATAAATGGCACCCCAATAACAAACCTAACCGTTGAGAAGATGGGGGAGATTTTGAGGGAACCCGAAAAGTTTGTACAAAAACAAGAGGAGACGTATTACGACCTTAAGGACCTTTATGATTAGGAAGGTCCTTATTGCCAACAGGGGGGAAATAGCAATAAGGGTGGCGAGGACTTTGAAGGAGATGGGGATAAAAACGGTGGGTATATTTACAAAAAATGACGAAAACTGGCCCTTCGTTTACATCGTTGATGAGGCTTACCCGGTGAGTGGGTACCTGAACATTGACGAGATCGTGGAAGTTGCAGTTAGGGCGGGTTGTGATGCGGTTCATCCTGGGTATGGGTTTTTGTCAGAGAATCCGAGATTTGCGGAGGCGATAATATCCGCGGGACTTATCTTCATAGGTCCATCGCCCTTATCTATGGAGCTTGTTGGGGATAAAGCCAAGGCTAAAGAGATAGCGAAGAGGGTTGGGGTTCCCGTTGTTCCCGGACTTCCCCCCTCCGAGGACCCAAAAGAGATATACGAGGGGATCTTGAAGATAGGTTTTCCGGTGTTGCTTAAGGCGGTGGGGGGAGGGGGAGGAAAGGGGATGAAACTCGTGCGAAATGAGGAAAACCTGATGGAGGTAATACTCTCCGCCCAAAGGGAGGCGTTTGAGGCATTCGGCGATGGAAGGCTAATAGCGGAAAAATTCGTTTTCCCAGCAAGGCACGTTGAGGTTCAGATAATGGGGGACAAGTTCGGGAACGTTTATGCCCTTGGTGAAAGGGAATGTTCCTTACAGAGGAGGCATCAGAAGATAGTTGAGGAGAGCCCTTCCGTTGGGATAACGGAAGAGATTAGGGAAAAGTTGTTTGATTATGCGGTGAGGATAGGGAAGGAGGTAAATTACGAGAATGCTGGGACATGCGAGTTTTTGGTTTCCGAAAGCGGGGAAGTATATTTCCTTGAGGTGAACGCGAGGCTTCAGGTGGAGCACCCCGTCACAGAAATGGTCACGGGACTTGACCTCGTTAGGCTTCAGGTGGAGGTTGCGGAGGGGAAAAGGTTGGATCTCGGAGGGATCCATAGGAGGGGGCATTCAATTGAGGTTAGGATTTACGCCGAAGACCCGGAAAGTGGATTTTTACCATCCTCCGGTAAGATCTTAGCCCTTGAGTTCCCACATATCCCCGGAATAAGGGTGGATACGGGGGTGGTGGAGGGGACGGAAATTACGCCGTTTTACGATCCCATGATAGCAAAAATGATCTCTTACGCTCCCGATAGGGAGCAGGCTAGGAGAAAGCTCGTAAGCGCATTAAAGGAAACCTTACTCATAGGTCCGAATACAAACCAGCACTTTTTGATATATCTACTTGAGAGCCCAGATTTCATTTATGGAAAAACTTACACGCATACGGTGGAAGAAATTTTGAGGAGGTATAAGGAGGAAAAGTTTGAGCTTCCGAAGGATATAGAAAATTTCGTTAGGAATTATAGGGAAGTGGAAAGAGGGAGAGTGGAAGGGGAGATTGAGCTCTGGAGGAAAATTCCTCCCAAGGTTTATCCATAAAAAAAACGCCCGGACCACGACCTACTTTCACCTCGCTCGGGGCGAGGCTATCATCGGCCCTGGGGGGCTTAACTTCCGGGTTCGGAATGGGACCGGGTGTTTCCCCCCCGGTATGGTGGTCCGAGCACTCAATAATGCCCAAATTTACCCCCAGCGTCAAGTAACCTTACTTCACCCTCTGTCCATGAAAGGTTTTTCTAAAGGCGTTTTCAAGGTCCTCTATTAGGTCATCCACATCCTCTATCCCGACGGAGAGCCTAATTAAATTTTCCGGAAAGTCCTTTATTGGGGATAGGGCGTGGGTGGTTAGGGCGGGTGCGGTTACTAAGCTATCGGTATCACCGAGGGAGACCGCAAAGTGGAAAAGGGATAGATTGCTTATGAATTTCTTTAGGTGATCGATATTTCCGTCCAAAACGAAGCTAACCATCCCAGAAAAACCGTTCTCCATCTGCCTGATTGCTATGTGGTAATACTTAAAGGATGGAAGGCCCGGATAATAAACCTTTAGTACCTCTTCCTTGCTTTCAAGGTACCGGGCGATCCTTAAGGCGTTTTCCGAATGCTTTCTCATTCTGACCGCAAGCGTCCTTATGCCCCTGGCGGTTAGCCATGCGTTAAACGGTTGTGCTATTGTTCCAAGTAGTTTCATCGTGTGTAAAACTTTCTTTATAAAATCCTCCTTTCCTACTATCACCCCACCTATTGTATCCCCGTGCCCAGAAAGGTACTTCGTTGAGCTGTGGATTACAGCATCCGCACCCAGATTTATGGGTTTCTGATGGTAGGGGGTTGCGAAGGTATTATCCACCAATAGGAACGTACCCTTTTCTTTGCATAACTTTGAAATGAGGGAGATGTCAAAGATGTCAAGGGTTGGGTTTGCTGGGGTTTCAATTAGGCAAACCTTATAACTTCCCCTTTCAAGATCCTCGTAAATGCTATCCGCATCCGAAAACTTAACCTTTATACCAAATTCCCTTAAAAATTCAAGGAGCTCCGATGTGCCACCGTACAAAGGTTTTGATGCTATAAGGCTATCTCCCGGTCTGAGTAATGTTAGCAGGGCGGTAATAATGGCGGACATACCCGAATTTAAACCTATCCCAGCTTCCGCTCCCTCAAGGATCGCCACCTTAGCCCCAAGGTATATGGAGTTTGGGTTGCTCACCCGGGAGTATATATGGTGGTGTTCGGTTCCGGTAAAAGCTCCGTATGCCTCCTCAATGGAGTCAAATAGGTACGTTGAGGTTTGGTATATAGGGAGCCTGTGGGAATTTATTGATTTGTTTAGATGGGCGTCCAGTTTATGGAACGCCTCCTCATCCAATCCCCTAACAATTTTTGTATCATCTTTCATATTCCTCCAAATGTAAAACCTCAAAGGCGGGGATAACGTAAATTACATCCCCCCTAAAAATGACGTTAAGGTCCATGTCTAAGTCCTCAAAGGTACCTTCAAGGGCTCCGCCCGGCGTGAAGATCTTTACGGTTTTACCTATGGTTGAAAGGTTCTCCCTGTATTCCCTTACCACTTCCCCTATGCTCTTTCGGTCTATTTCCATAAGCCCTTTTCCGATATTATAAGCGAGAAATTCAAGGTCGTAAGTTTTACCTGTGATAAGGTGTAGCGTAGTGGATGAGGGGATGGGGGGTTCCTTTTGGTTTACGTTTAAGCCTATACCCACCGCAATTAGGTTTTCCCTCTCCTCAACGAGGATCCCGCAAATTTTTTTATCTTTGTAATACACATCGTTCGGAAACTTTATTCTTGCGTTAATTCCCATGTGTAAAAGGATTTTATATACCACAAGGGCACTTCCAAACATGAACTTAATACCATCGTACTCCACTTTCTTCTCAAACAAACCCGTCATCCAAAGTCCCCCCTCTTGGGAAACCCAAACCCTCCCGTACCTACCCCTACCCTTAACTTGTACGTCCGCCCTAACAAAAAACGGAATTCTTACCTTATCTTTTAACCTAAAAACTTCCTCGTTTGTGGAATCCGTTTCCTTTAAGTGTATGATCCTGATTTCATCTTTTTCTTCCATTCCCGCAAAACCCTTACCCTCTCTTTGGGTTCTATGTAATCTATAAACAAAACACCGTTTAGGTGATCCGTCTCGTGCATCAAAACCCTTGCATACAATCCCGTGGCGGTTATCTCAACGGGAAAGAGATCTTTCCCTCTAAGCTCGTACCCTTTTAGGGTGCAAAGGTAAGGTCTCTTTATTTCATAATAAAGGTCAGGGAAGGATAGACATCCTTCTTCCCTCACCTCCTCACCCTCATGGTATATTATCTGCGGATTTACTATTACCTTAACTTCCCCCTTTTTTCCCGTAAGCTCCCCCATATTCACGACGAAAACTCTCTTTTTTACGCCTATCTGGGGGGCGGAGAGGCCCAGGCCATCGTAAGCGAACATCGTATCTATGAGGTCTTCAACTAAGGAAAAGAATTCCTCCCCAGGGTTTTTTATATCAACTTCCTCGCAAACTTCCCTTAAAATCGGATCGGGAAAGATCCTAATTTTTCTTACCATTTATAGCCTCCCTTATGGCCCAAGCCTTAAACCTAACGGGAACCCCAGCCGAAACCTCTATTATCACCTCATCATCCCTCCTCTCTAAGAACGTCCCCACTATCCCAGATTCCGTCACTACCTTATCCCCCCTCTGGAGCTTTTGGATCATCTCCCTCCTCCTCTTCTCCTCCCTTTGCTGGGGCATAATTATGAAAAAGTAAAGGGCGAGGATCAAAATTAAGAAAGGAAAAACCATCGTAAGAATGTCCATCATTTGGATATTATAAGGTGGGAAGGTTTTCAAATGTAGAATTTGGGGATGTTTGTTGGGATAGACGCCCACGCGGTAGCCTACAGGGGATATTACGCCTTTAAGGATAAACAGCTAAGGAATTCAAAGGGTGTTCCAACCTCCGCGGTTTATTACTTTTACGTCCTATGGAAGGATATTAAGAGGAGCTTGAGGCCCACTTACGCCCTTTTAGCCTTTGACAGTCCAAAGCCCACGTTCAGGCATAAGGTTTTACAGCAGTACAAGGCTCAAAGGCCACCCACGCCAGATGAGGTTAAAATTCAGGTAGATCTAATAAGAAAACTGGGGGAGGCCCTGGGAATAAAAACTTATAACAGGGAGGGGTACGAGGCGGATGATATATTGGCTTCTGCGGCGAGGAAGTTCAAGGAGAGGGGTATAAAGTCCGTTTTGGTAACTATGGATAAGGACATAATGTCCTTGGTGGATGAGGATATAAGGGTTATGGATATTGCGACGGAGGAGAACGAGATATTGGATGCTGGAAAGGTTGAGAGGAAGTTTGGGGTAAAACCCCATCAAATACCGGATTATCTCGTCTTGGTGGGTGATACCGCGGATAATATACCCGGCGTTAGGGGTGTGGGGGAGAAGAGGGCTAAGGAGCTCTTGAATTCCTTTGGATCCATTGAGGGGATCCTTGAGAATATAAACAAGATAGATAGAAAAATAGCAAGCGCGATCCTTGCGGAAAGGGAAAGACTTTTGGAATTCAAGAGAAAAATTTTCTCGTTGGATTTTGAGGCGTTTGATGGGGATGTTGAGGATCTGAGGTTGTTGGAGCCCAATAGGGGGAAGTTGATAGGGATATTGAGGGAACTGGAATTCTTCACCGCCCTAAACGACATTGCGGAATACCCAAAACTTCCGGAAATAAAGAAGTACGAAGGGCAAGACTTTATATCCGTGGCATTTGATGGGAAGTGGTACTTTGGCAATGGCAGGGAAATTTTTGTTTCCGAGAAGGTTAGCCCGGAACAGTTGGAAGGGAAATACTGCATAAATTCAAAGGAGATTTATAAGGCTTTACCCGATGCTGGAAAACTCTACGATCTTTCCATAGGTGATTATCTCATACTTCCCGAAATTGAGGAGATGGAAAAGGATAGGCATAACCTTGAATCTTTGGCGTTAAAGTACAAGGCTTGGAAGATTACCTCCCCTCTGGGCGCTTTCTCCGCCCACCTCTCCTCCCTGATAGGTGAAGGGATCCTGAAAACCTTAAAGGAAGAAAACCTCTGGGACATATACGAAAATCTTGAGATACCCCTAAGTAGGGTTTTGGCTTATATGGAAAGGAATGGGGTCTTGATATCGAGGGAAAGATTGGAAGAGCTAGGTAGGGAGCTGGATGAGAACTTAAGGGGAATTGAGAGGGAAATTTATAACCTTGCGGGTATGGTTTTTAACTTAAACTCTCCAAAGCAATTGGCAACCGTTTTATTTGAAAGGCTAAAACTCCCCCCAATAAAGAAGACGAAAACGGGTTATTCAACGGATGTTGAGGTTTTAACAGAACTTTCAAAACTTCATCCCTTACCCGCAAAGATCCTTGAGTACAGGGAGCTATTTAAGATAAAATCCACCTATGTGGAGGGTTTAAAGAAGTACATACAAAGCGATGGTAGGATCCGCCCAACTTTCTCACAGACGACGACCGCTACCGGTAGGCTTTCCTGCTTAAATCCAAACCTACAGAACATCCCTGCAAGGGGAACTTGGGGAAAGAAGGTTAGGGAATGCTTTATCGCTCCGGAGGGTTATAAGATCGTATCCTTTGATTATTCGCAAATAGAACTAAGGATATTGGCGCATCTAAGTGGGGATGAAAACCTTAGGGAAGTCTTTTATAGAAATGGGGATGTACATATGGAAACCGCAAAGACTCTTTTCGGGAAGGATGAGATTTCGGATGATGAAAGGAGGGTCGCAAAGACGGTTAATTTTGGGATAATTTACGGGATAAGCCCTTATGGACTTTCAAGGAGCATAGGTGTGGATCAGGATACCGCGAGGGAAATGATAAAGAGGTATTACGAAAGATTTCCAAGGGTTAAAAAATGGCAGGAGGAGATGATTGATTTTGCAAGTAAAAACGGATTTGTTCAAACCCTCCTCGGAAGGAGGAGGTACATATTCGCGGATCCGAGGGTAAACGATGAGTACAGGAGGATAACCATAAATACCCCAGTGCAGGGTTCCGCGGCAGACCTAATAAAGAAGGCTATGATAGAGATCTACGAACTTATAAAAGATAAAAACAGCAAGATGATCCTTCAGGTTCACGACGAGCTCGTATTTGAGATCCACGAGGATGAAATGGATCTGATACCAAAAATAAAGGACATTATGGAGAACGCTATAAAGCTTGACGTTCCGATTGTTGTTGAGTTTGGGGTTGGGGAAAGTTGGGCGCAGGTGAAGGGCTAATCTTTCATCCTTATAATACTTTCTTCGCCGGGGTGGCGGAATTGGCAGACGCGCATGGTTGAGGGCCATGTGGGGGCAACCCCGTGCGGGTTCAAGTCCCGCCCCCGGCATTGAAGAAGGTTATTTTTTTCTTTGTAAGTCTATTTTTGGTTATAGCTTACATCCTCTTCACCGCCATGTACAATCAATCCTATTACCTTGAGGCGGATCGGATAGTTGAAAACCCTTCAAAGTTTGAGGGTAAGAGCGTAAAGGTTTCCGGTGTGGTTTTTGGGGTGGAAAAGTGGGGAAGGAATTACTCGTTCTTCCTTTCAAAGGAAGGGAAGGGGGTATTTGTGAAGTATTCGGGGGCGGTTCCCGACGCTTTCGGCGAGGGGGTCCCTGTGGTGGTGGAGGGAACTTATAAGGGCGATACAATTTTTGCCAAAACCATTCTAACAAAATGCCCCTCAAAATACGAATCCGCCCAGAAATAGTGATAATTTTCTTCCTACTTTCCTGCGCGGAAGGTGAAAAAAGGGAGAAAATAGATTATAAAATCTTCGTTGAGGTGGATACGGTTAAATTTGGCGAACTTAGGAGGTCCTTTAAAGCCTGGTGCATAGTAAAACCATCAAAGGTCGTTGCGATAGTTTCCGATGTTGATGGCGTCGTAAGGAAGATAAAATTTAAGCCCGGGGAATACATAAGGGAGGGGGATACCTTCGCGGAGATCTACAGGGGACCTGTTTATAGGTCCTTGCCCATAATTTCAAGCTCGGGGGGTGTTTTGGATGGGGTATTCGTTGAGGAGGGCTCGCCGGTTAAAGTGGGAACGGTTTTGGGTGTAATCTCAAAGGGGGGAAGGGAGGTGGAGATTTACATACCTTTAAAGATGAGGAAGATGGTGAAGGTGGGAGGGGAGTTCCTTTTGAATGGAAAGGTGGGAAAGATAAATTACATATCAAACGTTCCAGCGGATAGTATTTTATCTTTTGTGGCAAGGGGAAATTTGGAAGGGGCGGTGGAGGTGGGGATATATACATGTAATGTTATTCTTGAAAAAAGGAAAGATGTACATTTTGTGAGGTCATCCGCCATATTGGGGGATACTTTGGTTTATAAGGTGGTTGGGGATAGGGTTAAGGCGGTAAAGGTGAAAAGGATATTTGAGGACGATGAGGGAAACATAGCGATAGAATCCGAGCTTAAGAGGGGAGATACGGTGGTGGTTTTGGGTGGGGAGATGTTGAGGGAGGGTTCCAGGGTTGCCTTCTGACAACCATAAAATTCTCGTTTCCCATTAAATGAAATACTCTTTACCGCTCTTTTTGAGCGACCTAGTGGCGATAATCCTCTCCGTATTCCTTGCCTTCCTCGTGAAGTTCAGGGGACAGTACCTCGTGGAGCTACAAAGGGATAGGTGGGTTGAGGGAACTCTTATGGCACTATCCATCCTCATAATATCCATCTTCAAGGGGGTATATACGAAAAGGAGGCTTTTCTTCGAGGACCTAAGGGACACCTACGAAAACCTGTTTTTATCCTTCATCCTTATATTCGCTTACTTTGCCCTTGCCAAGGGGGATGCGGACTATTCCCGTATGTTTGCCCTTTTGTCCTTCGCCTTTTCGGCGATTTTGATCCCTTCATTTAGACTCTTTACCAAGAGGATCTTCAGGAACTTGATGTCGGAGGATGTGTTGGTTTTGAAGGGTCCGGAGTGCGAGAAGGTATATAAATTCTTGGAAAGGAATTGGTATTTATCCTATAAACCCCTTGGACCCGTGGAAATTTCGGATATTGAAAGTTGGGTGGGGAAGGTGGGAAACGTTGTAATCCCAAGGCTCCCATTCCTCTCGGAATTTACCCACGAGATCGCCACTATAAGCACGAAGTTTAAGCGGATCTTCTTCATACCCGACGTTGAAGGGATACCCTTTATGAAAAAAGTCTTCCACTTTGACCCATCTTACAATTTACCCTTGATTGAGACGCACTTTGAAGGCTCGGATCCTATAAACTCCTTCCTCAAAAGGTTATTTGATATAGCCTTTTCCCTAATCGTAATAACCTTAACCTTCCCCCTAATTCTCATCATCGCATTATTAATAAAGCTAACATCAAAGGGTCCAGTGATATACAAACAAAAGAGGGTGGGAAAGGGCGGAAGGGAGTTTTACCTTTACAAATTTAGAACCATGTACGAGAACGCGGACGAGATGTTAAAGGAGATCCTTGATAAAGATGAGAAACTTAGGGAAATTTGGGAGAAGAAAAGAAAGATCCCAAATGATCCAAGGATCACGTGGATTGGGAGGTTCTTGAGGAAATTCTCCTTGGATGAGCTCCCACAATTCTTTAACGTATTAAAGGGGGATATGAGCGTTGTGGGTCCAAGGCCCGCTTTGAAGGAGGAGGTTGAGAAATATCACGGACATTTGGCGAAGTTTTATTATATGGTCAGACCGGGGATAACGGGTTTGTGGCAAGTAAGTGGAAGGAGCGACACCGACTTTAAAACCCGTGTAAAACTTGACGTAATTTACGTCCTTAACAGTTCCCTCTGGTTAGATATAGTGATCCTTTTAAAAACCGTACTTGTGGTTTTAAAAGGTGAGGGGGCATATTGATGATAACCTTTTTAACTCCTGAGCTTGTTTGCGATAGTTGTGAGAACGGTTTAAACCATAGGTACATATTTGCCGAAAATGGGAGGGTTCATATATCTTACCACAAGAGGGTTGGGGGAGTTTGGCAGGTCTTCTATAGGATGAAGGATATATCGTGGTATCCCGAGGAGAGGGTAACTAACACCTCCGCGGATGCCAAGTACCCATCAATACTCGTATTTAGGGATAGCGTCTTCTTAGTTTGGCACGATTATAGGGTTGGTGGAATAAGCAACATAGAGATCTTCTTTAATGCCAAAAGGATCTTTGATATCTCCTGGAACCTTGAAACTAGGCTAACTTACACGAATTCGGGGGGACCAGGGGATAACGGGTATTTACCAACGATAAAAGAAAATGGCGGGAAATTATTTATAATTTGGTACGATTATAGGGATGACCCAACATCAAACAGGGCTCAGATATACTTGAAGGTTAGGGATAGCGTATGGGGGAGCGATGTTAGGATCTCAAATTCACCGGCTAACGCCTGGTACCCTGCCTTTGATTTCAGGGGGGATACCCTTTTCGTGTTTTGGGCGGACAATAGAAATTCGGCTTACAACATTTATGGGAATTGGGGATATGGGGATCAGAGGATAACCGACGTATCCTCGGGTTACCCGGATGTGGCAAACTCTTCGGGCAAGCTCCTTTTGGTTTATACGAATTCCTCAAGTTCTCCCCCGAGGATCTCTGCAAAGATATATGACGGTTCTTGGGGATCCCAGTTTGATGTAAGGCCATCGGGCAGATCGCAAAGCGACCCTACGGTTGTTCGGGATGGTAGAGGTGGTTGGATCGTAGCCTGGAGCGAGGATTTTGGTGGGGACAGGGATATATTCGGCGTAAGGTTGAATAGTTTGGGAATTATAACGGATAGCTTTAGGATCTTTATGCCCGGAAATCAAAATAGGCCCTCCCTTTTCGTTGATGAAAACGGTTATATACACCTCACTTTCGTTGATTATACTAACCCCTTTTTTCCAAAGATATACTACACAAAATCTTCTGAGCCATTAAAGTTGAGAGAATTTTCGCGGGATAAAAAGACTAACGTAAAACCCATAACCTTAAAAGGTAGGAAGCTGTATTTGAGGGGTTATTCCATATCCGGTAGGAAATTAGCGGGAAATCTTTGAGAGAACCTGATTTATTGCGTAATATGCCAAGGCTAATATCCTCTCCTCGTTGTCCCCCTTCTGGATTATGTGGGCGGGTTTACTTAGACCCATAAGGATGGGCCCTATGATCTTTACGTCAGCTAGGGAGGAAAGGAGTTTGTAAGCTATGTTTGAGGAGTTTAAGTCCGGGAATATTAGGATATTTGCGGATTTCCCTTTTTGGGCGAGCTTTGAAAATGGGTAAAACCTCTTCAGGAGTTCTTCGGAAAGGGCAACATCCGCGTGCATTTCCCCATCAACCAAAAGGTCAGGATACCTTGAGTTCAATATTTCCACCGCTTTCCTCATCTTTTGTGGGGACTGGAGGTTTGATGTCCCGAAATTTGAGAAGGAAACGAAGGCGATAGCAGGTTCATAACCAAATTCCTTGGCAACCTCCGCGGACATAAGGGCAATATCAACGAGATCCTCCACATCCGGTTCCGGATTTACTGTGGTATCCGCCATAAATATTGCGCCTTTTTCGGTAAGGGCTATGTAAAGGCCCGCGACCTTCCTTATACCCTCCTTAGGCTTTATTATCTCTAGCAAGGGCTTTATTGCCTCGTTATAGTTATGAACCACGCCGTAAAGGAGGGCATCAACGTATCCATCGTAAAGCATTAAAGCTCCCAAATATCCCGGGTTCTTTATCTTCTCCTTCGCATCCTCGTACCCCAAACCCTTCCTCCATCTTAGCTTCCACAAAAGGTTCGCATAGTACTCAAGCTTATCAACGTCGCTTGGATCCACTATTTCCGCCTCAAAGTCTAATCCTAAGTCGGAAATTAGGGAGCTTATCCTATCCGGGAAACCTATGAGGACGGGTTTTGCGATCCCCTCATCGCTTAAGGCGTTGGCAACCCTAAGTATCGTCTCGTTCTCGCCTTCTGGGAAAACTATTTTCGGGATATAAACGGGTTGGCTTTTTACCAATATCGCCCTAACTGTGCCTATCGCCCTCTCGGAATATGCCCTTAACCTTTCCGTATATCCTTTGATGTCAAAATCCTTTAACCTCGCCACCCCATCCCTCAACGCCGCCTTTGCAACCTCGGGTGAAACAGTGTATATCAGCCTTGGGTCAAGGGGTTTCGGTATTATGTAATCCTTTCCAAAGGAAAGCTTCCTTAATCCGTAAGCCTTTAGGACGTTTTCTGGTACATCCTCCCTTGCGAGGTTTGCCAAAGCTAAAGCCGCCGCGATCTTCATATTATCCGTAATTTTCGTTGCCCTGACGTCAAGGGCCCCCCTGAATATGTAAGGGAAACCCAGTACGTTGTTAAGCTGGTTTGGATAATCCGACCTTCCCGTAGCTATTATCGCATCCGGGCGAACCCTTTGGGCAACCTCGTATGGGATCTCGGGCACGGGGTTGGATAGGGCAAAAATCACGGGCCTTTCCGCCATAACCCTTAAGTCCTCTTCCGTTAATAGGTTTGGACCGGAGACCCCTATGAACACGTCCGCCCCCTTCATCGCGTCGTGTAGCGTTCTTTCATCCGTTTCAACCGCAAACTTCTCCTTGTAAGGGTTCATCCCCTCCACCCTACCCTTGAATATCACCCCCTTAGTATCCACAAGCCTCATATTTTCTTTCTTCACCCCGTACTTGGTTAATAGATCCGCTATCGCTATTCCTGCTGCACCAGCCCCCAAAATCACCAACTTTATATCCTCAAATTTTTTATTCTGTAGGTATAGGGCGTTTATAAGTCCCGCCAACACTATAACCGCCGTTCCATGCTGGTCGTCGTGGAAAACCGGAATATCCAAGAGCTCAATAAGTTTCTCCTCAACGTAAAAACATTTTGGAGCCTTTATATCCTCAAGGTTTATTCCCCCAAAGGTTGGAGATATGGCCTTAACTACGTTAACGAATTCGTCGGGATCCTCCGCGGATACCTCTATATCTATTGCGTCAATATCCGCAAGTCTCTTGAAGAGTAGGGCCTTGCCCTCCATTACGGGCTTTGCTGCCAAAGGTCCTATATCCCCCAAACCCAAAACCGCGCTCCCGTCGCTTATAACCGCCACGAGGTTAGCCTTGGTGGTGTAAATATAGGCGCTTTCTGGATTCCTGTATATTTCCATTGAAACTTCCGCAACACCCGGCGTGTATGCCAAAGATAAGTCCCTTTGGGTCTCCGCCTTCTTTGAAGGTACAATGGAAATTTTCCCAGGCTTACCCTCCGAGTGATACCTAAAAACCTCCTCCGTTTTTATCTTTAGGTTGGACATAGTAGAGATTTTATGGTTGTAGTTTTGACTATTCGTTTGGTTTGCCTGGAATCAATTTTTCTCCAGTCTGCTCCACATCCCTTTCACCCAACGGTTTTACGGAACCTTCAAATCTCTTTGAAAAGTTGTATGAAAGGGAAATCATTATCATCCTTGTAGGTTGTTGCTGTTGATATTGATAATATCCCCCTACTTGGGTTCGGGAAATTGGTTTTTGCAAACCAAAAGGATCGTTGAAGAATATGAACAGGCTGAGGTTTCCTAAGGGTACTACGAATGCAAGGTAAGAGAATATTTGCCTATCCACCTCATAAAAGCGGTATTTGCTTGAGGGAGATATATAAACGTAACCCTGAATTACGACAAGGAACAATATCCCCTGAACGGAAAGACTCAAACTGTAGGACGTATCCGAAACACTTGCGTACCTATGATTATACCCGTTAATACCGAAGTTGATATCGAATATCCCAACGGGCAAAGGTCCCAATTGTTTTAATAGCCCGACATTATAGCTTAAGGTTGTGGAAAATCCCAATCTACTGCCCTCCCTGTAGTTCATATTATAACTAACCGCAACGGGATATGGGGACAAAACGTAAGTTGTATCCTCTATGATGTTGGAGATCCTCTTATAGTAAAACTCGGGATTTATGGAGAACTTACCCTTCTGTAAATTCATAGACATTACGAAGTTGTCGCTTATCTCGGGCAAGAGTCTTGGATTACCCTTAAACAAGCTATTCGCATTTTGGAAGTGATAAATAGGAAGAAGGTTCCTCTCGTCGGGCCTCCATATCCCCCTCCTGTATCCAAATTGCATGTCCCCAAGGTTAAACCGATAAATCAAACTTAAAGACGGGAAAAGATTTTGATATGAATTAATTACATCGGTTCTCTCATACCTCAACCCAGTCTTGTACTCAAACTTCCAAAATGTCGAATTCAGATCCACATAAGACGCCCCAACGAACCTCTTCATATTAAAGCTTCCATCCCCAATGTCGGGAAAGTTTGGATTCCCAAATGTGTCAAAAGAGTAACTTAATGCGTGCATGTTCAACATCCCCTTTGTTCCTAAACTCACCTTCGTTTTCCCTATATCCAACACGTAATCCACTTGCCCAAAAAGTTTTTCCTGAGGCCTTTGGGTTTGATAAACTATCTTCCAAGAGCTCGAGGAATCTAACCTGTAGGATTCATACGGGACCCTTGAGTAATAAAAGGATAACTTTAAGCCCTTGAAGGCATAATCGGAGGTTATGTAAAAATTACCACTTCTGTTCCTCCAGTACAATTTTCCCAATATGGTTGAGTCCCCAAAATATCTATTTTGGGATGCGTCCAAGATCTGATTCTGAAAGTTCCCACCCATCTCAAGGGATAAATTCCCATACCTGAAACCTAAAGTACCATTTAGGGAAGGAAGAACTGTATTTATATTAAGCCTTGATACAAAGCTGGATCCATCCGGGAACCTTACGCTATCAATCGTAGACCCAACGATCCTCTCCCTTCCCCCATCCACCCTAAAATAGGTTGTAAAATTTCCGTAATTTATTGCATATAAAATGTTGAGGTTATAACCCAAGAAGTTTGACCCTCTAACTTGGGAATTCAGGCTATAGCCCAGTTCCCTCTGCTTCTTCGTTACAACGTTTATTACCGCTTCACCCTCCGCATCCCACTCCGCACCCGGATTTGTTATCACCTCTATATACTCCACAAAACCCGCAGGTATATCCTTTAAACTCATATTCGTTGGCTTTCCATCCACAAAAAGAACATATCTATCGCTACCCATCACCCTTACATTCCCCTCAGCATCCACTTCAACGCCCGCTACCCCCCTCAATATGTCCGATGCCCTCCCCCTCTTCTCCACCTCCCCCTTCGGATATACCACCTTCCTATCCACCTTATACACCACCTTCGGTGCTTCGGCTTCTACCACCTGCTCCTTTATCGGTATAGGCTTTGGCTTTAAAGTTATCGTTAAAAAGGTATCCCTCTCCAAATCTATTCTAATCTCTTTCCTCTCATACCCTATGAAGCTCGCAACTATCCTATAATTCCCCCTCTCTATCCCCTTTATCTCAAAGTTTCCAAGCGTATCCGTGTATGTCCCCCCAACCCTCTGAGTATCCCTATACACCATAACCACAGCATAACCCATAGGCTTTGAACTTTCTTCATCCATCACCTTGCCCTTGATGGTTAGGGATATTAATAAACTTATCATCCTTCGCCTCGTATTTTATGGGGTGAAGGAAAACTATTTCACGATCAGTTTCTTATAACTCCCATCTGTGCTTTTTACGTAATAAACCCCCTTCTTCAAACCTCTCACATTCTTATAATCTCCCCTATAAACTACCCTTCCCAAAACATCATACACCACCACGTTAGCGTCCCTACTGGTGTTGGTTGATGTTCCTATTTCAAAATTCCCATTATTCTTTGAGAAGATCGCCCAGCATCCTTCCTTTGTACAACCGCAGATCAGTCCGCTACACGTACCACCCGGACATTGACACACAGCTTCCGTTCCATATTCGGGGTTTCCGATCCCATAGAGATAGAAAGGCTTTAACAACCTATACCAAGGGCGACATCTACTCAAGAGTATATCCGATATTTCCACCGCCTCATACCCTATCTTCCTCAAATATTCCGCATTCTCGGAGGCGTAGGCGGATATGAGGGCTGTGTTATTCGTGGATGTTACCTCATCCATCCTCTTTACAGCCTCGTTTATATACTCGGCTAACGTTTCAAAGCTCTTATCCATATCGCAGGTGTTCGTGCTCTTAACCTCCGCCTTTAAGGCGACTACCTTCTCATATATATCCCCTAAACCAGCGGTTCCTATTAAAATGATCAACATTTCCCACCTCCTTTTTATTTTGGCTAACCAATTAATAATGCCTAAATTATCCTCCCCAGTCAAGTATCATTTTCGGCTATAAAATATTCAACTCAAGCGGCGGTAGCTCAGGGGTAGAGCACCAGCTTCCCAAGCTGGGGGTCGCGGGTTCAAATCCCGTCCGCCGCTCTTTGGTTGAATTCTCCCTCTTTTATTCCCCCCTACCTCCCAATCCCACCTTATTTCTTCTTGAAGGGCAAGCGAAGGTTGAATTAAGCGCGGGACTTTCCCAAAGCGACTTTTTCCCCTTATCCCTAAAACCCGACAGCTTACCTCAAGGTTTTTACTTCCCCACCGCTTTAAAGGTGGCAAGCGCAAACAACATATCCTTACACGCCCTTTTAAAGCTCGGAGATTTCAATTTCTTCCTCTCCCTTCCCAACCTCAATTCCTCGCCGATATTCGGCACAAGCTCCCTTCCAAGCTACAACCTTCCAATAATAGCCTGGAAAAGGGTAGATCTGACAATTTACGACACCTTAGAACCAGCCGAAGTAAAAAATTTAATTTCAAAAACCCCCATAGTTTGGCACCTTAAGGGTTATGCGACCATTACCCCACAACCCGATTCAAGGTCCGAAGTTAAATTTTTCCCAGTTCAGTTTTTGATATTTAGGGAAATTGGAATCTTGGGTTTCGGTTTATTTGGGAATATTGCTTACTTGGGTGGAAAAGGGCATTGGAAATTTAGGTATTTGGGTTCGGAGTTTTTACTTGATACATTTTGGGTGGAAGGTGTGAAGTTTGAGGCGGAAGTTTTTAAGCAACTTTATACGGATTCCGTAGGGCTTTATTCTTACGAATTTTCCATAAAACCCCTCCTCCTTTACAACTTCGGGACGAACTTTGTTTATACACTTTCAAACTTCAAACTTGCCCTTTCCTTTGAATACCTACCAAACTTTGATATCCCATATACTTTCTCCGGAAGGTACCTTTTCGTTGATAGCCTTTACGGAGCTTGGAGGAGAAAATATTCAAACTTCAAGGATCTTTATGCGGAATATTCGGCGGATACGGTGGTGATAAAAGGAAGCGGTATAGTGGGTTTTATGTCGGATTCCCAGGCTATAAGGGGTGGGAACTTTTCGGGGGAAGGTAAAATAAAGGTGAAGGGCAGGCTAATATATTCCACTTTCCTTTCATATAACCTTGACAGGACGAAGTTTTTCGTTTCATCAATTTCAAACAGGGGGGTCTCAACCCTCTTTTCCTTTGGTGGGGAATACGGTTTTAGGGGGTTTTTGTTTTATCCGTTTTGGAATGAGTGGGGTTATTGGAGGTTTGGGGGATTTGCGGAGTTTGAAAGCATAAACTTTTACCTATATATCGGGAGGAACTTCGGAAGGCTCAAAAATGAACATTTTGAAGTTTATGTTCCACCCATAAGTCGTAAGCTTCCAGGTTATATTTACGGCTTGGGATTGTATCTATACTTCTAAAACTTCCTCCTCAATCAAAAAACCCTTAAGGTCCGTCACGATCATCCTATCAACATCTTGGGCGGTGAGAAGGGAGAAGGGATCCCTTGATGGCACCCCTATGGGGTAAAATTTCTTCCTTTTTTTCTTGCGAACTTTTTGAAAGAGGATAAACTCTACACTTTTTTGTTCCTCATGGACGAGTTGGGTATAACGTTTGAAGATCGCCCAAACCCTAACCCTATAATATACGCACTTTCTACCGAAAATCGGTGATTTAATGGGATCCTCAAGGGGCAAAATTTTAACTCTCATTTTCCAACCTTACCAAATAACTCCTTTCAATATCGTTTATTCTGAAAACCTCAACCCTAAACCCCATCCCCTCGGCGATCTTTTTGTATTCCTCCGGCTCTATGATATTCACATCCAAACCCGTGAAGAACCTATGAAAGGGCCTGTGCAGGCGGGTAAAGGTTGAAAATCCCGTAAGGCTTATTATGGCAGTTTTTGATACCTCTTGGATCTTCCTCAGAGCCTCCGTATGATCAAATAGGACGAACACGTGCATACTAACCAAAAGGTCAAACTTATCCTTCACATCAAAAAAATCCATAAAGATAAAATCCACATTGCTTAAATTCAACCTTTTGCACCTTAAGACCCCTTGAAAGGAGGTATCTATGGCGGTTATTTTAGAGTGGGGAAGGGCGAGGGAGAGCCTTTTGGTTAAAAAACCATCGGAAAATCCAACCTCCAAAACGGTTTTAGGTTTAACCTTTAAAGCTTCCCTAATAAAAGCTTCCGCCACTTCCCTCCTGAACCAAAATAGAGGGGGGAATAAAAAAACTAAAGCCCTAATCTGAGGGGCACCGTAATATACCCTTCCAAGTATTTCCCTCAAAATTCGCGGGATAGGTTTATTGGTATGTTGATGGTTTGGGTTTGTAAGTTTGGTACGTTTAGGTCAAAAACCATATTCCCATCAAGGGATAAGGTTATCTTGTTTGAGGAAAGAAGGACATCTATAGCCTCTAAGGCTTTATCATAAGTTGCGATTGCGCTTAATGTTATATTTGCACTGCTTGATGATGCTATTTTCGTTTGGGAGGTTGTGGAAATTTTGGTAAGGGCGTAGTTCCCAACCTTTACGTTGAGATCTATTCCCTTAAGGACAATCTCAAAAGGATAGGGGTTTTGAACGTTAAGAGTTATGTTTAGGGTGATGCCCGTAAGGTCCATCTTTGTATTGTAATCCTTTATGCTGATTGTAGGGAAAACATCAACTTGGGCAATTAGAACTAACCCCATCATAAGAGTATATTTTAAGGCAGAGAGGTTGTTTCAATCCCTTATAGGAACGTAATAAACGGTTGGGTAGCCCGCCTAACATACCAAACCACCCCAAGTTTCAATCCCTTATAGGAACGTAATAAACCATAGTACGTGGGCAGGATCAATCAAAATGGTATGGTGGTTTCAATCCCTTATAGGAACGTAATAAACAAGGTAAAATTCCGCTGTTTATTCCGACAATCTACATGTTTCAATCCCTTATAGGAACGTAATAAACGAAGGTTGGATATGGCATTATACAGAACTTTGCCGTTTGTTTCAATCCCTTATAGGAACGTAATAAACTAGATTTCAGGATGATTTCAGAGCGTGCGGATACGGGTTTCAATCCCTTATAGGAACGTAATAAACAGCTTGCAAGAAAGCTAAAGGAGATCTCCAGCAAGCGTTTCAATCCCTTATAGGAACGTAATAAACGGGAATAATGCGGGAGAGTATAACATAAGTAGCCCACCTGTTTCAATCCCTTATAGGAACGTAATAAACTTATAGCCTTAATGTTGATAGCGTTTGGAAGATTGTGTTTCAATCCCTTATAGGAACGTAATAAACTGCTTGGCCAAACAGTTGGCAAAGCATCAGAAAGTACAGTTTCAATCCCTTATAGGAACGTAATAAACTGTATGAACTTTACGATTGCCTTAAGAGCTCTTACGATGTTTCAATCCCTTATAGGAACGTAATAAACCAAAACTTCCTTATCGTGCATATAGCAAGATTTATTCAGTTTCAATCCCTTATAGGAACGTAATAAACATTTTACGATGGCCTTAATTGCCTGAACAACGGCTTTGTTTCAATCCCTTATAGGAACGTAATAAACTTCCTCACCTCCTTCTCATCCAAAATACCAAAAGTAGTTTCAATCCCTTATAGGAACGTAATAAACCTTGAGAATTGTTTCTGATAATTCGTTAGGAATATACAGTTTCAATCCCTTATAGGAACGTAATAAACTTGATTTGAGATGCGGGGTCTAAAACAATTTCTACTTCGGTTTCAATCCCTTATAGGAACGTAATAAACTGGGAAATCACCACAACAGGTGGGTAATGCTCATAAGTTTCAATCCCTTATAGGAACGTAATAAACTAGGGTAGCCTAACATACCAAACCACACCAATAATGCCGTTTCAATCCCTTATAGGAACGTAATAAACAGGGATGCTTCAAGCAACGAGATATGAATTGGTTTTGTTTCAATCCCTTATAGGAACGTAATAAACGCTTACAAAAGCCACCAAAACAGAAATTAAAAAAATGTTTCAATCCCTTATAGGAACGTAATAAACATTTCCAAGATGGCGCGTAGTAGAAGCGATGCAGAAGTTTCAATCCCTTATAGGAACGTAATAAACAAAAAAGGAGGTGAGGCATGGAGAACAGGCAACATAGTTTCAATCCCTTATAGGAACGTAATAAACGATAAACTAACCCTTGATGTATTGGAAAAAGACTTTTGTTTCAATCCCTTATAGGAACGTAATAAACCCTTTTTTCTCCGAGCTTCTATAATTTCCAAAATGGCGGTTTCAATCCCTTATAGGAACGTAATAAACTTTTGAAAGATATTTGGTGGATGGATTGTGAAGAATGTTTCAATCCCTTATAGGAACGTAATAAACAATACGAGGAAGATGTCTTGAATGTTCTAAAAAAGTGTTTCAATCCCTTATAGGAACGTAATAAACATAGTTGATATAACATAAGTAGAGGAGAATAATATGAGGTTTCAATCCCTTATAGGAACGTAATAAACTTCAACCGAAACCAACTGATGTCTCTGACAAGAGAAAGTTTCAATCCCTTATAGGAACGTAATAAACCTGCCCTTGTCCCTTTTTATTTTTACCCCCAAAATTTCCAATACCCATAAGGGTTTCCTTGACCTCACCCACACTCACCTAACATACCGAAGTTGATATTATAAACCCGTCGATCGCCGGTTGGGGGTAAAACCCTGGGGGATCGACGAACGCTCATCAGTATTAAGTTTCTTGAACATCACTTCCAAAATCCTCAATAAAATCAAGGCAAAGAAAGTATGCCCTTCTTTCACCCATCAGTATTGAATTTTTTGAACCCTACCCTTCCAAACCCTCCCTTTCACCCATCATCACCCCCCACATCGACGAACGCTTGTAAATATTAGTGATCCGGGTTGCCCTAAAGGATAAAATCTTCGTGGGATGGTTTTGGTATCCCGATCTCTTGTCTCTCGTAATATGCCTTTGTTCTAAACCTGTATATCAAAACGGAGTCTTGGCTCTCGTCTATTACTTCCTTTATCTCGTTTATCAACCTTAAGAGATTTGCCTCCGTTATTTCCCCTTCAAATACCGATTTCTGAACCCAAGTTAAATACTTCTTGCAAACCTTATGAACATTTTGGACCCTCTTTTCCCCTATATCATAAACCAATATCACGAACATATTTACCAATCGCTGGTAAAAGGTTTATAAACTTCTTCCCCCAAAAAGTGCTTGTAAAGTTTGTAGCATTCCAACCTCAAAAGTCTTCTGTAAGAAACTTTCCCTATGTTCCTATACTTTATTGTGGTATTTAACTTTTCTTCAAATGCCCTTACGAATATCTCCATACCTTTCTCGGTCAGATGAGAAAATCCGATATCCTTAATAAAATGTTTTTCGTCCAACTGTCCTTTGTTTATCAGACTGAAGATTACTTTATCAACTATTATGGGTTTAAACACCTCTGCAATATCAAGGTTTAAGGAAAAGCTCCGTCTGTTGCTCTCGTGTAAATATCCTATTCTTGGGTCAAGGTGGGTTCTATAAATTTCGCTTAAGATCGTCGTATATAAGAGCGAATTTCCAAAAGAGATCATAGCATTTAAAGGATTTTGTGGTGGCCTTTTAGTTCGCCTTTCAAAGGGAAAACCGTCCAAAATTTTATCAAAGGATCCATAATAAACTTTTCTAACTTCGCCTTCTAATTGCATAAGATTGGGGATTGTTGTAATACCTTCAATTTCTCCAATTTTGGAACTTATTTGTTCAACCACTTGCCGTAATTCCCCTTTTCCACGATTTTCGTAATATTTTAAGTTCTTCTGGATATTCAATAAACCCCCCAACAAAAAGGATTTTGCCAAAAATAGCCTCTTGTCCCATTCCAAGTAGTGCTCAACTTGTTTAATTATCATTATTCCGGAATTTAGGGATTTTCTCGGATAAAAGGAACCTACATAAAAACCGTAATGATTGAAGAAATGTAAGGGTATATGGTGTTTGTTTAAAAACTCGATGGATCTAACTCACCGAAAACCTTTATCTCGCTTATTGCGGTTATGGGTAGCGGTAGGGTATTATCTTTCCTTTCAAGCCTCCCACTCCTGAAAATATATAGTGTTTTACCCATTTCAAACCCAACAAATTTCCTTATAAGCGCACCTTTTACAATATTGGATCTTTACGGGTTTTGGTGGATTGGAAAGAGAAAGGATATTTTCAACCATTGCTATCCTCTCTTCAACCTCCCTCTCTAAATCTTCCGTGAGATCCACGAAAAGGGTTTTCTTTTCTAAGGGTATTCGCAATTTTCCCTTAAGTATCGTATTTTTCTCTTTCTTGAAATAATAAAGATAAAACGCCAGCTGCATTTTAGCACTTTGTAGATGTTTCCCGCTGGATTTTACCTCCGCGATTATCTGGCTCCCTGATATGAGGTCTATTTTTATAATATTGTCTATCAAAATTTCCTTTTCAAACTCGTGATAGAATATTTCGTGTATTGCCCTACCTTTTAATCCCGTGTCCTATAAGCCAAACTTCCCTTTCGCAAATATAACTGTACCATATGAGTGTTCCATTTACCATATCAAATCTATATCTCTGGGATAGAAGCCCACCTCCTCATCGTAGTATTGTTTTAATACATCAGAATCGATTACGTATATTTGCAGATCTTCATCAATGGGAATACCGTCACCGCTTCTCCCCAAATTTACATTTATAACAAAACTGTAGAAATGAGCCTTTATTTTCTCAAGTTCGGACCTTGCCTCCCAAATTTTCCATTGCCTGTTCCTCACATTTCGGATCACCTCCTTAACCCTCTCCAAAACCTTCTTTGCTTCATCGTTCAAAACAACGAAAACCTGATGCTTATAGGGTTCTTCCTCAATAAGCTTGAATTTCGTAAGATCTTCATATTTAAGTTGTTTAACGGATTCTAATAGTTCTTTGGATTCACCCTGGGATTTCTTATTCCAGACCATTTCGTAATATTTATCTATTAACTCCAAAAGTTCCCTCTCACTTAGCTCGGATGAATTTTTTAGTAATTCTTCCGTTGTATTAAGAAGTATAATGCCGTCGTAAATTTTCCTAGCAAATTCTTCGTTTTTTTCGTTTTTCAATTTTACAACCCTAACTTCCCCTACGCTTCTCTCACCGTTCCTGTTGCATCTACCCGCAGATTGGTTTAGGCTATCGAGGGGTGCAAAATCTCTATAAACCACATCAAAATCTATATCCATCCCCGCCTCAACCACCTGCGTTGAAACCACAACCCTATACCTCCCCTCCTTTATTCCCTTTATCCTTTCTTTCCTCTCGTAGGGCACAACCGCGGTTGATAGGTACGTCATTGGAACATCAACTATTCCCCTCAAGATCTTATAGAAATTCTGCGAGGACGCTATGGTGTTTAAAATTATTAAAAAGCTTTTATCCTTTTCTCTTTCTACTCTTTCTGCAACCTCTTTCGCGAGTTCTTCTATCCCTCTTCCCTGAAGTTCAATGACCATCCTATACCTGCTTAAACCCTTTCTATACTTACTCTTCTCAACCAATTCAAAGGCCTCACCCTCCTTATATATGAATGGGTTTGTTGCGGTCATAAGTATTATTCGGGCATTAAGGTTTTGAGATAGGTGATTTAAGCTTTCCTTAACAAATAGCCAATATTTGGGTGGTAATGCTTGGATCTCATCAAGTATTATGATGGCATCCTTAAACTTGTTAAACCTCCGTAAATATCCGTTTTCTAAGCCAAGGAGAGTATAAAAGAGCTGATAAAATGTGGTAAGAATAACGCCCGAATTCCAACCCTCATAAAAAACCCTTCCAACATCAAAGTCGTATTCCTTATCACTTTCTTTATATGTTGGCTCTGCAAGATGGTGATATACCAAGAGTTCTTCGGAAGATTTAAGATTTAAACCATTCCTTAGAACCATTTCCGTCTGATCTATTATGCTTAAAAACGGAAGAGAGTATATTATTCTCTTGTGTCCGTCTTCTTTTGCTAATTTTAAGGCAACGGAAAGCCCAGTTAGAGTTTTCCCCATACCCGTAGGTAATACAAGAGTAAAAACCCTTGAACCCTTTCCCTTATCAAAATTTTCCATAACCTCCCTAAAAGCAGTTTCCCTTCTCTTTATGATATCAGCTTGACCCTTGGAAAGATGGGATTTATAAGATTCTATCCTCTGGAAATCGAAGAGCTTGGGTTGGGGTAGGGTGTCTGAACCGCTTCCAGCTTGGGTTTTATCCGCATCCAAAAGGACGGAAAAGTAAAAGTTAAACTCGTAAAAGTTTACGCGTTCTTTTTTGATTTTGCGACGAACAGAAGTCCAAGTCCTGTCAATTTCCTTATCCAAAAATTCTCTCAGATCCTTCTTTAGATTTTGAAGAGTATTTTGCCTTAAAAGGAAATCTTTAATACTTTTGGGAATTTCAATATTTTGAACGAATCTCTCAAATCCGTCAATATCTAAGGACTCAATTTGTTTTTTGAGAATATCTATTGTACTGTCTTTAATAATATCGCGAAGTGTTCCTTCTAAATTTTTCAAATCGGTATGATGCTTTAAGGGAAAAATGAAGCTCTCCACTAAACGATCTTCAAAACCTAATTTAGATGCAACATTAACACAGAAAACAGCGGAAAGGTAGGAATGGTTAGTTAGCTCCTTGCGTGTCTTTTCCCCCGTTTGTATATAATCTTGAAAGTACCTTGTAGCCTTTCCGAAGTCGTGAAAAGCCAAGGGAATGTAGAACCATTCGGGAATTTCTCCTAAGATCTGCCTCGCTATCTCGATTACGCCATTTATATGATCCTCAAGGAATACATTTGGATGGGAATATAATCCGCTTTTGTTAACTTTCACGCTCATCATGGGGAATTATATAGGGGCGGGATGGGGGAAACGAATATATTTAGGCAATTAACTTTAACTTTAAGTATCTTCTTATATTTACCCCGTATAGGTTTATCTGGCTCCTTTGAATACAATACTTCCAAGTATTTTGGTTCCGATCTGTCATTCTCCATATCGTAGGGTATAAGCTCCTTTCCGATCTTTATGGGTGCAATATCAATCTCTATGTTATCTATTGGGCATACGGTGTGGCATTCTCCCTCGTAATTTTCCAAGATTTTCGCTGTAAAGGTTCCAAAATAATTAATTTCCGCCAAATGCTCGGATGTTCCCAAAACGGGAGTATATACAAATTCCCTATTTTCAAGGTGTTTCTTTAATTTTTCAAAGGTTTCACTTTTCCCATTATCCACAACAAATATCCTATACTTTGGATCCTTAAGAAACTGTATGATCGCCTGGGTTCTCACATCCTTTTCGGATTGGGATTTTTCGCTTTTATCACCCTTACTCTTCTTATCTTTCTCTAAAAAAACGAACTTTCTTCCCCCGCTTCCTTCCTTCGTGTTTATGTAATTTACGGACATCATTATGGTTTTTACGGGACTTAGGATTTGAACCGCCAAGCTTATGTCCCGAGTTTTCTCCAAATACTCATTCTTTCCGTATCCTACAATTGCCCCTATCAAACCCCTCAGTGCAGTTGGTGTAGGAAAGGGATAAGTTAAAGACGAAGATGTGGTGTAAAACTTGCGAAAGTGCCCGAGTTTGCCCGATACATCAAAAACCAAAACCCTCATTTCTAGAATTCAAGTTTCTCTAGCTTAATGCCTTCAAATGCCTTCTCTATACTTGGCTCAACCCTTAAATCCTCATCCAATATATACCTTACCTTTTCAAGTCTGTTCCTGCCCTCAAGGGCTCTAACCTTTTCCCCAAGTTCGCTAATATCCAAAATGTAGTCCTTGGGGGATCTTATGGCTTCCTCATCGTTTATTTCCGCATTTAGTTTTATCTTTACGTACCTGTCAAGTGATCCTATAAGGTCAAGGGAATCTTCTGTATGCACGATGTCCAACAACATTAAGGATTTATGCCCAAGCTTGGAACCCGTTATAAGGACACTTCCACCCCTATGCCCGATCCATAAAGCTTTCAGCATTTTCTCAAAATCCTCGTCGGTCAAGTTGGTCTCTTTGGCGGTTTTCTGATTCGCTACCCCATAAACCCCGATCAAAGCGTACGCTACCCTGTAATCAAACATCATAGTACCCTGTTTTTTCCCTTTCCCTTTTTCATCTGAAGATGGTAAAACGCTTGTACCCTGAACTTCTAAAATCTTTACCCTGTGTAGGGATGTGCCATAAGCAAATTGTACGGGTCCCGTTAGGCTAAAAGATCCAGTTTTTAAGGCAAAAGTGCCCCCAAATAACCTTATGTCTATACACCTTTCAAGGATGTTGGTTGGACTACCGTATTCGTTGGCAAGATCTTCCTTTTTCTTTAGTGTTCCATCTTCTTTCCTCTCTTCCCTTATGAATATCTCCTCACCCATATCTTGTAAGGTATCCCTTATTGTCCTCTTTATCCTCGCATCCCTTACGAATATCTTGCCTGTCTCGTCGTCGTATCTTGGTCTGTTTTCATCCATCGGATCCCCGTTGGGGTTAGCGTTAACCACCTCATAAAGGAACAAAATCTCATGCCGATTCTTCAATATGCTCATGCTCACCTCCTTCTTTTTCTTTCTTAGAGAACAAAAGATCTTTGAATTTATGATAAAGCCCCATACCCACAACGAAGTAAAAGTTTGTTTCATTTACCGTTGCCTTTGGTTCTCCGGACGTAATATCCTCAGAGATCGTAGCGAAGATTTTCCTGGTACTCTCATAGTCGAAAAGGTCAAGTATCTCAAGCTTATTTCTAATATCCATCAGAAGCCCCTCTATATCCTTCCACCTCATCTTGAATCCCTTGAGTTTCTTTAGGAACGGTTTGGATCCCCTTTCTCTGCTTTCCTCTGCCAAGATATACTCTGTTAGGAATCCCATAAGGATTAGCGCCCTTTTCCACCTTTCACCTTTAACGGTGGGCAGTTCCTCAATCCACTTAAAAAATTCCTCCAAATTTTCCGGTTTATTTAAAGATTTCATATTCAAACCCTCCGTTAAAATCCTTATGAAAACATATGATATAAAAGCCTCTCTTATCAACTTGAGATTTATGTCCTTATTATTGTGATAATCCTCTCTTATCTTTCCCATAAAGTTAGAATATAGAAAGTTTTTTTCCAACTTTTTCCCAACAAAAACCGCCCCAATTACATTATAGAAATCATCCTTGGAAAAGAAACCTTTCAAAATATTAAAGTCAAAATCTATTTCAATTAATTCTTTTACATAATCTTTCGCTTTAAACATTTCAGAGACCCTCGATGGGAAAATTTCGTTTACATAAAGTTTTATAGATTCCCTACTTTGTTCCTTTTCAATAAACAGGAAGTTCGCCCAGATTACATCCTTCAGACACTTAAATATTGCCAGAAAATCAAGACTTTCACCTCCCGAAATTCCCTTTTCTTTCTCTGTATCACCAGATTCTCTCTCGCAGTCAATATCATCTTCCATCAATTCACTAATATACCCCATGAAATCCAATTTATCTCCTTTGTCAAATTCTTTAAGTTTTAAATGTTTCAACAACTTTATAAACCTTCCAAGAGTCTCTCTATTCAAACTTTCGGGTATTATCAAATACTTCAAACCCGCAAGGTCAAATTTTGCCTCTTCAAGCTCCTGCCTTGCTATCCTCATCTTCTCGAAGCAATCAAAACATATCGGGCTATTTTTGTAGGCAAATTTTTCGTTAAGTCCCCCAACCACATAACCCGGTTTATCAAAAGTTAAAAAATAAAAAGGAATTTCCGCTTTAACCTTTGTCCAATTTCCGCAAACCGCACAATAAGACTCGTTTTCGTATTCGGACATTAAATATTCTTTCAAGAATTCTTTGTATTCATCAATTTCTCCTAAGAACTTACCATCAATTCTAATGGTGAGAAGAAAAATGGGATTGCTATTTTTATTTCCATTTTCACACTTTTTTGTTCCCTCAATTTTTCCTTTAATCTCTTTTTCTATATTTTTTTGGTTATTATTGTCACTTAGGTAATCTTTTACATTCTTTAGATATTGGGGAATTTTCTTTTTTAGCTCCTGAGGCAGTTTTCTATCTTCTGGATCCGGTATAGTCTTAGAAAGGTTTTTTAAGGATTTTTCAATATCTTTTAAATTCAAGTTCAAGGTTGGGGTTTCGGTTGGGGGGTTGCTCGCCTTTGACTTTCTAAAAAGATACTTTTCAAACTTACTAATATCAGACCTTCTAAAATCTTCTGTATATATGCCTAAAAACTTTCCATCCTTGTCAAAATCCAAAATTACCGCATAACCACAATCCGCATCTACCTTATCCCATATCCTGTATTCGTATAACTCGCCTATCTCCTTTAATGCCTTTATCATACTTTGGATGCGTGAATTATACATCCGAAACCCGCGCTGTTTTTAGCTCCAAGTCCGCTTTCAAGTGCAACTTTCAGAATATCCCCCTTACCCTCAATCCTAAATAACCCCTCCCACCCCACTATTAATGTCCCTTTGAATATCACCTTCTTTTTATAGTTTTCCTTAACCTTTACGGGCGAGATCTCCAATTTTCCCCTATAGTTCTTCCCATAAACAAGGCTGTATTTTTTTAAGAGATTTTCCTTAAGGAGCCTGTAAAACTCATCATCAAAGGGAGATAGGTATTCCCGTCTTTTGCTTCCAATTTGGGTTTTGTATGCAACTATCGGAGAGAGACTTATAACATCCACAACCCCATTTTCTATATTCTCCTCTATAACATCAATTTCTTCAAGCCTAACGTCGTTGTTGTATAGTCTCAATCTTTCCGATTTTATTACCCGGTTTATAACGGACCTTGTGGTAAAATTTACAGGGGAAGAAAAGTAAATATGTATATTTGGCGGTTTAAAGGTTATAAAGTTTTCCCCTTTCTCCTTTATCTTACCGAAGATCTTTGAAAATGTGAAGAGCTTGAACTTCCTGTTTGAATATACAAATCCGAAATTGTGGAGAAAATCCGCCAAAATGGTATCCATATTCCTGTAAATGAAACCCTGCAAAACATTGTTATAATACTTCGGCAGAATTAGATCCCCATCAAAGCCAAAGGTTAGCTTTAACTTATAGGCCTTCAAAGGGAAAATTCCCTTGAAAGATTAATAGGGTAAGAGAATGACCTTTTACCTACAATTGGCACTTCATAATCCACATAACCCTTTCCCTCAAAGGATACGTTTGCCCTCCTTTTTAGGATAATATCCCTTACCGCATTAACCGCAGAACCCAAGGAGGAAAATTCTACCCTAACGTCTATCGGAACGTCCGCACTTCCTCTCGCTCTTATTGTCCTCTTGTAAGAGTTTGAAACATCCGCAATTTTATACCCATCAAGCTTTATGGTTCCCGTTATCCTGTCAAGGACCGCGTCTATCTCGTTTGGATTTTGGACGTTTAAGATTATTCCCAAGTCAAATCCGCTAAAATCAACCCCCTTTAATGATGCGCTTTTTAGCGAGAATTTGCAGTTTGCCAAGCTAACCCTTTGCTGAATCAAAGAGCAGGATAAAAGCGGTAGAAGAAGAATTAGCTTTTTCATTTCACGGTTACGGATTTTGCCAAGTTGCGCGGTTTGTCTGGATCACAGCCCCTCAAAACCGCGGTATGATATGCCAAAAGCTGTAGGGGAACTATGGCAAGGATCGGCGTCAAAAACTCCTCAACTTGTGGTATGTATATCGTGAAATCGGAAAGCTCCTTCATAAGCTTGTCTCCTTCTGTTATCACGCTTATCACCTTCCCTTTCCTCGCCTTAACCTCGTGGGTTGAGCTTAGGGTAAGTTCGTAAACGGAGGTCTTGGGGTTTATTATTATTACGAAAAGCCTTTCATCAACGAGGGCCAAAGGTCCATGTTTCATCTCCCCCGCCGCGTACCCCATAGCGTGTATATAGCTTACCTCCTTGAGCTTCAGGGCTCCTTCTAAGGCAGTAGGATAGTTTAATCCCCTTCCCAAGAACATAACATTCTCCGATTTATAAATCTTTTCCGCTATGTGAGCTATATGGGCATCTATGGCCAACACCCTCTCAATCTTTTCCGGAAGCTCCTGCATAGATTTTATCATTCTTTCAACTTCATCCCCCGAAAGGTAACCCCTTATGTATCCTAGCTCCAAAGCCAAAAGGGTTAAGACCTGAACCTGTCCTATGTACGCCTTTGTTGATGCTACGCCTATCTCAAGCCCCGCGTTTATGTAAATGGTATAATCGCTCTCCCTCGCTATGGTACTTTCCGGCCTATTAACTATCCCAAGAACCTCAAATCCGTATTTCTTCGCATGCCTCAATCCCTCTATGGTGTCCGCGGTTTCCCCCGATTGGCTTATTGCTATGACCAAGGTTTTGGAATCTACCGCAAGCCTCCTTAGGGAAAATTCGGAAGAGTAATCCACCTCAACGGGAATACCCGCAAAGGTCTCTATCAAATATTTCCCCACAAGACCCGCATGGTAGGATGTTCCCGCCGCCTCTATTATTATCCTGTTTTTTTCCGACAAAAACTTCCTCAAGTTTGAGTCCTTCAGGAGGGTGGGCTTACCGTTCTTGGTGTAAATGTCCAAGTTCTTCTTTATAACCCTGGGCTGTTCGTATATTTCTTTAAGCATAAAGTGGGGGTAAGGTCCCTTTTCCGCCTCCTCATCCCCGTAATTTAGAAAAACCGACCTTTTATCCAACCTTATCCCATCAAAGCTGTAAAACTCAACGGAATTTCTCCTAACCAAGGCTATCTCCTCGTTATCCATAAAAATCGCCTCTTTTGTATGCTGTAAAAATGCCACCTGATCGGAGGCTAAGAAGTTTTCCCCCTTTCCCAAACCTACGATAAGGGGACTATCCTTCCTAACGCCTATTATCAGATCCTCATCCTCGTTGAATAAAATCGCGAGGGCAAAGGAACCCTCAAGCATCCTCACGCTCTTCAAAACTGCCTCAAAGGGATCCCCCGTAATTTCAAAGTTGTACTCCAAGAGGTGGGATATAGCCTCGGTGTCCGTCTCCGATAAAAATTTATAACCGTTTTCCTCAAGAAAACGTTTCAAATTTGAGTAGTTATCTATTATACCGTTATGAACAACCGCAAATTTTCCTTTTTGGGAAATGTGGGGATGTGCGTTTATGTCGCAAACCCCACCGTGGGTAGCCCAGCGGGTATGCGCTATCCCTATGTTCGCCTTAGGTATTGGATCCTCTTTTAGGAGTATTTCAAGCTCGTGTATCTTCCCCGCCTTTTTCCTGATATAAAACTTACCATCCTTTAAAACCACCAAACCCGCCGAATCGTATCCCCTATATTCCACCTTGTGCAACCCAACCGTAAGAACGGATTCCGCATCCTTATAACCCGTATATCCCACTATCCCACACATATCGCCTTTATTCTAAAGCTGAATCTCCTCCAAGATTATACCCTCACGGTTCTTTATGGTAAACTTTCCGTCTTGGATCATAAGGTAGGTGAAGTTCTCCAACCAATCCCCCACGCATACAAAAACCTTTCCCCCAAAATTTCTAATAATGGGCTTATGGAGATGCCCAGAAACCACAACATCGTAATCCAACCCTAAAACCACCCTCTCTATCCTCCCTATATCAACTTCCTCCTGCCTCTTCCTACTTTCGTAGGATAAAAGTTTAGCCAACTTTAAAGCCTTCTCAACGGGTAAAATCTTAAAAAGGGATATGGAAATGGTGTTATGGAAAACCCCCCTTATTATCCCCGAAAACTTACCGCCAAAGAAATAATCCCCGTGCGTAAAAAATATTCTTTTACCCCAAAGGGACCTCTCAAAACCCAACCTATAAACCGAAACCCCAAAGTTTTCCCAAAATTTCCCCACCCAAGCGTCATGGTTCCCGGAAAGGAAATGAACCCTCTTTTCCTCCGCTATCCTTAAGATCTCCGCGGTTAGCTTTATTGCGTAAGATGGAATAAAACCATCATACTCAAACCAAAAGTCGTATATATCCCCCAAAAGTACAAGCTCGTCGTAATCTTCCCCCCTTAAAACCTCAATAAGACCCCTCTCCCTATCCTGCGTATTTATAAACAAATGCGCATCCGAGACGCATAATATCCTCATCCATACACCTTTTTTATGGTATGCGCTCCGGAAAGCATTCCTATAAGCATAATCAAGGGAACAAATAAGAAGTTCCCGTTTAGCCTATAAACCCAAAGGGCGCCCGCGGTGTATATGGACAGGTACATAAAGGCATTCAAAATTGCCATATAAAGGTCAAAGTTGATCCTTTGGGAGAGGGGTTTTCTCAATTTTTCCGCAAAATATTTATTAACCTTCTCCAAAACCCAATCTCCGAAAATTAAACCGGATATTGGGATGAGAACGAGCCAGGTGCAAACTTCCCCAAATTTTAGTTTGGATGCAAGCCAAACAACAAAAATCGCAAATATCCCATAAAGAAGCGCGAAAATCAAAACCATCAAACTAATCCATCCAGATCAGGATTATTCCGCAAGAAGGGCAGGTCGGTAAGGTATCAACCTCGTATGGGTTCATGGATGCGGGAAGATGGACGAAGCAGTTGGTGCATATCCCATCAACCACCCTCGCTATCCCCCTTTTGTATTTCTTCCTTAACCTCTCGTAGGTTTGGAGCCATCTAGGGTTAACCTTCCTGAGCTTTTCCGCCACCTCCTCCCTCTTTTGTTTTAAAGCCTCTACCTTTTCCTCCGATACTTTGAAACCGAAGGTTTGCAGATAGGCGGGGTCTATTATCTGGTCTATGAGAAGGTCAAGGTCCTGAAGAAGGTAAAGCTCCTCAAGGAACCTCTTAACTTCTTCCTTATTCATTTGCGAACTTCAATAGGTAATCTATGAGTTCTTTGGGCGAGGAAAAGTCCGTCCTTATGCTCTCTTCGTTTGCCAATCCCCTAGCAATTCTGGCGATGCTTCCCAAGGCGGTTAAATATTGCATGCTCGGGTCCATAGGGGTTGCGACGAGCATAAAGAGGAGGTGTACGGGCTTTCCGTCAAGGGCATCAAAATCTACCCCTTCCTTTGATACGCCCACTATGAGGGTTATGTTATCAACAACGACGCTCCTACAGTGTGGGATCGCTATTCCCTTCCCTATCCCCGTTGAGCCGAGCTTCTCCCTCTGCATAAGCGAGGAAAGTAGGAGCTCCTCCTTATCCTTCGGGAGATTAAGCAAAGATATCATCTCCCTTAGGACACCTTCCTTATCCTTTGCCTTTAGGTCCAAAAGCACCATATCTTCACGCAAAAGTTTCTCTATCATCTTTTACCTCCTTCTTTTCAAGCCTTTCAATTAAAGGATCTTTTATTCCCAATTTCTCAAAGGATTCCCTCCTCTGGATACACGCTGGGCATTCCCCACAAGGTTTTTCACCCTTCGGGGAATAACAGGACCAGGTGTATTCAAAGGGAACCCCAAGCTTTAACCCTAATTCTATTATTTGGTGCTTCTTTAGGTTTATAAAGGGGGTTAAAACCCTGATCCTAATAGATCTCTCAAAAGGTAAAGAGGAACCCGAATTTAAAAGGGCCTCCAAAGCGGATGCCCACTCGGGCCTTGTATCCGGATAGTTTGGAACATCGCTTGCATGTACTCCAAAAACGAGGTTTTTTATCTCAAGCCTTTCCATCACCGCCCCCGCTATCACCCCAAATATGGAATTCCTCATTGGAACGTAAGTTGAAATTATACCCCTCTCGGGATAAGGTCCCTTCGGAACCTCAAGGCTTTCATCTATTAAGCTTGAGCTTCCTATCTGCCTAAATAAATGCGAAAGGTCAAATAAGATATGCTCCTTAACACCCGCCTTCCTCGCCAATATCTTTGCATATTCAACCTCTATTTCGTGCCTCTGGGCGTAAAGGAATGTGATAGCATAAACTTCCTCAAATTTACCAATGGACCACCATAGGGCCGTTGAGGAATCTATGCCCCCAGATAGGAGAACCAAGCATTTACCGTTATTCAAGGCGGGTATTATACGGTTGTAATAAAAAAATGGGATGGTAGTTGGGTGGGGGTGAGGGTTTAAGGTACTCTGAAAGGAGGTGTTCCAGCCGCACGTTCCCGTACGGCTACCTTGTTACGACTTCGCCCCAGTCACCGAGTT
>Ga0079998_120585_pt1 | contig 67964 bp, 68 predicted proteins | sample PerSpoBPS_BMetaG_FD_69201 | JGI IMG/M metagenome (GOLD analysis project Ga0079998, IMG submission 69201) | Thermal spring microbial communities from Yellowstone National Park, Wyoming, USA - Perpetual Spouter B (PS_B) MetaG (SPADES assembly)... | ecosystem: Environmental > Aquatic > Thermal...
ATGCCTCCGCAACACCTCAATAATCTCCCTAAACCCTGACTCCTGAACCCCTCCACCCCTCCTCCTCATGAGAAGTGCTGCGGAGGCCCCAGAGGCGGCAACAGCCACCAGCAAAACCGCGAACAACCAATCGCTAGCCACCCTACCCTGGCCGCTGGCCACGGATGTGGGAGTCCCCGTGATAGCTGGCCCAGACAGCTTCGAGAGAACGACCATCGGCCTCCTATCTGTAAACGTCCTAGGGCCGTACCAGGTCAGGGAGTCGCTTCTTGCTTCGTCTGGTTTGGGGGAGTAGTCTACAGCGTTGTAGCCCTCGGGTATTTTCAGCGTGAGCGTTTCCCCGCTGGCCAGAGATAGACCACCTACAAAGACGTCCCCTACGCTGATTTTGCCGTCCGCTGTGGCTGCAAAACCCGTCCAAACAAACTCAACCACAATTATGCCGACGCTTCCGGTGACGGTGGTCTGGGTGGATGTATGGACAGCAAACTCAGTTAAACCCATAGCCCTGCCGGTTAACCTAGAAGCCTCCTGGATGACCGTCTGCAGCCTAAGCCTGTATGTCTCTGAAAGCTCTTTGGACACGTTGGCGGCAACAACCCTAAAGGCCTCAACATCCTCCTCGCTGCGTAGAGAATACCGGTGCTCTACAACCCACCTAGCTGAGCCGTCGACATATACGCTGACGATAAAATGCGTCGATTCCACAGAGGCAAAGGCCGTCACCAACGGCGTTAGAAGCATCGAGATCAACAGCACGCCATAACCTGCAGCCCCTAACACGTTCACTCAGTTAACTATACTGAATAAATGTTTTATGAGAGCGGTTACCCTCGGCCGGGTAATGTAGGTCACCCTACTGTGAGCTACACCTTCAGCCTCTTAAGCCCTGGCTCTTCAGCCCTCAAAATATTCATCCCCGTGTCTGGACGCTCCTCCCAAGCCCGTAGTCTTCATGTATTGCTTTGACCGCCTCTACGCCGTCCTCTTCCCGGACGACGAAGCTTATGTTGAGCTCTGAGCTCCCCTGAGCTATCATCCTCACGTTGACGCCTCTTGAGGCAACGGCTCCGAAGACCCTGCTTGCGACCCCTGGAGTGCCCTTCATCCCCTCACCGACTACAGCCACGACAACAACATCTTCCTCAGGCTCTACCGCGGCAACAATCCTCGTCCCCAGCAGTGCTTTCTCAATAGCGGTCACAGCCTTGTTAAGCTGGCTACGCCGAACTATCAGCGATATGCTTGACTCAGATATGCTTTGGGAGATCATCATTACGTTGACCCCTGCGCGGTAGAGTGTGTCGAGTATTTTTGCTGCTGTGCCGGGCTGCCCTACCATGCTCGGGCCCTTGACGGTTAGCATGGCTGTGTTGTTGACGAGTAGGACCGCTTTGACGGGTTTGTCTGTTTTCTCGGAGGAGGTTGTTATCAGGGTTCCCTCGGCGGAGGGGTTGAATGTGTTCTTTATCTTGACAGGTATCTGCGCCTCCATCACGGGTTCGAGGGCCCTTGGGTGCAGGCCCTTTGCGCCGAACAACGCCATCTCCACGGCCTCGTTGTAGGATATTTTCCTGAGAACTACTGCTTCAGGGACGAGGCGGGGGTTTGCCGTCATAAGCCCGTCCACATCCGTCCACAGCCAGACCTCGTCGGCGGGTAGGCTGCTGGCGAGAATTGTCGCGGTGTAGTCGGAGCCCCCCCTGCCGAGCGTTGTGACAACGCCCTCCTCATTTGTCGCGATAAAGCCTGTGACAACAGGTGTCACCCCCTCGTCCAGCATCCGCCCAAGCCTTCTCCTGACGTTAAGCCGCGTAACCTCGAAGAGCGGCATGGCCTCGCCGAAGTTTGAATCCGTCACTATGCCTGCCTCGCCTCCGTCTAGGTATTGGGCCTTCAGCCCGGTCGATGAAAGCGCTCCCGCGGTTATCAGGGTTGAGAACTTCTCACCGAAGGAGAGAACGTAGTCGGTGCTGCGGGGTGTGGCTTCACGGAGGTAGAGTATTCCGAGGACGGCTCTGCGAAGCTCCCTAAGCCACTGCTTCAACGTCTCCCCTGTCTCCTCTCTAACACGGTCGTCCGCTATGGCTTCAAGCAGGTTTAGGTGGTGCTGCTCTATCTGGCCCAGCTTCTTCTCCACCTCCTCCCCCCTGCCTCTCCGGGCTGTCTCGACCAGAGACAGCAGCTCGTCGGTTGTGTCACCGGAGGCCGAGCAGACCACCACTATTTCATGCTGCTCTGAATGTTTTTTCACAAGCGATGCTACATGTTTTATGAGGTCTGCTGAAGCCAGCGAGGAGCCGCCGAACTTCATTACAATCCTCATAGAGGCTTCACCGTCTCCGTCCTCATTCTCTTGATTGCGACGAGGTCCCTTACTATCGCTGTGGCTGTCTCCATTCCCCCGGCCCCCTTACCTGTTATGACGTGGTTTCCGCTGAAAGCCGTCCTGAAACGTACGGCGTTCATGGCCATCTTGACGGCTAGGGGGTCGTGGTGGTCGAGGGCTTTAGGGCTTACCTCAAGGACGTCCTTCCCCGCCAAAGCCACGAGCCTCACCACCTTACCGGACTTTTTAGCATTATTTACCTCTTCCAACGTAACCGTGTCTATCCCCCTAACCTCCACATCGTGAACCGTCGCCTTTTTACCCAGTATCTCGTTCGCCAGTATGGTTATTTTGCAGGCCGTGTCAAATCCCTTGATGTCGAGTGTTGGATCTGCCTCCGCATAGCCCAGACGCTGGGCCTCAGCCAGAGCCTGTCTGAAATCCAGCCCATCCTCCTCCATGCGGGTCAGTATGTAGTTGGTCGTGCCGTTAAGAATGCCCTCAACGGCCTCAACCCTGTCAGCCTTGCTGCATTCACGTGCAAAGGCCAGGACAGGCAGCCCGCCCCCCACTGTGCCGCTGAACATCAGGTAAACACCCCTGTTGGCCGCCTGCTCCTTCAACGCAGGCATGTAGAGAGCTAGGGCTCCCTTGCTCACCGTCACAACATCCATCCCCCTGAGGAAGGCCTTCCTGATAATGCTGTAGCTCGGCTCACCGTCCACTATGTTGGTGGGTGTCGCGTCAACCAGGACATCGGCCTCCACCTCCTCCAGAAAATCCATGACGTTGTCTGAGCGCTCGACATCCTCAAGAGACATAATTCCGCCACCCTCTTTTTTAGCCAGAACTGTCTCCGGGTTTAGCCCGCTGGGTGAGTATACGGCGCCAGACCTGTCGGCTGCCAGAACAAACCTCAAACCCAGCCCGTAGCGGTTGAGCAGCATATCCCTGCTCTGAGCCGCAAGCCTAAGGAGGCTCCGCCCGACAACCCCCAACCCAACCAGAGCCAGCCTCAAACCCTCTAAAAGCTGAAAAAGCACCAAATAAACACAAATGAGGCCGCTCCACGAAGACACCTCACGGGCCAACTATTACTTTATATCTGGGTTTAAAAAGGATATTAACAATGTCTGCAAAACCACACATGAACCTTGTAGTCATAGGGCACGTAGACCACGGCAAATCGACGACTTTAGGACACTTCCTCTACAACCTCGGCGTCATAGATGAGAGGACAATAAAAACATACGAGGAGGAGGCCAAGAAGCTCGGCAAAGAGAGCTTCAAGTATGCATGGATTCTCGACAGGGTTAAGGAGGAGAGGGAGAGGGGGCTCACCATAGACCTTGCCTTCCAAAGGTTTGAAACAAAGAAATACTACTTCACACTCATCGACGCACCGGGGCACAGGGACTTCGTCAAAAACATGATAACTGGCGCAAGCCAGGCCGACGCAGCCATCCTAGTTGTTTCGGCGAAGAAGGGTGAGGCGGAGGTTGGGATAGCTCCCGGGGGCCAGACAAGGGAGCATGCATACCTGTCCTTTGTTCTCGGGATCAAGCAGTTAATCGTCTTGATAAACAAGATGGACGACACATCGGTGAACTGGGCCAAGGAGAGGTATGACGAGGTCAGGCAGATGGCGGCCGACCTGCTGAAGACAATAGGCTACGATGTTTCTAAGATACACTTCATACCCGTATCAGGCTGGCTCGGGGACAACCTGACGGAGAAGAGCAAGAACATGCCATGGTATAATGGTCCGACGCTTTTGGAGGCATTGGACATGCTTCAGGAGCCGCCCAAGCCTATAGACAAACCCCTCCGCATACCCATTCAGGCCGTCTACTCCATAAAGGGTGTTGGAACCGTGCCTGTGGGCAGGGTTGAGCAAGGCGTCCTCAAGCCCGGCGACATAGTCGCAATATATCCCGGAGGATTGAAGGCGGAGGTCAAGTCAATTGAGATGCATCACCAGCCGCTTCCGCAGGCTATACCGGGGGACAACATCGGGTTCGCATTGAAAGGCGTTGAGAAAAACCAGCTTGCCAGAGGTATGGTTGTGACAAAGCCTGACACACCGATACCGGTGGCCAAGGAGTTCCTCGCCCAGATATACGTCATCTACCACCCGACAGCGATAGCCGTCGGATACACACCCGTCCTGCACATACATACAGCCCAGACAGCCGTCAAATTCGTTGAACTACTGCAGAAGATGGACCCGAGAACTGGTCAGGTAACGGAGAAGAACCCCTCATTCATCAAGACAGGGGATGTTGCACTGGTTAAGCTGAGGCCTTTGAACCCTGTTGCCCTCGAGCCGGCAAGTGTATCACCCGAGCTCGGGAGGTTTGCGATAAGGGACAGCGGCGTAACTGTCGCAGCAGGCATCGTGAAGGAAATCACCGAACAGGGCTAGCGGCTGGTCATCTGCATCTCGATAGCCACGTCGTCGGGTATCTGAATCCTCATTATCTGCCTCATAACCCTCTGGTCAGTTATCCCCAAATCAATCAACCTTCTATGAATACGCATCTCATGCTTACGCCAAGTCTTCGTCCCCTCCCCGCAGGGGGACTTACGTGTCGGGAGTACCAGACGCTTAACCGGCAGAGGGACAGGCCCCGCAATCCTGGTCCCCGTCTTCTCTGCGATGTCCTTGATTTCCCTGCATACCTGCTCTAGCTTCACAAGGTTCGTGCTCGTGATCTTTATCCGCACCATCTGCGTCATGGCCTAGCCTCAAACCACACAACCCCACGCTAAATACCTTTACAGCCGGGCCAACCCCTAAACCACGACACTCAGCCCGTTAACCACTATGACCGTACCCGCCGGAAGCACATCTGTACGTATCACTGTCTCAACCAAGCCAACACACTGGACACACACCTCCGCTGTGGCCTTCAAACCCAGGGTAACATGCAGCCTGGGAGGATAGCTCGTCGCCATAAAGGACTCAACCAAGTAGTGGGCGTGGCAAGGGTTTGAAGCGCTTTCGCGGAAAACAAGAGTTACTATATATCCGTCGCCGCTTGGAATCTTCTCAACAATCTCCAGCGAAGGTTGTTCCAGAACTCCGCACCTACCCCTGCTTTCAACAACATGTACGCCTGTTTCTTCTCTGGTGACTGTTGCTGTAACCGTTTTGGTTATAGTTGTGGTGCATTCCGGCATGTCCGGTAGACGATATAAGACCATCTGAAGAGACACAGCTGATAGAACCAGTGCAGCCGTGGCGACGGCTGCAACCAGTGTGTTAGTGTTCACGTCTATACATGGACATGGGCCTCAATAAGCCTAAACAACAGAACACATGTAGCATAAACCAGAACAGCGTGCTGTCAGATGCGCGAGTTTAACATTCTGGTCAGGGGAAAAACCTTTATTTTCGATTAGGGTATTACCTGAACCGCTATGAAGCTAATATCCGTTAAGATGCCCGAAGCCTTAATCGATGGAATGGATGAATTGATCAAGAAAGGTGTTTACCCTAGTAGGAGTGCTTTGATGAGGACGGCTGTGCGCGACTTGCTGCGGAAGGAGCTGTGGTCTAACGCAGAGAGTTTGAAGAAATAATATCCATAAATTAGGCAGCCCGGCGTCTGTGATGGATTGGATGGCGGTGGCCGCTCAAAGGTGTTGATAGCCGGGCTTCTGATGGGCATATTTCTGGCCGCGGTTGACTCGACTGTTGTCTCTGTAGCAATGCCCACAATAGCCTCCTCCCTTAGGGGTGTCGAGATATACAGCTGGGCCTTCACGGCATACATCCTGACCTCAACCGTTTCAGGCCCTCTGTGGGGCAGGATAAGCGATGTCTACGGCCGTAAAACAATCTATCTGATGGGGGTGTTGGTCTTTCTCGCTGGAAGCTTTCTCTGCGGCGTTGCTACGGACATGTTTCAGCTTATCGTTTTCAGGGCCGTCCAGGGATTAGGCGGTGGGGCTTTGCTGGTTCTCACATTTACGCTGGTCGGCGAACTCTTCAGCCTAAAGGAGAGAGCCAAGGCCGCTGGACTCACCTCATCCGTGTGGGCTTTAGCCAGCATAGTTGGTCCACCACTAGGCGGGCTTATAGTCGACAGCGTTGGCTGGAGATGGATTTTCTACATTAACCTACCTGTGGGGGCTTTCTGCGTCGCCATAGCGCTGCGCGAACTTTCCAACGTCAGGAGAGGGGGTGAGGGTATAGATGTCCGCGGGGCCCTGCTGTTCATGGGAGCGGCCACGGCGTTGCTGCTATATCTTAATGAGTTCGACAGGCTGACCGGCGCACCTGCATTCCTCTTCTCATCAGCCCTCCTGTTCGGTGTCTTTTTTTACAGCGAGAGGCGGAGCAGCACTCCCCTCCTGCCGCTACACCTCTTCAGGGACAGGGTTTTGAGGACCGGTTTTCTCAGCAACTTCCTGGCCGGGTTTATATTCTTCGGCGTGATAGCCTACATGCCCCTCTACCTGCAGTGGGTTCTCGGCCTCTCCGCAACGGCTTCGGGGACAGCCGTGCTACCTCTGGTGCTTGGATGGGTTCTGGCCTCAAACGCAGCCGCCCGACTAGTCGTAAGGACAAGCGTGAGGATACCTGCGATAATAAGCGGCTTCTCACTCCTAGCCGGTACCCTTCTTCTGACCCAGCTGAGGCTTGGAGAGGCGGTACTTCTAACAGGCTTCGGGTTGGTGGGCGTGGGCATGGGCTTCACCGTCTCAACATTCCTCGTAACGACACAGACACTCGTGCCCCGAAACATACTCGGAGTAGCCACCTCGATTCTCAGCTTCCTACGATTAATAGGCGGAGCTATTGCGGCGGCGGTGATGTGGATACCCCTCGGCGTGGCCTTCAGAAGAGTTGAACCCGCAACAGACCTCACAGGTCTTTTGACGGCCTCTGAAAAGCTCGCATTCACCAACGGCCTTACCGTTTCCATGGCCGTGGCCGCGGGAGCCGCCGCAATAGCGGCGCTGACAGTGTTTTTAACACCTCCGTTGCGGCTTACGGAACGGCCGCAGGGAGGCGCTTAAGCAGGGGGTAGCGCGACGCCACCACAACGACTTACTGAGGCTGTCAACGAAAACGCAGAAACGGCGAAGAAGGTTGTCCGGTTTAAACCATCCGACGGAAAGAATTTATCTACCCCGCGACAAAGTATTCTATGCCGAAGTACATCTTCGTGACCGGCGGCGTCGTCAGCAGCGTGGGTAAGGGGACTGTAGCGGCCTCCGTCGGCAAGATACTCTCGGTCAGGGGTCTGCGTGTCGGCTTCGTAAAGATAGACCCCTACGTCAACGTTGACGCCGGGACTCTCAACCCTTTCTCACACGGGGAGGTGTTTGTGACCGATGACGGAGGGGAGACAGACCTCGACCTAGGATGGTATGAAAGATTCCTCGACATCAAGACCTCTAGACAGAACAACATCACGACGGGGCAGGTTTATGCGGAGGTAATAGCTAGGGAGAGGCGGGGAGACTACCTAGGCCAATGCGTACAGATAGTCCCGCACGTTACGGATGAGATTAAGGCCAGGCTTAGGGCTGCTGCGAAGGGCTTGGATGTCTTGATCGTTGAGGTCGGCGGCACGGTGGGCGACATTGAGGGGCAGCCGTTTCTCGAGGCCATCCGTCAGATGCGTTTGGAGGAGGGGGTGGAGAACACCTTGTTCATACATGTGGCGCTGGTGCTTACGTTGAAGGCAACTGGAGAGTTCAAGACCAAAGCCCTCCAGCACAGCGTCAACGCACTCCGCGCACTAGGCATACAGCCAGACATCATAGTCGCCAGATGCGAGACACCCATAGACACCGAGGCACGGAGGAAGATAGCGCTGTTCGGTACGTTGACGGAGAAGGCGGTCTTCTCCTCCCACGACGTCCCATACATCTACAAGGTTCCCGCAATCCTTGAGGAGCAGGGGATGGGGGACTTTGTTGTTGAGAGGCTTGGGCTGAACACGGGAAGGCCCGACTGGAGCGAGTGGCGGCGTGTCATGGAGATGTATGAGAACGCCAAGGAGACTGTGAGGATTGCTGTATGCGGAAAATACACCAAGCTGGCCGACTCCTATGTGAGCGTGAAGGAGGCGCTTCAGCATGCGGGGGTCAACATAGGCGCGCGGGTTGTCATAGACTGGGTGAACACAGAGGAGTTTGAGAGCGGTGTCAGAAATGTTTCAGAGCTGGGAGGGTATGACGGTGTGCTCGTTCCCGGCGGTTTCGGCAGAAGGGGGACCGAGGGCATGATTCAGTGCATAAAGTTCTGCAGGGAGAACAACATCCCGTTCCTAGGCATATGCTTCGGCCTCCAGCTCTCAGTCGTAGAGTTCGCACGCCACGTATGCGGCCTTGAAGGCGCAAACTCGACGGAGCTAAACCCCGAGACACCGCACCCTGTTATCGACCTCATGCCGGAGCAGAGAAAGGTCAGGGAGCTGGGGGGCACCATGAGGCTTGGCGCGGAGACGGTTAGAGTGGTTGAGGGGACACTGGCCCACCGGCTTTATGGGGAAACGGAGATACTGCAACGCCACCGCCACCGCTACGAGGTCTCAAGACAGTACTGGGACATCCTGCAGAGAAAAGGCCTTGTCTTCTCGGGCTTCTCACCCGACGGGAAGAGGGTGGAGATAGTCGAAAACCCCTCCAACGCCTTCTTCCTCGCAACCCAGTACCACCCCGAATACCTCTCGAGGCCGAACAGGCCCGAGCCAGCATACCTCGGCTTCGTCACAGCCGCGTACAACCGGAAACAGTTGTTGAGGATGCAGCAGGTCACGGTCTAGAGCTGCGGCCGGGCAGGTCGGCATGGCTTCGGACGGGCTTGCGACGACGGTGTATGGTCTGGGCTCCGCTGTCATTTGGGGTGCAGGAGACTTTTGCGGAGGCTATGCCACAAAGCGTACAGGTGTTTACGGGGTCGTCGCAGCATCGCAGACAATCGGACTCATGGTCCTCCTCGCCATGGCTTTGGTTACCCTCGAGAGAGCGCCTACGGCGACGGAGCTTGCCTGGTCCAGCCTAGCGGGCCTCTGCAGCGGCCTGGGGCTTGTTTTCTACTATAGGGCGCTTTCGGGCGGCAGTATGGGTTCTTCGGCGCCGGTGACAGGTGTTGTGACGGCGGCAGTTCCAGCTTTAACGGGTTTTCTGTTTGAGGGGGTTCCGTCCCCACTTCAGACGGTTGGATTTGCTCTCGCTATTATCGCCATAGCCCAAGTAACCGGCTTAAGCCGGAAAAACCTCACACCAAACAAGCAGCTCATCCGCTCGCTTCTCGCAGGAATTTTCTTCGGCCTTTTCCTAATATTTTTGGGACAGGTTTCACAGGACTCATACCTCTACCCCCTAAGCATAACACGCGTCGTCACCATCGCCATGGCTCTAGCCATGGCTTATGTAAGCGGCGGCCCGAAAATTCCTCAGACTGCAGCCCCCCTGGCGGTGGGCGCAGGTGTTTTCGACAGCATGGGAAGCCTACTCTACCTCCTAGCCCGGCACGCGGGCCGTCTCGACGTCGCCGGCGTCCTCTCATCCCTTTACCCAGTCTCAACCGTGGTCCTCGCAAAAACCATCCTTAAAGAACCCATAAGCCCGAGAAAGGCTGTGGGCATAGCTTTTGCAACAGCAGCCGCGGCAGCCCTATACGCTGGATAGCATCCTTAAAAAAGAGCATGCATACCAGAAAACGTAGCCGGGGTAGCTCAGCCTGGTAGAGCGGCGGGCTGTTAACCCGTCGGTCAGCGGTTCGAATCCGCTCCCCGGCGCTTTTATTATAATATGGTGTCTTTTTAAGGGGCTTACATGGCTGAGGAGCTGTGTAACACCCCAGTTTGGAAATGACAAACCCCGAAAACAGTCCTTAATCTGGACAGTACTGCTTGATGGCAACTCGGGTGAAGATTTAACTCGGGATATCTCCGGGCCAGGTTTGCCGGCTCCCCCATAGATGGGGTAATATAATTGTGACCATTTAAAACGGTGAAGTCGGCGAGGTATGGGGGGTGGGTGAATCTAATTCACTACCTGCCTAACCTTGAGATGGTAAGGGATATATAGGTTTAGGTGATATGGGTGACGTTTGAAGAGGGAAGAGGAGGAGCAGCTACTCGAATCGCTTGGCAGGGTCGAGGCCTATAGACCTGTATTCCAGCAGTATGCTGGCTATGAAAACAGGGTGCTGCCCGGCACGATAACCGCCCTAGGGGAAATCGATACATCGGAGGTAAGAAGCCTCCCCAGCAAAAACATCTTGATGGTGGGTGTTCAGGACAGGGTGTTCGCGGAGCTCTGGCGGGGGTTCAGGGAGCCGGCTTCATTCAACCTCCTGACACCGTTGTCCGGCGATAGCTTCGACCTCTGGGTTATCGCGGTCCCCATGCACAGGCTTCAAAGGCTCACATGGGTTGTCTTCCCCGTAACCGATGCCGACGCGGCAGAAATAAGCAAGGAGCCGAAGTTCTCCGTCATCATAGTACCCGTGGAGAAACAGGACTTCGGGGAACTGGTCGACCGTGTGGAGGCTGTTTTAGACAGCTTGATCGAAGGCGGTGTCTTCCCGTCAGAACAGGGCATAATCCTGCTGATGGACCTGTCGGAGGTATATGGGGGGCGTTAAACCCTTCCCCTGACAAGCTGGACTACGTGGCCGTGTTGATGGCTGTGGCGCACCGCCTGCAGAGCCTCCTCAGCCGCCGCCACCATCAAAGGCTTGTCAACCATCTTAACTAGGACAACCGCTTCCTCCACACCTACACCCAGGTCAGCCGCCAGCCTCTCATAATCTATCGCGGAGGGGCCCACATAGTAGTTTGAGAGGTTCACGGGCAGATGCTCGGGCCTGTAGTCCCTTACTTTGAAGAAAAACTTAAGCCATGCCGCCGCCTCCTCATCCTTGTAAACCTTCCTGTTCTCCGGGAGACGTATGAGACAGCCGTCGGGGAGAAGCCTTTTCGCCAAAGCCTCCAAAGCCCTCCATGTTGAGAGGGGACGTGACTCCGTCAGCCAGGTATCCTCAACCCAGCACTTGATGTAGTAGGGCATCGGCGGGTAGGTAAACACATCACCCGATATAAGGCTGTAAGCATATATGATAGTGCAAAGGTGTTAGCATAATGGTTTCCATCGAGACGGCCTTAGCGGTTATTGCCGCGGTCTGGGTGGGGGCTTTTCTAGTAAAAAGCCTGCTGGACCTCCGGAGTAGAGGCGGAGAAACCGCCGAGCAGGCGAAAACAGGTCTCTCGATAAGCCTCTACCCGCTGCTCCTCATAGTGAGAACACGGTCTGTAGCCGGGCCCTTGGACAGGCTCGCCCAGAAGGCGCCGCGTTTCTGGGACGCGGTTTCTCGGGCCGCCGTTGCAACAGGCTTTGGATTAATGGCCTTCGCGATATACGTTCTCTCCACAAACCTGGCCACCTACCTCTTTAGGCCCGAGCAGGTGGGTGGGCAGAACATCGTGATACCGCTGATAGTAGGCGTCACCATAAGGCTCGACCACCTGCCATACCTGTTTATAGCCTTCGCAATAGTCCTGATAACCCATGAAGGGCTCCACGGGGTGATTGCGCGTCGGGAGCAGCTCCCAGTCAAGTCTGCTGGGATATTCCTCGTGTTTGTTGTGCCGGGCGGTTTTGTGGAGCCGGACGAGCAGGCCTTCAAGGCAGCTCCTCCCGGGGCAAGGATGAGGGTTGCGGCTGTGGGCTCTTTCGCAAACCTCGTCGTCGGATTTCTAACAGTGCTGGCCATCTTCGGCCTCTTCGTGCCAGTCGAAGCTGGGCTGATAGCTGTCCAGACGGAGCCGGGCTCAAAAATAGCTGTGAACGAGGTCTTAGTCGAGATAGACGGCGTCCCAGTAAACAGTTACACAGTGCGCTCCGAGAAGGTCACCATAGGCCAGACGCTGAGGGTCAAGACACTGTCCGGCGAATACGTGTTCCAGACAAATCCGGAGGTTTGGGGGCGTGAGCTCATACTCGGCTCGGTGGTCAGAGGCCTCGGCATCACCCAGGTCGACTCCTTCCTTCCGCTGAGGCTGCAGTTCCTCGACCCAGCCGCATCCTATGCCCTGTACAGAACACTCTACTGGCTGCAGCTCGTCTCCATCGGTGTAGCTGTCTTCAACATGCTTCCAATACACATACTCGACGGCAGCATAGTCCTCAAGGCATTGCTGGAGCGCTACATCAAAAACCCGCGGAAAATCTTCGGGATAGCAAACGCAGCAGCAGTCCTCTGCCTAGCCCTCCTCATCTCAAACATAGCCTTCACATACAGCTTCTTCGGCTTCTTCCAGATATAGTTTTACATGGGTTTAACGGCCTGGAGTATTTCACACACCCTGCAGAGCTCGCGGCTTGTCACATCTCCGCAGGACCTGCAAAACCTCTGGCTTTTGCCGTTTTTCTGGGCTGGTTTTTCGAAGCTCTTGAGGGCCGCGAAGAGTGAGCCCGGGTGCTTCTCCTCGAACTCCGTCAAAAACCTTCTGACGCTGTTTCTCATGCTGGTGGAGGCGTTGGGGCATACCTGTGTCTGGAAGGGTATGCCGACGGTGTAGGCGTAGAAGACAACCTCCCTCTCAGGTGTAAGCCGGAAAGGCGCTACACGCGGTATCGCTGGGCCCTCCGACCTAAGGCCGATGTCGGAGCTTCCCAGCTCACCCCTCAAAGCCTTCAACATGTATGTCTGGACCACGTCGTCCAAGGTGTGGGCCGTCGCCACAACAGTGGCCCCCGCTCTCTTAGCAGCTATGTTGATCGCCTTCCTCCTCAAGGGACCGCAGACACTGCATGCCGCCAGCCCGCTCTCCCTAAACGTCCTGCTGGAGACAATCTCCGAGAGACTCATGCCGAAAAGCTCTTTGAAAGATGTTTTGACCAGCTGGACTCCAAGCCTTGACGTATACTGCTCCACTAAACGCAGCGCCTCATCCCTGTAACCCTCGATACCCTCGTCAACCGTGACAGCGAAAAGCTGGGCCCTGGGGAACTTGGACTCAATCTTCCGCAAAACATGGAGCAGCGAAAGGCTGTCTTTACCGCCTGAGACAGCGACCGCGACCCTGTCATCCATCCTCAGAAGCCCGTAGCGGGCGATGGTCCTAAGAACACGTTTCTCAAACGTCTTGACAAAACACCGCCGGCAAAGCCTCTCACCCGAGTAAACCCTGTGATAGACCACCCTCCCACCACCGCAGACATTACACGTCTGAACCGCTTCAAGCGAAGTAAGCATCCAAACCTAGTCAGATAGCGACGGTATATAACGTATTACCTGTGTCAACTAAACACCTAGGATTATTCGGCCGGGTTTGGGTCTGTAGGCGGGTAATCCAACGGCTACCGTGATTATGTTTTCCTTTCCGGCTGCGTGTGGTGAGAAAAACTCTCTGACATCGTCGTCGTAGAAGGTGAGGCCTGTGGCCCCTACCCCGGAGGCGTAGGCCGCCAAGTATGCGAAACCGGCCCTTATCCCGCCCTCGAGCTGGACGGCTCTATAACCCCTGTTTCCCATGGACCTCAAGGACTCCTCCAACGGGGCCATGAAGAAAAGCGTTGCAGCCGAGTCCCCGCCCAGCTCCTGCTCCAGACAAAGGTATTCACTCACCTTCCTGAACTCACCGTATTTCAGGGCGTGTAGGGCTTCTCCGTCGAAAAAGTATGCACCAGGCCTCACCCCGTCCACTGCGTGGATGTTGAGGTAAATGGATATCCGTGGGCCGTTGAAGTCCGCTTCGAAGGTTGTGGCTGCCGCATGCAGGATTTTTGAGAGCTGGCTGAACGATATCGGTTTGCGTGCAAACCTACGCGTCGAGCCTCTGCTGAGAATTACCTCGTAGAGGGGTGTCTCAACTTTCTGGGGCTGGAGCGGGACCCTCTCCAACCCGCCGTAGGATGCCTGATGCTGCTTAGCGGAGGCTTTTTCTCTCCATTCCTTCACCTCCTCCGGGGAGTTTAGGCTTGAGGCGCTATGTATGGCCGTTATCGCTGGATACTCTGTTTCTCTGCGTGAGAGTGGTCTGACCCTGTAGTTGACGGGCTCGACGGTCGGTGTTTCAGGCGGAGGGCTGTCTGACCGGCCGAGCGGCACTAGAATTATGGACGCCTCCCTCACACCGTCAACGCCTACGAGCCTGTTTACCTCACGGTCGACAAACCCTATCAAAACCTTGGCCCCTATACTGAAGGCCCGCGCCACCGACAGCATGTTTGCAACCATGACACCCGAGTCCCACCACCAATGCCTGTAAGACCTCTCACGGTATTTCCACGCATTACGCCACGCAATAGAGGTGTAGACGACGGCTGCCTGCGATTCCGCCACCTCGCTGGAAGAGTTGTATGCCAGATATCCTCTGTAGTCCCCTTTACGCAATAGGTGGAGTTTGAAAAGGTTTGGGCTGAAATGGTACAGGCCAGGCTCCAACCCATCCACGTCGCCTGCGACGACATACATTTCGGTCGGGTAGAGGGCGCCTGTCGCCGGGGCTGCCCTAAAGTAAAACGGCTCGCCGCCATAGTTTACAACGCGTGTTATCCCGCCCGTGAAGTAGAGTATTGAGGCTAGGAGGCCGATGTTCAGCCTGCCGCCGCCCTCAGTCTCAAGGGCTTTGGAGAACCCCTCGACTGGTTTGGGAAAATCTCTAGGTAGTTGGACGGTTTCAACGTCTTCATACTCTTTGAAAGGGTAGGGCCTGTTCGCCCAGTCAAGGTAATGTCTGGATGTGCGTATGCTGACATAGCTGTGCTTTGTGTTTTCGTGAAACTCCAAAGCATCACGCCATCCAAAAACCATTTCAACCGCTCCCCTCCGGCTGATATGGCGTTTTCGCAGCATGTACCTGTCTAAACAGTCCGGCCCTATATGTTGAGACGTATTCTTCGATGTTTTTCAACGTCTCTTCAACAGCCGACTCGAGGCCGAGCCTGTTCCACTCCTCCTCAACGTCTTCAGGGTCTGCTTTTGTGACGGGACGGCTTGCAACTATCGAGCAGCAGTCCTTATACGGTTTCTGGACAACCTCAAGTATACCAAATCTCTCCGCCAGCCCGAAGATCTCCGTCTTGCTCAGCCCTATGAGTGGGCGGAAAACCTCTATGTTCAGCTGGGGCTTGACAGCGATTATGTTGGCGAGGGTTTGTGAGGCGACTTGTGCGAGGCTGTCGCCGAGGACAACTGCGCGGTAACCTCTTTCAGCCGCAATCTTCTCCGCAACCTTAAGCATGTATTTTCTAAACAGGAGAAGCTCTAGACGGCTTGGCTTCTCAAGCACAACCCTGTAGAACGGGGTGAACGACGCCATGTAAAGCCTCATCTTCAGCCCATACTCCGTCAGCTCTTTGACCAGCCCATACATCTTAGCCTGCAGCGCCTCCTCAGCAGACCTGTAGCTGTGGAAGTGTAGGAGGCTGGCTCTGCAGCCTCTCCGCATAACTAGGAGTGTGGCCACAGCCGAGTCAACCCCGCCCGAGACCAGGCTGAGGACCTTGCCGCTACTCCCGACGGGTAGGCCGCCGTAGCCCTCCACCCTCCTGACGTATATGTAGGCGTTCTGTCTGGTTATCTCGACGCGGGCTGTTGCTTCAGCCTCTCCGCCAACATCTATCCCCAGCTCGTCCCTCGCCATTTTGCTCAGCCTAAGTCGTATATCCTGCGATGTGAAAGGGTGCTGTTTGTATGAGCGTTTCACATCAAACACTATACTTTTTGGCCGTGTCTCCTCCAAAACCAGCCGGGCGACATCAATTATTTTCTCAGGTCGTGGCTCAGTCCTATAGCCCACACCTATGTGGCTGACCCCGAAAACCTTTCTAAGCTTTTCGACCAAGGGCTCTGGCTGTTCAGGCGGGTTAAATATGACGAGCCTGTTCTCATCCCTTACCACCTCCATCCCCGGCCCGAGGACATACCGTATGTTGTCAAGCAGCAAAGTCTCGAAGTAGGACCTCTTCCTACCCTTGAGAACTATCTCCGAGTGGTGTACGACGACAGCCCTCTCCATCCACAAATATACAGACAGCGTTACTCTAAATATTTTGGGAAAGACTTATTGTCACGGCAACCCGCTGATGCCTGTCCGTATGCTGCTCTCCCGACCTGAAGGATGTTTGAAGGCCCGTGAGTTCCTCCTGCCTCTGGCTTTGCAGTTAGGGGTCGGCGCCCTACTGGCGCATGGCTATGACTTCAGGGTAAGCTATGTTGCGGGGAGGAATGTTGCATCAGGGCTGTCACCTTACGAGGGCGGGCTCGTGGAGGGTTTTCTGGCGTCGGGCTATGGGGGCTATGTGCAGGGCATTGGTGAAACACCCCTATGGCCCCTCTACCTAGGCATGGCCTACCTCCTCTCCGGCGGCCAAATATTCCTGTTCAACCTTTTTCTCAAGACACCCATTGTGCTCGCAAACCTCGCCCTGGCTTTTCTCATGTTCAGGCTTGGGCGTGACGGACGTTATTTCCTCTACAACCCTTTTCTCCTGCTTGTCTCTGTTGCTTGGGGGAAGCCTGATAACATAGCGGCCCTGCTGGCCGTGACGGCGTTGACGGCCTACGGCCCCATCCGCAGCCCCTTATCGGCCGCCGCATCACTGATGGTAAAGCCGCTCACAATAACAGCGGCCCCGGCCTACCTGGCCCGACACCGACAAAGTTTCACAAGGATTGCTGCGGCAACGGCCTTGACGGCCGCAATGTTTTTCTCACCCTTCATCGCATTAGGCTGGAGCCTGGAAACACCGTTGAACGGTTTGTCAAACTGGATTAAACCAGCGGGCGGAATATCGCCTTTTAACTTGGTTGAAGCTGTTTTCGGCTTCGGCTCCTACACGCTGCCCGACGGTTTAGAGTTGATCGGGATGCTTTCACCCGCCTCAATTCTGCTGCTGGTTATTTTTGCGCTGTATTATCCGCCGAAAAGCCTTGAAGGAGTCTTTCGGCTAGGCCTTCTCTCCTCCAGCCTATTCCTCAGCCTCAGGCCATGGGTCTCGGAGCAGAACCTCCTCATAATACATGTCTTCCTAATACTTGTCTGCGGCAGGCTCCCCAATACGTCCCTGTGGACCATACCCCTTGCCTTCGCAGCAGCAAACCTCGCAATCCCCCAAACACTATACCTGATAAGGCCAACCATAATCGACGAACTCTACCTTCTCGACAACCCTATACGCCTCTGGCTGAAATTCATCCTCGCAGCCACATGGCTTGCAGCACTCTGGACTGTGATAATCAAGAGGAGGCTGTGGTTTTGGAGAGTTTGAAGACAGCTGTGGCAGGGCTTGCAGCAACACATGCATTATGGGCTTTATCGCTTCTGCTTGACGGGCAGAGATATTTATTGAAGCCTGTTATCCCGCCTCTCTTCGCAATAGCACACCTAGCCGTAGCACTCCTCCTTACCGCCGGACACAGGACCCACGGCCACCTACTTGCAACACCTGTTCTAACCTACTACACGTTTTTCGTCAAACCATTCGAGCCCATAGCAGAGCCCCAGACAGTCGGCATATTAGGGGTAACAGCCGCGTTACTGGTCAGGGAGATCGGAAAAACCCCAGCAGGTCTTTGGCGGCTCATACTACGGCTCGGAATAGCGTACCCGCTCGTGGAGTGGGGACTCGATGCCTTCAGAAACCCAGCCCACTTCAAAGCCTACCTCTCAGTAAACCCAATAACTTCGAGAATAATCCCCGCAGAAGCCCTTGACTATGCCGTCACCTGGCTGGGTGTTTACGAGCTTGCGCTGGCCAGCTTAATTCTCTCAGGGATGTTGGAAAAGGCTGCCGCGGCAATAGCTGCAGCCACGTTCCTAGCCTTCACAGCTGTCGCCGGATACCCGCTTGCCTTCCCCCAAAACATTACATTGGCAGCGGCCGCGACCCTGCATCCAAGCCCACCTTCAGAAAGTACTTCGAAAACAGCAAGACTCATTCAACACGGTTAAATACATCGGCTCCACACTACCCGGGGATGGCTGTTAAGGCCACCATGTATGTGTACGGCAGCGTTCAGGCGGTCGGTTACAGGGTTTACGTCAAGAACGTAGCCGCCCTAATGGGTGTTAGGGGGCTTGTTAGAAATCGTGGGGACGGCTCGGTTGAAATATTCGCTGAGGCGGAGAAGGGCGTCCTAGATAGGTTTATGAAAGCGATAGACGTCAAAGGCAGGCAGGGGGACATATTATCCCTGAATGTTGAGAGGCTTGAGGTCAGGTTGGAGGGGGAGCCCGGATACGCAGGCCCATGGCGAAAATACACACAGTTCGAAATAGATTACGGAGAAGAGATCGGCAGGCCGGTTGAGAGGGAGATGGTTGAAAGCCTGGAGCTTGCGAAACTTTACTTCACAAAACTCATAACAGAATTCAAAGACTTCAGAGAAGAGTTCAGGGATTACCGTGAAGAGTTCAGGGACTTCAGGCAAGAGTTTGGAGACTTTAGAAACGGGTCACTAAACATCAGCAGGGAAATACTCGACACGAGCAAAGAAGTACTGGGCGAGGTCAAGGGCCTGAGAAAAGACTTACAAACAATCCTAGACGAAAGGCTTACAAAAATAGAGAAAGACATAGCTGCGATCAAGGCAAAGATCGGGTTGCTGTGATTAATGCTGGGCTTTTATTTCATTTGTTTGAACCTGTGGTCTGTGTAGAGTTCCCATGGCTTGAGTAGGGTGTAGAGTGGCCCAAGCCGTTTCCGAAGCCTTGCCTGCTTCGTGGCTTTCCACATGCCGTACTTTAGCTTTTCGATGCTGAAGTCGTGTTTGAAGAGGAGGCGGTGGTCGTAGCCGTGTACTGGTTTCTCCCACTCCTCTGTCAGCATTCTATCGCTTACTTTTTCGTAGAGCTTTGTTCCCGGCAGGGGGTATGGGACTGTCATGGAGAAGTAGTCGAGCGGTAGGCTGGAGGCAAGCTTGATTGTTTTGAGCATCGTTTCGTTTGTTTCACCGGGGTAGCCGAGTATGAAAAACGCCCCGACTTTTATGCCTGCCTTGACGGCTGTGTAAACAGCCTTCCTTGACTGCGCTACGGTGAGATGTTTGTTCATTAGCTTAAGCGTTCTGTCGTCTCCCGCCTCCAGCCCGAAGATTATCTTATGGCAGCCCGCCCTTCTCATCACTTTGGCGACCTCGGCGTCCATGAGGTCGGCCCGGGCGAGGCATTCCCACAAGACATCAATTTTTCTGGAGATTATCTCCTGGCATAGGCGTATGACGTGTCGTTTGTTTGCTATGAAAAGCTCGTCGGCGAACCATATCCTCCGGTAGCCGTACTTCCAGACTATCTCCTCCATCTCGTCGGCTATGTTTTCAGGGCTTCTCGTCCGGTAGAAGCGGCCGTAGTCGGGTCTCCAGCAGAAGTCGCAGGAGAAGGGGCATCCTCTCGAGGCTATGGCCGAGGTCATGGTGTATTTGAAGTTCTGCATGTAGTATTGCTTGTAGAGGCTGTTTTCGTAGAGGTCGCGTGCGGGGAACGGTAGGTCGTCGAGGTTTTTGATTAGGGGCCGCTGGCCTGTGAAGTAATGTCCTCCACCGTTTACAGGAACCGTCTCCAATGCTTGCTTCATGAACCTGTTTGAGATGTGAAGCCCTTTCACACGCTCGAACCTCATTCCGCCGTCCAACTCATGCATGACCTCTAGCATGGTCTCCTCACCTTCCCCCTGCACAACCATGTCAAACGTGTTGAGGAACTTGATGGGGTAGGCGGAGGGCATCGGTCCCCCGGCAACAAGGAGTTCAACCTTATCCCTTAGGGCTTCGGCGATCTCTAGGGCGGGTTTGACCATCGAGAGCATGCTGTAAACGCCCACAACCCTCGAGGAAGAAGCCAGCCGCACAGCCTCGTCAAATGTCTTGAAGGTGCAGTCAACTATGCCCACCCTGTATCCGTGCATCCTGAGGTAGGATGCGATATAGCCGATGCCGAGCGGAGGGAACTTGAAGTTTTTTGAGCGGCCGTCGTTGAAGTATGGGAATACGAGTGTTACGTCATTCATGAGGTTTAAACCTCACCCGGTACTGTAGGGCTGGAAGTTCGTGGTTCATGACGAGGCTTACGCCGGCCCAGTCAAGCCTTCTGCCCAGAACCTCCCTGCCTGCATATGCCCTAACGTTTTCAGGTATCTCAACCTCCATGCCGAGTTTAAGCCGCGGCGAATACAGGAATGCAGAACCACCCATAACTTCCTGCCAGGGTGTGAGTTTTCTCCCAACGCCGTCGACAAAAAGCTTTGTGAAAAGCCTTCCCGAGAGCTCGTTGGCCACCAAAACATCCATATTACTCGGCGTGTCGCGTCTAACCCTTATCGAGAACTCACAACCGTTCAAGAGGTATTCAACAACGACTTTGCCGAAGGTCCTGACACGCACATACCTGCTTCTGACACCCGACAAAGACCTAGCGGCCATCAATAGTGTATAGGCCGGTCTGAAAAAGCTGCTGCGGAGATATAGCGGAGCAAGCAATGTCCTGAAAAATTTGTAGGGGCCGTCGATGGGGGTGTTTGCGATGTGTTTGACCGATATGCCGTTAAGCTTGAAGATGCGTGTAACTGTTTCCGCTCTATATGTTTCTGCCTCAAGCGGAAAAACAGCCCTCCTACCTAGGACTCCAATAACTCCGCCAACCCCCATTCCCTCACCAATAAGCATGAGCCTGCCCAGAACAGGGTTAAGGCCGCGCACAACCCCGTGAATTTCATGCCCAGGGTCTGATACGACCTCATCGGTGAAGTTCAGCCTTTCAAGGACGGCGGCCATCTAAACCCAAACAGCCTGTAGGCAGCCATATATTTCTATGCCAAAATCGCACTAAACATGTAGCTAGGGCTGTTGGATGGATTTGGGAAAAACCTTTTTCCATAGTTTCCCCGACATCGGTTATGGATTTCATAAGGCTGCTGATTGCGACGACGTTCTTCACAGTCTCAGCAATACTCCCGTTTTACGTTGTGTCTTATGTGCATCTGTTTATCGCGGCCCGGAAATACCGTAAACCCGTAGCCCACAGACCCAGCGAGTGGCCGACTGTCTCCGTCCATCTCCCCATATACAACGAGAAACATGTGGTTAAACGCCTGATTGAGGCTGTATGCAGCCTTGACTACCCGAGGGAAAAGCTCGAGATAGTCGTTGTCGACGACTCTGATGATGAAACGTCGAGGATCTGTGAGGAGGTTGTCGGCGAGAAACGGTTGCTGGGATTTAACATACGTTATCTCAGACGGCTGGGTAGGGAGGGCTATAAGGCGGGAGCCCTACAATATGCTCTGGAGAAATCCACGGGCGAGTTTGTAGCCGTTTTTGACGCCGACTTTATCCCCCCGCCAGACTTCCTCAAGAAAACAATACCCTACTTCAAGGAAGCTAATATCGGACTTGTGCAGGCTCGATGGGGACACCTAAACAGGACGTACTCTCCGCTTACCATGGCACAGGCCCTCAGCCTCGACCTCCATTTTACGGTTGAACAGAGGGGGAGGTTTGCTGCGGGATATTTCCTCAACTTTAACGGAACCGCTGGCGTTTGGCGGCGTGAATGCATAGTGGATGCCGGTGGTTGGAGGACCTCGCTGGCCGAGGACCTAGACCTCAGCTACAGGGCCCAGATGAGTGGATGGCGTATAGTCTATCTTGAGGATGTCGAAGCACCCGCGGAACTCCCGATAATGATGAAGGCTGTTAGACGCCAGCAGTACCGCTGGGCCTACGGGGGCATACAGACAGCTCGCAGATATCTGCTGCAGCTGGTGGTGTCGAAAAATCACTTTACGGCCAAGCTTCACGCACTAGTTCACCTAACCCGGCATATGGCCCAGCTTCTTTTCACAGCGCAGGTGCTGATGCTGCCATGGGTTGCCCACATAGTCCAACCTACGGGTCTTGAATTGATGGTGTTCTGGATAACGCTATACCCACTACTGATAACAGTAACTCTCCTACTCCAAAGCAATGCGGCTCACCACCGTAGTGTTACCGCTTTTTTGAAAGAGGTTTTCATGCTGTTTTTATGGGGCATGGGTACCTCGGTCAACAACTCTGTCGCGGTAATCCATGCTTTGCTGTCGCGTGAAAAGGTTTTCGAGAGGACGCCGAAATTCGGGATAGTCGGCAGAACGGGGAGCTGGCGTACAAGCAGCTACGCAAGGATTAAAGACCATTATGTTATGGTAGACCTTGCGGTGGCAGTCTACACGCTTTCCACAACGATATACCTGTTCTACAGCGGGATGTACTCATTCATGCTTGTCAGCGGGCTCTTCACCGCCGCGGTCCTTTACAATGTGTTTGTTTCAGTCACGCAGGGGGAGGGTGCGGTCAGAAACTTCTACATGGGGAGTAAAACGTTGCTTGCGGCCATAGCCATGTTGGCTGTGTTCACAATATCTCTCATCTACCCGTTTACCACATACTTTTTCACAGTTGAGAAGGCCTACTCCTCACTAGACATAGCGTCTAGGAGCATTGAACCTGGCTTGGTTGTGGAGGAGCTTGACAAGGCCACGACGTTGCTCGACCTTGGCGGAAACCCTGTCTGGCCTTTCCCGACGGCTAGGACAGACCTGGGGCTGATAAGGCGGGATTTACAGATGCTTAAACAACGTGTTCGGGAAGCGGGCCCGCAGGACTTGGAGACCTACCACGCCGTGTTAGAGGATGTAAGGACGTCGTTAAGGGAGGTGGGGAAGCAGTTGAGGGCTTTGCAGCCGTTTCTATGGGTAAGCCCGACTACTCTGGCGATATTGCTGTCATCAGTTCTTGCTGCATATTTTTTTCTGGTGAGAAGAAGCCATGCGTAAGGTGAGGGTTTTTCTCCTCGTATACCTGTTGTTCGGGCTTTCGATGGCGGTAAGTGCTTACGTCATAGACATATACCCGCTTGAAATCGCCGCAGGCTATCTCAGCAGAGCTATGTCGGCTGGAAACGCCGACGACATGGTGTCATATATCACGCAGGCATACCGGCTGATACCCCCGCTTGGAAACCCTGTCTGGATACTGCCAACCCACCGGACGGACTTCAACCTAATACGGGCCGATATCGCGTCAATCCTCGACAGACTTTCAACCATCTCGAGAACTCCGCGAGACACGGCTGCATACGCCCAGACACTTAACGATGTACGTGGAAGGCTTGAAGTGATAATCGGCCACCTCTATGAGGCCATGCCGTACATCTACCTTAAACCGGCTAACCTCGCGGCTGCAGCAGCCTATCTCTCCACACCCATGCTGGCTTGGAAACTGTTTGCCCGGAAAGGTAAGGTAGAGGAGAGGCTTAGGGATAGGTTGCAAGCCTAAAATATACCGAGTAATTTTTTGCCGTGGTCGGCTGGTTTGAGACTAAAATAGGTTGAGTTTCTTCTTCTTTCTTGGTGAATTCCTTAACTTTATGCCGTCTTTTGGGCATATCGTATAATTAATTGGTAAAAAAGTTTGCGCTCTTAATCCATTTTGTGTTGGTGGTTGTAGGGTTTATTTTTATGGTCTTTATGACGGTTGGGGATGCTGTCTGACCTTACTATCTATATTTATGTCTGAGGCCTATGCTGCTAGGCTTTTGAGGGAGGTTAGGTGGTCTAATGGTGTTAGGTGTATCTACTGTGGTTCTTTATATGTTATATGTTGGGGTTGGTATAGGGGTGTGTATAGGAGGTATAGGTGTAAGAGCTGTTTAAGGACGTTTAACGATAAGAGCGGTACTGATTTCGAATACTCAAGGATACCCCTTAACGAGAGGCTTTTCATAATGTATCTGTCTGGATGCCTTAATGTCCCCCTCCTGAGGGCCTCCATAGATGTTGGGCGTAGCTACGGCTCCGTATACAGATCGTTCAGGAGGATAATATGTTCTGTGGGGAGGTATGTTAGGCGTTATTGGAGGGTCTCAGGGGTTGTTGAGGTGGATGAGGTCTATGTGAATGCTGGTCTGAAGGGTAGGGGTAACCGTGGTAGGATAATGCTTCTTGGTAGGAGGCCTAGGTGTAGGGGTTTGAGGGCTGGTAGGGGTAGGGGTGGATGGGATAAGGATGTTATCCCAGTATTCACCATAGTAGGCCGTAACGGATATGAGGTATACATACCTTCCAGGGATGTTAGTGGAGAGACTGTAGCTAGGATAGCATCAAGGCGTGTAGAGGCAGGATCAAGGATGTACACTGACAGCTTCCCATCATACAGCATACTACAAAACATGGGATATAGACATGATTACGTAAACCACTCATTGAGGGAGTATGCTAGGGGAGAAGTCCATATAAACAACTGCGAGAACAGGGCATCGCTGCTAAGACCATGGTTATCAGTACATAGGGGCATATCCAAGGATAACCTAGACACATACCTAAGCCTATTCCAATCCCAGAGAAACATAAACAAACTACCAACAATAACAAACAATGGATTAAGAGCGAACCCATTATTTGGACACTCAGTGTTATGTGCTGCCTTGTGGCTTAATTCCTATAGTTCGGGTTTTCTCCTCTTCGGCTGGGGCCCAGTTTCCTACGTTGTTACGGCGCTCAAAAGCATGTTGTATATGAAGGCCTTGATCGTCAGCTCTGCGTCCATCCATCTCGGCTTCCTGGAGAGGAGATGTTCTCCGAACAATGCTTTGAACCTGGATATTGCAGTCTCAGCCATCCACCTCCTAACATATCCCACTATTTTGCTCCAGACTCTATACCCGTAATCTCTTATCATCCTGGCTGCAGACCTTCCGGAAGGAGGCCCTCTGCCCGTTCTTGCATTCCTCCTCGGCCTTATAATAGGTTCTATCCCTTCCCTCTCGAGATATCTTATGGATCCGATGGAGTCGTATGCTCCGTCTCCGATTACCTTTATGACGTTCCCAGCCTTCATTGATCTATCTACCATCCTCTTAGCGACCTCGGAGTCATGTACCCTATCTGTTGTCCTCTCAAAATACACTATCTCCCCTGTCCTGGCGTCTATAGCGAAGTGCATCTTCAGATATCCTCTCCTCATGGAGTATCTCCTCTCAAGCCATGAACCAGACCTACAGACCTTGACACCGGTTGAGTCCAGGACTATGACTACTGGATCGTTTACACCCCTCAGATTGTACCCCACAGAATCTTCTCCCAGCCAGACGATCCTCCTCCTTATCCATGAGTAGTCTATCACGGGAAGAATCGGGAAGATCCTCTCAAGGGATCTGGTGAAAGCCTCAAGCTGCCTATAACCGAGGGAGAAGAGATATCTGATAACAGCAAGGAACCTGACGTAGCTCTCAGCTATCCTGTAAGGCCTTCCCCTCTTCCTCCTATTCATTCTGATGAGCTCATCCCGGTAACCCCTCAAGAAATCTAGATCCATAATAAGCATGCCACGCTTAATTAGCCTCTCATCGACCCTCTTCCAGTAGCTCATCGTAGGAGAGGAATGGAAGCAGGGCAATAGGCCTTGAGGTGAAAGGATATAAGGAATCTGAGATGAGAGCCGAAAACGTCACAGGAATCGCCAAAAGGTAGCGAAGAGAGGCGAAAGAGTCCAGGAATTAAGCCACAAGGCATTATGTGCAAAATTTTTATATATTGGTCAGCCTTTTTTCTAACCGAGTTAGGAGAATGAGGTGTGCGGTGTTAGAAAAGCCTCTAGACCGCTTTCTTCTAAAAGAAGCCGACACACCAGAGCCTAAAGGGTTTGAAGTTATTGTTAGAGTAAAATCGGCAGGTTTGTGTCATACTGATGTTCATATATGGGAGGGACATTATGGGCCTCTCAAAGTAGAGGAGAGGGGTATAAAATTTCCATTGATTTTAGGGCATGAAATAGCTGGTGAAGTATTCAAGGTTGGTGAGTACGTGACGGAAATTAAACCCGGGGATAAGGTAGTGGTATTTCCATGGATTGGGTGTGGTTTTTGTAAGGCTTGTAGAAAAGGTGAGGAAAACCTTTGTGTTTTAGGGACAAAGCCTCTCGGTATTATTAGGGCAGGAGGGTTTGCTGAGTATGTACTTGTCCCTCATCAAAAATATGTTGTTAAAGTGGATGTTGACCTAATTAAAGCAGCACCTATTTCATGTGGTGGGATAACAGCGTACAATGCAGTTAAAAAAGCTGAACTCTTGCCAGACGATATAATAGTAGTAATAGGTGTGGGGGGGGTCGGGCACCTAGCTTTGCAGATGATTAAAAAAATGTACGGTGTTACTTTAATAGCGGTTGATGTACGAGAAAGTGCGCTGAAGCTGGCTGAGAAATTGGGTGCAGATTATGTATTCAATTCCACTAAAAATAATTTAGCTGAAGAGATAAAAAAAATAACATACAATTTAGGTGTGGATGCCGTAATCGACTTTGTTGCACATGCAGATACTGTAAGCAATGCCTTCAACATACTAAAAAGGGGAGGTAGGCTGGTTCTTGTGGGGATAGGTGGCGAATATATTAACTTAACCTTACCATTAATTCCGTTGAAAAATGTTTCGATCCGTGGGTCTTATGTAGGTAGTATAACAGATTTAATGGAGGTTTTAGCACTACTCAAAAAAGGTATTATAGATGTTGCAACCACTACTTACACACTAGATCAAATAAATGATGTGTTTGAAAGTTTTCGAGCAGGGCAAATAGTTGGAAGGGCTGTTTTTGCTCCATAACTGCATCATCTATCGACTTCCTTTACCCTATGATACACCAAGTTTAAGAAATGCTTAGGCATGTCATTTGGTTAGGTTACGAAAGTATAGTCCAATTGTAGCCATACGCATTGGATAGTCTTAGATTAGTATATGTACTCGAAAGATTTGAAAGTGATTCTTACTGAAAAGTTCTCTTAGTGCCTATAATGTCAAAAGCTATAAAAAGGAAAAACTTAAAATATCTAAATTAGATAGATATTATAGATGAATGAATCCGTTAGTTGATGGAGTTAAAAAACGTAAAGGTCTTTTAGGTGTGATAGGTTATCCGATAGGACATACCGCATCACCGGCTATGATGAACGCTGCTATTAAACACGCGGGCATAAATAATGTGCTGTATGTTTCGACTGAGGTTCACCCCAAATATCTAGGAGCGTTCTGTTGGTTAGCACATCTCTTTAACTTCATTGGCTTCACTGTAACTATACCTCATAAAGTTGCAATAATAAAGTATCTAACAAAACTTGACAAATCTGCGGTGGAGGTAGGGGCGGTAAATGTTGTTAAAGTCGTAGATGAGAGGCTTGTCGGCTATAATACGGATTATATTGGAGTTTTGTCAACTCTCCCGCCAGAATCGTCCATAAGTTCCTACGTTACTGTGATTGGTGTTGGTGGCGCGGCACGGGCAGCCGCCATAGCACTAAAGAAACGAGGCTTTGAAAAACTAGTTTTCGTAGGAAGAAGAAAACAGACTATGACCAAATTTAAGAGGTTTGCGAAAGAGAATGGAATTGATTGTAAACTTATCACTATTGGATCGGAGCACTTTATAAAGTATGTCAAGAAATCAGAACTGTTGATAAACGCAACACCTGTCGGGATGTATCCTAACATTAATGAAACACCTGTACCATCTAAATTACTTCATCGTGGAATGATCGTTTTCGACATGATTTATAACCCGCTTGAAACAAGGCTTCTTAGAGAAGCGAAAAAGCAGGGTGCAGTAACAATTAACGGTGTTAAGATGCTTATCGAGCAGGGTGCAGCAGCGCTTAAGCTCTGGCTTTCCATCGAGCCAGACAAAAAAGTGATGAGGAGAGCCGTTCTCAGCTTTTTGCGGGGTAGAACTGTTGAAGGGACAGGATGGATTTTGACACTTTCTAAGTTGTTAACACCATCTCGACTGGCCGTGGAGTTAGGCTAGGCATCCTTCTAAAAAACAGACATCAAGAATGGGCCGATGCGTGGTAACTGGACAGCTCCAAAAATTAATGGCAGGGAATCCGACCTTGAAGCTGGAGGTTGAGGCTGTTAAGCTCTTCGGTTATGTCGGGTGTGGTGACAATGCCGCTGGGCAAAAGCCATATCCGCAGGGCTTTGTCACCTACAACATTATCCCCTGAAAAATCAACCACGAGAGTCGTTGTCAAGGGAGCATTTGTGACAGTCCATGCGTCGGAGATGTTGAGGAGGCGAAACAGCAGTCTGCAAACACCCTTGAAAGACCCGGAATGATACGGGGTGCAGACGAAGTGGTAAACAGCGAAAAACGGCACAAACTGTGAAGTACACAAAATTTTCGTTAGGTTGAAGACAGCGGATATCAATGGCTCACTCAATCGGTGTTTGATGGTAAAGGCTAAGCTTTTGTGTCTGGTCTTCTGGATGTTTAGGAAGCTGTTTGTGTTTTCCCAGAGTTGATGGAGGTGGGAGTAGATGTCGAGGTTGCCCTAGGATACACCTCTATGGATTGATAGCCACAACCTTACTAGGGATACCTTGTTCCCTCAGTCGAAGTGTACGACTTCCCTAGCATACTATCCCACCGAGTGGTTCACCAACTCATGGTTAGGGAAGTATACTATATAATGTGAATCCGTTTGTGTAGATTTTGGAGCCAGCTTCAGATGATTGTCTCCTAATACTCGGCGGAATTCTATTGGGTGAGGACTGTCCGGTTTTATTGTTGCACCGATGTATGTCTATACCACGTCCGACCAATGATGGCCCCAAACTTAGAGAAGACGCATAGAACACCTCTAGAGCACAATGCTCTTTTCAGAAGTCTAGTGGTTGAGGCTTCACATCCTAACAGGTATCAGGTGACAAACTAGCATGCGCTAGTCCCAAGTGAGCACATGCCCTCCAAGAGTCCCTGAATAAGAGTGATAAGCGAATATTGAGTTTCTGGTGTTTTCCCGTCCAGCGGTAGCATAAGCCTGTGCATGATCTTGGACCCCTTGATAGACCGCTATCCCTAAAGCCGTTTCCTCGTCCAAAAATACGCTGTCCTTCACATGGATATACCTCAGCTTTGCTATAATGTGTTACTCTATGCAGCCGTTTTCCATTACTTCGTAACTCGACATTATGGTGAGAAAAGTTTCATGTAACCCTCCCTCAAGAGGTACGAGATTGTCTTCATTCGGTGTGAACGCGTTGGCAAAGAGGGTTGCGGATCCATAGTAGGGTATTAGAGGTGTCTAGGTCGTAGAATCTGGGTTCATCCACACCCATGACTATTAGGTAAAGCTCGTCCACTAACCTAAGCTTGAACATCTCCCTAAGCATTTTTGCAGGCCTCAGGACCTAGTAGGTTCTCCATCTCAACCTGTGAAGCCGGTGTGTCCAGAATGTAGGGTCTTGACAATCCTCATCGTAGAGCTTCCTCCCGGAGGCCGTAAGGAGGCTACAGGCTGAGAACAGCCCCATTCTCTTAGGCTTCTCAAGCTAGGGTTCGAAAGACATCTTAATTTGCCTGTTAGTTCGGAGGAGTGGGTGTATCTTGGGCAGTATGATGATAGGTCGGCTGTAAGGCGCACGGACATGTAATACCTTACATCTCAGCTACCTCCGACTTATCTGGTGATGGGCCGCCATAGATTGAGGATATAATGTCTTGCTTATTAAGCCGTTTGCCTATTCATCTCCAATATTTCTTTGAGGGTTATGTTTCAAAACATGCTATTGCGTATCAGCTCTAACAATCACTTGAACTACTCCTCATTAACATCCCTTATTATGAGTTCTTTTACGAAATTCCACCTTGGGATTAGGATGGGTGTGCTGTTCAGATACCCCTTCACCTCTACACTAAACCTATCTTCCAAGTATGGTACTTCATAGTATTTTATACAGCAGAAGTGCTGCAGAAAATGTCGGTGTTGAAAGCAGAATCATAATTAGGTCGCTAACTATTAGTCCCACTCCTATATATTCGTTGAATGTTCCGAGGTACATTGGGTTTCTGGTGCATTTGTAGATGCCTTCACGCACAAGCCTTCTAGGGGTTCATAGAAGGGTAGTGGGGAGCCACTACCATACCTATACATATCAATTTCGGCCCAAGCCATCACCGCCAACCCCAAACCAACCGTCAAGACTCCAGGAAAAATACCCACATGCCCTAAGCCAAAGTAGGGTATGCCAAATAGAGTTCTTACCAGATCTGCTGCATTAACTAGGATGAGAGGGACAATTGCGGTGAATGTGACGAAATGCCCTACATATATCAACAACCTCCTCATAGCTGCTTAACAGGTGTTGTAGATGTTTATAGTTTTCAGCCCTGCTAAATCATGGCTGTAATGTTCTACTATTATGGAAAAAGCCTCTTCAGCCTAATGGCGTGTTTTCAAGGCTTGTAAATGGATGTTAACAAAACTGCGGCAAACAAATAGATAAAGGAGAAAATATTGTACCTGATGTGACTCGCATCGAGATCTATGGGTTGAGGGTGGCTGTGGACATCAACACTCAAACCGATCTCCCAAGGTTGATTGTGGAGGAGGCTGAGAAAAAGGGCTGTGGGATTATGGAGGATGATGTGATAGTGGTTACGTCTAAGGTTGTTTCTAAAGCTGAGGGTAGGGTTCATAGGCTTGGTGATGTAAGGCCTTCCCGTAGAGCCTACCTCCTTTCAAGAATCTATAGAACCCAGCCCGAAGCCATGGAGCTTTATCTAAGGGAGGGTGGGATAATATGGGTGATCCCTGTTGAAAAGCTCACGAGGATGTATGGGCATTTTTACGGGAGATATGCCAGTAGTAAGGAGGGCGCTTGGGAGGTAATCAAAGAGCACCCTTATATTTTTATGATCGATGTTGGTGGTAGGCTTTTGAGCTTGGGAGGTATCGACTTTTCCAACTTCCCACCAGGCTACTGCACATCTATACCGGAGGATCCTGATGAATCGGCTAGGAGGATAAGGGAGGGTGTTAGAAGATTAACGGGTAGGGATGTGGCTGTCGTAATAGCGGATACTGAGTGGAAGCTGGACAGATTCGGAACAACCGATATAGCGATAGGATGCTCGGGAATACAGCCTATCTCAAGAAATTTCGGCGGTAGGGATCTTTACGGTAAGTTGAAGTTCGGTGGGGTTGACAACCTAGCTGATCTAGCCTCAGTTGCAGCCAACCTACTCATCGGCCAAATAGATGAAGCCACACCAATAGCTATCATAAGAGGCCTTAAATACGAGAAGAGTTAAGAAGGTATAAGGGATGTAATCTACCCAAGATAGGTATTCAAGAAAGCCCTAAGAGCGATAATATGGGAAAACATAAAGTTCAAGACAATCTCAAAGATCCTACCAATTCTAGCCCATTAAGAGAAACATGGTAAAATAGCTTCCCTCTTAAACAAGCCGACAACGTTAAATATGGTTGGCCGTAAGTTGTTTAACAATGTGAAAAATCGGGTCATATGAGTGAGTTGTATTGCCTTAGTTACGGTTGCTGTAGTCGGGCTCTTTCTGACCGACGTACCGTTCCTAGGGAAAGAGGAAAGACAGGCCGTTACAGGTCCGCCTTCCACGTTTACAAACCCTGCCGGTGTTCATGCGGGGATGGATGTTAACTCCGCTGCAGGGGCTACTCTGAACGATATTAGCAACGAGCCTTTGTCTCTCGCTAAAGATACAGAGGGAATGGACTCGCTTACCAGAGTAGGGCCCTCATATGAGTTAAGTGCACCAAGCCTAGCCCTGCCAGATCAGTTTAAGGTAAGGGGACAAGCTCCCATATTGGGGGCTAAACGTGTTGTTAGAGGAACTTATGATGTGTTGGCTAGGTGGCCTGACGAAAGAGGTGTTGAAATAGGCCTAGTGACGGTAGATGTGAGTGGGTCTAATGTTGTAGGAACTGTGGTTCTTGTGCTTAGAGATATCAGCTTCTCGGTTGTGGGTAAGCAGGGTAGACAGCTCTCAGGAGCACGCATAAGCATATCACCAAAGCTGATGAGGGATGAGGATATGCATATCACACCCGACACAGTATTCACACTACTGAGATTACCTGACGGCAGAACCTACGACTTCACGGTTGAGTGGTCTAGCGAGTTCGGCACAACAGCTAAGACAGTAGTCCGCGATACGCCCGCAGGACTACAGGCGAGAGGAAGCATAACATTAACCGTAGACGATGTGTCGATAAAGGTTGTTGATTTAGAGGGGAGACCGGTAGCTGGAGCGGCAATCAAGTTCGCAGGAAGGGATGTGGGCTCTACAGACAGCCAGGGAGTAATAATAGTTGGGCAGGTGCCTCTAGACAACGATTACCCCATCACTGTAACAAAGGATGGCGCGGAGATAGGAAGCTATTTTGTCAGGTTCACGGCATCTAGAACATCCGCAACGATACAGGCAGGCATATACGACATAACGGTGCTTGTCAAGGGAACGGCTGGGCAACCGACACAGGGAGCACTAGTAGAGCTCGTCAAAGACGGCATAACAATAGCTAGGGTGGCAACAGATGCCAGCGGAACAGCCATTTTCTCCAAAGTAATTGGGGCGGATTACGTGGTTAGGGCATCGTATGGAGGGTTCAGGGCGGAGACAAGCCTGCCTAAAGGCATTCGCAATACACAGATAACACTAGACATCTATACATTACTCATTGGAGTGCCGGTTAACTTTCCAACATTCCTAGTGCTGACCATCGGCTTCATACTACTCATCATAGTGGCCGCCTTCGCAGTAAGCGAATACATACGCTGGAGAGGAAGACGGCTAGGCATCTACCCACCACCAAAGAAGTGAATTCTTAGTTTATTGATTTTAGGTTAAGGCCGTCTCCATGCCGTAGCCTTTGACGTAGACAACTACCTCTTCAAGCTTCATGGCCTAACCCTATTTACAGGCTTCAAAACCGATAGTATATCATGAGTAGGTTTGTTATCCCCTGTACCTGATTTCTTGTGCTTAGCTTGTGGTGGGATACTACAGTTCTCTCCTTTAGGTATCTGAAGAATCTTTCAAACCTCTTCCTCATACCGAACCTCTCACGTCTGTATTCAATCTTAAGCCTCTCCAATGCTTATGGATACCGTAGACCTCTATCAACTATGTACACATCCTCAAGGCCTTCTTGAGTGATGATAGTGCATTTAGTCAGTTCCTCCCATAAGACGCCTCCAAGCTAATAATTCCCTTGAATCCATGTCTACATAGGATTTCTTAACACGTAGCTTAGTCTCATCCACTACTATACACCTCCTATACCTAGGGTCCTTAGTAACCCTGATCTCAGATACCCTCTTGGCGAGGTAATGAACAACAGACTTGCTTATCGGCTCCAAAGCCATACTGTAATCGAATAGGTTAAGGAATCAATGCCGCCATTATTGCTGCTTCTGTCCATAGTCTATTCTCTGCTTGATCGTATACTACAGACCATTTTCCCTCGATTACTTCTGTAGTCATTTCGTTTCCTCTATAAGCTGGGAGGCAGTGCATGAATATTGCGTCCTTCTTCGCAAGATTCATAACTTCGACTGTTACAGTATATGGCTTGAAATCTTCCTTCCTTTTTTCTTTCTCCATTTCAGGCTTTCCCATACTCCACCACGTATTTGCGTAAACGACATCTGCTCCTTTTACAGCTTCTCTAATATCATGGATAATCTCTAGTCTTGTACCATTTCTTGAAGATTTATCTTGACCGAACTTCCATATATCTGGTAGCGGCTCGTATCCTTCCGGTGCAGCTATTACCAAATCGATTCCAAATAATGGCGCTACAGTAATAAGTGAATGGCATACATTCCATATATCTCCTGTGTAAACCATTTTCAAACCAGCCAGTCTACCTTTCTTCTCTCTGATGGTTAATAGATCAGCCATAGCTTGGCAGGGATGTTCCTCATCTGTTAAAGCATTTATCACTGGATTCTTCATATATCTAGCGTATTCTTCTACTTCAGCCTGCTCAAAAGTCCTTATAACTAATCCATCATAATACCTATCGAGCACTTTTGCTGTATCTATTATAGGTTCTCCTCTGGCCAGCTGTAGTTCATCAGGCCTCATATAGACAGAAAATGCCCCAAGCCTACTAGCAGCAACTTGGAAGGAGTTCCTAGTCCTAGTAGAAGGCTTCTTAAAAAGCAAGGCAATGTTCCTACCCTCCAGAATTTCTTTAAGGCTCGTCCTCATACCTCCATAGAACATAGACTTTATCTGAGAAGATAAGTCAAGTAGAAACTCAATCTCCTCCCTACTGAAATCCCTTGTAGTAATAAAATCTCTACCTTTAAGAAGAAATACGGTCATAAACACCCACTCGAACATCTCTTTATTAACGTAATATATAACGGTTTTCTTTTTATGTCGTATCCCGCAAACCGAGTAATACGCCCTTCGATGTTTACTAATATGATTAGTTTTCTGGTGATTGCTATCGCTACTGAGTTATGCAAGAAAAGTATATGGTCAAAACTTATTTACTCACATACGATTCTATAGTACTTGGATGGCACCCATATACTGTTACTTGATAAAGCCAATGCCGAGGCCGGTTGGGATAAGCCCATCATACCTCCGCGGATATGATAGGTTCTCCCTCCTGATTGTCGAGTACATACTAGCCACTACCTTGCTAACATCATTACATTTTATGCCGTGACAACATAGCTGCCATTCTGTTATGCGAACTTGCCGGTCCTCTACAGGAGGTCTAGGCATATCTTGCGCCCCTCCTGTCGTCCGATACCAGCTGTGCCATGAACTCATCTCGTCGCTTACAACACCCTTATAGAAGGCCTCCACAGCCCTATAACGAAGTATCTAGAAAAGCTGTCCGTAATTATATTCCTGTGGGTGTATGCTGTTATTTCCGAGACCACTAAATGTGATCGCGTCAAGATAGGTAAGGAACCAGGACTTATGAAAACAAGACTAAACAGAGAATAATCCTGATCCCATACTTATTTAGATACTTTATACCTTTCTCAAGATTGCATCCTCAGAATATCCTCTTCAGGTCGGAGCACTATACCAAATGCTCAGAAACATCATGCAAAACAGCATAACAGAACCATAAATCCTATAGTTTTAGGTGAACATGTCTTACTTTAACACCAGACATCCTATTTTCACGAAGTAATCTGGCCAAAAAGCTTAAAAAGGACAGCCCATATCAATACTAACAGCACTAAATATAACAATTAGTATGGATAGGCCTCCCACAAAATATCGCCGGTGAGAAGAAACTGAAGAGCTAGTCAAACTCGCCACCCCTGAATGGAAGCTGTTTTTCGTAACATTTTAGTCAATAATGTCGTACCACCACCGTTATGGCTAATTGTATAATGCTCTTGTCACTATAATGCCTAGCCATTAAAAAAATTATTTCTTAAATACCCAAATATGCTTTTTTAACATGTTCATGTCCTAAAAGCCATTCGCTTGGGCCCTCCATAACGGTGACTCCGTTTTCTAGGACGTATGCCCTATGGCTAAAGGTTAAAGCCATGTAAGCGTTTTGTTCCGCTATCAAAATGGTTATCCCTTTTTCTTTGTTTATCGTTCGAATAGCGTTAAATATTCTGTCAACCATAATGGGCGATAGACCTAAGGAAGGCTCATCAAGTAATAGTATACTTGGATTGCCCATTAAACCCTTGGCGATCGCTAGCATCTGTTGCTCCCCTCCACTTAAGGTTCCGGCTAATTGTTTTTCTCTTTCCTTGAGTATGGGAAATAGAGAATATACAAATTCAAAAGATTTTTTTTGTTCTGCGTTACTCTTCTGAAGATAGGCACCCATCTCGAGATTTTCCTTTACAGTCATATCACTGAAAAGTCCTCTTCCTTCTGGAACATGGATCAAACCAAGTGAAGCTAGCTCAAAGGGTTCCATACCAGTGATATTTATCCCTTCCAATAATATTTGCCCATTAGCCGGTCTTAAAAGACCTGAAATGACTCTAAGGGTAGTTGTCTTTCCTGCTCCATTTGCACCTATTATTGAGACGATTTCGCCCTCTGCAATTTTTAGTGATACATTCTTTAAAGCAACAGCTCCTCCATAAGATGCGGAGATGTTTTTAACTTCCAACATAAAATTTTTCACCTAAGTATGCCTTTAAAACTTCACTATTCTTTGAAACTTGCTCCGGACTCCCTTCTGCAATTTTTTTACCATAATTAAGCGCTATTATTCGATCACATACATCCATTATAAACTTCATATTGTGTTCTATTAATATTACGGTTATTTTTGATTCTTTTATTTTTTCTACAACCCTAATAATCTCATTTGTTTCTGTGGTGGTTAACCCACCCGTTGGTTCATCTAACATTAAAACCCTTGGCTCTGTTGCTAACGCTCTAGCTAATTCAAGCCTTTTCTTCTCTCCCTGCGGTAAAATTTCGGCTGTGGCATACTTTCGGTGATTTAGCCCGACTAGTTCTAATATTTCTGTAGCTCTTCCAACCAGCCTGTATTCGTCCTCTCCCTTAATTATCCCATTCCGAACATATAATGCAACAAGAACATTATCTAATACACTCATTCGCAAGAATGGTTTTACTAACTGCCATGTCCTTATCATTCCCATATTAGCTATTTGGTGCGGTTTTTTACCAACGATATTGGTACCGTTAAATATAATCGATCCTTTATCTGGTCTCAAAAATCCTGTCATCAAATTAAACAAAGTGGTTTTCCCCGATCCGTTTGGACCAATAATACCAAGAACTTCGGTGGGTTCAACTTTAAATGATACGTTATCAACTGCTGTAAGCCCTCCAAATCTTTTTGTTACGTTGATTACTTCCAATATCATAATTTCACCTTTTCTAACAGCAACTTTGTTACGCCAAACAGACCATATGGAAAATACTTCATAACGAGAACTATCAAACTACCATATATTAAGTACCTATATTCTAGGTACGGTCTTAGCAGTTCCTGAAGTGCAGTTAACAACACCGCACCTAATACTGGACCTATTATAGTGTTAATGCCGCCTATGATTGTCATTGAGAGGATATGTACGGATTCGGATAGTGCGGACATTGATGGACTTATGTACCTTATGTAATGGGCGTAAAGCCCACCGGAGATTCCAGCGAAGAAGGTTGCAAGAACAAATGCTAAAATTTTAAAGACTGAAACGTTCACACCGATGGAGAGGGCTGCATCCTCGTCTTCCCTTATTGCCACCAAGATTTTTCCTATCCTAGATTTTGTAATCATGTTAAGGAGAAACATTGTGAGCATGAATAACATTAGGGCTACGTAAAAGAAATTTGTCTTAATTCTGAGATCTATCATTCCGCCTGGAAATGGCGGTATGTTGGTTATTCCTATAGGCCCTCTCGTGAGCCAATCAAGGTTGACTAGCATCAACTGAACTATTATTCCAAACCCTAGCGTCGAAATAGCAAGGTACGGACCTTTTAGCCTCAAAGATGGAATGCCTAAAACTAGTCCAAATGAGGCTGCTAATATGCCGCCCACAACCATGCCTATCCAAGGACTTATATTAAAGTTGATGCTAAGTAAGGCTGACGCATAGGCACCGATAGTAAAGAAAGCAGCATGCCCTAGTGAGAGTTTACCAGTGTAACCAACTAAAATATCAAGGCTGGCTGCTGTGATAGAATATATCATTGTCATAATAGCGATGTGTGTGACATAGTCTCCAGCGAAGGGCAGAGGGAGCAGAATGATAAACGCCAAACTATAGAATCTAAGATTTTTTATCACGAGTTCTCTAGTTATGCCTAACATTAACCTCCCTTACCTAAAATCCCTCTTGGCCTAAACCATAGCACTAACATCATTATTACAAATGCCACGACCTGTCTATATTCTGTACCAATGAATACCCCTCCAAGCCCCTCAGCAAGCCCTATCAGGAAGCCTGCTAGCATACATCCCACTAAGTTTCCCATTCCCCCCACTATAACAACTACAAAGGCTTTCACAACCACGTCAAGTCCCATAGTAGGATATAAATTATAAATAGGTCCGAGTATTCCGCCCGCTAAAGCTGCTAGGCCTGTTGATATAAGCATGGTTATGTTATAGATCCTGTAGATGTTTATGCCTGCCAGCATTGCGGCAGAGGGGTTTTGAGCGGTAGCTCTTATAGCTTTACCGGTTTTAGTCATTTTGAGAAAGAGGTATAACGCAATAAGGGCAGTAAGCGCAAGAAAGAATGTTAGTGTTCTTGCGAATGAAAAAGAAAAACCAGCCGGAAGCTTTATTATTAGTGAAGTAAAAGTGCTTGGTACGTTTAATGGTATTGGACCCCAAATAATTAGTACAAGGTCGACCAAGAGTATCGAGAGACCAATTGTCAGCATAATAAACCTAAGGTCTTGAAAAAAGAAAGCAGCCGCCCCTTTAGCCTCCTTTAACTCTTTATATAGGGGGTAGAATACTAGTTTGTTTAGAATTACGCTAATCAATCCTACTGTTAATGCAGAGATTGGGGCTATTATATATGGGTCATTGCCTGAAACGCTTACTATTGCAAAAGTAATGTATGCACCAAGCATGTAAAATTCCCCGTGAGCAAAATTACTTAATTTCATTACTCCGAAAATCATTGTCAACCCAACACCTACAGCAGCGTAGATACCGCCCATCATTAACCCCAAAAGGGTTTGCTCAACTAAAAGTGAAAGACTGCTCATAATAACATCCCCTTCTTGTCATCATAATAACATAAAAAATATTTGTAGGTTTTTAAGCATTTAGGAAAGAGGCATGTATTCGCCTTCCTTGTCGGACTCTGGATAGAGTATGACTCTCTTGAGTTTTCCGGATACCATCTGGACTTGTACAAGAAGAACTTTAGTCTGTGCCTGTCCTTTCCCATCAAAATAGATTCGTCCCTGAGCTCCTTCAAAGTTTATTGCCTTAATTGCTTCAGCGACCTTGTCTACGTCCCAGCTGCCTGCTTTCTCAACACCGTATTTTAAGGTCAAAAAAGCGTCCCAGACTCCGGCAGCATACATTGCAGGCATCCTATTCCATTTCTGAACGAATTTTTGGACAAATTCCTGTGCTGCGGGTCTTTTAGATGTGGGTTCAAAGTAGCTCACATGAACCAAGCCTATGGCATCTTTACCAGCTAGTTGCAAAAACTCTTCACTTGTAACCCCTCCTAACATGCTAAATTGTTTGTTTAATCCAATTTCATGGGCTTGTTTTAGTATGTTTGCTGCGTCTCTAATGTTTGCAACGACAAATATAACATCAGGGTTAGCAGCCTTAATTTTGGAAAGTTGTGGTGTGAAATCAATGCTTCCCACGTCAAAATATTCCTCAGCTACAATAGTAACGCCTTTCTCCCTAATTCTGCTTCCCCATATTTTAAGGCCTTCTCTTCCATAGTCATCATTCACACCTAATAATCCTGCTGTCTTGGGTTTTAAGTTCGCAGCTATCCAGTCGGCATGCTGAGTAGTCTGCATAAGCTGATTAGCTGCCGTTCTAAAAGTGTATTTGTACCCTTGTTCGGTGATTTTTGTCGCCACCGATACAGGGACTAAAAGAAGTTTCTTGTTCTCCATAATTAATGGCTGGACAGCAAGAGTAACAGTCGAGCAGTACTCTCCTACAACGGCATATACATTATCTTGCGTAATCATCTTTTGCACAGCAGATACCGCTAAATCTGCTTTGCATGCCGTGTCTTCGATTATAAGCTCTATTTTCCTCCCCAATATACCACCCTTCGAGTTTATCTCCTCTACTGCTAGCATTGCCGCTTGCTTCATGTCTAACCCATGTTCAGCTAGGCTTCCAGTGAGAGGGGCAATAAATCCGATTTTGACTGGTTCACCAGTGGTTGTAGACGTTGTGATGAAAAGAGTTGCTGCTGCTATAAGAATGACAACCACTGCTACAATGCCGAATACAATACTTTTTTTCATCGAACTAAACTACCAGTTTCAATTATATAAACTTTTACACTCATATATAAGGGATAATGTTCAAATAAGGTGTTATATTTTTAAGGGCCGGTTGATGTGTTTTGTTTGTATGGATGTTGTGGCCCTTGTCTCGGGCTGTTTTAGGTGTAATAAAAAAGTAGGGAGGTTAAGGTCCCAGCTGTCTTGGACTACATGTTCCATGGAAGCTGTAGGAAGGTCTCCATAGTCCTTAGCATGGCTTTGGAGCCTATAAGCAAGTCAGAGGTAGACTACCTTGCCAGGAGGGTATCTGAGGTCAGGGTTTCTAAGGAGCCTAGGTATAGGAGGTGTATGGCTGTTGATGAGGCTAAGCTATGTGTCAAGAAATCCTACGTATATGTGTGGTCAGCTGTAGACGTAGATTCAAAGAAATTACTGGCTCTAGAGGCGTCTTATGGTAGAGCAGCCTAAACGCATTAAAGATGTGTACAAACAAGCCACTAGTCAAAGGCCCATGGTATAGATGGGCGTTTGAGAGTATTAGGCATGAGAGATTCGGTATGAGGAACAGGGTTGAGACGTTCTTCAGATACCTAAATGAGAGGACAGCTGTATTCCATCACAAGCTAAGCACGAGAGACCACATACAGGGAATAAACAACCTAAAACTATTCCTAAACCTATTCACAATATACTACCAGGCTGCGAGGACAGGAAGGTGAGCAAAAATGCTTATTTGGACACTATCTTACACCCAAAGAATAAGTATAAATATGAGCAAAATCTCCTTTTTTAGGGAAAGATGAAACTAAATAGAGTAATAGTTGCAATTATTGCTATCGTTGTAGTAGCCGGGCTTCTAGCAGGAATAACATTTTTCACACAAACTGCCGCCAGAGAAAAGGCCGAGGTAAAAGAAGTCAATATCAAAATTGGCTTACTATTTCCATTAACAGGAGGTTTGGCTCCCCTTGGAACCGACCAGTACACTGGTGCAAAGATAGCATTGGACTTGATAAACGAAAGGGGCGGGATTGCAGGTAAGTACCGAATCGAATATGTGACTGCCGACTCGGCTAGCGACCCAACAAAGGCCGCAAGCGAGGCCGAAAGACTTATTACACTAGAGAAGGTAAACATCATTGTTGGAAGCTACGCTAGCCCCCTACTTCTTGCTGCAAGTGAAATAAGCGAAAGGTACAAGGTTGTTTACTACGAGGTAGGAGCAATTACTGACAGAGCAACCTTAAGAGGATTCAAATACTTGCTGAGAAACCAGCCTATCGGCGGTGATTTCGGTATCTTGTCGCCCGTCTTTGTAAGTGAAGCAGTAGCGCCGGCGTTAGGTAAAAAACCAAGTGAAATAAGAGTGGCAATAATTTATGAAGATGGCCCATACGGCACTAGTGTGGCGGCCGGCAACAGGGATACGGTTAGAAAACTGGGCTTAAACCTCGTGTTGGATGAGGGGTATTCAGCGGCTACAACCGATTTAACCGGTCTGATACTGAAATTAAAGACTGCCGAGCCGGATGTGGTTCTGCATACTGGGTACTTTGCTGATGTTGTGTTATTAATAAGGCAGTCTCAACAGCTAGGTTTCAAAACAAAAGTCTTGATAGGTCATGGTGCAGGATATGGTCTTCCTGCAACATACAAGGAATTGGGCGCAGCATTTGATTATGTCTTTAACTTGGACCCGTCATCACCTTACTTTAACCTTGAAAGCATCGCCCAAGAATTAAGACCATTAAACGTAGAGTTTGTTAAGAGGTTTAGGCAAGCACGTGGATATGACCCCGGCACACATGGCTACATGGGGTTTGCAAACCTTCTACCGTTGCTTACAAACATTCTACCTTTAGCCATTGAGAAGTATGGGTCCATCGATGCTGATGCAATAATGAAAGCAGCCTATGAGCTGGACATCCCTGAAGGTGGTACATTAATGGGGTATGGATTGAAATTCGCACCGCCTGACAGCCCAAAGGATACATTATTGGGTGAAAAATACAGGGACACCAAGCAGCTTCATATTGGTCAGAATGTAAGGGCCTACCCTGTAGTCCTCCAGTGGATCGGAGGCCGACCTGAAGTGGTTTACCCAGACTTTCTGGCAGCTCGGAAACCAGTTATCCCGTTGCCCAAAGGTCATCCGCTCGCTCCCTGAGAGCTGTATAAAGAAGAAGAGATAACATGATCCCCTCAATATACCTACAGGTTCTTATAAACGGCATCCTTTTGGGAGGTTTATATATACTGCTTGCGATTGGGCTGAACATAGTAACAGGTGTTCTAAAAATCATAAACTTCGCACATGGCGATTTGGTAATGTTAGGTATGTATGTCGCTTTCTGGTTATCAGTTTTTTTTGGATTAAATCCGTTGTTAATTCTTCCAAGCTCGTTTATAGTTTTAGGAGTTATAGGATTGTTGAGCTATGTCGGCGTTTTCTCATTTGTGCTTCGTGCTGGAGATTTTGAGCATCTCCTCAGCACTATTGGCCTAGGTTTGCTTCTTCAAGGTTTAGCCCAACTCTTATGGAAAAGCGACTATAGGTTATTAAAATTCGAATTACCGCCTCTCTTAATTTGGAATATTTATATTTCACCAGTAATGTTAAGCATTTTCACGATCTCATTGTTTGCTTCTATCATTTTATACATGTTTCTGTTAAAAACACGTACAGGAATATTTATACGTGCAGTTGCACAAGACTCTGAGATGGCTTCCTTGGTAGGAATAAACAAACGGAAAATTCATCTTATAACCACCATGATAGGTTTTGGATTTGCTGGACTAGCTGGGGGGCTACTGATGCTAATGTTTCCCGCTTATCCAACTGCTGGTTTTGTGTACGGTCTCTTGGCTTGGGTAATAATGGTTATAGGGGGTTTGGGAAGTGTTCTAGGAGCATTTATAGGAGGGCTTATTATAGGCATTATCGAGGTGAGCTTTGCAACATTCTATAATATAGAGCTAGCTAGAGCAGTTGCCTTTATTTTATTTATAACGATCATAGCATTAAAGCCCTCAGGATTACTGGGCGAGAGAGCTCGGGTGTGACGATTGGCCGCAAACAAAACTTCTTACGAATTAGTTAAAGTAATCATTGGAAAGTATATGTATAACATTGAGGGCCTATTGATACTCAGTATAAGTATTCTACTCCTCTTACCAATACTCGATATAAACCCCTATTTTGTCCATATAATTATACTATCAACTATGTTTGCGGTGATGGCGGCCGGTTGGAATATGCTTGCAATTGCGGGACCAGTTTCTCTTGGACATGCAACTTTTTTTGGACTAGGTGCTTATTTCACATATTTTTCCCTGACATCTGGAAATATCTCGTCATATGTCGCTTTATTAGTTTCGGTAGGTGTTGCATTAACAATCACAATACCAGTAGGATACATCACGTTCAGGTTTGGGATAACAGGAATATATTTCGCTTTGGTAACCATTGCTTTCGCGGAAGTCCTAAGACAATTGTTCATCAGTTTGCGAGAAATAACTGGAGGATCGCTGGGTGTGTCACTTTTTTTAAAAGAGCAATCTTACCTTCACTTTATTTTTGACTCAAAAATGCCATACTACTACCTCGTAATCAGCATCTTTCTTACAATTTTCTTGATAAATAAACTAGCTTTAAACAGATTTTTAAAAATACTGACCGTGATAGGAAATGACGAGTTGACTGCCGCCTCAATGGGTATAAATATCCTCAAATACAAATTGCTAGCATTTGCATTAAGTTCTATCGTGAATAGTATAATGGGTTGGTTTTACATTCACTACCTACGATACATAACTCCCGATGTAGCATTTGGACTCTTGACATCTGTTGAAATTATTATCATAGGTATCTTAGGTATGTTAAATTTTGCAGGAATATTCTTTGCGTCGTTATTTATTATACCTTTGGGTGAAGTACTCCGGGCTGCGTTGGGAGGAGTATATGCAGGGTTAAACATATTTATCTACGGTTTAATTCTTTTATTATTGGTTATTATTAGGTCGATCAGAATTGGTAAGAGGTGAAGCACTGAGATGGGGACAATTCTAAAAGCATTAGATATCCATAAGTACTTTGGCGGAGTTAAGGCACTACAGGGAGTTTCTTTGGAGATTGAAGAAAATGAGATACTGGGTATAATAGGTCCTAACGGTTCAGGAAAAACAACACTAATCAACGTGATTTCAGGGTTTCTAAAAGTAGATAGAGGGAAGATTATTTACCAGGGAAAGGACATAACAAATCTACCTCCATATAAAAGGGCAAGACTTGGCATGGTAAGAACTTTTCAAATACCACGTCCGTTATCTAATATTACAGTAATGGAGAACATAATAATCGGTACTATGATCGCCGGCGTTGAAAACAAGGAAGTACGTGAACATGCCTCTAGAATACTTGATCAGGTCGGTTTAGGTTCTAGTGCATACAAAAAAGCAGGCCTGCTAAACATGATAGAAAAGAAACGTCTAGAATTAGCAAGAGTCATTGCTTTAGATCCAAAATTGGTTATGTTAGATGAAGTCCTAGCCGGTGCTCATGGTTTTGAATTAACATCACTTTTGGAAACCATAAAAGGTCTTAAAAGAAATGGCGTAACAGTCGTCATAGTTGAACACCTTGTTGCGGCTGTGAGTTCCATATGTGATAGGCTAGTGGTACTTGACGCAGGTAGAAAAATAGCTGAAGGTCATCCTAGAGAAGTTTTGGAAAACGTGGAAGTTGTTAAGGCTTATATAGGTGAAGGTTAATGGAGAAAAACATACCCTGCATTACTAAAAATCTCGATGCAGGTTATGGTGGTGTAGCCTATATACGTAACATTAACATACAGGTAGGAAAAAATGAGAAAGTAGCGATTATAGGCCCAAATGGTGCGGGAAAAACTACAATCATGAACACTTTAGTTGGAATTCTAAAGCCTTTGAGAGGTGAGGTTCAGATTTTTGGAAATGATATACGGTATCTAGAACCCCATAAAATTGTGGAACTAGGGATTAGCATTGTACCAGAAGGGGGCAGAGTTTTTCCCCGATTAACAGTTTTGGAAAATATTCTTTCATCAATATCCAGAAATCGAAAAACTAGTATAACATTAGAGGAACTTTTTAGATTATTTCCAATACTTAAAGACAGAAAAGACCAACTTGCTGGCACATTAAGTGGGGGAGAACAAAGGATGCTCGCTATCGCAAGGGCGATAGCTAGAAGTCCAAAATTTCTCATAGTAGATGAGCTCTCGTTAGGCTTAGCTCCAAAAATTATATCGGCAATATATGCCTCTCTTAACGTGCTATGGGAGACCGCCAACATTTCCATGTTAATCACTGAACAATATATTAAGCGAGCTTTAGAGTTTTCCCATCGTGCTTATCTGGTGGAGAACGGCAGCATAGTGCTAGAGGGGCCTTCTGTCGAACTTTTAGACAATCCGAATATTAAGGAAACATACCTAAAAATACACGAATAAGGGTTTGTAAGGAACCATTGTAAATACTTTCACGTCAATTATGCTTGGTAAGTTATCATTATAACAACTTTCCAGGGCCCATTCGAGATCTCCGTAACTTTTAACTTCGTAACCCCTACCACCAAAACCCTCAGAAACACGTGCAAAGTTAACGGCAGTAAACTCAGATGATATCAATTTACCACTTTTTTCTTGAATCTTCCGTATCCACCCCAAAGAGCTGTCATTCAAAATTATGCATATTAGTGAAGTCCCTACTCTTTTCGCAGTCTCAATCTCTGCAATTGAGTAAGCGGCGCCTCCGTCTCCGGCGATTGCAATGCATTTAGAGTATTCTAAACCAATTTCCCTGGCGGCTATCGAAGAGCCTATGGATGCGGGAATAGCGTATCCTAATCCTGCCATTCCTCTAGGAAATAGAAATCTTCGACCGCTTAGGACCGATCTAATGCATCCTGCAACCCAACCCGATGCACTAGAGGCGTCAGAAACAATGATGTTAACTCCTTTCTTTTCTAAAAATTTATCTATTATTTTCATCACCATTATTGGATTTAGTTTCTCATACTCGAGGTTATCATCTAAATAATCTAATGCATCAGCTGAGCTATTTTTGAGCTTATTAATTTCCTCTACCCACAGCATTTTAGGTTTATAACCATCGTCGGATAAGACATCATTCAACATACTTAAGCATGTTTGAGCATCGCCTGTTATAGCAACATTGCAAACAAAACTTCTACCCAATTCAATTGGGTCAATGTCTATATGTATAACCTTTTGCTCCTCAGATGGTATACTCCAATCAAATGTCGTCATCTGATCCACATTAGAACCGACAAATATCAACAGATCTGACTTCTTAACAACCAGCTCTGCAGTATTCCATCCTCCTAAACTTCCTAGCACTCCCACAGAAAATGGATGTGTTTCGGGAAAACTACCTTTGCCATTTATTGTAGTTGCTACAGGTATGCCAAATGTTGTGCTCAATTTATAGAGTTCATTTAAAGCATTTGATAAAAACACCCCTCCACCACTAATAATTAGAGGGCGTTCAGCTGACTGTATCAACTTTGAGGCCTGTAATATTTTTTCACGACTAGGAACGATTCTTGTCGCAGGAACCTTGCTAAACTCTTTTTGGCAATAGAAGTCTCTATCATTAAATTCAACTTCTTCCGTAAGAATATCGTAAGGGATGTCGATAGCAACAGGACCTGGCCTCCCTGACGTAGCGGCTCTAAATGCAAACCTAATAATAGAGGGTATTGAATTGACATTAATTATTTGCCCACACCATTTGGTTATAGGTTCTAGCACACGTAATTGATCTACAGCTTGGGAGGCATTTCCTCTATAAACGGTTAGTGGAAGCCAGTTTGATGGATTATTTCCGACTAGTTGAATTAATGGAATAGAGGAATTATAAGATTCAGCAATAGCAGGAATTGCTCTAAGCGCTCCAGGTCCAAGTGTTGCATCAGCCACCCCTGGCTTATTTGTTATCTTAGCATAAGCATCGGCAGCGAAAACAGCATTAGTTTCATCTCTAAACAGTATATGAGATATACGACCTTTCATATCATGGATGGCTTCATACATAGGATTCGTTTGACCTCCTGGAACACCAAATATAGTGTTGACATCGTACTCAATCAACATTCTAATAAGAGCTTCAGCCCCCCTCATGTGCTCCCCTCTCTTTCTTAACTGTATTTCTTAAATACCAGTACGGATCTTTATTGCGGAGACATTGAATATAGAGGTTGACCGCTTCTTCGATATCAATAGTAGGTTTCCATCCAAGTTCTCTCTCTGCCTTTGTAACGTTAAAGCTAGCAGGCCAATGTTGCGACTTGTAGATCAGAGAGAACTTGACTTCTAAATTAGGCATATTTTTATGCAGAGTACTGATAAGGTCCCTGACAGGATGTTCAAAGCCACCTATGTTATAGAACTTTGAGGATGGCATGGGTATTTGTGCCGCTTTAATCATCGCCTCAACAGCATCGGAAATAAAAAGATAATTTACTCTAATATCTGGGTCTATGATCACTTCAACACTATTGTAATAAAAAGCATCTTCTATTAGTTTACTTGAATATTGTGTAGTAATACCTGATTTTCTGCCTGGACCGAAAACCACTGAGAGTCGCAAACCTATAAACTCTAAGTCGAATTTCTTTGTATACCAGCTGCCTAAAAGCTCACTATGATATTTGGTTATACCATAGATTGTCACTGGAACCCCCGCCTCCTCCTCTGAGACAGGTTCAGGTGTATGTGGGTCGTAGACTGATATAGAACTAGCAAAAATCACTCTCTTAACATCATTTGCGACACAGGCTTTAAGAATGTTATTTGTCCCAATAACGTTTACAGCTAAGCATGAATCAGGAGATTTTTCGCATTCATCGGCTAACATGGATGCTAAATGAAATACGATGTAAGGTTTATGTCTTTCGATTATTTGCCTAATCTGTGATTCATTCAAAATATCAACGGCGTAATAGATTAGATTTTTTAGTTTATCAAAATCCTTGGGTATTGCAGCTTTGTCTATACCAATAATCGTAACATTGTTCAGTTTTTTATCATACATAAATCTCATAATTAAGTGTCTGCCAATGAAACCTGCAGCACCGGTGAGTAAGACGTTCATGCAAAAAAAACAACCCATCTTCTATATAAATTTTTTAAACAACATACAAATCTGTTGACTCAGGCTTTTATAGCCATGCTACTCATCATTTAAATAAGGGCCTAAAGAAACATTTTGTTTCTCCAGTGGCTTAAGAGATGATGTGAAGTTAGTCCAGTTTAGAGTAGATGGACTTTTTCAGCAAATGAGAGTATCATAAAAATAGAAAGCGTGAACACCTTATAGTTTCGTAACGTGTGTAAATATATTTTTAAATAGGAGCATGGAGATTAGTTGAAACGTGCAGAGCTTAAAACTTCCATGTCTAATAGGCGGCGAACCTATTTATACGGCCGACACTTATATTAAGGACATCAATCCCGCAGATGCTAACGAAATTATTGCCGAGTTTCCCATGCTCGGGAAAGACGAGCTATTAAGGGCTTTTGAATCGGCAGAAGAGGCCCAAGAAAGATGGGCTGCAATTCCTGCGCCAGAAAGGGGAAAAATACTGCTTAAAACCGCCTACTTCCTGGAAAACCAATTCGAAGAATTCGCGAGAATACTAACAAAAGAAGAGGGAAAAACAATCAACGAAAGCAGGGCAGAAGTGGCTAGAGCTATATCAATATTCAAGTTTTATGGAGTTATGGGGTATAGGTTGCGTGGCGAATTTGTTGAATCAGCAGATCAGAACACATATATTTTCACAGTCCGTGAACCGTTAGGAGTTGTGTCAATTATTACTCCTTGGAACTTCCCCATCGCAATACCCGCATGGAAAATTGCACCTGCTCTCGTATGCGGAAACACCGTAGTCTTCAAGCCAGCCAGTTATACACCGTTGATAGCCTTTAAGGTTACTGAGGCATTACATAAGGCTGGTCTTCCTCCAGGTGTGCTAAACTTTGTTACTGGCAGTGGAAGCCTGATAGGTGATATTATGGTGAATAATTCAACTGTTGACGCTATTTCTTTTACAGGCTCTTTAGAAGTCGGTAATAGAATTGCGCAACTCGCGGCAGCGAGAAAAACAGTTAGGGTTCAGCTGGAATTAGGGGGCAAGAACGCTGCAGTCATCTTAGATGACGCCGACCTTGACCTAGCTGTTGCAATGGTTACACGTGCAGCTTTTGGGTTAACCGGGCAGGCATGCACTGCCACCAGTAGGGCAATTATACATGAAAGGGTTTTCGAAGAATTCACAAGAAAACTAGTTGAACGTATTAGGCGAATTAGAGTTGGTAATGGGTTGGAGGAAAATGTAGAGATGGGGCCGGTTGTGGGCGAAAAAGAGCTGAATAAAATACTAGACTATATTAAGTTAGGAATTTCAGAAGGCGCTAAATTAGTTTATGGTGGCAATAGATTAACCACAGGAAATTTATCAAACGGTTATTTTATGGAACCCACAATTTTTTCAGAAGTTGAACCAGATATGAGAATAGCGCAAGAAGAGATTTTTGGTCCAGTCCTTGCGCTTATGCGTGTTAGAAGTTTCGATGAGGCAGTCGAGATAGCTAACCAAGTAGATTACGGCTTAGTAGCTTCTATTTACACTCGAGATCTTAAGAAGGCATTTGAATTCATTAAGAACATTCAAGCTGGAGTAGTTAAAATCAACAAACCTACAACAGGAGTAGAACTGCACGTACCATTTGGAGGTTACAAACACTCGAGCTATGGAATGGTTAAAGAACAGGGTGAAACTGCATTGGACTTTTATACAAAAATGAAGACTGTTTACCTTAGCTATTAAGAAAAGACATTTTGTCTTTATTCGTCAACCGTTTTTTAATTTCGGTCATGCCTCACTTAGTGACCGCGAATACGTATGCTAATATGGGGTCCACATTCTACATGTCACCTTGAAATCACCATAGTGCTTTAATATTACCGCCCATCTTCAAGGGCCTACGTCAGCTACATATCTTACACTCCAGATATCCTCTCTTTGTTGGTTTTAGTATCCACCCGCATCTTGGGCAGTCGTCAGACCTGTCCTCCTGTCTCAAGCCCTGACCAAAATACCATTACAATACTGCCTAATAAGCTACTTGGACTCTCTACTCACGCTTTCTTAACCAGCCGTCTATCAGGTGTCTTCATTTTCACGCAGACTATATTCCTGTGTTGAGTGTTCTTTGCTGAAGCTCTTGATAAGCTCTTTCTCCAGTAGTGTTGCCGGTATTCCCGGTAGGTATATGTATGTTCTTCTTCCTTCTTTGTTGCTGCTTTTTATGCTCAGCCTTAGGTATCCTAGGTCCTGTAGATGCTGTAGTTTCTCACGGTAGAATGTGTATCCATATGGGTCAAAACCCATCTCCTCACATACAACCCTATAGAACTGATACAGTCCCTTAGACGTAATCGATGTCCTGTTACCTGATAAGGCCCTTGCCGAAGCCAGTAGGATAAGCCTCTCATCCCTACGCAGATACGATAGGTTCTCCCTCCTAATGGTTGGGTATACGCTGGCCAAAGCCTTCCTAACATGCTCAGCCGTGACTATATCGCTGCCATCCAGCTCTGCGAACTTACCAGACCTCCAAAGAATGTCTATAGCGTATCTGGCATCCCTCCTATCAGATGATAGCTGTGCAATGAACTCCAGTATCTCATCGCTTACAACACCTTTATGGAAGGCCTCCCCAGCCCTATAACGAAGTATATCCAGAAGCTGGCTATAGTCATATTCCTCCAGATGTATGCTGTTGTTTCCCAGGCCGCTGAGTGTAGAAGCATCAAGACGGTTAAGGAACTCAGGCTCACGGAAGACAACAATAAGGGAGATTAGGTTCCCCCTCTCGGTATCCTCGCTGCTCCGTGTCAGGAAGTATAGTGGCTCCCCACCCTCCTGGGAGATTAATGCCTCAACATCATCAAGACAAATAATAAGCCTAACCTTTCTCGAACATCCCATCTTCTGAGTATCCTCTGCTTGGAAGATCCGTACCAAGATTCTCAGCAGCCTTACGTAGAACAGCGTAAACAGACCTATGAATCCTACAGTTAACATGTACATATCTCACGTTAAAACCTGACCCCCTACCCTCACGCTCAGCAATCTGTCCAAAAAGCTTAGACAGGCTAGTCTTACCGGTCCCAACAGCGCCAGATATAACAACCCTTGTATTGAAAGACCTCTCACCATATATTACTGATGAGAAGTAGTGTAGTAGCTGTTTAAGCTCACCATCCCTGAATAGAAGCCTCTCAGGAACATACTCAGGTGAAAGCCTCTCCTCATCCCTAAAAACCACCATGGCCCAGAAAACCTAACCAAATAGAAGTAAATAAATAAGTAGAGAGAGTAGCGTGGAAGTGCGAAACACTATATAAAAGCGTATTTAGGGGTGTTTAGACGCCTATCAGAGAGGTTAGGCCACAGAGCTTAAGATAGGTCTCCTTATCCAGTTATACCGTTAAGGGCTAAGACGTCCATCAACCCTCATAGAAACCTTAAGCATCCTCTCCAGAACACCAATCCTCTCCTCATGAGACAAGAGGCTAGACATAAGGAATATGTCGAATGCGTCACGCAGAGGATACATAGTCCCCGCATGCACATACCTGAAAGCCTGGTCTACCAGCCTGTCGAAGACCTCCCTCTCATCACGTAGAAGGGCTTTCCTGAAGGGAGACCATCTGTTAACCTCCTCCTCAAGCCTCTGTCTGTACGTTAAGCTGTTCCTACCCATGTCTATTACAGCATCTTGGAGGGATATATGTTGAGAGAGTAGCGTGAAAATGCGCCTCACCAAACCAATAACTTAAATCCATTTCGGCAAGCCAGAACACAGCCATGACTACCGAGGTCAGGGTCGTGGACAGGGCTGGATTAGGAGCCGTTAGATGCGAGCTGGAGGGCGGTAAAGCCCGCATAGGGCTTGGCAAAAACGTGAACGCAAGGTATGTGGAGACAGGCTACGGCATGCTGTTCTTCACGTATGGGGAAGGGCTTTCAGCGAGCATTAAACACCTAATGGTTGACGGTAAAACCCTGGCCGGCGTCGGCCACCCCAACACAACCCTTACCTTAAGGGAATCAGTAGCCCTGGTCAGATACTTCAACGGAGTATTATGCGCGCCAGCCGCCAAAATAGACATACCTTGTGGTAGGGATGTATGGCTTATACTGTTTACACCAATGCAATAGATGTGTCGAAGCTTCTCTAATATCTGACAAGTCCTCTGTACACCTAGCTGATGGGGTGTTTTAAGCACATTTAGAATCTCGTTTTAAACGCCTGACATTGGGTGTAGCTGAAATATGTTTAGATTATCTCTACGTCTACGCTGAAGGTTTTCGCGATCTTCTCGGCTCCGGGCTCGACCTCTGGGCCGGCCGCAACCCAGCGAACGTTACCAACAACATTACCAATCAAGCTCTTATCAATGTCCAGCTTCTTAACCGCTGTATCAAGTAGCTCTATGAAGCCAACCCTCCTGAACACCATGTATATTCTGCTTTCGAGATGGGCCACGTTAACGGCTACGATGTCTAGGACATACTCGGCCCCGCTGATTCCCCGGACCCTCACATCCCGCATAACAGTGAAGCCCTCCGAAACCAGCCTCTTTACAAGCTTCTTCACAGGGTCGGTAGATATCAGTATGTCGAGTCCTTCCTCCGTCAAGCCATACCTCCTCAAAACGACCTGACCAGCGTTCTCAACCACATCGCTCCACCCACAGCCCAGACACTCGACCAAAACACGCAACCACTTAAAGACACCACTACATGAACTACAGACAAAACCGTTTTCCGGCCCTTTTACAGACTTTAAATCACCGCCGCACTTAGGGCAGGAAATAAGCCTCCCGACAGCCTCTTCAGGTACCAGTGTCCCGCATCCATGGAAGTATACATTGGATTTTAAGATATCCTCTGAGCCGCATGAGGGACATGCAGTCTTCAGCGTAAGCTGTCTACCCCCACACATCCCACATGTTAGGATTTTCGCATCAAACTCCGACCTAAGAAGACCCTTATCAACCAGCATGTCAAGCCTCTCCATCAACTCCTCAGCCGACGAATACTCACCAACATCAATGAGCGTTACGACGGTGCCATCAGCGTTGACATCGAATACTTTGGCTAAACCATCAACCCCAGCCATACTCTTTATTACGTTAAGCAAGGCTAGCTCCTCGGCTGTAAGGTTATGTGAAGACAAGCTCTCCAAACCTGGCTGCATTATGTTTTTCATACGTTCCAACTCTTTCTCTTAAACCTTTTTTTGGCCACAAACACCCTAACCCTCTTTCAAAAGCTTGGTTATGTCCCATGGTGTTAGTATGTGTTTTCTGTCCTCTATCAGTAATGTGTATGGTTCCTTCTTCACCAGTTTTTTCAATGCAGTAGATATGGGTGTGTCTCCGCTTAGTATTTCGGGCCTCCCTACATATTGTGTCAATTCATCCAACGGTGTATTCATAAGCTTTGCAGGATTGTCTCTTAGCATCTCCAGGGCTTGGTTTGAGACGAGGTATTGCAGTATCCCCCTGTCTGTTAATACGTATTCCCCTCCCTCCAACACAACACGTCTAACCCTCCTACGCAGCATCACACCCATCAAATCAAATAACCTAGAATCCCTTCTTACAGACACAACATTCCCCGTAGCTATGTCCACAAGCCTAAGCGACGTTCTCTCAAGAGCCCCAGAAGACACTAGGAAACTAGAGACATCAAGAACACCTATCAAATGCTGTGTTTCGCCGTGATGGACTACTGCATAACCCCACCCTCTCGCACGCATGCCAGTAACTAGATCCTTAAGAGACTTAGTTGTTTCAGCCTGTAGAGTAAGCCAACCTACATCATATACAGGGGTTTTGTATAGGGCTGCCCAAAGCTTCTCAGGGCTTGTTAAACCAACCCTGTAGAGAAGCGTAATAACGTTGTATCCTGTCAAAACACCTACCACCTCCCCCCGTCGGTTAACCACAGCCAACTCAGGCAGATCCAAAGCCTTAAGGACCACAAGAGCCTTCATAACGGAATCATCTTCATTAATGATGGAAGTAGTTCCATTGACGTACTTCAAGACATCAAGTACAGTATAACCCTCGAAAACCTCATTCATTAGGGAGGAGATGGCCACAGTCATCTGATAGTTTTATAATAGCCTAAAAATTTAAAGACTATTTCTGTTACTTGATTAATAATGTTTAAACTAGAGGGAGTAGTTTAATTCCTTAAAGCATTTATCTGGTAATATTTTTATATAGATTTTGTACATTTGTTTCGTGTAGATCGATAAGCTGCGTCAACAAGCTCTCTAGATGTTGAAGATAAAAAGGAGACTCTCCCTCTATGAAGAAAAGGATGTGCTCTTGTCGTGGACTTAATGGAATGAATATACCACGTTTTTCACTCAGTACTATGGAACCTTTTATTTGATATAAGATCTTGTTTAAAGGAACAGCCACTAGATTAACGTTTTCTCTATTTAAAAAACTGATAGAGTCTTCAGATGGTTCAGGCGGGTGGATAATAGTTATCCACAAACCCATCCTGTTAGACCGTAATAGATCCGATACTATTAAAAACAGATCTTTGTGAAGTATGCACATTTTAACCCTTCTTTCGGCAGTTTGTAAAAGATTCATAATGCCGTTGTAAAGTTTAACAAGACCAACATTTGCCCTCCCGAATACCAAAAGAGGACAAAGCGGCCACTCCAGACAACCGCTCGCATATTGCAAACCAGTAGGGTTTGCGTAACCCTTATCCGTAACATCGGTATCCAGTTCTTCAGAATTTTGAATGTTCTTTGACTCAACTCTACCCACTATAGTTTGGCAGGGGAGTAGTACGTCTTTATAGCCACCCTCTTCTAGCGTTGAACAAAGTTTAGTATGGCTATTGAGAAAGTATGCAAACAGTTTGCCGGCAACTGTGATATAATAACTCCCGTCCCATTTTCTGGCAACGAGTTTAAGGTCTTCTAGAATATGTAAATTTCTTTTTACCTCCTGTGGTGACATGTCCAACATCCGGCTAATTGTCGAGAGTGTGAGCCCTGCATTCGTCTGACTAATTAGTGAGAAAATTTTGTACCGGTTTATGCCTATTAAATCAAACATGTTTAGTTTTCTTAAAAAGAGAAATAATATTTAAGCTTTTCGTATTATTTGTGTTTAAAATGCCGACCTAACATCAACAGCGATTATATCTCAACTACAGCCCCTCATAACTGAACTGAGGATGTCCGTGGAAGCCTTCGTGCAACCCGTCAGTAGTATAGAGCCATCGCATAGAAAGGCCGTGTCCGGGCTTACTATTGATGGGGTCTTTTGGCGGTCCGACCTGCTTACCCTTAAATCGGCCCTCAAAAAGTATGGGTCCAGCCTATATCTGCTTGTCCCCAAAGAGCTTGTTAAGAAACTCCACCTAAGCGAAAACCAGCAGGTCAACCTCACGATGGTCTACCAACATGATGGCGCAAGGGTGGGTATTTTCATAGAGCTGGGAATACCCGTAGTAGAGATGGAAGTGTATGGTCTACAAATTAAAATCAAACCCAGAAACAAGGTTGAAGAGCTGTTCAACAGATTAGCGCTCCGCTACCCAGTTATCCAGTTTATGTCCTACCCCGTTGAAGGTGATATGGCGGAGGGGTTTGTGGAATTTTATGATACAGGCTACTTGGTCAACTACGATGCAAAGGCTTACGTGGAGAAAGAGGCTAAAAGGCTTGGGATAAAGGTTGTCGAGGCAAAATGTTACAGCAACTCTGAAAGATGGGTTCCCCTTAACCTGTCGGCCTTTAAAGGGAGGCTTTATGGAGGTGAGAGATTTGGGATTAAATGGACACTATGACGTTATCATGTGCGCCCCGGTAATGGTTGCGCTTACACCGCGAGGTCAGAACACCCTCAACAACTTGAACTGGGAGCTCTCAATGATGTACGTCAAAAACAAAAGCATGACGTTTAAAAACCACAACGTAAAATGGCTGGTAAAAATTGAAAATATCTCTTCTATAGAAGTCTTGGAAAGCGAAGCAGGAGAGCTGTTAAAAATAACCCTCTCAAAGAATGAACGGTCACTCCTAATTTACGGAGCGACGACAACAATATTAAACCTCAAAAAGCTGCTGTCCACGCTCTACACCGAAATAGATCAGGTTAGTCATGGTTCTATACTGATGCAGGGTGAAAACGAACAAACGAGTGAATTGAGATGACTAACAGGGGAGTAAACAAGGTGGATATAGAGCAACTAACGAATGAGCTGTCTGAGACGCTATTCGAGTTAAGAAAGACGATAGATTGTTTGACAAATCCATTTATATTAATTATGCGTTCCGGGAAAAAAGGAACAATAGATAGTGAGTCAAGCGCTGGTGATGTGGAAGGTGGGGCGGTTGTAAAAAGTTTCACAGCTAAAGAGGCGCAATCCGGGCTAGAAAATCTAAATATAACGGCGAGTAAGCACACACAGGAACATGCCAGAAACAAAGTTGTAAAAACCAAACCTGAAAATTTTGTATCCATTCAAACCGTCCAAAATGAAGGCGGCGGAACAATCTACGACAGAGCCGGTAATGTTACCTACGTGGGGGATGTTGCCCCCAACCCTATCATTAAAGCCAGGGTTTTGAAGAGTCTGCTTGGCTCTCGATCGAGGAATGTTTTAAATAGTTTGTTGAGGGCTGGATTAACGAACACGCGTGAACACATTCATCTAACGTCACTTCTGCCACCAGAGCAGGAAAAAAAGGAAATCGAAAGCGGTGCCCAGACGAACATCGTACTAACCACTTTTATTCTGAATATTGAACCGGCGCTGTTAAACCTAGCAGTTCTCTATGGGGGAGGTGGTGTGGTGGATGTTGACCGCAACCGATGACGCCGAGATAAGGAGTGTTATAAAAACGGGGAACGAGGAATTGGATCGGAGAATTGGCGGAATTCCCACCCACTCTCTTACGCTCATAGAAGGGCCCAGCGGGTCTGGGAAAAGTGTTTTCGTCCAGCAGGTCTGCTATGGGGCATTAACAACGGGGTATAGGGTGCACTATTTTACTACGGAGAACACAATCACCAGCTTCATAGAGCAGATGGAGAGCCTAAACTTCAATATCAGGTATCCATACTACCTTTCCGGCGCCTTGACTGTTCACTCAATTAATGCTAAGGAGGTGGAATGGACGCGTGAGCTGGCGCATACCTCTCTGGACTTTCTGCTTATGCTATCTAAAGCGTTGGTTGAACGTCTTAGGAGGGAAGTGATAATAGTTGATAATATGTCCCATTTCCTGGTGATGGCGGATGAGTTGAAGATACTCGACTTCTTCACCAACCTAAAAGACTTTATAGATGAAAAAAGGATCACCGTTCTCCTAACCATACATCCACACGTATTAAATAAGGATCTGTTGGTGAGGGTAAGGAGTGTGTGCGACGGAACCATTCATTTCTCGATGAAGGACATAGGCGAGCAGGTGATAAGGGTTATGAAAGTCACGAAGCTGCGTGGTGCGTCGAAAAAGGTCGACTCCTTGATAGGTTTCGTCGTCGACCCTGCCTTCGGGTTGAAAATTCTCCCGATCAGCCTGGCGAAGGCTTAATGGTGTAAAAAGATGAAGGCGAATAGCAGTTATGGTCCGGTGGTTACCGGGCGCCCCCGTTTCCCATTTAAATTGGCAGTTATAGGACGACGTGAAGAAGGTTACGATAATTTTCAATTTTTAAACGGCATCGTGTCGTGCGACGATATAAATGCGGTAGAGTATCTAACCGCAATAGAGTTGGCGGAAGAGTATTTAGGAGAGGTAAGGGAGGTCTTCAACAACCTAAGGGTGTTGGTTATTAAGGCTCAGTACGATTTTCAAAAGGCTCTACTATTTCTGTCGAAACGGGTCTCCAACCGCAATATTAAATCATTCCTCGAAAGGTTGGGCAGGGCCCTAAGCGTAGGAACCAGTTTAAGGGACTTCCTGAGGATCGAGTTTACCAGCTACGCCTCCGAGCAGAAAAAGATGGTTGAAAGAGGGGCTGAAAAGATGAAGCTAATAGTAGATATGTATGCTGCGCTTACAAGCGCCTCGATACTTCTTTTCACAACGCTCCTCATGGTTCAAGGAGTGTTTGGCTTCGCAGACCTTAACACTGTTTTTTCCATCTTACTCTCCGTAATCCTGGCTATGGCGTTAACCTCATCCTATATGGCGGGCAGGGCTATCCCGGTGGCGACACGGTTGCTCCATAAAGGCAGGAACGATGTAGCCAAAATAATATCCATAGCCTTAACCGTCCTAGTTATATCCATCATTACCATTGCAGCGTTAGTAGCGCTTTCATTTGCGGGCTCTCCGCCCATCGCGGTTTTCATCGCCTTTGCGTCTATTGGATTGCTTGGATTTTTATTTTATAGGGTCAGGGTTAGACCGGTGCTGTCGCGGGTTATGGAGATCAACGCCACCCTTCCATCAATTCTCAGGACAATGTCAGACCTACTATCGGCGGGAGGTCTACGCGGGACGGTAAATGCGCTGGCTGAGGGGAACTGGGGCGGGCTCACAGCTCCGCTGAAGAGGTTGAAGGCGAGGCTGGCGGCGGGCATCCCTACAAGAACTGCTTTTAAAATGTTTTTTCAAGAGTCGGAATCGGAAATGTTGAGGATACATATGGGGCTTCTCACGGTCATTCAGACGGTTGGTTTAAATCTCCAGGGGGCGACGGAGGTGTTGCTCGAATCGATAGCCATCAAGCAGGATGTGGTTAAAAAGCGGACCGCTTTGGCGAGCTATGCTCGGGGCCTTATACTACCGTTGCACGCGGCATTTGTAGGCGTCTCAGTGATAGTGTCCGAGCTGATAAAATTATTTGAACGTGTATCGATGATGGCTGGGGCCGACAAGCTCGGTATACAGACCCCGTTTTTTGCCTATAAGATCTCAGCCTCCCTTAACTGGCTGCCGCTGATAATCGTATTCACCTCCATAATGATACTGGTCAACGCCTACCTATTGGTCAGGATTGAGGGCGGATGGTTTGGACCTTTTGCAGAATCTATTTCTCAGCTGATGCTCGTTACAGGGATAGCTGGTCTGCTCTCATACGTTGCGGGCCAGAACATAACACTCATGATAAACCCTGTCGGAGCAGGGGGTTAGCGGTTATGGGTGCTGAGTTGAGGTCTATGAGCTCGGAGGTCGCATTCAGCATTTTAATATTCATTGTTGCCGTCTCTTTTATTCAATGGCTGGCTAAAGGTTTTTACGGAAAGAGTCTGCTCCCGCCCGAGCACATTCCAGCAACGCTTATGTTCACCGCCTCCGCACCAGTGCTTTACAGGGTTGTAAAACACCTTATTAAAATTAAAAGTAAAAAAGTTTCAACCCACCGCGTCGATGAAGAATACCGTGGCAGCCCACCCATATCCCTCCAAAATGACGGGGTTGCCTCAGTATCCGCAACGCCCAGTACTCCAACAGATCTTATTAATACCCCTCCAGCCGGTGGGGCGGCTGAGGCGGCCGGTGCACAAACGGGTGGTGTCGATAAGGTTCCTGAGAGCCTTAAGCACCCCGCCTCTGAGAAGGAGGTTGAGAAGGGGGGTGGCGGTGAGGTGAGGGAAAAAACGCAAAATGAAGGGATTGGGTTAGACGAGGTCGCGATTGCTTTTACGGAGGAAGAGCTCGAGTTGCTAAGATCTTTGAGGGAGCGGCTCACACTTTTGCGGAGGAGGTGGGGGCTCCTGTCCTACTCATAGGTATTTCGCCGGTCCTTAACCTCTTAAGCACCTCGTCTGGGCCCAGCAGCCTGACCTCCTTAAAAAGCTCGAAGAGCTGGTAGTAGTTCCGGATGCCCGCATAGTCCGCGATCCGCAGGATCTCGGCCCGCTTCTCCAACTCCTCATAAATTTTCCGCAACTCCCTCCTCGATATACCCTTCCTAACCGCTATCTTCTCTTCCAGTAGGTGGCTTGAGCCAACGCCCCTGAAGTTGAAGGTGTCTGTTACCGGATCCCATCCAAAGATCTCGATGAACTGGAAACGCTCCGAAACTGGGTCGTAGCCCAGTATCTCGTAAATGCCTAGGACCCGCCTGACCAGCTTCCCGGTTTTAGGATGTCTGACGGCGCTCTGAATGGTCACGGCGTTCAGGTTGTCTATGTATGTCTTAGGTATCTCAATGGGTTGGCCGGTCAGCCTCTGGATGAGTTTCTCGACGCTTCCCGCATGGAAGGTGGCTATTACTCCGTGTCCGGTCTGCATCGCTTGGAATGCAACGTTCCCCTCCCTACCCCTTATCTCTCCTACTATGATGTAATTAGGCCTCTGCCTCAGTGCAGCTCTGAGGAGGTCGAAAAGAGACACCGTGCTGCCCTCCCCCTCTCTAGTGCACTCCCTAACCCAGTTGGCGTGCGGGGTAACGACCTCGGGCGTATCCTCTATCGACACAATCTTATAGTTAAACGGGATAAAGGCTAGGCAGGCGTTTAGAAGGGTTGTCTTACCCGACGCCGTCTCCCCGCAGAACCAGACGTTCAGGTTGTTGTCCAAGAGCATCCACAAATATGCCGCCATCGTGTAGTCTAGTGAGTTGTACCTACACAGCTCGACTATGCTTAACGGAATCGGGCTGAACCTCCTTATCGTTATGTTCGGCCCCCTCAAGCTCACATCCCCGGCGTAGACTATGTTTATCCTGGACCCGTCGGGCAAGGAGCCGTCCGTTATCGGCCTTTTAAGCGACACAGGCCTCCCTATAATCTGGCTAACACGTTCAGCGTAATCTTTCAACTCCCCTAGCTCGAACGTCACAGACGACTCGCACGCCTCAAAGACCTTATGCTCGAGAAATACGGGCCCAGCTCCTGGGATGCTTATATCCTCTATGTAGGGGTCTCTGATCATCGGCTCCAGCTTACCCATACCGGCCATATCCCTTATCGTGGTATATTCCAGGTACGTCCAAACGTCCCTGCTTACGTAGATTTTATCCTCTCCAATGATGTACGTGCCTTGCGCCAACCTATTGGAGGTAACAACAACCTTTTTCAGGATTGCGAGAAGCTTCTCCCTTTTCTCATCCAACGTTTTGTAGTCAAATCGCTCGCCGACCAGCATGGCGAGCCTGCGTTCCACCTCCTCGCTAAGTTTAACAGGATCTTTCTTAGGCGGTTCAGGTTCTACGGGGATGTATAGGCGTCTTTCTTTACCCCCTCTACTCAAGATGTGTATGAAGATGGGGTCGCCGATAGGATACAGTATGCTTGAATACGCCTCAGCCTCTCCCCTCGAAAGCTGCTCGAGAAAAACTGGGACACGGTCTACCGTATGGTAATACTTGAAGAGGTGGATGTTGTCCAAGAACATTTTACGCATTTTAGCAGATGATGTTGAGAATATGGGGCATGAGGCAGGATGCTGTATGCATTCGAGCCCCCTCCATCCATGACGCCCAAGATAGCCGACGCTACTTGAGCTCAACAGTAACATCACCCCCCAACAACCTCTCGATCAGCCTGACCAGTAGGAGGAAAGCCCAATAACCTGGTCTCTGTTCATAGAGATCGATCAGAGCCAGAATGAGGTCTTCCATCCTATCATCGGGCTCACCGACACCAACCATATCCGGTAAAATCTCCAAGACGGTAAGCAACCTTTCACATGTCTCCTTCTTAATAAACCCCAGGTTGCGGTATGTGGTTAGTATCTTCTGCGAGTTCGACTTCCCCGCCACCCTATTTATAAACGCCGCCAAGACAACTAAATTGATCTTGGAAAGAATGTTTGCGTCATCCTGCAACGTTAAAGGAGCAGATGTTTTAACGTCGGTCGTAAGCTCCTTCGAACCCTCCACCCTACTCTCACGCGATACCATGGTCTGGGCTGAGGGCGCTCCCCCATAACCCACGAAGGAGTGTGGGTCAAGAGTTTCTAACGCATTTACATAATCCTCCAGCATCCTCACGAGGTTCCTGATCTCGATTTTACTCTCACGCGACATCCTAGCATTTATTTAGAGATTCGTCAGTACTTGTTTTTGCAGTCCTACCTCAGTAATACTGTCAGTTTGACCAAGGTACTACGGAAGCCTAATTTGAAACTTCACCAGTATTTGTTTTGCAATGAAAAACATAGTGGAAAAGAGAAGGAAAAAGAACGCCGGTCTGACGGGCATAGAGACAGCGATAATCCTGATAGCGTTCGTGATAGTAGCCGCAGTCTTCAGCTTCGCCGTCCTAAACACAGGGTTCCAGTCAACCCAGAAAGCGCAGGAGGTCATGAAGGCTGGAATGGAGCAGGCGGCGTCGGCGCTGGAGCTTGACGGAGGAATAATTATCTCTTCTACCGGTGGCCCCGATAGCAAGTTGAAAACATTGAACTTCACTGTAAGGCTTAGCCCAGGGAAAAACCCAGTGAGCTTCGATCCATCCTTCCTTAGCATTGCCTTAATAACGCCAAGCTATTCAAGACAGAACATCTACGCCGGCTATTCAGAAACAGATACCGGCTGTACAGTAAATCAGACAGATAAGATACGTGCATGCGCGTACAAAATCCTTGACGCCGGGGCCAAAGGTTTTCTCGAACACGGAGATAGGTACCTAATCGTAGTTAGATGGAATGCAACATCCGGCGACCCAGTTCTTCTAGGACCCAACACGCAGGTTATAATAGAGCTTAAACCCTCGACAGGGAACGTACTAACTGTAAGCAGGTTGTTGCCTCTGGTACTCGATGGCGTCCAATACCTAGGCTGACGGCCCGCCGGGCCGGCATAACACTATTTTTTATTTTTGAGGTGATACCATGTCTTCGGTAGTAATTAGTGAGACTTACTTGGTCATCGCCGCGGTCATAGCCGCGAGCGTTCTTGGTGGAGCCGTATGGGCGAGCGGGCTCAACCTCTCCGACGCCCTTAGAGCAAACTCTGGCTTTATACTGGAGAGGGGGAGGTCGTCGGTAGACGTTATCTTCGCCTTCGGCCGGTCGGCCGACAGCAGCGCGAGGGTGTGGGTCAAGAACACGGGAGAGAAGTCCTACCACCCGGATGAGATCAAGTTGGCTGATGTCTTCTTCGGCCGGCGGGGCAACATAGCTAGGATACCTTATGGAACGGCGGGCGCCCCGCGCTGGTCCTTCACAATAGCAAACGACGACGGCGACGGCGTCTGGGAGAGGGGTGAAACACTTGAGATAACCGTATACTGGACCACAACCTTAGGAAACAATGATTTCTATTTCAGGATAACCACGCATACAGGAACCGCCGACGAAATACTGTTTACCGCGGGCTGACGGCCATGGGGCTCTCGGTAACGGTTGCCGCGGGGATCCTCGCGTTTTCGCTCATCTCCGCACTGGCAGCCATATCGTTCTCCGTCTTGAACTCTGCCGAGGCGGGCATAACGCTTGACAGGAAGTTATGGGCTGATTTTAGAGAACACAGGTGGACGGTGGCAGTGGAGCTGGATAGCGTCGTATTCTCAAACCCCACCACCCTGAGGATAAATGTCACTAACGTAGGTGGTGTAGGGGTACCGGAGTCCGAGTTCAAAAAAGTGGATGTCTTAGTGGCTTACACCGCGGCTGCCACCGGAGTCAGGGTGGCAGAGTATCTTAACTACAACCCCTCCGGGGGTGCGGGAACATGGAGGGTTTCCTCCGTCACTACAAGTGGGGTCGCGGGTGAGAGCATTAACCCAATATGCCCATGCCCCACTGCTGGGAAGGGTGTTTGGGACCCGGGAGAGACCCTTGTAATAGAGGCTTTTCTAAGCCAGGCCGCCGATACCACGCAAAGGGCAAACATGCTGGTAGCCACTCCCTGGGGTGTTTATGGCTACAGGTGAGCAGGCTTGCCGGCGTCCAGATTTATTGCTTACGCTTTAATTTCATGGGCAGCATACCTGGTGGTTTTCCAGCTCTTCATCGCTTTCGTGGATGGGTTTGTGGTGGAAGCCCTGAAGACCGATAACGACAAGTCTCTTGAAAGGCTGGAAGCTAGGTCGTTCGAGATTAACAGGTGGGAGAGGTTTCGGAGAATCAGGCAGGGAGGCCTAGAATTCAGATACTTCTACGTGAGAATCTTCACGCTTAAGTTCGTCAATTGGGGAAACCCAGCATATAGTGTTGCAGACTTCCGGCTGCTAGACCTCGTCATCTCATTTAGCAAAAACGTGGGAACAAACACGAACCCAGCTCTCGCACCAGAGACAGTAAGAATCCCCCACAACCCAGCATGCTCCGACGCAGTGGCACCATGCTGGCGCGTAATTTCCATCACAGCTATCTCCGAACCTTCTCTTGTGGAGGTTGCGGAAGCAGTTGACCAATTCATAGCCGTCCGTTACGAGGGGATTTGGAACACCAACGAGGTGTTAGCAATTGAAGTAAGGATGCCCAGGTCCTTCACACTAGTGCAAGTACGAAGCGGCGGCAACCTTATCGGTGGACAGGGATGGGTTTACGCGACTATATGCACACCTACAGGGCTATGTTCAAAGCCCCTCAACCTTCTAGGGCAGAAGTGGGTTGCGAACGAGGAGGTGATAATTGAGTAGTGAGGCTAACTATGCTTTTTCTACTCGCTTTCATAAGCCTATGGCTTGTCAATACTGTCGGCGGAGAACCAATTCTGGGTGAGGTGAAGGTCTTGGTTATTCCGCTGTCCTTCCATGATAAGCCGGCCCCGACGACCAACACGCTGGTTGGGTTAACAGTCAACAGAATGTTAAACGACTACATTAAAGAGGTTAGCTATGGCTTAGCTGGCGTCAGGCTGAAGGTCTCCAACTGGGTAAACCTGACATCCCCCTGGAGCGTTTATCAGCAGCATGTCTACGACAGGGGAATCTTGTTCAAGCTGCTGAACGAAACCGTCAGGATGTCTGGAGAAGACATAACAGCCTACCGCGTTATCATGGTTGTACACACAGGACCATGCGAAGACCCCTTATGCGCAACGGGGGGGAGCGAAAACGTTGAGGGCTTAGGCTTCATCAGCTACAGCATCCTCCCATACCAGTCACCAAAATCATACTACGTCAAAGCCTTACTGAAAGCCCTAGGCCTCTCCGACCAGAGAGCAGCCGGTGCTTGGACGCCTACAGGAACTCCACGAGACCCCACGAAACCCCCGCACCCTCTCTCATATGAAAAAGTTGCTATGGGCTGGTTAACGTACGGGGATCAGGTGAAAACTGTGAGGAGGGGGGAGCTGGTGTCTCTGACCCTAAACAGGCTATCCTTTCAATCAGGGGTTAGGGCGGTGGTTTTGCCTTTGCGCCCCGACCTCAGCGTCTGGGCTGAATACAGATACCTTACTGGGGAGGACTCTGGAATACCCAGCAACGCCATACTGGCCTACGTTGTAGCCAGCCCGGGTTCAAGGGCTGAAATACTCTCTACCTTGTGGGTGGGTGATACGTTCATCAGCCGTACACTAGGACTCGCCATAAAGGTTCTATCGGCAGACCCGCTCTCAGCCTCTCTACTGGTATCCCACGGCCTGGCCGATGTCAGCATAACCTCACTACGTTATGAGGGGGATGCCCTACCAGGTAGGCAGGTTACAGTGGTTGTGGATGTCTCCAACGTAGGAGATGCCCCCAGCCCCCCGATAAAACTCAACGTTAAACTGAACGGCGTTACAGTAGCTGTGATAGAGGGGGCGGGGCTGGCGCCCTCCAGCTCCGGGAAGTTCACCACGTATGTAACACTACAGCCCGGTGAAAACACCGTAGAGGCTGAAGCTATAACAGAAATTGACGCCGACCTGAGCAATAACAGGTCCGTGCTGAAAATATCCACCCCCAAATACCTCATAGTCACATCTTATACGACGGCTAGGGAGCGGGTAGATGTTGGGACGGTTGCTAGAGTGGGTTTAAAGGTCGTCAGGGACAGCGATAGACTCCCAGCCGTGGGAGCGGTCTTGAGCTTTGCTGGAAAGAAGTACGTGGTTAATGAAACAGGTATCGCGACAATAGATGTGGGGTCAAACCAGGTGGGCGTTGTCGAGGTAAAGCCCACGCTGGTATCTTATTACGGGGTGGCGGAGCTACGCTTCGAGGTAGAGCCGCGCATCATTTTCGATGTCATAGAGCTTTACAGAGCAGACGGGCCGAGACGGGTGGATGTGGGGAGCACAGTCGAGTTACTGCTCTATCTCAGATACGCCTTTGACAAAAAATCCTTCGATGGCCAAATAGCTGTAGGAAACACAACGGTCGATGTGGTGGGAGGTGTGGCTAGGTTTAAGGCCTACAGGATGGATGTCGGAAAACTCATGCTAACCATAAGCTCCGTCAAGGACGGCCACTACGGCTTAACTAAGGTCGTCCAGCCGCCCCTTGAGCTGGTCTGGGACGAGGTTGTCGTCGAGCTATCCTCTGAGAAGACCTACTATAACGTAGGGGAGGCAGCGCGCATTACATGGAAAGCATACTACGCATACGACGGGGAGAGGCTGGAGGGAGATGTCTACCTATCCCACCACTCCCCGGCAATGAAATCTCCCACCAAATTAACTGTAACCGTTTTGAAGGTTGAGGACAGGAGGTATGGGCTGTCTAAGTTTAGGGTGGTGCCGCTGACCATATATTGGGACCGCGTAACGGTAACGCTTTCAGCCCCGGTAAACCGGGCCGAGGTCGGCTCCAAACTAGAGATAAACATTGCCGCAATATATGAGCTGGACGGCACCCCCTTCGACGGCAGCTACCAGCTGGTCGGAAGCCCCAAGTGCACTGAAGCCGGCGATGTAAGGCTGACCGTGAGTCAAGTAGTGCCAGGAAAGAGGGACATCACGGAATTCAAATCAAACGAACTGTTGGTTAGATGCGACATTATAGACAGATCTCTCAGGTTCGAGGGCACCATCTTCGGTTTTGCAAAGGCAATCCTAACAATGAAGTATAGGTCTGATAACTCACCCGTAGAGGGTAAAGTCACGATGAATGGGAAGCCTCCCGAAGGAAGCTCGGGAACCTATACCATTGAAGAACCATTCTACGGTTTTCTCTACAACGTAAAAGCATCGGTTAAAGTTAATGGGTTTGAGCCTTTCGAGGTCGAGGGCAGTTTCATACACATGGGAAACTCGCTAGCCTATGCTGGGATTATAGGTGCCGCATCCCTGACCGCCATCAGGGCAGTTAAATCAAAGAGGAAGAAAACACTTGAAGAGGAAGTTTTCATGGAGGAGAAGCTACCTGAAACCATACCAGCGGTAGCAATAGCCGAAGAAAAACCGTCGTTTAACCGGTGAGAAGAAAACACACTACAAACTACCGCTTTATAGACCTCAACTGTGTTAGGGATACGATCTACCACATCCCACGTATTCCTATTCATAATCTGTAAGTCAAGAAAGTGAAGAAAAACAAAAGGAAAGTACGAGGGCTTTCCTTCGGCGAAACTAACCGCTTTTAGTTTCACGATAGATGTTCAGCTAAAAGGAGAGAATCGGGTTGATGGGCAAACTCCTGAGAAGAAAGGACCTCCTACTTCGAAGGTCCAGCCAAACCCCCTAGGGAGTAGTGATTCAGCCTCTGTGAGGCCGAAGGCGTACAATGGCGGGACATAGGTATGCGTGGGATGGTGTGGGAGCTTAAGCGCCGCCATTGGATAGACTTCAGCGAAGACAGCCTCTTCAAGAAGCTACAGCACCTTAGAAACGTGGCGGCACATGAGCATGATAGGATAGATGAAAGGATTGTCTCGCCCGGGGACATGGTTTTACTGTTCGGCTTCTTCGGGGACTACGTGC
>Ga0079998_112811_pt1 | contig 63815 bp, 64 predicted proteins | sample PerSpoBPS_BMetaG_FD_69201 | JGI IMG/M metagenome (GOLD analysis project Ga0079998, IMG submission 69201) | Thermal spring microbial communities from Yellowstone National Park, Wyoming, USA - Perpetual Spouter B (PS_B) MetaG (SPADES assembly)... | ecosystem: Environmental > Aquatic > Thermal...
GAAGCCGTTTGACCCGCCGCCCACCACAAGACTGCCCCTCCCCAACCCAATAGCCCCAGACAGACCAACGCCTTGCGTCTTGCCAAAGCAAGCATCCCCTCGTCCCTCCTTTGCCCCCACATAAGATTGCCCGCACCACGCAGGTGGGGGGAAATCTGGCGGGAGCGCCTAAAGGGTAGCACGGGGGCAAGGGGGCGTCAACAGGACACTCAGGGATGCCTGAGGCGACGGCGTTTCCCACTGGGGGATGGCGAGGGAGCAAGGCGAATCAGCCGCTGGGCATGGTGGGAGGTTTTGGGCGCTATGTGAAGCCAGTCCAAGACTTGGCTGATGGAAATTGTCCGATCCATGCCGAAGCGAGGGAGTGCATAACGGTCGCAGCGAGGCGTCACGGGTTTGGGGTTGATAGCAACCGCCCACGCATAGCCGATTTGCTTGGCAAGATGTTGAAGCGTTTCGTCCGCCTGACCGCCGGGATAAGCCAGCCCGTGAACGGTGATGCCCAGCCGCTGCTCCAAAGTTTGCTTGGAAGCCTGAAATTCCCAGAGCCAACGCTGCTGGTAAGCGACGGGGCGAAGCGCCCGACGCAACTTGGCGGGATAGGCATGGGTGACGGTGTGAGAAGCAATCTCCACCAGCCCCGATTGCGCCATCTCCTTGAGTTGCGCCCATGTCAAGGCGTTTTTGGTCTCGCCAATCCAACGGGTGTAGATGAACAGCGTCGCTTTGGCTTGATACTTGCGCAGCAAGGGGAAGGCGACGGTGTAGGCGGAGCGAAAGCCATCGTCTAAGGTGATGGCGACGACCCGTTGTGGGACGGCATCGCCCCATTCGCCATCCAACAGCGCCATCAACTCGCTGACAGTCAAGAACGCAAAACCGTTGGCTTTGAGGGCGCGAAGATGGGCTTCAAATTGCTGAGGCGTCACCGAATAGCGCGAGCCTTTTTCGGCGAGGTCGTGATAGCAAAGGATGGCAGCGACGGATGGGCGGGAAGGGCGGTTCGCTTTTTGGTGAGGCGACGGGGGCGAGGGCGGAGACAAAAGGGGCGGTAAAGGAGAGGGCGCAACTTTTTGAGGCTGTTGAGTTTGAGGCTGTTGGGTGAGAGAGGGTTGCCCTTGCGGTCTTCCCTCTTGTGCCTTCCAAGCCCGCCGAATCAAAATGCCCGTGAGCGACCCGACAAGGATGACGACCATCAGGATGGCTCGTCCGATGCCTTTCACCGTTCCTTTTCCCACCCCTTTTGCCCTTCGTCTGGCGCTTCGTAGCGCCCGACGATGAAAGTTGTTCGGTCTTCCATGCCTTGCTGGCGGAAAGCGCTTTCAGGCTCCACATGGATGGTCACATCGGTGTTGGGCAAGGCTTTGTGGATGTCGGCTTCAATGGCGTCGCAGAGGTGATGGGCTTCTTGAACGGTCATGGCATCGGGGACGACGAGGTGCAAATCCACATAGCGGCGATTGCCTGCCCGACGGGTGCGCAACCGATGGGCATTGAGAAACTGGTCGGCATGGGCGTGAAGGATGCGTTCAATAACTGCCACCTCTTCGGAGGGCAACGCCGTGTCCAAAAGGTGCGCCATCGCCTGCCGCATCAATTGCCAGCCCGACCGAACGATCCAAACCGAAAGCATCAGCGCCAAAAGGGAGTCCACGAATTGCCAACCCGTCACCATCAAGATAATCAGCCCGACCAAAATGACCGCCGCCGCTCCTGCATCCGCCCAAAGGTGATAGGCATCGGCTTTTAGTGCCAACGAACCCGTGCGGGAAGCGACGGCGAAAAGGTAACGAGATGTCAAGCCACCGAGGACGACGGAAAAGACCATCGCGCCGACGGCGATGGGCGGATGAGTGACGGGGAGATTTGCCCGCCATTTCTGGATGGCTTCTACGGCGATGAAGGCGCTGATCGCCCAAATCATCAGGGCTTGCAGGACAACCCAAAGGCTTTCAAACTTGCCGTGCCCATAGTGATGGTCGGCATCGGGCGGCTTTGCCCCTTGACGGATGGCAACCCACGCCGTCAGGGCGGAAAGAAGGTCAATCGCCGACTGGACAGCGTTGGCGACGACACTGATGGCGCCGCTCCAGAAGCCAGCGGCAAGTTCCGTCCCTGTCAAGACGATGGTGACAATGACGGAAAGGACAGCGGCTCGCTCAGCGTCGCGGTGCATTGCGTCCCCCTCGTCAAAAAGTCGGGTCAATCTTCGTCCCTTCACGGGGATGCCCCACCTTGTTGAGGCGAACGAAGCAAGGCAGCCCGTTGCTGCTGGCGTTGGGCTTCTTCCGCTTTGCGCCGTTTCTCCTCCAAGACGCGATGGAGAATGTGGCGCATCTCGCTGGGGTTAGTGGACGCCCGCAAAGCGACATCAGGCGTAATCAAGTCTTGACGCACATACTCTTCCAGCGCCTGATTCATCGTTTGCATGCCCCAGTAACCGCCTTCTTGCTTGTCCTTCGCCATCAAGCCATACAAGTTGCCTGTGCGCCCTTCCTCAATCTCTTTGGCGATAGTCGGAGTGACGACCATGTATTCAACGGCGGGCAACCGCCCTTTGCCATCGGTGCGAGGGACGAGTTTTTGGGAAATGATCGCCAACAACGACCGAGAAAGCCGAAGACAAACTTCCCGCCGCTCGTGGGGCGGGAACATGTTGACGATGCGCTCCATCGTCTCCGATGCGGAGGGGGTGTGGACGGTGCTGAAGACCAAGTGTCCCGTCTCTGCTGCCATGAGGGCAGCGTTGAAAGTTTCCACATCGCGCATTTCACCGATGAGGATGACATCAGGGCTTTCCCGCAAGACATACTTGAGGGCGTCGGTGAAAGAAGCGGTGTCATAGCCGACTTCTCGCTGGCTGACGATGCTGAGTTTGTCCTCGTAGACATACTCAATGGGGTCTTCAATGGTGACGATGTGGCATTGGCGGGTTTGGTTGATCAAGTCCAACATCGCCGCTAAGGTCGTGGACTTACCAGAACCCGTCGGACCTGTCACTAACACCAAACCTTGCGTGGCATAGCCAGGGTAGGTGGTGTCGGTCACCAACCGCTTCAGGACGATGGGCAAGTTGAGTTCTTCCACCGTTCGGATGCGCAAGGGCAACACCCGCATGACGATGGCAAGGCTTCCCCGTTGCTGGTAGACATTGACGCGGAAGCGGCAGACGCCAGGGAAAGTGAAGCCCAAGTCTAATTCGTGCCGCTTCTCAAAGGCAGCCATCTGATCTTCCGTCAGGATGGCTTCGGCGATGGACTTGAGGTCATTGACCGTCAGGGGCGGGGCGTTCAGCCGAAAAACTTTCCCGTGCACCCGCAAGCACGGGGGCGCGCCGACTTTCAAAAAGATGTCGGAAGCGTTGACCTCTACGGCATAGCGGATGAGTTTCTCCAAATCCACCATATGCCCTTCGCCTCCTGTGAGCCGATGATGCGACGCTGCCTAATGATGACACGCCTAACCCTTTAGCGTCAAGAAAAAAAACGGGACGCCTTGAGGTGCCAAGGCGCCCCGTCTGTCAATGACGGCAGCAACCGCCTCACTTACTTGCTTTGCCCTCAGGGCTCTGCGCCGACCTTCGCTGGCGCTCCCACACGGTTCGCCCACTCCGACCACGACCCATCGTAGTTGCGCACGATGGGATAGCCCAAAAGATACTTCAGGACGAACCAAGTGTGGCTGGAGCGTTCGCCAATGCGGCAGTAAGCGATGACAGGCTTATCGGGCGTGATGCCCTTGCCCTCATAAAGTCGCTTCAGTTCCTCGTAACTCTTGAAAGTGCCGTCTTCGTTGACGGCTTGCGCCCAGGGGATGTTGATGGCGCCGGGGATATGCCCGCCTCGCACGGGCACGCCCTCTGGCAACCCCGGCGGCGCCAGCAATTCGCCCGTGTATTCCTGCGGCGAGCGGACATCCACCAACTTGACTTCGCCTGTCTGGATGGCTTGCAGCACCTCGTCAAAGAAGGCGCGGATGGAGAAGTCAGGGTCTTTGGCGTGGTAAGTCGTGCGGGGATACTGGGGCACTTCCGTCGTCAGCGGACGATTTTCTTCCAGCCACTTCTTTCGCCCGCCGTTCATCAGTTTGAGCTTGTCCTCGTCGTGCCCATAGATGCGGAACTGCCAGAACGCCCACGCCGCAAACCAGTTGTTGTTGTCGCCGTAAAGGACGACCGTCGTGTCGTTGCTGATGCCCGAACGGCTGCACAACTCCTCAAAGGCTTCCTTGCTCACGATGTCCCGCCGCAGCGGATCCCACAAGTCCTTCTGCCAGTTCCAACCGACGGCGCCAGGGATGTGCCCCTGCTCGTAAGCGCTCGTGTCCACATCCACCTCCACGAGGCGAATGTTGGGGTCGCCGAGGTGCTGGGCGACCCATTCGGTGCTCACCAACACATCAGGGCGTGCGTAGTCCGCCATCGTGACCGCCTCCTTTTTCCGAATTGTCCAATCGGATTTTGGGACTTACCACAAAAATTGTGGCGCCCCGATGGATGGTTGTCAAGCCGTCACGAGTGTGTTCGGAAAGTCATGAAATCGGTTTTGGGCGCCGTGGCTAATAGCCCCTTCGGTCGGGGCTAATAGCCACTCCAACATAGATGAGCAACCTGACGCCTCCTTCGCCTTTTGCTGAAAAGCCAACACGCCATCCGACCCTCTGTTGGAGCGGCTATCGGCTGCGGCAATGACAATGGCGATGTTCGTCTGCAACGAACGGCAGTTGTTCAAGGCGTGATTTTCCGAACACCCTTAGCCATCACTCCTTTGGGGCGTCCGTGCGGAAGGGCAGGGCGGGAAGTCCTTCGCGGTTGTAAAGGCTCACTTCGGGATTGTCTGCCCACGCATAACGGACGGCGACGGGTTTTAGCACTTGAGGGCTCCAAACGACTACCGTGTCACCTTCAATGGCGGCTTCCGCCCAAACAAATTTGCCGTCCGACCCTGCGATGGCGAAGCCCGTCAACTTCTCGCCTTTGCACACCAAGCCGCTGCCGACATGGCGGAAGAAAAGCCGCACTTTGTTGCCCTCCACTTGCATCCGCTCGTAAATCGGACCTGAATAGACGATGGGCTCACCGTAAGCGATGGCACGAGCGACGAGGGCTAACCGCCGTCCGACTTCCTGCTTGTTGCGGGGATGGATGTCCTTGGCGTCGCCGATGTCAATGGCGGTTGCCATGCCCGTGTTGGGCAACTTTAGGGCGAACATTTGTGCTTCCCGCAACTCCGCCCACGCGCTTTCGCTCGGTTCGGGCTTGCGCGCCAGAAAGTTCGCCAACTGGACGAACAAAAAAGGAAAGTCGCCCAGTCCCCACGCTTTGCGCCAGTCGGTGATCATCGCAGGGAACAACCGCCGATATTCGGCTGCCCGACCGACATTGGACTCGCCTTGATACCAGATGACGCCCCGAATGGTGAACTTTGTCAGCGGGGCAATCATGCCGTTGAACAGGTTCGCAGGGCGATGGGGATGCTCAGGACCCAAGGGCGGGCGGGGTTGGGGTGGGACGGTTTTGCCTTCCGCTTTGGCGCGTTCCACTTCCTCTCGCCATTTTTGCAACTCCGCTTCGTAGCGTTGGCGGGCAGCGGGATACTCAGCGAGGATTTTCGCCCATCGGTCCAACAACGGGCGGAAAGCGGGATCGCTTTGCAGGGTCGGCAAACTCGTCCACGCTTCCGCTGGCGTTCCGCCCCAAGTCGCCTGAACGATGCCGACGGGCACTTTCAGATGCTGGCGCAACTCACGGGCGAAGAAGTAGGCGACAGCAGAAAAGTTTTTGACTGTCTCTGGCGAACAAACGCGCCATGCGCCTTGCCCTTCTTCCTGCGGCGTTTCGGCGACCCGATGGGGGACTTGGAAGAAGCGAATTTGCGCGTCGTTCGCTTGGGCGATTTCCTGTTCGGCGTTCATCGCCATCGCAACTGGCCACTCCATGTTGGATTGCCCCGACGCCACCCAAACTTCGCCGACCAACACATCCCGCACGACGATTTCGCTGTCGCCACCTCGGACGACGAGATCAAACGGACCGCCCGCAGGTGCTGGCGGCAAAGTTACCTGCCAACGCCCTTTCTCGTCTGCCGTCGTCGCAATTTCCTGCCCACGAAATCGCACCGTCACCCGTTCGTTGGGTGCTGCCGTGCCCCAAAGACGAACGGGCATATCCCGCTGCAAGACCATGTGGTCAGAAATCAGGGAAGGTAACCGCAACTGACCAAAAGCAACCGCCATCACGAGAACGCTCCACCATCCGACCGCCATCCAACGCGTCAACATCGTCTCCGCCTCCTTCCTTCGGCTTGGTGCTCCTGTAACTTTGACGCATCCTTCGCCTTGAAACCGAAGATGCTTTTCGTGTTGCCCAGCGATTGGCAAACGGTTGGGGCGTCTCTCAGGCGCAACAAGGGGATGTCGGTGCGACAATTTTGATGCGGCGAAACGAAGGCAAGCAGGATGGACAATGGGCAGGGTGACGGGCAAGTGATTCCACTGGAACGGCGACAATTAAGGCAGCAAATCGTCCGCATCGGCGCCGTCGTCAGCCTGCTGGTCGTCGGCGGGACGGTCGGCTACTATTTGCTCGGTCACTGGTTGGGTCGTCCCGACACCCTCCTTGATTGCCTTTACATGACCGTCATCACACTCACGACAGTCGGCTACGGCGAAATCATTCCCGTCGCTGAGACGCCGCAGGGTCGGATGTTTTCTGCCTTGCTCATCTTGTTCGGTGTCGGCACACTCTTTTACGCCCTCACCAGCCTTGCCGTCATCACCGTAGAGGGCGTTTTGCACGGGGCATGGAGGCAATGGCGGATGGAACGGCGCATCGCTTCCCTGAAAGACCATTTCATCGTTTGCGGCTGCGGCAAAGTCGGTGAAGTTATCGTGCGAGAGTTGGTGTTGACCAAGCGTCCCGTCGTCGCTGTGGACAGCGACCGCGAACGGCTCGCTACGCTGGCATCCCAACTGGATGTGCCTTATGTCGTCGGTGACGCCACCGACGAGGCGACTTTGAAGGCGGCGGGCGTTGAGCGGGCGGCGGGTTTGCTGGCAGTTTTGCCCAATGACCACGAAAACCTTTTCCTCATCATCACCGCTAAATCCCTCAACCCACGCCTTCGCGTTGTCGCTCGTGGCAATGACCCATCCGTCGTGGACAAGATGAAACGGGTCGGCGCCGATGAAGTCGTCCTCACGCCTTTCATCGGCGGGTTGCGGATGGTCTCGGTCATGGTTCGTCCCGCCGCCGTCAGTTTCCTTGACACGATGTTGCGGGAACGCGAACAAGTCATCCGCGTGGAAGAAGTGCAAATCCGTGACGGCTCACCGTTGGTCGGTCAGCGATTAGCGGATGCCCGATTGCCCCAGCGTTGGAACATCCTTGTGCTGGCTTATCGCAAAGGCGACGAGGCGTTCGTTTACAACCCACCCGCCGACACTTTGTTGGAAAGCGGCATGACCTTGATCGTTTTGGGCGAAGCGGAACGGTTGGCGCAATTCCGACGGTTGGCAGCGGGAACGGCTTCCGAGGCGATGACGCAATGAACGCTGCCGAATTGGATGCTGCCATCCTTGCCTTCATGGAGCGCGGTGAGCGAGACGAAGGGCAATTCAACTTGCTGGCGCTGCAACTTTTCGCCTACCAGTTTGAACGCAATGCGCCCTATCGCACACTTTGTCAACGGCACGGCGTCACGCCCGCAACGGTCACTCACTGGTCACAAATTCCGCCCGTCCCCACCCAAGCCTTCAAGGTGTTGGATTTGGCGTGTGAACCGATGGAACAAGCGCAAGCGATTTTTTTGTCCAGCGGCACGACGCGAGGCGAACAAACCCGCAGCCGTCATTTCGTCTTCAACTTGACCCTTTACGAAACTTCGGTGCTGCGCTGGTTTGAGCCACATTTGTTGCCTGAGAAACGCCGCCTATCCATCGCCATCTTGTTCCCGCCACCCGACGAATTGCCCCACTCATCGTTGGGGCACATGTTGGCGACTATCGCAAGGAAATGGGGCAAGGGGCAAGGGACGGGAGACGGAAATGACAGCGAATGGTTTATCCGAGGCGGGAAGTTGTTGAGGGAAGCGTTGGCGAAGTGGCTAAGGCGCGCCGAAGCGCAAGGTGAACCCGTGATGCTTTTGGGCACTTCCTTTTCCTTCGTGCACTTTCTGGACTGGTGCGAGCAAAGCGGGGTGGCGTTTCGCTTGCCCGAAAAGAGCCGCCTGATGGACACGGGCGGATTCAAGGGGCGCTCGCGGGAAGTGCCCCGCGACGAACTTTACCGCGCCTATGAGAAAACCTTTGGCATCCCGCCTGAATGGTGCGTCAACGAATATGGGATGGCGGAATTGAGTTCGCAGTTTTACGATGGCGTCGTCGGTGCGCCTTACCGCTGGGATGGTTGGCGGGTTCACTCGCCGCCCCCTTGGGTGCGGACGAAAGTGCTCCATCCTGAAACGCTGCAGGAAGTCAGCGAGGGCGAGCGAGGGTTACTGTGCCACTACGACCTTGCCAATCGCGGCTCGGTCATGGCAGTGCTGACGGAAGATGTCGGCGTCAAAGTCGGCGACACCTTCCTCTTGTTGGGGCGGGCAGCAGGGAGTGAATTGCGGGGTTGCTCCGTGCTCGTGGACGAGTTGCTCTCAGGGCGATGAAGTTAACCGTAAACCGCCCTTCTCCCGTCAACTTTTTGTCAACGCCACGCCGAAGTGGTCACCACCGCTTCGCCCTTCGCCTTGACGACACCCCGCCACAGCACTCCTAACACGAACCCCGTGATGCCCAGCGAGGCGGAAAGCAAGATGACCAATGGGATGGTTTTGCCCCCGATGCCGAATTGTTTGAGGGCAACGCTTATCGCCGATGCTGTTAGCAGCAAACCGAGCAAGCCACGCAATTGCTTGCTCGGCGCATAGAAGGTTGCCCATGCGCCCAAGCGCGCCCCAAGCGCCCCGCCGAAGAGCATGACCAACGCCGTCGGGAAATCCACAAACCCTTTGTGGGCGTAGGTGAAAGCGCCATAGCCTGCCGAAAGCAAAACTTCCACGAGGTCAGTGCCGACCGCCACCTTCGTCGGAATGCCCAGCAGGTAAATCATCGCAGGCACGCGGACGAAACCGCCCCCGCCTCCCATGATGCCCGCCATGAAACCCGTCAACAAACCCAATAGCAAAAAGCCCCAAACGGAAGCGCCTTGCAAATGCGAGACAGAACTATCAAAGTGGGGCGGGATGGGCAAGCGAGCCAAAATGCCCCGCCACGCCACTCGTTTGCCGTTGCGCCCACTCAGCATCTCCCAAGCAATCACGCCCGCTAAGATGGTCAGGACGCTCAGTTGCACCCAACGGATGGTCGTCTCCACCATCCCTGCCTGAGCGAGGTGACGCACAAGTTGCGCCGCCCCTTCCATGCCCGGAATCGTGCCCAAAGCCAACAAGCCTGCCACCCGCCAATCCAAGTGCCCCAGTTGCCGATGCTTGGCAGTCGCTGAAAGGGACTTGCCGAAGATGTGCAACAAATCCGTCCCGATGGCGATGGGCATCGGATAGCCCAAGATGTTCAAAGCAGGCGTGACGATGGCAGACCCACCGAACCCAAAAAAGCCACCGACGACACCGACGACAAAACCGAGCAGCCAAAGGAGCAGCCAATGTTCCGTCATCGCCCGCCGCCTCCGAGTTGCGTGAGCCAGAGCAGCAACCGATCTGCCAAACTGCCCAAACTCAACCCGACCGCCCCAAAGAGCCCCAACGCCACCATCACCCGCCAGACCTCGCCGTGCAGGTGATGGCTAAACATTGCTACCGCCACACTGCTGATGACGGCAATCGTCAGTGAAAGCCATTCACGCATCGTCCTTCCCTCCAAATCTGATTTTTCCAGTCGGCTTTTTAGTTTAAGGCGGATGGGGAGCCCTGTCAAGGGGGAAACGCTCACTCTTGCGGGCTGGCGGGAAGGTGGGAGCGAGGCGAAGGCGCTTGGGTTTTGCCCCCGCAAGGCAATAGGGCGTATCGTTGGATCATGGGGTTGCCCGCGCACATTGACACAGTTTTGCCCCGCAAGGCAATAGGGCGCATTTGGGGTTGACGGGCATGGCAGTTCAATGGCAAGTTTTGCCCCCGCAGGGCAATAGGGCGCAAGCAAGGGGAGCAGAGGAGATGGCTATGGACAATTCTTTCGTGTTTGGCGATGCCGTGCTATAACTTTGTGCCGCCGCTGGGGCGTGGTGCAGTCGGTAGCACGCGGGACTTTGGATCCCGAGGTCCCTGGTTCGAAGCCAGGCGCCCCAGCCATCTTCCCCCGCCCTCGGCGACAATCAAAGGATGTCCTTCGCTGTAGCAATCACTGGCTTCCGCTGGTGGCGATACCTTTCATGGCTCCCCGCACCCTTTTCACCAGCCAGCGAGCCAGCAGCAAGAGCGGAAGCCAAAAGATGCCGAAGACAAGCACCCAAATGGCGACGACCAACGCGCCCTGCAAGATGAGGACGACCGACCTGAAAGCATCGGCGAAAATTTTGGCGACACTGAAGGCTCTTTCGGGCACGGGGCGAGCGCGAAATTCGTCCAGAGTGACTTGGATGGTGGAGAAAGTCGTCTGGTGGGTGAGGTAACGCAGCCTGCCTTCCAGCATCTCAATCTCCGAGCGGCGTTGAGCCAGTTCCCGTTCTACCTGCATCAACTCGCTGATCTTGCCTGAGCGCTTGAACAGTTCCATCAAACGCTCTTCGGAGCGCTTCAAGACCCGCACCCTTGCTTGCAAGTCCACGAACTCTTCGTTGACATCTTGAACCTGCTCCCGCAAGTCGTCCACCTGACCCAACTGTTGCAGCCTTGAGAGGGCTTCAAAGTAGCGGTCGGAAGGAACGCGCACCGTCATGGTGGCGTGCCAAGTCCCATCGGGGCTGCGAGATTGAGCGGCGTGGGCGATGTAGCCGTTCAGTTGCTCGGCAATTTGCCGAACCTGCTGCGCCACTTTCGGGACATCAGAAACCTTCAAAGTCAGCCATGTATTGCGGATGAGTTTGCGGGTGGATGCCACCCTGACCGCAACATGAGGGGGAAGGGAAATCCCAGGGGCGAAAGCGCTGGCAGTCGTCTTTGGGGCAGTCCCGATTTTGGGGCTTGACAGAGCGGGAGCGGACATGGGAGTAGCGGGGGCGAACCGTTTTGTGCCAAAAGCGCCTACTGGCGGCATCGTTTCCTGCCCAAAACCTCCCCTCGGCAAATCTTTTGGAGGTTCTGCCACTGTCTCGTAGGCAGAGGTCGTCATGTGTCGCACGGCGAAGTAAAAGCCCAAACCCCCTCCAAAAGCGACGGCGAAGGAGAGCAGGGCGGCAAGGTGAAGCCAGTTCGTCCGTCCGAATTGCATCGTTCAAACACCTCCTGTCTTCAGATGTTGCTGCCACCTTTTGGACGGAGGCGCGGGGTGAATTCGCTCCATGAGGGCACTAAACTTTGTCGGGGTGATGGCGGTGAAACGGCGGGCGTTTTTGCAGTTGCTGACTTTCGGGGCGAGCGCCTACCAATGGGCAGGGCAAAAGCGAAGTGGAGGTGGGAAACCGATGGCGGATCGCAGCGTCATCGTGGACACCAGCAAAAGTCCTTACGCCAAGTTATGCCCCGTGCCGATTCGCGCCGTCAAGTTGCGGGATCGGTTCTGGCAACCACGCCTTGTTGCCTTGCAGGAAATCACTTTGCCGACCCAATACGACCTTTTGGAGCAAACGGGGCGGTTGGACAATTTCCGACGCGTGGCGGGGAAAGTCGGCGGCGAGTTTCGCGGGCTTTATTTCAACGACAGCGATGTTTACAAGTGGGTGGAAGCGGCATCTTGGTCGTTGGCGGTGCAATTCAATGAGCGGGTGGCGCAACTGATGGAGCGCGTCATTGACGACATCGCCTCTGCCCAAGATGCCGATGGCTACTTGAACACCTACTTCTCGCTGGAGCGCAAAGGGCAGCGGTGGACGAACTTGCGGGACATGCACGAACTTTATTGTGCGGGGCATTTGTTTCAGGCTGCCGTCGCCCATCACCGCGTCACGGGCGATAATCGCTTGCTGAAAGTTGCGACCCGCTTCGCCGACCACATCGCCCAAGTTTTCGGTTGGGGCAAAAAAGAGCAACCCGACGGGCATCCCGAAGTGGAGATGGCGCTGGTGGAACTTTTCCGTGAGACGGGCGAGCGACGCTATCTGGAACTGGCGCAGTTTTTCGTGGATGTTCGGGGGCGTGGGCACATTGGCGGCAGCCCTTACCTCCAAGACCACAAGCCGTTCCGCGAATTAGACGAAGTGACGGGGCACGCCGTCCGTGCCCTTTACCTGAACGCAGGCGCTGCCGACCTTTACGCCGAAACGGGCGACGGAACACTGATGGCGGCATTGCAACGAATGTGGCGCAACTTGACGGAGAAACGGATGTATGTGACGGGCGGTTGTGGGGCGCGTCACGAGGGTGAAGCCTTCGGGCGCGATTACGAATTGCCCAACGAACGCGCCTACGCCGAAACTTGCGCCGCCATCGCCAACATCCTTTGGCAATGGCGGATGTTTTTACTGACGGGCGAGGCGCGTTTCGCTGATGTCATGGAGTTGGCACTTTTCAACGGGGCACTTTCGGGTATCGGGTTGGACGGCAAGTCCTACTTTTATGTCAACCCCCTCGCCGACCGAGGGCGCCATCGGCGCCAACCGTTTTTTGAGTGTGCCTGTTGCCCACCCAACATCGCCCGCTTGCTGGCGATGGTGCCGAGTTTCCTTTATGCCCTGAGCAATGACGGCGTTTTCGTCAACCTTTACGCCGAAAGCGAATCGGAACTGAGCATCAATGGCGTGCCCGTGCGGTTGCGCCAGCGGACGGATTACCCTTGGGATGGCGAAGTGACGCTGCAAATGGAACTGCCACAGCCGACCATTTTTGCTCTTCACTTGCGCATCCCATCTTGGTGCGAACGGGCGACGGTGACGGTCAACGGGACGGAACGACACGAGGGAAAGGGCGGCGAGTTTGTGACCGTAAGGCGAAAGTGGCAGGGCGGCGAGACGGTGCGTTTGTCACTGCCGATGTCGCCCGATTTCGTCGTTTGCCATCCCTTCGTGGAGGCGAACGGTGGGCGTGTCGCCCTTCGGCGCGGTCCGTTCGTTTACTGCTTGGAGCAAGTGGACAACACTGATGCCGATGTCTGGTTCATCGCCGCCAAAACGGATGCCGACTTGGTGACGACGCCGATGCAGATTGGCAATTTGCCCATCGTCGCCTTGCAAGGTGCGGGCATTGCTGTGGAGGCGTCGGCATGGGAGGGCAAGTTGTATCAGCCATTGCGACAGTTAACCGTCAAGCCCGTTCGCTTCGTCGCCATCCCTTACTTCGCTTGGGCGAACCGAGCGGCGGGAGCGATGACTGTCTGGCTGCCTGCGTCAAAGTGGGGTTGACAAAACCGAAAGGGGTGATGGGCGATGGCGGTTCGGGTTGGGTTCATCGGGTGCGGACCGCGTGGGACGGTGATGGCGCAAGCCTATCAGGCGATAGAAGGCGTGGAACTGGTGGCGGCGTGCGACATTGACGAGGGACGCTTGGCAGCATTTTGCGAGCGCTTTTCCATCGCCCATCGCTACACCGACTACACAAAGATGCTTGCCCAAGAGGCGCTGGACATCGTGCACTTGGCGACCCAACCGACGCTGCGGGTTGAACCCATCATCGCGGCTGCCGAGGCAAAAGTCAAGGTCATCCTAAGCGAGAAGCCAATCGCTTTGAGTTTGCCCGAACTGGACGAAATGCTTGCAGCGTGCCAGCGCAATGGCAGTCGGTTGGTCATCAACCACCAATTGCGTTACCAGTCCATTTGGCGTCGGTTGCATTCGGCGCTGACGCATCGGGAGTTGGGCGAAGTCACCTTCCTGCATGCCCATTGTCGCATGAATGCCTTAGAGCAAGGGACGCATCTCGTTGACTTGGTGCTTTGGCTGCTGGGCGAGCAAATGCCTGCGTGGGTGATGGGGGATTCGTGGGGCGAAAGTGATTTCGCCAAAACTCACTCAGCGCCCGACAATTTGGTGGGCATGTTGGTGTTTGCTGATGGGTTGCGGTGTTTGGTGGAGATGGGACCGAGCGCGCCCGCTTTGCCTGATGATGACCGAATATCCATGCATTTCGGCATCCGCGTGATGGGGACGGAAGGTTGGGCGCAGGCTTGGTTAGCGAGGTGGCAATTAGTTAAGCGAGCGGAGCAACAAACGCAACTGCGGTTGCCTTACGACGAGGACAACTTTGCAGCGCAAGTCGCTTTCCAACGGGATTTGGTGCGGGCAGCGACGGAACCTGATTTCGTCCATCCCTGCGATGCGCAAAGTGGGCGGGCAAGTTTGGAAATCATTGAGGCGCTTTGCCTTTCGGCGTTGGAAGGCAAACGCATCCCTTTGCCCTTGCCGTCAGGCGTTTCGGGTTTGGCGGCGATGCGAAAGCGGGCGTTGGGGCATTGAGGCAATCAATTTCACGCCAGACCGCAATCCCGCAAAAAAGTCAAGGTTTCCCGCAAATGCGCCTGAAGTTGTTCTATGCCCCAAGGTTCCGTCCCATGCAGGCAAATCACCCGTTGGGCTTGACAACCTGTCACCTGAAGGGCATCGGCGAGGGCGACGAAATCCAAAGCGCCTTTGCCGGGGAACTGCGCTTCAGGGAACTCGTGCCAATGTTTGCGCCACCACGCCAACCCACGATTTTGTGGGGCGACATCCCAAAGGTAGACCAAAAGCAAGCGATCGGCGAACCGATGAACGAGTTCGTTAGGTCGCTCGCCGACGACCCAAGCGTGGGGCGGGGCAAAAGCGATGCCCACCAAATCAGCGGGGAAGCGCCGACAGAATTCCGCCATGCGGTCGCTGGCGTCCAGCAATGTGTCGGTGTGGTTTTCTATCGCCAGTCGGACACCCGTTTGAGCGGCGGCGTCAAGGGCGGGTCGCAAAAAAGTTGCCAGTTCGTCCCAATCGCGCCCGACCGCTCCGTTGACGACCATCGGCGCTTTTAACTTGGCGGCGAATTCCACGCCCATTTGCAACCGCTGTGGGTCACGGGTGTAAAGGGAGAGGGCGCAAGGATACAAACCCGTTTGCTGCAATTCGGCGGCGATGGTAGCAGGGTCATCGGCGTCCAAGCGAACATGCTCTGCCCAACCTGGGATGCTCCACAAATCCACTGCCAAAACGCCGACTGCCCGCAACGCTTCCAACATCGTCGCCCGACTATGACCTGCAAAGAGCAGGGACGAAACGCCAAGGTTCGCCATCCTTTTTCACCGCCCTTCCGTTCGTTATGCCGATTGCCTTTCCCGTCCCGTGTCCCTTGCCCCATAACTTAGCGTCCCCACAAGGTGACGATGCCGATGGGTTGGGCTTTGCGCCAGAGGGTTTGCATCTGAGTAGCGTTGCGGGGCAATTGCCAACCTGTCGCGGGCAACCCACGCACTTCGCATTCGCCCGGCGGGATGGTGCTGATGACGGGCAAGCCGACCTCCATCCGCACAAGCCATCGCCCTTTGGGCACGGGCGTGAAGGGCTGATAGAACCACCACCAACCCCAAACGCCTGAGGCAGGGCTGTTGGCATCGCTGATGACGACGGGGCGACGGGCTAAAAGCCAAAGGTAACCACCGACGGGAGCGGCATTGCTGTCCACGCACAACTCCGTTCGGGCAACGAGCAACCCACCGACATGCACGCCGTCGGGTGGCGTCAACAGTTGGGCGCTGTGGACGACGGGCACGACGCCGCGATGCGCTTCACATCGTCGCAACACGGTGACTGGCGGCGTCTTGCTTAACTCGGCGACCCAAGGGGTTTTGGGGCGGACGAACCAAGGGTGCGGGTTGAAGAAGCGGTAGATGTCTGCTGTCGTCAAAGCAACGGGGCGTTGCAGTGGGATGGTCGGTTGCCACTCGTAAACGGAAACGACGCGGACATCGCGCCGCCGTTCTTCAATGGCTTGCAGTGCCCAAAGGTTGAACAGCGTGTCGTCAATGCTGACGACCAAAGCGGCGTTGGAAGGCGTGTCACGCAAGACGGCGTCCAGATAGCGCTTGCCCCGCTCTTTGTCGGTGCCCCAGACAGACGGCAGGGCATCTATGAGCGCCACCTCCACACTGCTGAACGCTAAGCCCACAACGATTAGCGCCAGCAAAACTTGGCGCTGACGCAACCACACCCACAGTCGGTGCGCCACCAACCCACCCCAAAGGACAGCGAGTGACCAAGCGGGGATGAAAAAGTAAGCGATGTCGGGCACATCGTAACTGAGGTAAAATGCCATGTGCGCCAACCACATGCCCGAAGTGACGAACCAAAAAGCACTTTGCGCCCGCACCAACAACCAACCCAAAGCGATGCCCATCCCGAACAAAGCACCGTATTGCTGGACGCCCAAACTTAGCCACTCGCCGAACCGACGCACCTGTTGCCGCCACGAAAGCGCCCCCATCTCATAGCGGAAGCGTTGCCCGAAGACATAGCGGACAAAATCTCGCAACGATTTGGATGGGTCGTCGCCCGTGTTTTGCCAATAGCGAGCGCCGTAAGGTTTCGGGGCGCGCAAGGGCAGGTAGGCGTAATACGCCAAAGGCAAACAGCCAATCAACACCGCAATCGCCCAATCGCGAACGCCCAACTTTTGAGGCAACCAGCGCCACGCAAGGAACAATCCGCATAGACCGCCGAGTGCCGTCAAGGGCAAGGTCAAGTGATGCGCCATCCCAAAGCCGATGAGCAAAGTGACCGTGAAAAACCATCGTCGGTCACCCGTCTCCCAAAAGCGCACCAGCGCGTAAAGCGCCAGCATCGTCAAAAACAGGTTGGAACTGTAGACCTCCGAGGCGACGGAACTGAACCAAAGCAACCGACCGAACGCCATCGTCCACGCCGTCGCCAAAGCGATCAGCCAATGGTCGGTGAGGCGCAAGACTAACAGGAAGACGACGCCCGATGTCAATGGGGCGAAGAGCGCCGTCAAAAAACCGAACCGCCAAACGACCGTGCCGAAAGGGAACAGCGTGACGAAGAGTTTGTTGAGCAAACAAAACCAAGGGTAACCCGTCGGATGAGGGAGCATCAACAACATCGCTGCTGCCATGAAGTCGCCGCTGTCGGAGAAAAAGCAGTAAGTCGGGTAAATCGTCGGCAGGTAAAGGGCAAGGGGGACGGCAACGGCAAGAGCAAAACCGCCCCACCATCGCCACCTTTCCGTCATCGCTGCGCCGCCACCTTCGCCCTTTGGCGAATTTGTGCCACTTCGTCGGGCAAAAGCAATCGCTCAAAACTGCGGAAGCCATCCACACAAAAGCCATGCCGTGCCGCCATCGCTGCGATTTCCAAGACGCGCCCTATCGGGATGTCGCGCCCCAAAGTGAAGGGCTCCAAACGCCCTTCCAGCGCCAAAAGCATCGTTTCGGCGACACACGCCAATGTTCGGTCTTCGGGCAACCCGATGGAGAATTCCCAGTGGGGTTCGCCGGGGATGCGGACGATGCCTCCGTCAATGACGAGCACATCATCCCGTTCCTTTCGCACCCGCTCCGAAACATCGCGGGGTCGGGCGACATCGCAAACGACACAACCCGGCTTGAGATGCTCAGGCTCAATCACGGCGTCCATCGCACTCGTCACCGTGATGACCACATCGGCATCTTTCAACCCTTCAGCGATGTTCGTCGTCATCCGCACCGACGCTTTCGCACCAGTTGTTGATTGCCCGTCGCCGTTCATCACTTCTTCCCGCACCGTTTCCAACCGTTGCCGATTGCGCCCAACCAGCACGACTTCTGCGACGGGCGGTAAATGCACTCCGCTGTTCGCCATTTGCCCTTCGGCATTCGCAGTCGTTTCCGCCCGTCCCGCGTCCCCCGTCCCGTTGACCAATAGAAAGGCACACGCTTTGCCGATGGAGCCTGTTGCGCCGACGACGGCAGCGGTCGCCCGCTCCCACTCAATGCCCATCGCTTCGGCTGCCAGTTTTGTCGCTTCCACCGCCGTCCAAGTCGTGTAACTGTTGCCTGTCGTGACAGGGAGGGGCGACATCTTTTGCAATTCCACGCCATTGTTGCCGACGATGGCGGTGTAAGCGCCCAAGCCGACGATGTGAGCCCCCAAATCGGCAGCGAGGCGGCAAGCCTCCGCCAACAACCCCAACGCCCGTCGTTCGTCGGCGAGCATCATTTTCGCCGTCATCGGGATGCCCAAGAGCCACCCTTCCGTCGTCGCCCCCGTCAGCGAGCGGACGCCCGTGATTTTGCCCAACACCTTCACCCGCATTCGGCGCAACAAGGCTTCCACCCAACTTTCGGGCAGCCATTTGGCGACGGGATACTTGCGGGCAACATCTCGCTTCAAGTCCAACGGATGGACGAGGAAAGCGAAGCGAAACACCGCTGTCACCTCCGTCGCACGCATCACATTGAGGGCTCATGCGGGAGTTTGGCGGAACTGGCGGAAACCATCCGACATATCCGAACCGATGAACCATTCCACGCCTTGCGCCATTGCCATTTCCCACGCTTCAGGCGTCGCCCACGCCTTGCCAATCACGACGCCGACGGCATCCGCCCCTGCCCGCCGCAATGTCGCCGACCGACGGGCTGCCCGTTCCACATCGTAACGGTCCACTTGCAAAGAGGCTTCCACGACGAGCATCTTGACACTCTTCCACCAGATTAGGTCTGACAGCAAGGGGTCATCGTCAGGTTCCATCAACCCTTCCCGCCAGAAAGGCGAAAGGAGGTCGGTCAACTTCTGCTGGACGAAGGGTTGGTCGGGCGGTCCGCCTTGCCCGCCGTTGAAGATGGCAGGGGCACGGCGAATGACCTGCCGCTCATATTGCTCGCCCTCTCGTCGCCCCGCTTCGCCTTGCTGCCAAGCGACCAACCGACGCAACTCCTCCCACATGCGCCTTTGGTCTTCCACGAGCGCCGCCAGTTGCTCTTCCGTCCGCCTTTGGGCTTCCGTGAGGGCGGCAAGTTGCTCCTCCATCCGCTTCTGGGCTTCCGCTAAGGCAGATACCTGCTCTTCCGTCCGCTTCTGGGCTTCCATTAAGGCTGCCAATTGTTCTTCCGTCCGCTTCTGGGCTTCCGCTAAGGCTGCTAATTGCTCTTCCGTTCGCTTCTGGGCTTCCTCTAAGGCTGCCAGTCGCTCGGAATGCTGACGCAAGATTTCGGAATGCTGACGCAAGATTTCGGAATGCTCCCGCAAGATTTCCTCATGCCGACGCAGAATCTCGGAGTGCTCCCGTTGCACTGCCACTAACTCCTGGACAGCCTTGACCAATTCGTCCACCTTTTCTGGCAGCGCCAGCAATTCATCCGTCAAGACGAGCCGACGCACCTCGGCACGGAAGGCGGGGTCCGTCCGCAGCAACTCCAAAAACTGCTCCCAAAGGGTCTGCATGTCTTATCACCATTCGCAATTTTGATGCATGGTGACGATAACGCTATGGCGGAGACGGGATGGGCGAAAGAAAAAACCCGCCGCCGAAAGGCGGCGGGTCGGGAGGGGCGGCGAGGCGGAGAGGGAGGCGTTGCATTAGGGTGGGCGATGTTTCTCAGTCTTCCACCTTGACCTCTATGCGTTTCGCCTGTTTAGGTGCAATCTTTGGCAAGCGCACCGTTAACACGCCATCGCGGTAGGTCGCTTCCGCTTTCTCTGTGTCCACAGGCGCATTCAAGGCAAAAGCGCGCTCAAACTCGCCATAGTGACGCTCCAGCAAGTGATAGGTCGCTTGCTCGTCCGTTGAGGGCTTTTCCCGCTTGCCTTTCAGCACCAATCGGTCATCCGTCAGTTCAATCTGCACATCCTCAGGCTTGACACCAGGCAACTCCGCTTGAACGACCAAATCGGTCGGCGTTTCGTAGATGTCCACAGCGGGCATCCAATCCCGTGCCCCGGCGGGGCGCTCTTCACCAAAGAACTCCCGAAAGAGGCGATCCATCTCCCGCCGAAGGGCTTCCCATTCGGCAAACGGCGACCAACGCCGCACTTGCGCCATCGTTTGTCACCCCCTTAGACAATGGTGGCTGCCGAAAGTGTCGCTCCCGAAAGAGGCGATCCATCTCCCGCCGAAGGGCTTCCCATTCGGCAAACGGCGACCAACGCCGCACTTGCGCCATCGTTTGTCACCCCCTTAGACAATGGTGGCTGCCGAAAGTGTCGCTTTAAGGAAAATGGGGGCTGGCTACAAGCCAGCCCCCTCGCGGGCTTCAGGCTGCCTTCACCTCAATGCGGCGAGGCTTGCTCTCTTCGCTCTTGGGCAGGCGCAACTCCAAGATGCCGTCCTTGTAGGTCGCCTCAATGGCGTCCTCCTTGACCGTCCCGGGCAACTCAAAGGAGCGGACGAATTCGCCATAGGCACGCTCCACCAAGTGATAGGTCTCGCCCTTCTGCTCCTCCGCCCGCTCCCGCTTCCCTTTAATGGTCAGGACGCCATCGTGGAGCGTCACCTCAATGTCCTGTGGGCGAACGCCTGGCACTTCCAGCCGCACGATGTAGGCATCCGCCGTCTCGGACACCTCCATCGGCGGCACCCAGCGCTCCCACCGCCAATCCAACCGCCAGAAGTCCCGCTCCAAGTCGCGGAAGAGGCGTTCCACCATGCGGTCAAAGCGGTCAAACCAGCGATCCAATTCGGTCGTGAGGGGCGTCCAGCGCGCCAGTTTTGCCATCGTCGCTCACCTCCTGACGGTTGGTTTGGGCATCGGGTCTCCTGACCCGATGCCGTTGATATTATACCGCGCAATGGGGCGCTGTTAAACATCGTAAGCAAACGCACTTACTGGCTCATTTGGGCTAAGAAACCGACACACTTGCGCGCTTTGTTATCAAGGTTAGAGGGCGTGGGCGGGAAGTTGCCAGATGGAAATGCCTGGCTTGACGGAATATTCGTCCTGCATCGCCCGCAGAATTTGGGCGATGGTGGCTGCTTTTTCGGGCGTCGTGGCGATGAGGAGCAGGTTGTTCAGCCCAGGGAAGACGGGGTCACCCCGCTTGATGCCCCGCCCGCCTTTTCCTTCGGCGTCGTGCAGTTTGGTGTAACCTTCAATGCCCAACGCCTCCAAACGCTGCATCAGGTCGGTGTCTACGGCTCGGTCGTAAACGATGAGCAAGAGGACGGTCTCTTGTGCCATTGCCTGTCACCTCGTCGGCTGTGCCTGCGTCGTCGGTTGGGGCTCGCCCCGCAGCCACCGCAGGATGGCTTGCTGGGCGTCGTCAAAAAGGGTGTAAGCGACGGGGACGACCAACAGCGTCAGGAAAGTTGAAAGGGTTAAACCGCCCAAGACGGCGATCGCCATAGGAGACCTAAATTCCGCCCCTTGCCCCAACTCCAAAGCGGTTGGGAGCACGCCAAAGAAGAGCGTCAGCGTCGTCATCAAAACGGGGCGCAGACGCGTCTCACCCGCTTCCACGATGGCTCGCCATCGGTCGTAACCCCGTGCCCGCAAGGTGTTGGTGTAATCCACGAGCAAGATGGCGTTTTTCGTCACGATGCCCATCAGCATGATGATGCCGATGAAACTCATCAGCGTCAGTCCCTTGTCCGTAATCATCAGGAAGAGCAACGCCCCGACCAACGCTTGCGGTAAGGACAGCATGATGGACAGGGGCAGCACCAACGAGCCGAACAAGCCTGCCATCAACATGTAGATGAGGACGATGGATAGCCGCAGCGAACCTGTCAACCGCCCGAAACTGTCCGCCATCTGCTCAAACTGACCGCCGTAGTTGACGATGGCGCCGCCCGTGTCCAAGTCGGCGAGGGTGGCTTGAATCTTTTGCTGGACACTGCCCAAACTCGCCCAAGGTGCCAAGTTGGCGGTGATGGTGATCATGTTCAGGCGGTCTTTGCGTTCCAGCACCACAGGCGCTTCGCCCAGCCGCACCGAAGCGATGTCGCCCAGCGTGATGGGCAATCCGTCCCTCGTCATGGCGATGGGCAAGGAGAGGATTTGTTGCGGGGATTGGCGCTCTTCGGGCGCTAAGCGGATGCGGATGGGATAGTCCTCGCCCTGCTCGGTGTATTTCATGTTGGGGTCATCGGTTTGGGTGTAGCCCTCATAAGCGATGCGCACCCAGCGGGCGGCATCGCCCGTCGTGAAGCCCAAATCGGCTGCCTTCTCTCGGTCCACTCGGATTTGCAACTCAGGTCGCCCAGGACGCCAACTGGATCGGATGTCGCGGATTTCCACAATTTTGCTCAGGCGCTGTCCGATTTGGTCGGCGAGGCGAATGAGGGGAGCCCGATCTTGTCCCAACAACTCAATTTGGACAGGGGCGAAAGAGTCAGCGTTCCCCGTTTGCTCCGAGACAGCCACCGTCACGCCAGGCAAATTCCGTTTCGTCCACGCCGCCAACTCCTGAGCGATTTGTTTGTCGGATTTAGCGCGCTTGTTCTTTTCCACGAGTTTGACGAACAAGTTGGCGAACTGCGGACCGACATCGCCACCACCCATAGAGCCACCCGCCGTTGTGGAGCCGACAACTGTGAGGACGGAGACCGTTTCTTTCATGCCCAAAAGGTGCCGTTCTAACTTCCGCACGATGCGGTCGGTGTTGAAAAGGCTGCTTTGAGGTGGCGCTTCCACGACGATTTGCAACGCTCCCTCATCCGTGCGGGGCAGGAAGCCGAAGGAAGGCGTGATTTGCACCAGCAATGTCAGGACGGCTAATATCCCGCTGACGGTTAGAAAGCCCTTCCACTGTCGCCGTGCCAGCAACGCCCCAACGATGCCGACAAGGACGGTCAAAACCGCCACGATCAGTCGCATCTGTAGCGGCATCATGAATGCCATCACATTCAACAACATCAAGTTGCCCGTGACGAACACGAGGGCGCGATTGCTCAACGCCCACTCCAACGCATGGCGGTAAGTGACATCCAAGTTGCGCCAGAAGCGGTCAAAGGCAGCAAAGATTTTTTCCACCCTCGTGCGTGGCTGCCGCTCATGTTCCTCCTTCGTGCGCCGCTTGAACCAGTAAGCCGCCAACATCGGTGTGAAGGTGAAGGAGACGAGGAGGGAAAAGAGGACAGATGTCGCAACGGTGATGGCGAAAGGTTTGAAAAATTGACCGGCGATGCCGCCCATGAAAATTATCGGGACGAAGACGACGACATCCACGAGGGTGATGGTGACGGCGGCTAATCCGATTTCCGTCCGACCGTTGAAGGCTGCCTCCTCAGGCAACTCGCCCCGTTCCAAGTGCCGATAGATGTTTTCCAGCACGACGATGGAGTCGTCCACCAAAACGCCGACCGCCAAACTCAACCCCGTCATGACCATTATGTTCAGCGAGTAGCCCAAGAAGCGGATGATGAAGAAGGTCGCAAAGATGGAGATGGGGATGGCGAGGCTGATGATGAAAGTGCCCCGCCAATCGTGCAGGAAGAGGTAAACGACTAAGACCGCCAAGATGATGCCCAGCCAAAGCGCCAAGTTGACATCGTGGATGGCGTCCAGCACGAACTTGGATTGGTCATAGGAAATGGCGAAAGTGATGTCGGGCGGCAACAACCGCTTGAGCCGTTCCAGTTCCCGCTTGACACCTTCGGCGACGGCGACGACATTGGCGTCGGATTGGCGCAGGACCGAAACGCCAACGGCATCTTTGCCGTCCAAGCGCACCAGCATCGTTTTTTCCTGCACTCCATCTACGACATCGGCGACATCACCCAAGCGAACAGGCGCATTCAACCCCGATCGGCGGTCGCCCGTGCGGATGACGAGGTTGCGGATTTCGTCTAACGAAGTGAACTTGCTCATGGAACGGATGAGATACTCCTGTCGCGTCTCTCGGATAAAGCCCGCAGGCAAATTGAAATTGGAGGCGCTCAACGCCCACACGATATCGCTGAGGGTGAGGTTGTAAGCGGCGAGGCGATCCTTGTGCAGGTTGATCTGGATTTCGCGCTGATCGCCACCCGTGACGACGACTCGGGCGACACCGGGCACCCGCGCCAATCGCTCGGCAATCACATCGTCGGCGAGTTTTTTGATCTGCCAAGCAGGGCGGTTGCCCGTGACGCCGAAGGACAAAACGGGCAGCGCCGACACATCAAACTTCGCCACGACAGGGTCTTGGATGCCCGGCGGCAATTGCGATCGGATGGCAGCAATGCGCGTTCGGACTTCGGCGACGGCATCGTCCAAATTCGTCCCCAACTCAAACTCAATCGTGACGACGGAGTAGTTTTGCAGCGAACGGGAGGTGACATGGTTGACATTGGCGATGGTGCTGACATTTTCCTCAATCGGTTTCGTCACTTCTGTCTCCACTTCTGCCGGGTCGGCGCCAGGGTAGACGGTCGTGATGGTCACGATGGGGAAGTCCACCTTCGGATACAGTTCCACCGTCAGGTCCTGATAAGCCCGCCAGCCCAAGACGACCAACGCCAAAATCGCCATGGACACCAACAGGGGACGGCGAATCGCCGCTGCCGTCAGCCACATCGCTTTTCGCCTCCTTTTCGGTCACCTTGCGCCCATCGCTTGCGCCATCCTTTTTCGTGACCTTTCTTTTGCGGAGGTGTCAAAAATGCCCGAAAAGCCCAAACGGCTGGAGGACTTGCCGCCCAAACTTCAGGAAGCCCTGAAACGAAAGGGTTGGACTTACCCACCCACCGAGGAAATGAAGCGACAGTGGAAAGAGGCGTGGGATCGCATAATCGGCAGGGGCAGCACCGACCCTGAGATAATGGAGGAACTCTGGCGGGAAATGGGGTGGCGCCGCCGTGGCAGAAAGGCGCAACTTCCTTGACGCCCTGGAACCATTCATCTACCTGAACTCGTCCTTTGTGATTGCCTGCTGGGACGACCGTGACCCGTTCCATCTTGAATGCCAGGCGTTCCTTAACCGCTTGAAAGCGGAGGAAATTGTTTGCGTCGTCAGTGACTTCACCTACAACGAAGTCGCTTTTTTCATCCTGCGCCAAGCGTTGATTCAGGAATCCCGCCGAACGGGGCAAAGGTGGGAGGAAGTCTTGCGCACCAACCCCCACATCTTTCAGGCAGCGATGGATGAGGTGGAACTCGTCAAGACGGAACTGGATCGCAGCACCGTCTATTTGCCGACTTCCGAAAGCGCCAAAGATTTCGCCTTCACCCTGATACGCCATTACAACCTCTTGCCGACCGATGCTTACCATATCGCCGTCGCCGTGGATGCGAGCGTGAACGCTTTCGCCAGTCTGGACGAAGATTTGCTCGCCATGGACGGCATTGCCGTTTACACTTGCCTTTGATCCCTTCACCGTCACTCCCCTCCTACAATGCGAATGGGCGTGCCGTCGCTCAATCGCTCCAAGCCCGTGCGAATTACGGGGTCTTTCTCTGTCACGCCCGAAAGGATTTGTGCCCATTGTTCGGTGCGCATTCCGACCTGAACGGGGCGTTGGCGTGCCGTGTTGTTGTCGGCAACGAAAACGCTCGTCTTGCCCTGCCATTCCACGACACACTCTCGGGGCAAGACCAAAGCGTTGGGGATTTCCCGCACGACGATTTCGCCCCGCGCAAAGGCACCTGGTCGGAGGCGTCGGTCAGCGGCGGGCAGGATGACCTTGACCTTGAACTGGCGCGAGGACGCTTCGGCGACGGAGATGATTTTGTGCACGACGCCCCGCAGCAATTTGTCGGGAATCGTGTTCACTTGCACGAAGGCGATTTGCCCATCCCGCATCTTTGCGAAATCCCGTTCGCTGATCGGCGCTTCAAACTCCAAAGTTCCCGAAGTAACCAAGCGCAGCAACGGCATGCCCGGCGTTATCGTGTTGCCGACTTCCACCATCTTGGCGGCAATATAGCCGTCGGCAGGAGCAACAATGACGGTCTTGCGGAGCATTGCCTCTGCGTTTTCCAACGCCGCTTTGGCTTGTTCTACGGCGGCTTTCGCCGCTTGCACTTCTTGTTGCGTCGTCACTTTCCGCACCCGTCCCGCTTTCGCCAACCTCAAAGTCGCCTGAAGTTGTTTGATTTGCCCCTGCAGGGCTTCAATATCCCGCTCCACGATTTGCCGTCGCAGTTGTGCCGCTTTCGCCAGTTCCAATTGGGCTTCAGTTTGCCGAAGTTGTGCTCGCGCCGACTCCAATTGGCTGCGCAAGATGTCCCGTTGCTTTTGCGCCGCTTGGGCGTTCCGCAAGTTGGCTTCCGCTTGCCGCAGCCGTTCTTCGGCGACGGCGATGTCTTCCGACCGCGTGCCCTCCAAAATCAAGTCGTAAGCGGCTTTGGCAGCGTCGTAGGCAGCCTGCGCCGTTTGCAGTTGCCGTTCAGTTTCGTCCAAGTCGGCTTTGGCGATTGCCCCGTCGGCGTAAAGTTTTTGGGCGCGCTCGTAACGCAGCCGCGCATTTTTCAGATTGGCTTCCGCTGCCAGCAATTGCTGGCGGGCTTGCTCCTTTTCCTGCGGGCGCGCCCCTTCCCGCAACTTTTTTAGCGTTAATTCCGCTGCCCGCTTTTCTGCTTCCGCTTGCTGCAATTGATTGCGCAACTGTTCGTCCATGATTTCCAGTTGCCGTTCCAGTTCCCTGACGCGGTTGCGCGCCGTTTCCACAGCGGCTTCCGCTTGTTGGACGGTCAAGTCGGTCTCGCGGTAGATCAACTCACGGTTGGTCTGCAACTGCCTCAGGCGGGCTTGCAGTTGCTCCAACTGCGCCATCGCTTGCTCCACATCGGTGTCCGCTTGTGTGGACGGGATGACCGAACCCGCCAACGCTTGTTGGTAACGCGCCAACGCTTGCTGGTAGGCAGCCCGCGCTTGCTCCACTTGGGCGCGGATCACGCTGTCGTCCAATCGGATAAGGACTTGCCCTGCTTTGACGGCATCGCCCTCGTCTACCCCCAGATACACGACGCGCCCCGTGATTTCCGAAGCGATGGTGATGTCCGCTTGCGCTTTGATCGTCCCCATCACCCGCACCGTTTCCCGCAAAGTGCGCCGAAAAGGGCGGACGACTTCCACTGGCGTCGCCGCTTGCAAGGCTTGTTGTGTCTGGGCGATGCTTTGTTGCAAAAAGGCTTGCTGGCGTCGGGAAGTGATGATCAACGCCAACACGATGGCAACCACTGCCCCCAACGCCACAAAACGAACCGTCCGATTCATTGCCCATCGCCTCCAAACAGTTTCAACTTGCCAAGGTTAATTCCCGCACATGCAGGATTTCCCGCCCGCTGAGGGGGCGGATGTCCGCAGGCGTTAGGGTCAAGACCGCTACCGTCTCCCCCGACGCCGCCACAAACTCCACCTCAAAGGCTTCCCCTTGCCCGTAGCAATGCACGACGGTTCCGACATCCCCGCTTTTCAACCCAAACTCCTCCACATCCCGCGTGAGAACGACCAAATCCAACTCCTGCATCGCGACGCACCTCGCAAAGACGACTTGCTTTGCTAAGCGACAACAATGGCTTGATCAGCGTCGGGCAAGGGCATCAGCCTCACTCCCTTGAGCGTTCGCCAGCATCTTTCGCACTTCCGCCTCGCTCAAGCCCGTCGCATAGACGAGGCGGGCGAAGGCTTTGTGGGCATCGTAAAGGGCACGCACCTCGTTGGCGCGCGCTTGGGTCAAGGCGACTTGGGCATCCAAAACTTCCACCTGCGTGCCGACTCCCGCTTCGTAACGCACCCGCGCCAACCGAAAGGCTTCCTCCGCCGACGCCAACGCTGCCCTTGCCGTGTTCAGCCGTTGCAAAGCGACCTGATAGTTGCGGACGGCTTGCTCCACCTCAAGGGCGATTTGTCGCTGCAATTGCTCCCGCTGCGCCAACGCTTGTTGCAAGAGGGCTTCCTGCTCCTGCAAGACGCTTTCCCGTCGCCCGCTGTCAAAGATCGGGAACTGGACGATGAGGTTGACGCTCCACGCATAATCGCGGGAAAAACCCGTCGCCGTCTGCCGCTGGTAGTTGCTGGACAAAAAGAGCAGAGGATTTTTGTCGGCTTTGGCGAAGTTCACCCGTTCCTGTGCCGCCTGAATTTGCGCCTCGGCAGATCGCAACTCAGGGCGATGGGCGAGGGCTTGGGTCAAAAAAGTTTCCGTCTGCAGGGCTTCCGACGATGGAGTAATCGGTTCGGGCAAAGGGGCGACTTCAATGGGGGCATTCGTCGGACGACCTAACAATTGGTTGAGCGCTGCTTTCGCTAAAGCGACGGCGTTTTGTGCCGTCAACAATTGCTCTTGAGCCGCCGCCAACTCCGCTTCCGCCCGCAAGACATCAAAGCGAGGCGCGACACCCGCTTCCAACCGCGCTTTCGCCGTCTTCAAGACGACTTGCACCCGCTCCACCGATTGGCGGGCGACTTCTTCCAATGCCTGAGCCGCCAAGACATCGGCGTAGGCTTCCGTCACCCGCAAAACCAGTTGCGCCCGAGTCGCTTGCAGCAAGGCATCGGAGGCGTCCACGAAGTATCTGGCGCTGCGGATGTTCGCCGTGAAGCGCCCGCCATCGTAAATGCTTTGGCGAAGTTCTAAGTTCAGCAATTGCGTGGACGGACGCACGACGGAAATCTCGCGGGGCGGGTTGGGTGGTGGCAAAGGGACGGTGAAACTGACGGTCGGACCTTGCTGCCGTTGCGTGCCCGTGAGGTTCAGTTCAGGGCGCCATTGCGCCTGCGCTTGGCGCAAGCGGGCTACCGACGCTTCCCGCTGGCTCAGCGCCAGCCGAATTTGCGGGTGCGTCCGCAAGGCAATCTCCACGCACTCTTGCAGGGTCATTGGCTGGGAAAAAGAGATGCCCGAAGCAAGGGAAACCACCACGCAAGCAAGGCTCAGTCGCCTCATGACCGTGAACCACCTTCCTGCTTTTTTGCTGAGGGATGGGGCAGCACGCCGTAGACGAGCAATCGCACTAAGCCCCGAACGAAGCGCTTGGGGGGCAATCGGTGCAAGATGGGCGTAAGGCGATGTTGGGCGATGAAAAACTCCATCAGCGTGCTGAAAAAGACGCGGGCGAAAACTTCGGCGTCCACATCCTTGCGGATGACGCCCGCCCGCTTTTGGCGAGCCAGATAGCGACAAATGAGTTCCTTAACCGTCTTGGCGACGACACCGACGACGCGGGCGACTTCAGGGTTGCGCTCCACCTCGCTGCGGAGCATCAGGGCGAAGGGAGCGTTCTCGTGAAGCATCGTCAGGTAGGCGTGGGCGATTTCCGTCAGCGTCTCTTCCAGCGTCGGCTTATGGGGACGACGCAAAATCTCGGCGACCATTTCAGGGAAGCGATAGCGTTGCAGGATCGCCCGCAGCAAAGATGCCTTGCTGTCAAAGTAGTGGTAAATCAGCCCGGGCGCCACGCCGCAGGCATCGGCGATGTCGTCAACGGTCGTGCGGTCAAACCCCTTCTCGGCGAAGAGGTGCATCGCCGCCTCCAAGATTTGCTCCCGTCGGTCATCGCGCTGAAGGCGCACCCGCCGCTTCGTCCGCTTCACCGTCGGCAATTCCTTCACCGTCCGTCGCTGTTGATTGAACGCTCATTCAACAAAAGGCGGTCGGAAAGTATGGCAGCGGCGGGGCGGGTTGTAAAGGGCGACCGAGGGTGTTCGGAAAGGGAGGGCGAGGCTCCTGCCGAGCCGAAAATTTCGGTAATTGGGCAGATAGGCAGTTCGGGGGAATGAGGCTCACCAGGAGGTTCGCCCTCCCATTGGGCTCATTGGGCTCAATTTCCGAACACACTCAGGGCGACCCTCAGGACTTTCACTTTATGGCAGAGGCGATGCACCGCCCGTTTAAGGGCTTCGTTACTGGCAGGAGCGTTCAACCCCTTTCGGCTTGACGATGGGTTCACTGCCTTTGGATTAGGTTCACCCCGTTCAAGGCTTCAGGCGTCACAATTTTGCTGGCGGAGGATGGGCGGAAATTGACAGGCAAAGGCTTGGTGATGGTCATGCGGGTCTTGCTTTACACGGGCAAAGGCGGAGTCGGCAAAACAAGCGTTTCGGCGGCGACGGCGCTTTGGTGCGCCGAGCGAGGCTATCGCACTTTGGTGATGAGCACCGACCCCGCCCACTCGTTGGCGGATTCCTTCGCCCAACCTATCGGCAGCGAACCGACCCCGTTGGCGGACAACCTTTGGGGCTTGGAGATTGACCCTTTCCGTGAGATTGAGGAGAACTGGGCGACGGTCAAGGATTACCTCGTCACCCTCTTTGCGTCGCAAGGCGTCAGCGACATCGTTGCCGAAGAGTTGTCCATCCTGCCCGGCATGGACGAACTTTTCAGCCTACTAAAAATCCGCCAGTTTTACGAGCGCAACGCTTACGATGTCATCGTCGTGGATTGCGCCCCGACGGGAGCGACTTTGCGCTTGCTGCATTTCCCCGAAATGATTGGTTGGTATATGCGGCGGCTTTTCCATGTGGAGCGGAAAGTCGTCAGCGCCATCCGCCGCTTCCGCGACGAACTCTTTTCCGTCCCCTTGCCCGGCGAGGAAGTTTACGACACGGTAGAGCGCCTTTACAAGCGCATCAGCGAGATGAAGGCGGTCTTGGCAGACCCTGAAGTCACTTCCATCCGCCTCGTCCTCAACCCCGAAAAGATGGTCATTGAGGAGACGCGACGGGCTTACACCTACCTGAACCTTTTCGGCTTCGTCTGTGACGCTGTGATTGCCAACAAAGTGTTGCCTGACGAAGTGACCGACCGCTACTTTGAGCGCTGGAAAGCATCACAACGGCGCTACTTGGAAGAGGTGGAAGCGTCTTTCGGCGACCTCCCGATTTTTCGGGTGCGCCTTTACGAACAGGAAGTCGTCGGCTTGGAAGCGTTGCGGCGAATGGCTGCTGACCTTTACGGTGACCGCGACCCGACCGAACGATTGGCGAAAGACGAACCGTTGCGCATCCGAAAGCGGGGCGACGATTACTTGCTGGAGTTGCGCCTCCCTTTCACCCAAAAAGGCGAGGTGCATTTGCGGCGCAAGGGAGACGAACTCATCCTGCGGGTTGGGGGCATCAAGCGCCATCTCGTTTTGCCCCACATCTTGGCGAAGCGGGAAGTGAAAGAGGCGCGTTTGGACGGCGAATGGCTGAAGGTGCGGTTCGCCGAAAAATCAAGGTGACGGAGGCGGATGGGCTTCCACTGCCATCACGCCCATCCCGACAGGCAAAGTAGCGGTCACCTGAAGCGTTTGGGTGTCAACGACGCTGACCGTCCCATCGTCCTGATTGCCGACAATGAGCCACTTGCCATCCCGACTGACGCAACCCCGATGAGGACGCTTGCCGACTTTCACCGCCCCGACGACCTGCAACCCTTCCACATCTATGACCGCCACATCGTCGCTGCCCGCATTGAGCACATAGACGCGCTTGCCATCGGGCGAGGGGACGGGCATGCGGGGATTGATGCCCACTTTCAATGTCGCCAAGACTTGCAAATCGGACGCCTGCAAGATGGTGGCGTCGTGGCTGTCAAAGTTGGTGCAAACGATGCGCCCCTTCGCCCACGCCAAAAGCCAGGGACGCTTCCCGACCGTCGCTTGGGCGACGATTTTCCCTTCGGGCAAGGCGATGGCAAATACTTCGTTAGAACTTCGGCAATTGGTGAACGCCCTTTTCCCGTCGGGCGAAAGGAGCATGTCGTAAGGAGATGCGCCAACCAAGATGCGCTGAGTTTCTCGGCGGGCGGCGATGTCCACGAGGCTCACGGCGTTAGCACCTTCACAGGCGACCAAAAGCCAGCGACCGTCGGGCGTGACGGCAGGGATGCGGGGGATTTCGCCGACAGCGATTTCACCCGCGACTTTGAAGGCTTGAAGGTCTACGACGGAAACGGAAGCGCTTTGCGTGTTGGTGACGAAGGCGAAGCGGCTGTCGGGGGTGATGGCGACATTGCCCGGTGACTTGCCGACAGGAAGTTTGGCGACGAGGCGCGGGGAGTGGGTGTCCAAGATGGCGCAGGCATTGTCATCTTCTACGGCGACGACGAAATAGCGCCCGTCAGGGGTTAACGCCGCTCGGTGCAAGTTCTTCCCGACATCCAGTTGAGCGACGACGGAGCGATGGGAAGGGTTAATGACGGTGACTAACCCTTGCCGACTTGTCACCCAAACCCAATCCTGCCAATTGGCATCGCCCATCAGCATCACGCTCAGCAGCAAGCCGAGCCCAAAATGCCCCACAACTTCTCACGCTCCGCAAAGAAAAATGGTGGGCGGTGCAGGAATTGAACCTGCGACCTCGTCGTCGTCAACGACGCGCTCTCCCACTGAGCTAACCGCCCACCAACTTTCGGCGCTTCAATTATGGCGCACCGATTTGATGTTGTCGCCCATTCACTTGGCGGCGAAAGCGTAGTCGGCTTTGAGCGCTTCGTAGCCTTTGTCTTCCAGTTCGCCCAGCCATCGTTCCGCCATGATGGCGGCGGCGCAGCCAAAGCCCGCAGCGGTGACGGCTTGACGGAAAGTGTGGTCGTGGCAATCGCCTGCCGCAAAGACGCCGGGCACGCTCGTCCGCTGATAGCGATCCACGACGATGTAACCCCGCTCGTCCAATTCCAACTGCCCCTCAAAGAGTTTCGTGTTGGGTTCATGCCCGATGGCGAGGAAGACGCCATCCAAAGGCAACTCACTTTCCTCGCCCGTCTTGACATTTTTCAGCCGCACGCCCGTCACCGTCTGGTCACCCAAAATCTCGGTGACGACGGTGTTCCAGATGAACTCAATCTTGGGATTTTTGAAGGCACGCTCCTGCATGATTTTGCTCGCCCGCAATTGGTCGCGGCGGTGGATGACATAGACCTTGCGGGCGTGATGCGTCAGATAGAGGGCTTCTTCCATAGCGCTGTCGCCGCCGCCGATGACGCAGACGACTTTATCGCGGTAGAACCAACCGTCGCAGGTGGCGCAAGTGGAGACGCCCCGCCCGAAAAATTTCTCCTCACTGGGCAAGCCCAACCGTCGGGGCGATGCGCCCGTCGCGATGATGAGGGCGAGGCAGCGAAAAACATTGCCCGCACTCGTCTCCACCTCAAAGGGATGTTCCCGCAAGTTCACCCGAACGGCGTCCTCGTAAAGGATGCGGGTGCCGAACCGTTCGGCTTGTTGCAGCATCCGTTGCATCAACTCAGGACCCAAAATGCCTTCGGGAAAGCCTGGGAAGTTTTCCACATCGGTCGTCGTCATCAGTTGCCCGCCCATGGCGCTGCCAGCGAGCAAAAGGGGGCTAAGCATCGCCCGCGCCGTGTAAATGCCCGCCGTCAGCCCCGCAGGACCCGAACCGATGATGATGACCTTCTCGGTTTCCGCCATCGTCCAGCAACCTCCTTCGTCAGCGGTTTAGTTGTCGTGCCAAAGGAGATGTCCCCTTGACCTTTCCCGCCACCGCCGTTTTCTTCACCGATTGAAGCGTAGCGAGCACGGAAGGCTCCATCGGCTTAAGCAGCCATCGGGGATAGATGCCGATGGCGAAAAACAAGAGCGTGACGGGCAAGAGCACCAGCCACTTCTCGCGGAAGGTCAAATCGGGCAGCCAGCGATTTTCGGGTTTGGTGATGGGACCGTGAAAGACATTGCGCCAAAGCCAAAGCAAATAGACGGCTGCCAAGACGACGCCGAAAGCCGCCGTCGCCGCCCAATACCAATGCACCTGAAAAGTGCCCGCCAAGATCAGAAACTCGCCGACGAACCCGTTCAAGCCGGGCAACCCGACGGATGAAAGCAAGGCGATCAAAAAGAAGGCGGCGCAGGTCGGCATCACTTTGGCGAGCCCACCATATTCACTCATCAACCGCGTGTGGCGGCGCAAGTAAAGCATCCCGACGAGCATGAAGAGCATCCCCGTGCTCAAGCCGTGATTGACCATTTGCAAGACGCTTCCCATCACCGCCGTCGGGTGGAAACTGAAAGTGCCCAAAGTGATGAAGCCCATGTGGGCGACGGACGAGTAGGCGATGAGCCGCTTGATGTCCGTCTGCACCCACGACATCAACGCCCCATAAAGGATGGCGATGATGGACAGCCAGACCATCACGGGCGCAAGGATTTGAGAGGCGTCAGGGAAAAAGGGTAGGCAAAAGCGCAAGAAGCCGTAACTGCCCATCTTCAGCAACACGCCCGCTAAAATCACGCTCCCTGCCGTCGGCGCTTCCGTGTGGGCGTCGGGCAGCCAAGTGTGCAGCGGGAACATCGGCACTTTGATGGCGAAGGCAAGGGCGAACGCCCCAAAGAGCCAAAGTTGCTGAGCAACCGAAAGCCGCAGAGTGACCAGATCGTCCAAGCGGAAAGTCAGAGCCCCCTCCGTCCGAGCGTGAGCGATGACGAGGGCTAAGATAGCGACAAGCATCAACACGCCGCCCAAAAGGGTGTAGAGCAAAAACTTCGTCGCCGCATAAAGGCGATTGCCACTGCCCCAGACGGCGATGAGCAAAAACATCGGCACCAACATCCCTTCCCAGCAAGCGTAAAAGAGCAGCAAATCGCGGGCGGTGAAGACGCCGACCAAAGTCGCCTCAATGAGCAAAAGGCAAAGGTGGAACTCCTTGACCCGCTCCTGAATTTCGTCCACCGAAACCAAAACGCACAACGGACCAAGAAACAGCGTCAGCAACAACAAGGGCATGCTAATACCGTCCACGCCGAACAACAACCGCGCCCCCAAGGGCGGAATCCAGGGCAACTCAAAGGTGAACTGCCAACCCGCTTCCCGCCAATCAAACTGGGCGAACATCAGGATGCCGACAAGGAACGCCAACAAGGTCACGGCAAAGGCAATCCCCCGATGGCGGTTCGGCGCGTCGGCGGGCGTGACGGCAATCAGCGCCACGCCCCCCAAAAGCAACAGCAAAATCAGCGGGATCGCCAGCGTGTCAAAGAGATGCGTCGCTTCCATGTCCATCCGCCCTCTGCCTCCTTGCCTCCATCTGCCCAGCACAAAAGTTGTCCGAGCGATATGCGGGATGGATTGAGACAGCCGATGAGCACTTTCGGCGTTGTATCCTGTCACAAGGTTTTTGCGTTGTCATCGTCGGTGGAGGATGTTCGGAAAATCACGCCTTGAACAACTGCCGTTCGTTGCAGCCGAACATCGCCATTGTCATTGTCGCGGCTGATAGCCGCTCCAACAGAGGGTCGGACGGAGTGTTGGCTTTTCAGCAAAAGGCGAAGGAGGCGTCAGGTTGCTCATCTATGTTGGAGTGGCTATTAGCCACGACCAAAGGGGCTATTAGCCACGACGCACAAAACCGATTTCATGACTTTCCGAACACACTCTCGCCCATGCCCTTGCGCTTTTGCCGCAAAATTTGTGACGGTGAGCGGTCATGGTTGCCGTGCAATTGAAAGGCATCGTCAAGTGGCTGGGCAAGACTTTGGTGCTACGGGGCGTGGATTTGACCGTTGAAGGAGGCGAGTTCTTTTTCGTCCTTGGTCCGTCAGGTTGCGGAAAGACGACTTTATTGCGCATCGTCGCAGGCTTTCTCGTCCCCGACGAAGGGCAAGTCTCTTTCGGCGATCGGGAAGTAACGACCGTCCCGCCCCACAAACGCAACGCCGCGATGGTCTTTCAGCACTACGCCCTTTTTCCCCACATGACCGTCTGGGACAATGTGGCTTACGGCTTGCGGTTGCGGAAGTTGCCCCGCGACGAAACCGAGCGGCGTGTCCGCGAGGCGCTGAAGTTGGTGCGCTTGGAAGGTTTTGAGCGGCGCTACCCATCGCAATTGTCGGGCGGTCAGCAACAGCGGGTCGCATTAGCCCGCGCCATTGCCGTCCATCCCGATGTGTTGCTGTTGGACGAACCCTTGTCCAATTTGGACGCCAAATTGCGCGCCGAAATGCGGGGTGAACTGAAAGCCTTGCAACGGCAATTGGGCGTGACGGCAATCTATGTCACTCACGACCAGAAAGAAGCCTTAGCGATGGCGGACCGCATGGCGGTCATGAAGGACGGGATGATTTTGCAAGTCGGGACGCCGACGGAACTTTATCGTCGTCCCGCTTCCCGCTTCGTCGCCGAGTTTTTGGGCGATGCGAACATTTGGGATGGACGCCTCGTCGCCTTGCACGCCGATGGGGCGGAAGTGGAAACGCCTTTCGGTCGGTTGCGCTGTCCCCGCCCCGATTTTCCCGTTCAAGTCGGCGACGCTGTTTGGGTAATGGTGCGCCCCGAAGCAGTGCAAGTGGCGAAAGGGGACGAAGCGACATCTGCTGAGAACACTTTCGTCGCCCGTCTCGTGCGGGCGACTTACTTGGGCGAAGCGATGGAGTTAGTTTTGCGGTTGTCCAATGCCGAAATCAAAGCCCTTCATTTTCGTCCCGATGGGGGGTTGCCCGATGAAGTCCGCCTCAAAGTTGCCGCCGACGACCTCCGCCTCCTCCCTCGCCACGAAGCGACGGCGATGGCGGACTGACTATCCGTCCGCATCATTGACACTGTGGGCATCACTGTGGGTTGTCTTCCTCGCCTTCCTTTTCTATCCCATCGCCTTCATGCTCAAAGGCGCTGTCTGGCAAGATGGGCGCTTCACCCTCACCTTCTTTGCGCTGCTGCTCCAAGACCCTGCCCTCGCTGATGCGCTCAAAGGCAGTTTCGGGCTGGCACTGACGACGACCGTCCTGACCCTTTCCCTCGCCGTCCCCATCGCTTTCGTCATGGTGCGCTATGAGTTGCCGATGAAAAGCGCCCTCAATTTGCTGCTCCTTGTGCCGATGATTTCGCCGCCTTTCGTCAGCGCCGTCGCTGTCCGACAGTTGTTGGCGCGCTACGGTCCGCTCAATCAGTTGCTGATGGCAGTCGGTCTTGTTGACCCGCTCAATCCGCCCTCTTGGCTGGACTTTCCCTTCTGGGGCATCGTCATCTTGCAAGTCCTGCACTTTTTGCCCATCGCTTACCTGAATGCCGTCGCCGCCCTCGTGCGTGTGGACCGTTCGTTGGAAGATGCCGCCAAATCGCTGGGGTCATCGGGTTGGCACCTCTTTCGCACCATCACGCTGCCGTTGATGATGCCCGGCTTGTTTGCCGCCGCCAGCCTCGTTTTCATCCTCGCCTTCACCGACTTGGGGACGCCGCTCATCTTCAACTACCAGCGGGTCGTTGCCGTCCGCATCTTCCATATGGTGGAGACGGCGTTGGAAAACCCGTCGGGCTACGCCCTCGTTTTGGTCGTCATGGCGCTGAGCCTTCTGACTTTTTTGGCGGGCAAACGATGGATGGAACGGTGGCAAGTTCAGACGCTCCCGCGCGGTCCTGCCGATAGCGGCGAAGAGAAATTGCCATCGCCCCTCGCTTGGGCAATTAGCCTCGCCATCTTGCTCGTCACCTTCGTCGCCATCCTCCCGCAAGTTGCCGTCGTCCTCAATGCCTTTTCCGACCGATGGTTCATGACGGTGCTGCCTGACCGATGGACGCTTCGGCATTTCCAAAACTTGCTCGTCCATCCGCTCACCTTGACGAGTTTGCGCAACAGCCTGCTTTACAGCCTCGCCAGTGCCACCCTTGACATTTTGCTCGGTTTGAACATCGCTTATCTGGTCGTTCGGCGCAAAGCGCCCCTGCCCAACTGGCTGGACGGCGCGGCGATGTTGCCGTTAGCCGTTCCAGGCATCGTCATCGCCTTCGGCTATGTCGGCGCTTTCGCCAACACGCCCTTAGACCCTCGCATCAATCCCGTGCCGTTGCTGGTCATCGCTTACGCCATTCGTCGATTGCCTTACATGGTTCGGGCATGCTATGCGGGCTTGCAGCAAGCCAGCGAGGCGTTGGAGGAAGCAGCGCTCAACCTCGGTGCGTCCCCGTTGCGGGCATTCGTGCAAATCACCCTGCCACAAATCGTCCCGCATTTGGTGGCAGGGGGCATTATGGCGTTCGCCTTTGCGATGCTGGAAGTATCCGACAGCCTCATCCTCGCCTTTGAGCAAAGTTACTTCCCCATCACGAAGGCAATTTACGCGTTGGCGAACCGCTTGGAAGGCGGGGCGCAGATGGCATCGGCGATGGGTGTCTTGGGCATGCTCGTCCTCGCCCTTGCCTTGACATTCTCCTTGCGTTTGATGGGACGGCGCTTGGGCGAAGTCTTTCGGCTGTGACGGATTAGCCTGAAGGTGTCGCATTTTCGCAATAGCCGCTCCAACAGAAGGTCGGATGGAGCGTCGGCTTTTCAGCGAAGGCGAAGGAGGCGTCGGATCGCTCCTCCTTGTTGGAGTGGCTATTAGCCACGACGCACAAAACCGATGCCATGACTTTCCGAACACACTCAATTAGCCTCACCGCTTTGTCCGCATCAAAATCAATCAACGGTGAGCATTGCTCGCCCACCCTTACTTCGGGGAGGTGTCAGGCGATGGCGGTCGTCGCAGAGATGACGCGATTGAAAGTCGGCACGGTGGACGAAGTGCGGGAAAAAGGCGTGGTCGTCGTTGCCGGTCCCTATTGCCCCATCGCTGTCTTCTATCACGACGGGCAGTTTTTCGCCGTAGATAACCGCTGCCCTCACATGGGTTTCCCGTTGCACAAAGGTCCCGTGCAAGATGGCATTTTGACCTGCCCTTGGCACCATGCTCGCTTTGACCTCTCTTCAGGTTGCACCTTTGACCTTTGGGCGGATGATGTGCCCTCTTTCCCCGTTGAAGTGCAAGACGGCGAAGTCTTTGTTCTCGTCCCGCCCCTTGACAGCGAGCGAATTCGCACCCATTGGCTGCGCCGTTTGCGGGAAGGGATGGAGCATGGCTTGGATTTGGTCATCGCCAAAGCCGTCATCCACCTGTTGCACGCTAACGCCGATTACCGCGATTTGGTGCGAGTGGGCGCCGAGTTGGGAACGCGCTACCGCAACAGTTGGGCATCGGGAATGACGATTTTGACGGCGATGGCAAATCTCGTCCCGTTGCTGCCGACAGAAGAAGGGATGCGCGCCCTCTTTCATGGGCTTTCCCATGTCGCCAGCGACATCCAAGGGCAAGCGACCCGCCGCGAGCGCCAGCCCTTGGAAGGAAGCACCGCAACTTTGGAGCAACTGAAGCGATGGCTTCGCCACTGGACTTTGGTCCGCCATCGGGACGGCGCAGAGCGATGTTTGCTGACCGCCTTAGCGAACGGCGCTTCACCGACAGAGATTGCCGACTTGCTGTTCACTGCCGCCACCGACCGACCTTTTGCCGACGGCGGTCACTTGCTGGACTTTTGCAACAAAGCGATGGAGTTGCTGGAACTGATTGGATGGGAACTGGCGCCGCAGGTGCTGCCCACCTTGACGACGCAACTCGTTTCCAGTCGGGGCGGTGAAGAGAGCAGTGCTTGGCGTTACCCAATTGACCTCATCGCCCTACTTCGGGAAGCGGAAGAGCGATTGCCTGATTGGTTGAAGGAAGGACAGGAACGACGGCAAAACGGTCAAAGCCCGATGCCTATCGCCGAATTATCGCAAGCGCTGCTGAGCGAGAACCCGTCCGACATTTTGGAAGCGTTGGCGGAAGCGACCCGAAAGGGGATGCGCCCGACGGAGTTGAGCAAGGCACTTTGTTACGCCGCCGCTTTGCGCATCGCCCGCTTCGGTCAAAGCAACGAGTTCGGTGACTGGATTACCGTCCTGCACACTTTCAGTTACTGCAACGCCGTCCATCAAACCCTCAAGCGCTTTGGCGACGCAGCGCCTGCGGAAGTTGTGCGAGCAGTGTGGCACGGGGCGATGGCGGTTTACCTTGACCGCTTCCTCAACATCCCACCCGAACCTTTGCCCGGCGAACGCAAATCGCTGGACAACTTACCCGCTGACGGTGAAGAGTTGCGGCGCGCCATCTTGGAAACCTGCGACCGAACGGGGCAAGACTTGACCGTCGCGGCATTGGCGGCTCGTTACCTGCAATTGGGTCACCCCGTTGAGCCCTTGATTGCCACGCTGGCACATTGCGTTTTGCGAGAAGATGCCGACTTCCACACCTTCCAGATGCTGGAGGCGGGCATCCGCCAGTTTCACGAGTGGGGAACGACGACGGAAGGGCAAAACATTTTGGTCGCCACCGCCCGTTACATCGCTGCCCATGCGCCGACGCAGCGCGCCAGCGAACAAACCTTCCGCATCGCTTGGCGGTTGCACCGAGGCGAAGCCCTTTACGAAGAAGGCGAGTAACGATTGGCAAATAGCGAGTAGCGAATGGCGAATGTTGGAGCGTCTATCAGGCGCGACCAAAGGCAAAAGGTTAAAAGCGCCATCAGGTGAACAGTGTCATTTCTCGCTTCGTTTTTCCCCGTCACCGCAGTAATTCGTCGCCGTAGCGTTTGAGGTTGTCCAAGATGAACTTGGCTTTGCGGTAGACTTGGTTGGCGCTGTAGTCGGAACTGACGAACACGCTGTCTTGTCCCGCCAGTTTGCCGAACTTGACGGTGATGGTGCGGTTGCCTTTGAGTTTGATTTCGGCAGTCAGTTGGGGTTTGTCCAAGCCGTGTTCGGAGCGGGGTTTTTCGGCGACCCACTTGTCGGCTCGCATGCTCTCCAACTCAAACAGGATGCTGTCCACCGTTGTCCAATTGGCGCTTTGGCGCTTGGGTTCGGTCAACTCCCAGTTGCGTTCGCCCCGCTTAACCAACCGCACCCGCTTTTTATCCCAACGCAGGACAATCTCTTCGGCGTCATCGCGGTTGAACTTGACGACTTGCAAATCCCGCAGGTCATCGGGTGACTTCTTCAGGTCGTTGAGCAAACTGACTCGCACGCGGTAAACGGTGTCGCCTTCGCTGGTGCGCAAGTAAGTGGCGTTGCCTTTGGCGCTCAGCCAGACGACTTTCGGCTCTTTGCGCCCTTTCTCCCAAAGGCGCAGTTCCAGTTGAGGTTTGTCCAAGCCATAATCGGCGAGGTTCGTCGGCTTGTCAATGAAGCCTTCCGCTTGTGCGCCATCCAATGCCCAGAGGATGTCGTCCACGCGCCAAGTGTCGGCGGGGACTTTGATAGGGCTGAGCATTTGCCAGCGGGTTTCTTTGCCCTCCTTGCGCTTGCGGACTTCAATTTCTGTGCCGTCGTAACGCATCGCCAAACGCTCCACATCGTCCTTTCGGAAGACCAGCACCCGCTTGGAGCGCAAATCGGCGGCGGTTTTACGGATGTCCTTCAGGTCAAAATCGTCCACAAGGACGACGGCGGGGAAACGAAGGGTGCGGGCGTAGTAGCGAGTCGTCTGGGTTTCGTGGCGCCTGCCGATGGTCAAGGTCAGGGGTTCTTTCCGCCCCTTCAGCCACAATTGCACTTGCAGGCTCGGTTTGTCCAGTTGGTAACTGACCAGTTGGGTGGGCTTGGGTCGCTCCACGACGAACTGGCGGGCTTGCAAGTTGGAAAGGCGGTCAAGGAGCATGGTGATGGCAGCGTTGTCCCCTGCCGTCCGAACGGGTTCGGTCAGTTGCCACTCCTCTTTGCCCTTGCGCTCGCAGACGATGCGTCGGTCAGGGTAGATGAGTGCCAATTTCGTCACCCTGTCTTTGCTGAAAACGAGCAACCGTTTGTCGCGGAAATCGTCGGGCGTTTTGTTGGCGTCGTCCAAAAGCCATGCCGTCAGGACGACAGGTTTCTGCCAACCTTCCACGAGGGCGTAAGCGCTCATGTTATCGGGCGTCTTGTTGCCGAATTGGATGCGATAGGTGCGTCCCCGTCGGTCGTGGACGATAAGGGTGACCGTTGGGTTTGCCAAGCCATATTCGGGCTTCTTTTCGTCCAACTCCGCTTTGGTCGTCAAGTTTTTGAAGCGATTGAGTAATCCGTCAACGGTCGTCGGGTCGGCGGGGGCTTTGACGGGCACTGTCAGCCACCAACTTTTGCCCTTCCGTTCCAAAACGAGGCGCTTAGGGGCTTGTTGGCGTCGGACTTCCACCTTCACGATGTCGTCAGGGTTGAGGCTCAGGACAAGTTTGCCCTGCACGATTTCGCCCCGCTCACGCCAGAGGGCATAAGCCAACAGGGCAACAAAGACCACGAACCAGAAAGCAGCACCTCGCAACCGCATCGGCATCACCTCGGCAGATGCTCGGGGAAAATCAAAGCCCTAAAGTGACTTGCATCGCCCGTTCAACCTTCCTAAGAGTTGACTCCGAAATTTGCCCTAAACGATGCAACAAGCGAGATTTGTCACAGACCCGAATTTGATGGCAAAGGGCAATGGAGTCATTGCTTAGTCCTCCATCACCTGCCGAAACGGGCACGCAAAAAGGAAACTGTTGCCAGCGTAAGTTTGTGGTGAAGGGCACGATGACCACTGTCCGCAGGAATTCGTTCAAGGGGTCAACTTGGACGACCAAGACGGGGCGGCGTCCTGCCTGCTCCGAGCCTCTGACAGGATCAAGGACGGCTAACCACACTTCCCCTCGCTTCACTGGCGTTCCCCCTCCTCCAAGTTGCGAAGGTAATCCGCCATCCCTTGCTCTGCAAGGTCTATGTCTTCAGAAGCCAGTTGGTGATACAAGGCAACGAGGTGCGGGTCTTGAAGAGTTTGCTTGAGTTTCTCTGTCTCCACGAAGCGACGCACAAGGTCAATGACCAACTCGCTTTTGGGGCGACCTTGCGTTTGGCACAGGGCATCTAAAGCAGCATCCAATTCCTCATCCAGTTCCAGTGACAAAACTTTCGTCGCCATATTGCCATCACCTCTTCAGGTTGACGACTTCCGCCACTTAGCGATGATTTCCCTTGCCCATGCGGCATCTTCCGCCCGCAAAGGCGGTTCAGGGTCTCGGTCGTAAGGCAATCGGTAATCATAACCCGCCCGATCGTAAACAGTTGTCAAAACCCCCTGCAAATCTAAGGGCACATCGGGTTCACCCCACAAAAGCGGGACGGGAATCGTCGGCATCTTCTGCCGAATCGTCCACGCATACACTTCCGCCATCGGACGGCGATAGGAGCGACTGACGATGGCGTAGTAATCGGCAGGCGGCAAAGGCTTTCCCATCGGCACTCGCTCCCCTTCCCGCAGCAAGTCCAACTCTATCAGGTGGGCATCGCTGTTGAGGATAGCGTTGCGACGCTTGAGGTATTCAGTGCGACCGTCACCTATGCGCTTGTTGAAAGGCGAGAGCATCTCTATGACGGTCACGACCCTTTGGGTCGTCAATTCTCGGATTTCCAGAAAGTAGTGGCGGACTTCTTCTATGTCGGGCAAGGGGACGAGGGTGGCGGTGGCTATCTCGGTGAGGGTAGCGACAGCGCCTTCAGTTCTCGGCGCTTCGGGTAGGGGTTGGGCGACGGAGATATCGGGACGCAGGCGGGTGACTTCCGCGTCCAGTGCCGTCAAGTAGACATAACGCCCTATGTGCACCGCATAACGAGGACGCAATTGGGGGACGAGGAAATCACTGATCGTGTTGATGAAACGACTGTGAAATTCCTGCCATCCTGCAGGCGCTTCCAAGTATGGGTCCATGCCTGGGAAAGGCGATGGCATCTTCGGTCACCTCACTTTCTCGGGCGCCAGTATGCGCTGTCAAAGGGCATGTCGCAACTGTTCAACAGTGTCGTTGGGTGACGGAGCGTGACATGACTGCCTTTCTGACGGACTTTTTCAAATCCCAGTCGCTAAAGGGCTGCGATGACCTGCCGCCCTGTCACGCGTGGCAGTTTAGCCAATCCTTGCTTTCACCTTCCCCTTCGCCTTCGGGAAATCGGGACTTGCTGTGACCTTGCAAATTATCGCTTCATCGGTATCAGCGACATCAAGGTGCAGCACTCTCAAGTCTTCCGGGATCGCCTCCCCGAGCAGGGCTAAGGCTTCCAGATAGCATTCAATGGCTTCTTTGGCTCTTTCCAGTGATTGCGCTACCGTTTCGCCTTGCGTGATGCAACCCTTGAGGGCGGGCACAGTGACAGTGTAGCCACCTTCCTTGTTGCGCTCCAAGATGACCGTGTAAGTGACCTTGCCCATTTCTTGCTCACCCCTTGATGTTAACTTCGTCGTGACAGCCAAGTGAACAAGCCAGCGACAAGGATGGTCAGGGGCAGGACGATGACGCTCCAGACGAAGGTGAAGATGGTTTGCTCGCGGCTCAAAAACAGCCGTTGGGGCGGTTCGTCTTTGGGCGGGATGTCCAAAAGGACATCCTCTTCGGCGAGCCAATGCAGGCAGTTGGCAGCGAAGGGACCGTTGGAAAGGTTGCGGATGAAGCGGTTGGTGCAAAAGTCCGAGTCGGCTAAAACGACGGCGCGCATCTTGCGTTTACTGGCGGTCGCTTTCTCCACAGCCGCCGCCAAAATGAAAGGACCACTTTCCTCGTTTGGTTCCTTTTGGACGGCGCCTTGCAATTTCTCCTCCCGCCAACTGGACGGGCTCGTTTCAATCAGTTCTGTCAGTGTCACGCCTGATGGGACATTGCTTTTGCGTTTGAGGGGACGGGCAGTGATGAACAAAACCGCTTGGGTCGCTTGACCCGCTTTCTGGAAGGGTTGGGTGATGTCGTGGGGGCGAAAGCCGAAGGCGAAGATGGCGGCAGCATCGCCCAAGATGTTGTTGGCAGGTTCCACGACAGCGCCGACCTTCGTCTCCAAACCCCATTCGTTCAGCCAGTCCGAAAAGCCAGGGGCTGGGTCGGGTTCCAACATCAAGAGCAGTCGCCCACCCTTGTCCAGGTAAGTTTTGATGGTTTGCTTTTCCTGCGGGAGCAAATCTTGCTGGGCGCCGGCGATGACCAGCACATCGCAATCTTTGGGAACTGTTTTTTCTGTCAGCAACTTCAACGCTTTCACTTGATAGTTGAGCCTTTCCAGACCGCTCTTTAACATCCCGTAGCCTTCGTCACCGAAACCGTCGTAAGGGTGCTCGCCGTGCCCTTGCAAGAAGTAAATCGTCGGCTTTTTGTCCTTTGTGACCTTGAGCAGGGCGCCTGTGAATTCTTTTTCGTCGCCGAAACTGACCCGTTCCTTTCGCCCGTTTGCCTCAAAGACGGTCACCCCTGTGCCCGCCACCTCATACTGGCGAGCCAGAGCGGGTTCTCGGATGGGGTCAACGACCCGCACCTTGATTTTCGGGTTCACTGCCTCATAGCGCTTGAGCAAATCCCGAACCCGCACGAACTCTTGGGAGTTGAGGTCATAGAAGGCGACGACATTGACCTCTTTGTCAATGCTTCGGACGATTTTGAGCGTCTGGGGCGAAAGGGTGTGGCGCTTCGTTTTCGTCCAGTCCCAACTGGCGTTATGGCGGTCGGAGATGTAAACGAGGATGGCGAGCACGCCGACGAAGAAGAGGCAACTGAGTAGGGCGTTGGTGCTCAATCGCCCCCGCCGCGTCAGCAGGTAGCGCAGGATGCTTTCTAAATGAAGGACGACCATCCCCAGCCAAAGGGCAATGCCTACCCCGATCACGCTCAAGCCGATCCATTTTTTGTCGGGTCGGGCAAGGTAGAGGCTCAGCCCGACCATCAAAAGGACAAAGCCGAACATGACAAGAACCATTGCGTTGGCTTTCGTGACCTCGCGCAATCGGCGCATCCGCCATCACCCTCTCTCGGAAAAGTTCAAAGTTAGCGCCAGTGACGACTCCCCAGCGATTGAACGGCAAGGTAGAGGAAGGCAACGGTCAGCACCAAGAAAAAGAGGGCATCTTTGCTTTGGATGAGCCCTGCCGTGAAATCTTGATAGCGGTAATAAAGAGAAACTTTGCGACAGATTTCCGCCAGCGTCCCCGTCCCTTCGGTCGGCCAAGTGATGACATAAGCCAGTAGCAAAGTCCCGAAGGTGGCGAAAGCGGCGATGACCTGATTGTCGGTGAGTGACGACCAAAAGACACCGACAGCTGACGCGGCGGCGCTAAAGAGGAGCAAGCCCAAGTAAGCCGTCCAGTAAGGTCCCAAGTCCACCGTCCCACTGGAAAAGCGATAGACTAGGTAGGGAACATAAAGCGTCAAGCCCAGATTTGGGTGGAGCGATGGAGCATCGCCTCGTAAACTTCCTCAGATTTCTCTGGGGCAACCCGCAAGGCTATGACCGCATCCTCTTCCTCAAACGGCTCCAGGACTTGCACCTCAGCATCGGGGTCAATCTGCCGAGCCAAATCAATGAGTTCGCTAAGGCGACGGGCGAGCATCGCCTTCCATTGGCGTTGACGGGATCGTTTGGGCGGCATCGTCCATCACCTCTTGCCCAGCAGCATCCCGACTTTTTCAACGAATTCCCTTGTGTGCCTCAAAAGCCGTTCCACCCGTTTTCGGCTCAACGCCTCATCAGAATAGTGGGCTTCGTTGCGCATCTGGTATGCTTCCCGCAAGAATTTCACCTTCTGTGAACAGGTGACGCTTCTTCACCGCCTCCAGGGCGAAGGTGTTGCGCAACCCGTCATGCGACCACCTGGCTTGGCGAAAGCCCAATCGCTCCAAGACAGCAATTTGCCCCCAAAACACCGCCCCATAACAGCACAAGGCACAGGATGACAGAGCGCCTGCGTTGAAACTCGCTTCCGCGCCCGTAAGGAAATCGTGCGCCCGTGCCATCGCTGCCATGCCTCGCACCCCTCACCGATGGCGTTAGCCCGTCCACCCATCACTCCCTCGTCACCAAGTTGACGAAGATGTCTTCTAAGGTCAGTTCCTCGCGGCGCAGTTCCAGCAAGCCCCAACCGTTTTGGACGACGAATTCGGCGACCCGCTCGCGGATGTCGTTGCCGGGTGGCGTTTCAATCGCAAACAGGTTATCGCCCACCGATTCCACCCGAACGACCCCATCCAGTTGACTGAAGGCACGCAAAGGCTGAGAAGGGGGACGAGCCAACCGCACCAAAATCCGCTCACTTTGTTGCAGCCGTCGGGACAACCCTTCAGGGGTATCTTCGGCGACGATGCGTCCCCTGTGGATGATGAGAACTCGTTCGCAAGTCATGGACACTTCAGGCAAAATGTGCGTGCTCAAGATGATGGTGCGTTCGCCCGCCATGCTTTTGATGAGTTGGCGCACTTCCCGCACTTGCACGGGGTCAAGCCCGATGGTCGGTTCGTCCAAAATGAGCACTTGTGGGTCGTGGACAAGGGCTTGGGCGATGCCGACCCGTTGGCGGTAACCTTTGGACAGGTGTCCGATGAGGCGGTCGGCGACCTCGGTTAATCCGCATCGCCCCACGACATCATCCACGCGCTCTCGGATGCGTCGGCGGGGAACGCCTCGGATGCGTGCCATATAGCCCAAGTAATCACGGACGCGCATCTCGTTGTAAAGCGGGACGGTTTCGGGCAAGTAACCCGTAAGCCGTCGGACTTCCAAAGAATTTTCCACGACATCGTAGCCAGCGACTTTTGCCGTCCCCGAAGTCGGGCTGAGGAAACCTGTCAAGATGCGCATCGTCGTCGTCTTGCCCGCCCCGTTGGGACCCAGAAAGCCCAAAATTTCCCCCCGACGAACATCAAAGGTGACCTCTTCTAAGGCTTTCACCTCGCCATAAAACTTCGTCAACCCGACGACCTCAACCATACACCTTCGCCTCCGTCTTGACGGGAGCGATGAAGGGATGCGGAAGGTTCCAAGGGCAAGGCGTGTCACAATTTTAGCGCCCTCTCCTTGGGGCGGAAGGTGGCGAAGGGAGATGTCGCAGGAAGTTTTGTTGGAGCGATTGACGCGTCGGGAATTTCGGGAGCGGCTGCAACGGGGCGAGTTGCAAGCCGCCATCATCGCCACCGGCAGCATTGAGCAACATTTGGAACACTTGCCCTTTGCCCACGACACCCTCAGCGCCGCTTGGGTCGCCGAGCAAGTCGCCCGCCAACTCTTCCCCAAAGTCATCGTCACCGTCCCAGTGAGCATCGGCATCAGCGAGCATTGGATGTGGGCGCCCGGCACGCTAACGGCGAAGCCCGGCAGTTGGCTGGCGGTGCTTTTTGATGCGGCGGAATCGTTGATGCGGCACGGTTTGCGCAAGGTGCTCATTCTCAACGGGCATGCAGGCAATGTCGCTCCCGTTCAAGGGGTCCTGCGCCAATGGCAACTTTACTTCGCCCGCCAGTTTCCCGACAGCAATTTGCAGTTCGTCAGTTACTGGGACTTCATCCCCCGCGACATTGCCGAGACGGTGTTGGCGACGAAACGGATGCCGGGGCACGCCCAAGAGTTTGAGACCTCCATCGCCCTGCATGCCTTCCCCGAACTCGTGCGCCAGAGTGTTATCGCCCATCAAGACGACCCCGAACCTGCCCAAGCGACGGCGGAAAAGGGGCGGCAATTGGCGGAAATCGCCATCGCAGGGGTCGTCGCTTTCCTGCAAGGAATGCTGGATGGCACAATAAGGATGCCCGTTGACTAAACGCGACGAAGGCAGGTGACGCCTGAACATGTTCGGCATCGGTCCGTCGGAGTTAGCCGTCATCTTCTTGCTGGCGCTGTTGCTGTTCGGTCCGCAGAAGTTGCCCGAAATCGCTCGGATGTTGGGGCGCGCCACAAGGGAAGCCCGAAGGGCATGGGAAGAGTTGCAACGGCAGTTAATGAGCGACGACGAAGAGACGCGTTGGCATTGACGGTTCATGCCCCTTGACGAATCAAAGCGACGATTTTTTCAGCGGCTTCCTGCATGGTGGCGGCGGGGATGAGCGGCGTGCCCTCCAACAACGCTCGTCCCTCTTCCTCCCTCGTCCCTGTCAATCGGACGACGATGGGGACGCGCACTTCCATGCCCTCTAAGGCTTGCAAGATGCCTTTGGCGACCTCGTCGCAACGGGTGATGCCTCCGAAGATGTTGATGAGCACGCCTTTCACTTGTGGGTCGCTCAAGATCAGTTGCAAGCCGTTGCGGACGATTTCAGCCCTGGCGCCTCCGCCGATGTCCAGAAAGTTGGCGGGGGCTGCGCCTGCCCGTTGGACGACATCTAAGGTCGTCATCGTCAAGCCTGCGCCGTTGCCGATGATGCCGACCTCGCCTTGAAGCCGAACATACGCCAACCCCAATTGGCGCGCTCTCGCTTCCAACGGGTCTTCTTCCGTCTCTTCGCGCCAAGTGGCGATTTCCGTCTGGCGGAAAAGGCTGTTGTCGTCAATGAGCAATTTGGCATCGGCAGCGATGAGTTTCCCGTCGGTGGTGATGACCAGCGGGTTGATTTCCGCTAAGGTCGCATCACATTCCACAAAGAGCCGATAAAGTCGCCGAGCCATCGCCACGAAGTCGCGAAGGACGGACAAATCCAATCGGGCGGCGTAAGCAGTTTGGCGGGCTTGAAAATCCATCAAGCCCAGCAAGGGGTCAATGGGGCAACGGGCGATGGCGTCGGGATGTTTTTCGGCGACTTCCTCAATGTCCACACCGCCCATCGCCGACACCATCATCACGGGGCGTTTGCGACTTCGGTCAACGATGATGCCGAGGTAGTATTCACGGGCGATGTTGAGGGCTTCTTCCACGAGCACCTTTTCCACCCGCAAGCCTTTGATGGTCATGCCCAAGATTTGACCGGCGGCTTGTTCGGCTTCATCGGGTGTTTGGGCGATTTTGATCCCGCCCGCTTTCCCCCGACCGCCCACGAGCACTTGCGCCTTGACAGCGACGGGTTTGCCCAATCGTTGGGCAATTGCCTTCGCTTGCTCTGGCGAACTCGCCACTTCCCCCTGCGGGATGGGAATGCCGTAACGGGCGAACAGTTGCTTGGCTTGATACTCGTGCACCTTCATCCTTTTGCCACCTCCGTGCTACAATGTTGGCGTCCCTGTTAGAAGGTGGCAGTGTTGACAGTTCGTGCGAGGAGGGATGGAGATGGCGGAGTTTTACAACCTGAGCGAAGTGGCGCGATTGCTGAAGGTGTCGCCCTTGACGGTTCGGCGGTGGGTGCAAGAGGGCAAGTTAAAGGCATTCCATCCCAAAGGGACGCGCCTTTACCGCATCCCTGAAGACGCCCTGCGAGATTTTGTCGGCGAGGAATGGTTCGCCCAAATCGCCACGGAAGCGACGCAGATGAAACAGGAAGCGCCCAAACGCCGTGGGCGTCGCCGACGCTCGTGACCTGCCGATGCTTTTTGAGGTGAAGGAAGATGCTGCCAAGCGGTTGGCAACGATGGCTGGGCGGTCAATTGTTCGCCCAATTGCAGCAGGCACAACAGGAAGTGGAACGGTTGCGTTCCCTGCGTCTGGAAGGGCAGGCAGGTGGCGGGCAGGTGCGCGCCGTCGTTTCGGGTCTGGGCGAATTGCTGGAAGTGCACCTTGACCCGCAATTGCTGAAACCCGAAGAGCGGGAAACTTTGCAAGACCTCATCGTCGTCGCCGTCCGTGAGGCGATGGGGAAAGCGGAAGAAGCCCAGCGGGAGCGGTTGCAGGAGATGTTGCGCCAATTGCCCCTCGGCAACTTGTTGGGGCGGTGAAAGAGCATGCGCGCCGATTTGCCGCCCTCTTTACGCGACCTTTTGCGAGAATTGGAACGGCTGCCGGGGATCGGACCGAAAAGTGCGATGCGCATCGCCCTCTTTTTGCTCCACCAACCCCGCGAGGCGACGGAGCGGCTTTTGCATGTCTTGCAAGCCGTGCTGGACAATGTGCGCCTTTGCCGTCGTTGCTTCAATTACGCCGAAGGGGAGTTGTGCCCCATCTGTCAAGACGACACTCGCGACCCGACTTTGTTGTGCGTCGTGGAAGACCCGATGGACATCGCCCTCATAGAAGGCATCAACTTTCGCGGGCGTTACCATGTTTTGCACGGTGTCATCGCCCCGACGGAAGGCATTGGTCCCGACGACTTGCGCATCGCCGAATTGCTGGAACGGGTGAAAACGGAGCATCCTGCCGAAGTTATCCTCGCCCTCAGCCCGACGACGGAAGGGGAAGCGACCGCCATTTACCTCGCCCGTTTGCTCAAACCGTTGGGCGTCAAAGTCACCCAATTGGCGATGGGTTTGCCCCTCGGCGGCGCGTTGGACTACGCCGACCCTTTGACCTTGTTTCGGGCATTGGAAGGACGACGGGAAATCTAACGGCGCGGGACGAGGGACGGGGGACGCGGGACGGAAAAGCAATCCCAGCGCTTTGGCAAAAAGGTGGTCTGCTCCCACTCATTCGCTACTCACTACTGGCTACTCACTGCCGTTTCCCCATTTCCTGTCGCTCACTCGCTACTCGCTACTGACTACTCGCTACCGTTTTCCCATTTTGGCTCGGCAATTGCCATGCCCTTTCCTCCTTGACGGACGGACGATGGCGGTTATAATTTCCCGCTCGGAATGGCAGGTGGCTCAGCGCACAAGCGCTGAGCAATCCCAAGCCTGCCCGCAGGGACGGTGACGCTTTCGGGGTTGCTGGCTCACGGTGGGCTAAAGCAACCCTTTGAGATGCCGATTGTCAAAGAGACGGACGCTGCTCCCTGCGCAAAGGAGGCGAAAGGGTCGTGGACAGTAATGGCGGTCCGAGTATGTGGCGCAGGCTTTTCCGCTACCTGCGCCCCTATTGGCACTGGGCAATCTTAAGCCTGGTGCTGACGCTGGTGGTCACGGGGTTGGGGCTGTTGCCACCGAAGTTGATGCAGTTGCTGCTGGACAAAGCCATCCCCCACAAAGACTTCTCCCTGCTGTGGCGGTTATGCGGTTTGCTTTTGGGCGTTTACCTCGTCAACACCCTTTTCTCCTTCGCCCGCACCTACTTGATGTCCTGGCTGGGGCAACGCGTGCTTTACGACATGCGGTCAGAACTTTACCAACATTTGCAGCGCCTGTCGCTGAGTTTCTACGACAACCACCGCACGGGGCAACTGATGTCGCGCATCACGGGCGATGTCGGGATGCTGGAGGGCTTCCTCATCCACAGCATCCCCCAATTCTTCGTGGATTTGCTGACGCTGTTTGGCATCGGCTTCGTGCTGTTTCAGACCGACCCCAAACTTGCGTTGATCGCTTTAGCACCCACGCCCTTGCTGTTCGCCATGACCATCAAATACAAGGATTTCGTCCTGCCCGTCTATCGTCGGCTGCGGTATGTGTGGGGCGACCTGACCTCGTTTTTGTCGGACACTTTGGGCGGTATCCGCGTCGTGAAGGTGTTCAATCAGGAAGAGCACGAAGTTTATCGCTTCCGCCTCAAAAACTTGCGCATCCTCAAGACGAGTTTGCAGGGCGTGCTGATTTGGTCGGCGTTTTTCCCGACGATGGGTTTGGTCAGCACCATCAGCCTCGTCGCCGTCTGGTTGGTCGGCGGTAAGGCGGTCATGGAGGGGACGCTGAGTTTGGGCGTCCTGACGATGTTCACCCTCTACTTGCAACGCTTCTACTTGCCCGTCCAAAACTTGGCGCAACTGAACGATGTCATCCAGCGGACGAAAGCGTCCGCCGAGCGCGTCTTTGAGATTTTGGACACCCAACCCGACATCACCAACGCCCCCGATGCCGTCGTCCCCAAGACCGTGCGCGGTCACTTGCGTTTGAAGGGCGTTCACTTCGCTTACCCAGGCAGCCATGAACCCGTGTTGAAGGGCATAGACTTGGAAATCCGACCCGGCGAGATGGTCGGCATCGTCGGGCGGAGCGGGGCGGGCAAAAGCACTCTCGCCGCCCTCATCCCCCGCTTCTATGACCCAACGGAAGGACGCATTGAATTGGATGGGATAGACTTGCGCCGGATTGACCTGCAGGCTTTGCGGGCGAACATCGGGATGGTGCTGCAAGAGCCTTACCTCTTTCACGGCACGATCAAGGAGAACATCACTTACGGCAAACCCGATGCCGACATGTTGGAAGTCATCCGAGCCGCCAAGGCTGCCAACGCCCACCAGTTCATCATGGAGTTCCCCGACGCTTACGACGCTTATGTGGGCGAGCGGGGGACGAAACTGTCGGGCGGTCAGCGCCAGCGCATCTCCATCGCCCGCGCCTTGCTGCGCGACCCGAAAATCCTCATCTTGGACGAAGCCACCTCGGCAGTGGACAGCGAGAGCGAGTATGCCATCCAGCAAGCCTTAGAACGGTTGCTGAAAGGGAGAACGACCATCGCCATCGCCCACCGCCTCTCCACCTTGCGCAAAGCCGACAAACTCATCGTCCTTGAGAACGGCGAAATCGTGGAGCAAGGCACGCACGAAGAGTTGATGGCGAAAGACGACGGCATCTATCGGCGCTTGGTGGAAATCCAGATGCGCATGAGCGAGACCCTGAACTTTGTGCCCCTGCCTTTCAATGGGAACGGCGGCGAGAAAACTGCCGATGCAGGAGGCAACGGTCACCGTGCGCCCCTCGTGGGAAGCCGAGCCTGACATAGAAGTGCGGGTGCTGCCAGCGAAGGACATTCGCTTTTTGAAGTTGCCTGATGGGCAAGTGGCGTTGGTGTGGCAGGAGCAAGCCATTTCTGTCGGCAAAATCTTGCGCACCTTGCCCATCAGCGACCCTTGGCGTTACCTGATTGTTTACGACGCCGACGGCAACGAAATCGGTGTCCTCGTGGACATCGCCGAGTTGGACGCCTCGTCACAGCAAATCGTGCGGGAGGAACTGGAGCGTCGCTACCACATGCCCAAAATTTTGCGGGTGCTGCAGGTGGAGCGGTTGCCCCAGACAGGGCACACCCGTTGGCGGGTGGAAACGGACGAAGGCATCAAAGAGTTCGTCGTGCCTGGCAGCGAACACATCTACACCTCTCGCTATCCCCGCATCTTTTTGGTGGACGAAGACGGCAACCGCTACGAAATTCCCGACTTTGAGCGCTTGGATGCCCGCAGCCGTCGCCTCGCTGCCCCCTACCTTTGAGGCGTGGGACTTCAAAGAAAAAAGGGTGGCTGCCTCAGGCAGCCACCCACAACCTTTCTCGTCGCGCCTTGCGCTTAACCAGGCAAGTTGGCATTGATGGTGTTGAAGGTGTTGGCGATCTTGCGCCCCAATAGCGTCAAGGCGGCGATGACCACCAAAGCGATCAACGCCACCAAAAGCCCATATTCCACGAGGGTTTGCCCCTCGTCCTCCACCAACAGCCGACGAAGCGACATAACCGTCACCTCCTGCGGTTTGTTCCGCCCATTTGGGCGGACAGAGTTTAACGGCTCTTCGCCGTCAACGAAAGGACGACCGTCACCCCTCCAACTCCAAATTCGGCTTAACCAGGTAAGTTAGCATTGATGGTGTTGAAGGTGTTGGCGATCTTGCGCCCCAATAGCGTCAAGGCGGCGATGACCACCAAAGCGATCAACGCCACCAAAAGCCCATATTCTACGAGGGTTTGCCCCTCGTCCTCCACTAACAGCCGACGAAGCAACATCTTTGACACCTCCTTGTCATCCGTTTGGTTCGTGCCTCATTTTAACCTCGTTTTGCAAAGGGCGAAAGGGTCGCCGTCACATCCGTGCCTTATCGGCAAAGGGGAGCGCTTTCTTTAGCGGGCACCTTTGGGGCAAGATGTATGGCGCCTTTATCCCGCCGAAGGAGGCGATGGCGGAATGGAAAGGGCGGTCGCCTTCACAGACACCCAACCCTTTTGGGCGTTTGACTACGGGGCGAACCATCCCCTCAAAATGTGGCGGTTGCAACTGACGCAAGCGTTGCAGCGGGCTTACGGCTTGCTGGACAAGGTGCGCTTGATCGCCCCTCGCCCAGCCGCTGACGAAGAAGTCACCGCCTTCCACGAACCCGACTATCTGGACGCCTTAAGGCGTGCCGACGAAGGCATTTGGTCGCCTGACCTTTCCCGCTATGGGCTTGGCACTCCCGATTGCCCCATCATGCCCGGCGTCTTCACGATGTCGCTGTTAGCCGCCGGCGCATCGGCGCAAGCAGCCGAGTTGGTGGCAAGTGGGCAAGTCGCCGTCGCCTTTAACATGGCAGGTGGCTTGCACCACGCCATGCCGTCTTACGCATGGGGCTTTTGCTACCTCAACGACCCCGTCGTCGCCATCCACAAATTGCTGCGCACCTTTGAGCGAGTCGCCTACTTGGACATTGATGCCCATCACGGCGACGGCGTGCAGGTGGCGTTTTACCGCGACCGACGCGTCTTGACCATCAGCACCCACGAAAGCGGGCGCTACTTGTTCCCCGGCACGGGCTTTGAGACGGAGATGGGCGAAGGAGACGGTTACGGCTTCGCCCTCAACATCCCCTTCCTTCCCCACGCTGGCGACGATGTTTTTTTGCGGGCGCTGGAGGAAATCGTCCTGCCAGCGTTGGAAACTTTTCGCCCCCAAGCCATCGTCACCCAATTGGGCGCCGATGCGTTGCACGATGACCCCATCACTCACTGGAACTTGACGACCCACAGTTACCTGCGAGCCATCGGCGCCGTCAAAGCCCTGAACTTGCCTTGGGTGGCATTGGGTGGAGGCGGTTACAACATCGCCAATGTCTGTCGGGCGTGGACTTTGGCGTTAGCGGTGATGGTGGGCGAAGAGTTGCCCAACCATGTGCCCGACGAGTGGCGGAAAATCGCTCAACCTTATGGCGTGTTGCTTTATCGCCTGCGGGATGCCGAGCCGACGAGTTCGTCACCGACGGTGCGGGCGGACATAGAGCGGGTCATCCAATGGCTTAAACGCCATCACCCGCTGCTTGCCCGTTGACCCTCAAGCCAACCGTTGCGGTCGGATGGCGTCGGCGCACTCTTCAAAGCGCGCCAAAACTTGACGCCGCGTCGCCGTCCCCGTCACGCCGATTTGCTGGATGGTGATGGACGCCACCAAATTGCCGATGGTCGCCGCTTCTACGGGATGAGCACCCAGACAAAGGGCAGGCACTAAGCCACCTGTCACGCTGTCGCCTGCCCCCGTGATGTCCACCTCGCCCGTCACGGGCACGGCAGGGATGTGCCAAGTGCCCTCAGCGGTCACGACGACGATGCCCAGTTCGCCGACGGTCACAAAAACGGGTTTGCCCGTGCGGGCAAACAGCGCCTGCCCAAACGCCGCCGCTTCCGCCAGCGACACCTTTTCGGGCGTCGTCCCCGACACCGCCCTCGCCGCTTCAAAGCGGTTGGGCTTGATGAAAAAGTGCGCAAACTCACCGATGCGGGTGCGCGAGTCGGCGTAAAAGATGGGACGCGGGACGAGGGACGAGGGACGGGAGCGTTGGGCTGCCCACTGGCAAAGGGTTGTCCGCACCCGATCGGTGACGACGCCCCAATTGCGTTCGGGCACTTGGTCAGCGACGATGACGGCGTGCACTTCAGGCAGCAACTTCTCCACCGCTTGAAGGATTTGCGTTTGCAAATCATCGGGCAAAGGGCGACGATTGCGGATGTCTAAGCGATTCAACTCCCGCACTCGCCCGTCCCGTTCGCGCATCATCGGTTTGGTGTAAGTCGGCGTCAGAAGGTCGGAGCGGACGAACAGGAAAGTCGTGTCCACGCCCATCCGTTCCAACCCGCGCCGCAACTCGTAGCCTTCGCCGTCGTCGCCCGTGAAACCGACGGCGCAAACGGTGCCGACTTCCAACGCTTTCAAGTTGGCAGCGACCGTTCCTGCCGCCCCTGGGTAACAACGGACGCTGACGACTTGAAACGCCTCTAAGCCCGTCTCCAACGACACCTCGCTTAACCGACGGTCGCAGTCCAGATACTTGTCCAGAAAGAAGTCGCCGACGAGAGCGATGCGGACAGTCGGGTAGTTCGCCAGCAATTCTTCCAACCGCTTCAGCGTCAGCATTTGAACACCCCCTGCTTTTCTCCGCGTCCCTCGCCCCGCGTCCCCCGTCCCGTTAGCGAAGTTTCCTGCGCCATTGGCTGAGGGCGACGGCAGCGATGAGCAAAGCGCCCGTCAAGATGGCTTGTTGCTCCGTGCCGACTTGCAACATGTCCAAGCCTCTCCGCAGGGTGCAAAGCAACAAGAGTGCTAAAAGTGTGCCTGTTAGCGAACCTTCGCCACCTGTCAAGGGCGTCCCTCCCAACAAGACGGCGGTGATGACATCCAATTCAGCGCCCATTTGGGCGTCGGCTTTGGCGGTGTTGAAACGGGCGACATAAAGCACTCCCGCCAACCCTGCAAAAAAGCCGCTGATGACATAGAGCCAAAACTTCGTCGCTTCAATGGGCACCCCCGAAAAGCGCGCCGCTGTCTCGTTAGCGCCGACAGCAAAAATGTGCCGCCCCCAAACGGTTCGGTGCAGCACGAACCAAGTTAGCCCCGCCAACGCAGCGAGCAAGGGCAATTGCACGGGCACGATGCCTCTTAGTTGCCCTTGACCCAAGTGCAAAAAACTGTCAGGGAAACCGCTGACCTTGCCCCCGCCCGTGACACCGATTGCCAACCCGCGAAAGAGCGCCATCGTCGCTAAGGTGACGATGACGGGCGGCAAACGCAGATAGGCGACGCAAGCGCCGTTGATTGCTCCCATCATCGCCCCGCTCGCCATCGCCAAAAGGACGCTAACGACAAGCGGCACTCCCGCCCGATAACTCCATCCCAACACAACCGTCGCCATCGCCAAGATGGAGGCGACGGACAAATCAATGCCGCCTGCAATCAGCAATGCCGTCATCGGCAACGCCATGATGCCGATTTCGGTGAACTGGCGGGTCATCTCCAGCAAGTTGGTCGGACGCAAAAAGTCGGGCATCCGCCAGCCGAAAATCGCCAGCGCCAAAAGCCACGACGCTATCAGGACAACCCATCGCGCCATCCCAGTTCCCCCGTTTCCCCATCGCTTGGGCGTGTCACCATTGTAGGGCGACGAAAAAACTGTCACAGGAACGGAGTGAAGGAGATGCGGGAAAATCGCGTGCGGATGGCTTTGCAGCGGGGCGAAACGACTCTCGGTTGTTGGCTCAGCATCGGTTCACCCGTCGTCGCTGCCATCATGGGACGGGTCGGGTTTGATTGGGTCGTCGTGGACACCGAACATGGGACGCTGGGTTACGATGCGACGCTCCTTTCCGTCCACGAGTTGCTGGCGACAGAAACGGTGCCCATCATCCGAGTGGCGTGGAACGATGCCGCTTTGATCAAGCGGGCATTGGACACAGGTGCTTTGGGCATTTTGGTGCCGATGGTGATGAGCGCCGAGGAAGCCAAGCGCGCCGTTGATGCCGCTAAGTTTCCACCGCAAGGCGTCCGCAGTGTCGGCGGTTTTTTAGCGCAACTTTGGCACGGCGACGATTACTTCGTCGCCGCCAACGAGGAAATTTTGGTCGCCGTCCAAGTGGAGCATGAAGAAGCCGTCCGTCAGGTGCGAGAGATTTGTCGCGTGGAGGGCGTGGATGTTGTCTTCATCGGTCCCAACGATTTGGCTGCCTCATTGGGCTTGACGGGAACGCCCTTCCGTGACGACCCGCGATGGCAATCCGCCGTCCAAGCGGTTTTGGATGCCGCCAACGAAATCGGGAAGGCAGCGGGCATTCAAACGGCGTCGGTCGCTGAAGCCAAGCAACGATTGGCGCAAGGTTTCCGCTTCGTCGCCGTCTCGTCCGACGCTCGGTTGCTTTACGGTGCTTTGCACGATGCCGTCCGCCAATTGCGGGGCGAAGGATAACACCTCGGCTTTCAACCTTTTCGGTAAACTTCTCTGCGGTGACCGACTTCGCTGACTTCAATGAGGCGACGCCGTTCATCCACGCGGTAGATGATGCGGTAATCACCGACTCGCAACCGCCATTCGTTTTCCCTGCCCCGCACCTTCTCCCTGCCAAGGCGGGAAGGGATTACCCTGCAACTGCTCAATTTCTTTCAGCAGGCGCCGCCTCAATTCAGGCATCATCCGCCGCAGTGCCTTCTCAACTTCCCGATCCAACCGAACTTCCCACATCCTTCAACGCCTCCAGCCGCACAAACTCTCCCGCTTCCATCCGCCGATAGGCATCATCCCGACGGGCGATGAGTTGCGGTTCCGTCGCCAGCAAGTAGTCTTCGTAGTCAGCGAGGGCATCGTCTAAAAGTGCCCAAAGGCAATGACGCTCCCTCAAGGGCAATTCCGCCACTTCCTTCACCAGCCACTCCAATCCTGCCTCGTCCGTTTCCCACTCCCATCGCATCAACCCCTTTCGCCCATTCAACGAGCAACGCCAATAAACCCGCAAGGGAACTTTTGACCAAAGGCGAACGGGAAAAGTGTCTACGCCTTCTGTGCCCTTTTGGACGATGGCAGGGAAGGGCAAAAGGGATGCCACCTTCGCCCATGCCCACCTTTTCAAGGCGACAGCATCAGGCAACTTTTCTTTGAGCCAACGCTTCAACGGCTTTTCGCCCAGACCTTCAAAGAAGTCGCCGATGTCATCCCGAAAGCGGTCAAAGAAAGCGAAGCGAGCCCCCTCAGGCAACCCCTCTATCAAAACGGCAAGGAGCGCCACTTTTTGCCGCCAGTTCATCTTCCGTCACCTCACTTTTCGCTTAACGGCAGCGATTGGCGACTGGCGAACAGCGATTGGTCAAACGACAAAAGTGGGACGAGCCGTCCCTTGCCTTACAGGTTTTGGCGCATCAGGGATGCGCCCTTCCACAACCGCAAAAATTGTTTCGCTGACGGACGCTTTATGAGAGGGCTCAAAGCGCTGCGTCAAAATTGGCGTCGGGCAATTTTCGGGACGAAAGGGGCGCAAGGCAATGGAGCAATTCATTCGGTTGTTGCGCTACCTCAAGCCATATCGGTGGCAGATTGCTGTCGGGCTTTTTTGCCTGCTTTTGGCGACCCCTGCCCAACTCTTTCACCCGCTTGTCTGGAAATTCATCGTGGACGAAGTGATTGTCCATCGCAAAGTTGGGCTATTGCTGCCTGCGTTGGGGGTGATGGTGGCGGTGCATCTTATCGGCGTTGGCTTGTCGGCGCTGCGGACTTACCTTTTGGGCGTCGTCGGTCAACGCTTCGTCTATGACCTGCGCAACGAACTTTACCGAAAACTGCAAAGCCACTCGCTCCGCTTCTTCCACGAACGGCGCAGCGGCGATTTGCTCGCCCGCGTCATCGGCGATGTGGACACGCTGCAAGAGATCGCCATCAACGGCGTGGACAACATCATCGCCAACGCGTTGCAATTCATCGGCGTGGCGGGCATCATCGTCGCCCTCAACTGGAAAGTTGGGACGCTGACTTTGTTGCCGATGGCGGGCGTGGCAGCAATGGTCTGGTTTTTCAACGCCCGCATTCGTGGGCTTTATCGGCGCATCCGCGACCGACTGGGCGATGTCTCAGCAAAGTTGCAAGAGAATTTACTGGGCATCTTGGTCATCAAAGCCTTCGCCCGCGAACTTTACGAGATGCAACGCTTTGAGCGGGAGAACGAGCGTTACCTGCGGGAAAGCATCAAAGGCGTCATCGCCCGAACCGTCTATTTCCCTGCCGTCTTCACCGTCGGCTTTTTCAGCAGCGTGATGATGGTGGGCGTCGGGGCGATTTTCGTCTTGCGGGGCGAATTCACCATCGGCGGGTTGGTCGCCTATCGGGGCTATTGGTGGCAACTTTTCTCGCCCGTTTTTTCGCTGGCGCAAATCAACGAGATGGTTCAGCGAGCCATCGCCGCCGCCTCCCGCATCTTTGAAATCTTGGACGCCCCACTGGAAATCACCGACGCCCCCGATGCGGTGGAACTGACCGAAGTGCGGGGACACATCGTCTTTGACGGCGTGACCTTCACCTACGATGGGAAACGGGACGAGGGACGCGGGACGAGGGACGGAACAAAGGTCGTCTTGCACAAAGTCAGTTTTGAAGTGCTGCCAGGTCAAAAGGTGGGCATCGTCGGACCTTCGGGAGCGGGCAAGAGCACCATCTTAGCCTTGCTGTTGCGCCTTTACGACCCACAGGAAGGGCGGATTTTGCTGGACGGTTACGACCTGCGGCAAATTCGGCAAGAAAGTTTGCGCCGTCACTGCGCCATCGTCACCCAAGAGCCTTTTCTGTTCAACGACACCGTGCGCCACAACATCCGCTACGGGCGATTGGATGCAACGGACGACGAAATCGTAGAGGCAGCCCAATTAGCCAACGCCCACGAGTTTATTGAGGAGTTGCCCAACGGTTACGAGACGGTCGTGGGCGAGCGAGGCGTTCGGCTGTCGGGCGGTCAAAAGCAACGCCTTTGCATCGCCAGAGCCTTCTTAGCCAACCCGCGCATTTTGCTGTTGGACGAAGCGACGGCTTCCGTAGAACCTGAAAGTGAGGCGGTCATTCAGGCGGCGTTGGAGCGATTGATGGAGGGACGGACGACCATCATCGTTTCCCATCGGCTGTCTATGGTGCGCGATTGCGACCAAATTTTAGTCGTGCAGGATGGGCGCATCGTGGAGCAAGGGACGCACGATGAGTTGATGGCAAAGGACGGCTGGTATGCCCGCATGTATCGGATGCAGATGGGCGAAGAGGTGATGGGCATCACTTCTCCCTTGACAGGAAGAGAGGGGTGAGAGAAATGGGAGAGCGCATCGTCATTCGGGCAGGTTCAGTCGTCGCTGAAGCCGTGCTGAACGAAACGGAAACGGCTCGTCGCATCGCTTCGGCGTTGCCCATAGAAGGCGAAGCGTTGCGGTGGGGCGACGAGATTTACTTCGCCATCCCTGTAGATTGCCCACCGGAAAGTCCTCAAGCCGTCGTGGAAGCGGGCTATTTGGGTTACTGGGTGCCGGGCAAAGCCTTTTGCATCTTCTTCGGACCGACGCCTGCCAGCCGTTCGCCCGACGAAATCCGTCCCGCCAGCCCCGTCAATGTCTTCGGGCGAGTGGTGGGAGACCCGACGGTTTTTCGTTCGGTCACGGAGGGCACAAAAGTGCGTGTGGAGCGGGCACCTTGAAGAGATGGCTGACACCCTTTTGCCTTTCCTGCGACAAACTATGGGCGGGAACTTAGCCGTCCCAACCGTGCCGACCGACAAAAAGTTAGCACGATGTTGGAGTGGCTATTGCCACGACCGTGAACACCGTTGCCACAAAGGGAAAGCCGTGTCATGCTTACGGGCGTGTGAGGTGATGGGTCATGCCGTTCCCATTCAATGTCCTGTTGGTCATCATCATCGGGTTCATCCTCATCGCCCTCGCCCAAGCCTTCACGCCCCCAAGACAACGCCCTGCCATTGAACCTGTCGGTGACCTGATGCCCCGATTGGATGCCTTGCCCCTTTCCCAGTTCGTTGACCTGATGACGACCCTCATCTCTCGCATGGGGTTGCAAGTGGAGCGGGTGATGGGATTGGATGAAGTTGATGGCATTGCTTTCGTCGCTTTGCATCCCCGCGAATTAGTCGGCGGGCTTTACGCCATCTATTGCGTGCGGGGCGCCGACCAATTGGTTGGCGTGCGCCTCGTCCATCGCCTCCGCCATTTCGCCAAAGAGGAAGGGGCGATGAAAGCCATCTTCATCACGACGGGCGCTTTCTCCCCCGATGCCCTCAATGCGACGAGTGCGTTGCCCGGCATCCCCATAGAGTTTGTGGATGGCGAGCGGTTAGAAGATTGGCTCTCCGAATACTTGCCCCAAGAGATTGCCGAATTGCCTCCCGCTCCCCCGCGTGGGCAAGTGTTTCGCTTCCCTGAGGATTGAGGGTGGCGCAAAGTTTCGTCGCCAATTGGAGAACGACCATCGGCAGGAAAAGGTGAGGCAAGTTGGGTGGCGAAGCACTTAACGAAGGGCGACCGAGGGAAGAAAGGCGTGCGGGTGAACCGCCCCCAGAAATCGCCACACCCCCTAAACCGTTGCTGCCTGCGTGGGCGCGCTTTTTGCTTTATCTCGCCGCTTGCTTGATGGCGGGATGTATCGGTTTGGTTTTGGGCGGTCTCGTCGCCGCCCTCTGGCTGTTCGGCAAATACGGACCGCAGGCGATGCAACGCTTGCATCAAGAAATCGGCGCCATCGTCCTTGCCTGCTCCTTCGCCATCTATCCCTTGCTCATCCTTGTCACCGTGCTGTTCGTCTGGTTCGTTGACCGCCGACCGTTAAGCAGCGTGGGGTTGACAAAAGAGAGATGGCTAAAGGACTTGGCAATCGGCGTGGGCATCGGAGTCGGGTTTGTCGTGGCGATGGCTGTCCTTTACCGATTGGCAGGTTGGCTTCGCTTTGAGCCTGCACCGATTTCCATCGGGATGTGGCTCGTCACCACGCTTTTGCTCTATCCCCTCATCGGCTTCGCCGAGGAGTTGGTCTTTCGGGGCTATTTGCTGAGCACCTTAGAAGAGTGGGGCGGGCGGAAGGTGGCGATGGCGGTCACAGCAGTTTTGTTCTGGATGCTGCACATCGGCTATGGGACGGGAAGCCCTGTCAACGAGTTAATCGCCATCCCCACTTACCTCGCCGTTGGCGTCACTTTTGCCCTCTGCCGTTACAGCGTGGGCAATTTGTGGCTTCCGATCGGTTTGCACACCGCCTATAACTGGGCTGCTTTCAGCCTGATGGGAAGCCCGAAAGAGATAGGGTTTCCCAGTTTCTTCACGACCGAACCGACCGTCCCCCACTGGCTCGTCGGACCGCCAGGGAAGGCTGGGCTGATAGACATGGGCGTCACCTTCCTCTTTCTGGCTGCCATCTACTTCGCCCTCTATCGCCCGTCCCTTCGCCGACAGGTGACGAATCGTTAACGCTTCTCCCTTGACCGAATGTTTGCGATGCGCCAAAACCAAAGGCGCAGTGAGTTGAACCTGTCGGAGGGAAATGCCGACGCAAAGGAGGGACGGACAATGGCGCAACCGATGGAAGACAAGACGCCCGTCGCTGGCGGTGAATTGCAAGAGGCGTTGAAGGAACTGGACGGTTGGGTCATCAGCATCACCAAACGCTTCCGCTTTGAAAAGTGGGGCGACATCACCCGTTTCATGCAGCACCTTGCTGACACCATCGCTGCCACCAACCATCATCCCGATGTGACGCTGGACACGGGCAGCAAATCCGTCATCGTCACCGTCACGACCCACAGCGAACGCACCGTCACCAAAGCCGACTTGGAATTTGCCAAACGCCTCAACGAGTTCAAACCCAGTGAGTGACGGTTTGTCAGCGCCCTGTCGCACGGGCGAGCAAAGTGGTGGCGCAGGAAGCGTCGGTGACGAGGCAGTTGATGAAACCGCCTTT